>WNGJ01000081.1_pt1 | contig 69239 bp, 60 predicted proteins | sample 5400611 | NCBI WGS metagenome assembly WNGJ01 (sample SAMN13153375, study PRJNA577476) | soil metagenome | isolation source: 40 cm soil or saprolite under Garry oak tree replicate 1 | place: USA:California | collected 2016-06-15 | reverse complement strand
TCGGTCTCGCCCACGCCATCCGCGAGCACCCTGTCAATTTTCCTTTCGTCGTGGTCATGCCGCAGTGCAGCAAAGAGAAGCTCTGGACCGATCCCGACATGGAAGCTCAAGCCTTAGCTGCGCTTAATCGATCCATCAAAGAATTCAAGGGCGACCGCGATCGTCTGTACCTCACCGGTCTCTCCATGGGCGGGTACGGAACCTGGGACTTAGCTGCGAAATATCCCAGCCGCTTCGCCGCCTATGTTCCTATTTGTGCCGGTATTCGCGGACCCGAAAGATTTCCGCAATTGCACATCAGCCTGGTCGACGATCCCAGAGTGACCGACCCCTACGCCGAAACCGCGCGCCGCATCGGTAAGACTCCCGTCTGGATTTTCCACGGAGATGCCGACGACGCGGTGTCCGTCGAAGAATCCCGCAAAATGGCCGAAGCTTTGAAAGCTGCGAACGCTGATGTGAAGTACACCGAGTATCCCGGCGTCGGTCACAACTCCTGGGATAAGGCTTATGCGGAGCCGGACCTGCCTCCCTGGCTGCTGAAGCAACAAAGACAGCATTAGACCTTATAGCACCGCGGTTTCTTCGATCATTCGTCCTTCTGCAAATCGTGAAAGGCCGAGCAATAACATATCCACTAAGTCACATTTCCCCGTCAGAATCAGATCAGACAAAATCTTTCCCGTCGCCGGAGCATGCATCACTCCGTGACCACTGAAACCATTCGCCAGATAAAATCCCGGCACTTCCGGCACCGCCCCAAGAATCGGATGGTGATCCGGAGTCATCTCGTACAACCCTGCCCACGCCCGCTTCGGATTCACTGCCAGATTTTCGAACACCGGCACCCGGTCCGCCGCCCGTGTCAGAATTTTCTCAATGAATCCTGGATCGAAATCGGTTTTGTATCCAGGAGTCTCCTCAGGATCATTCCATGCCAGTAGGAATCCCAAGCCTTCTGGCCGAAAATGAAATCCATTCGACATATCAATGATCATAGGTGCGCTATGAGGAAATCCATCGAAGGGTTCAGTCGGAACCAGCATGCGCCGCAGCGGTTTCACGGGAAGATCGATCCCCACCATGCGCGCTACTTCTACCGCCCATGGTCCCGCCGCGTTGACGACAGTGCGCGTGGCTACCGACCCTTTTGTGGTTTCCACGCTGGCAATTCCGCGGGAGTCACATTGAATGGCGCTCACATTGGCGTTCTTCCATAGCTTGGCGCCGTGATCGCTCGCCCACGACATGAAACCAATCATCGCGCTGTAAGGATCAACAAAGCCGTCGGTAGGGCAAAAGCTGCCCCCGACAATGTCATCCGAGCGAAGCTGCGGGAAGAGTTTGCGAATTTCCCCCGCATTCACCAGGCGGACATCTTTCAGTCCCATTGCAACCTGTTTCTCGAAATTCGTCCGCAGGTATGCAAGATGTTCGTCGTTGGTGGCGCAAAACAAATATCCCTGCGGACGATAGCCGGCGGGATGTCCCAAGCGCACATCGAAGCTTGCGTAGAACGGAATCGAGTAGAGCGACATCTGGATATTGATCGGGGTAGAGAACTGCGCTCTCACCCCGCCCATGCTCTTGCCCGTAGATCCTTTGCCCTGCGCGCTTTCTCGCTCGATAACCAAAACGTCTTTACACCCAGCTGCGATGAGATGATAGGCAATACTCGACCCCACAATCCCCCCGCCAATAATCACCACCTCGGCTGTTTGCATTAAGTTACCTCGACCTCAAGTCGAAGCTGACGAAGCATTGTAGAGCAGCACGGTCAAGTGAGGTTGAGGCCTTAAATCGACAATCGGCAATGGTAAATCGAAAATTCCTCCGAGTTACTGTTGCGTCTTGAACCGTTCTCCCGCCCACCTTAAACTTGAAGTATGCACGCGCATGCCCGCCACCACGGAAACGAACGAGCCACGCGCATTCTGCGGTTTTCCCTCGTCGTAACCCTGGCCTACATCGTGCTGCTGGTGCTTGCCGGAGTTCGCTCGCACTCGCTGGCGCTGCTTTCCGAGGCAGGCCACAATCTCTCCGACTTCTTTGCTCTGCTGCTGTCGCTGATAGCGGTATACCTGCAATCGCGGCCTCCCAGCGCCACCAAGACCTATGGCTATCACCGTGCCGGAGTCCTGGCCGCACTGGCCAATGCAGCTTCGCTGGTCGCGGTTTCTCTCCTGATTTTCTACGAAGCCTTCAGGCGGTGGCGGAATCCCCAGCAGGTTCATGCCGAAGTCATGATCGGTGTGGCCGCCGCCGGAGTAGTGATGAATGGTGTGATCGCGGTGCTGCTCTATCGCACGGGACGCGACGTGAACCTGCGCAGCGCCTTCCTGCACGAGATTGGCGACACGCTTTCCACCGCGGCCGTGATCGCTGGCGGCTGGGCCATCCTCGCCACAGGCCAGAATTGGATCGATTCAGCGCTTTCCTTCGGCATCGGCGCTCTGATTCTCTGGTCAGGCTTCGGCATCGTGCGGGAAACCTTGAACATCCTGCTCGAAGGCACGCCTCGGGGAATAAAACTTGAACGCGTGGAAGCCGCCATTCGTGAAATTGATGGAGTAAACGACATCCACGACCTGCATGTCTGGAACCTCGGCTCCGAGACTCGCGCGCTCTCCTGTCACATTTCAATCGCCGACATTCCGCCGTCAGTCAGCGAACGTATCCTCCGTGATGTCAGGGGATGCCTGCATACAGAGTTCCGCATCGACCACACCACGATCCAGTTCGAACACGCAGTCTGTGAAGTCGCCCACGGGTGCGTGATTCCGGTGACGGAACAGCACTAGGCATTTTCGATTTAGGACTTACGAGTGTCGATTTAAGAGCTCACGGAACCTGGCGGCATGGATTTTCAATCGGCAATCGTAAATCGAAAATCGTAAATTCTTCAAATTCGTCAATTCTTCTGCGCTTCATAAATCTCCCTGACCCTCTCAATCGTGTCCGCCTCTTCCGGCAGCTTGTCATGACGTATCCGCACAATGCGTGGGAAGCGTAATGCGAAGCCGCTGTTGTGACGCTCGGAGCGCATCATGTTATTGAATGCCACTTCCAGGACAATTTTCGGTTCCACCATCAGCCGGGAACCCAGATCTTCGACTGTGTGTTCCAGAAACCATTTCGTCATCTCAGCGATTTCAGCGTCAGTGAGTCCGGAATACGCTTTGCCGATGTTCACCAGCCGCTCGCCGTCACGCACGGCAAAAGTGTAATCACTCAGGACGCCAATGCGTTTGCCATGTCCATACTCCACCGCGCTAACCACCACGTCGAGCGTCGCCAGTTCGCGCTTGAGCTTCAGCCATGATTTTCCCCGTCGCCCGGGGGCATATATCGAGCCCATATCTTTGATCATCAATCCTTCATTGCCACGAGCCTGCGCGGCCTCAAACAAAGCATCGAGCCCCTGTGCGGAAGAGGCGCGAAACACCGGTGCGCGAATCACCTTCGCGGTTGCCACTTGCTCTCGGTCCTCAAATGTCAATTGGCCTTGCGCGCCCGAAGAACGTTTTGTCAGCGGCACTCGGCTGGCAGATAGCAACTTATCGAGAATCTGTGCCCGTTCACGCCATGGACGGTCCAGCAGCAATTCGCCTCTGGCATAGAGCACATCGAATGCGAGATAGGCCACTGGAACCTGCCGCATCATTTCTTCGCTGACCTTCTTCCTTCCCAACCGCTGTTGAAGTGCGCTGAAGGGAAGAGCGCGCCCAGGCTCGTTCGATTCAGCCGCAAGGTAACTCCAAGCCACAATTTCTCCATCAAGAATCACGTCCTCAGGCAGGCCCGCCAGCACACTGGGAAGTTCGGGAAAAGACTCAGTGATGTCGTCGCGAGTCCTCGAAAAGATGCGAACCTCTCCGTCCGCGCTATGCGCCTGAGCACGGATGCCGTCGTACTTGTCCTCCACCGCCGCCTCTTCGAAGTAACTAAGCGCCTCTTCCGCGGACTGCGCCGGACTGGCCAGCATGAATCCGAGAGGATGGAACAACCGCATCTTTGCTTCAATCAGTTTCCCAGCCAGCGCGAACTTCAGCGTCTCACCGATATCTCCCAACAACATGTTGGCGCGCTGCACATCTTTAAGCGTAACGCCGTAGGCTTTGGCGATCGCCTCCTCCACCAGACTTTCCTTCAATCCGATGCGCAAATCGCCGGTCATAATCTTTACGATGTACTTGGCCTCAATCGGCGCGGATAGCGAAATCAGTTCCCGTACCATTACGCCCTTCGCCGCCGGTCCTCGTGCAGCCGCAATCTGACGGAATCTTTCTTGCACTTCGATTACATTCAAACCGCGCCCCGTCGCGGGCAATACCTCTCCAGCCACAGCTCCCAGATCGCCATGCCGGCGGTAGGCGGCGGTCAGTTCCGCTTCGCTCTTTCCGGCGAGTTCCCCCACGATTCGCCACAACAACGACCCGCCGACCTGAAGCGTGGTTTCCTCCCACAAGGGAAACGCTCTGCCGGAAAGGAATACCGCGGAAACTGCCGCTTCCTCTGGGGTGCGTGATTTCAAGTATCCCGCCACAATCGCGATCTTTTCCAGCTTCTTAGTAGTGGCTACAATCCACTCGCAGGCTTCAGCTAATTTCTGCATTTGGTCGCCATTGCTCGTTCAGACCTGAAGATTGAAGTCATTCGGCCTTAGTCGACATCTCTAAAACCGCACTTAAGTTATGTGATTCTGTCTATTTAGGAACATTCCAGCACTTCGGAACCGCCCTCCGCCTGTGGTATCCTTAACCCTGATACTTCGCTCCAGAAAGATCATCTAATTACATATGCGCTTTCTGAAAACATGGTTGCGATTCCTCGTGTCGGTTCAACTCCTGCCCGCACTGGAGAGCGGCGAGGAGACTCTCGTCGGCGGTCAAGCCGTGCTCGAGGGCGTTATGATGCGCTCCCCTCATGCCTGGGCGATCGCCTGTCGCAAACCTTCCGGCGAGATCTCAACCCACAGCGAACCACTGGAGCGGCTCTCTGAAAAACACAAATGGATGGGTTGGCCCATCGTTCGCGGCGTAATGACATTGGGACATGCCATGACGCTCGGATTCCGCGCTCTCCGTTTTTCCGCCAATGTCGCCCTCGACGAAATACCCGCAGACGACAAAGGCAAGAAGCTCGAAGTCAGTGGCTGGATGGCGGCCGTCAACATTATCTTCTCCCTCGGCTTTTTTATTTTCATGTATAAGTTCCTCCCCTTGCTGGCCGCCACCGAACTGAAACGCCTGAACCCGCTTTTCGGCCAGCAGATTATCTTCAACCTAGTAGATGGTGCGATCCGCATTGCGCTATTCCTGTTATTCATCTGGGGAGTCTCATTGTGGCGCGACATTCACCGCGTGTACGAATATCACGGCGCGGAGCACAAGACAGTCTTCGCCTTCGAGAATGGCGATCCCCTCGATACCGCCTCAGTGCAGAAATACACTACCTATCATCCCCGTTGCGGCACCAGTTTCCTGATGACCGTCATGCTGATATCGATCCTGGTATACACCCTTATTCCAGTGACCACCTTCTGGGCGCGCTTCGGCGTGCGGATCGCATTGTTACCGGTGATTGCCGGCGCGTCCTACGAAATTATTCGATTCGCAGCCAAACATCGCGGATCACTCTTCGCCTTGATGACCGCCCCCGGCCTCTGGCTGCAGCGCATCACCACCCAGCCCCCTTCGGACCAGCAGGCGGAATGCGCCATTGTCGCCCTGAACCACGCCATGTCCCTGGAGAAACAGCGCGGCGGCGAACTGGTCATTGCCTAGCGGCGTCGCCGCGAACATTCTCGCTTCTCTCAACGCGTACAATTAAATAACTCTTGCAAGACTGGCCACTGATCAGTGGCCGCTGACCAATATGTTTGAACGCCTTAACCAAATCGAAGCCCGCTACGAGGAATTGACGCAGGCTCTGGCCTCGCCCGATATCATGAGCGATTCGGCGAAGTTCCAGAAGACTGCCAAGGCCCACAGCGAAATCTCGCCTATGGTGGAGAGATATCGCGAATACAAAGATTTGAAGAAAGGCATCGCCGAAAGTTGCGTCATGCTCGCCGAGGAAAAAGATCCCGAGATGCGCGCTTATGCCCAGGAAGAGCTCGACAAACTGGAAGCGCGCGTTGCCGGAGTCGAAGCCGAACTAAAAGTGTTGCTCCTGCCTAAGGATCCCAACGACGAAAAAGATGTCATCCTGGAAATTCGTGCCGGGACTGGCGGCGATGAAGCCACGCTGTTCGCCGCTGAAATGTTCCGTATGTACACTCGCCACGCGGAAACTCAGGGCTGGAAGGTGGAAGTGCTTTCCACGTCCGAATCTTCTGTCGGCGGCTTGAAAGAAGTAATCGCCATCATCGAAGGCAAGCGCGTTTTTTCGCGGCTGAAATATGAAAGCGGCGTGCACCGGGTACAGCGGGTTCCCGCCACTGAGCAGCAAGGACGCGTGCATACTTCGGCCGTAACCGTCGCCGTCCTGCCGGAAGCCGAGGACGTGGATATCAAAATCGAAGCCAAGGACTTACGTATCGACACATTTTGTTCCTCCGGCCCGGGCGGCCAATCAGTGAACACGACTTATTCCGCGGTGCGTATCACTCACTTGCCTACCAATACCGTAGTCAGTTGCCAGGACGAAAAATCCCAGATCAAGAATCGGGAAAAAGGCATGCGCGTGTTGCGCTCCCGCCTCTATGAAATGGAGATGCAGAAGCAGCAGGACGCCTTGGCCAAAGAACGCCGCGCCATGGTTGGCTCCGGGGACCGCAGCGAAAAAATTCGCACCTACAACTTTCCCCAAAATCGCGTGACCGACCACCGCATCGGGCTGACGATTCACCAGTTGCAGGAGGTCATGGACGGCAAACTCCAGCCACTCCTCGAAGCGCTTGTGACCCATTACCAGGCAGAGAACATGAAGCAGGAAAGCGCCAGCGTTGTCTGATAATCAAAAACTCGGAAAGGCAAGACTGAGAACTGCGAACTAAAACTGAAAACTGCAAACTTATAGTCCGGGTTAGAAGAAGTGAGTAGCCTGTTACTTCTGCGTTCTGATTTCTTACTTCCTAATTTTGTGCTGCTTCGTGACGCCCTCACTTCCGCCGGTAGCCGTCTCACCGCAGCTGGCGTCCCCTCCCCGCGGATGAATGCCGAACTCCTCCTCATGTTCACTCTCAACTGCGACCGCGCCTATCTTTACGCCCATCCCGAGCGCCAATTAGGAGACGACGAGAAATCTCGTTACGATCAAGCCCTCGACCAGCGTGCGCAAGGCATTCCAGCGCAGTACATCACGGGGCATCAGGAATTCTGGGGGATGGATTTTATCGTCACTCCAGCTGTGCTTATTCCGCGTTCAGAAACTGAGCACGTGATCGAAACTGTGCTACCGCTCGTTCAAACTATGACAACTCCTCGCATTGTGGACGTGGGCACCGGCTCCGGCTGCATTGCAATCGCACTCGCGAAAGAGTTGCCTCAAGCCGAAATGCACGCCACCGATATCTCTTCGGAGGCTCTCGAGATCGCGCGCGCCAACGCCGCTCGTCATCAGCTGGAAAGCCGAGTTCATTTTCACCAAGGCGATTTACTGCAGAGACTCGGCCAGAACCGTTTCGACTGTGTGGTTTCCAATCCCCCTTACGTCGGAGAATCCGAAGAAGACCAGGTACAACTTGAAGTCCGCAAGTTCGAGCCGCGTCATGCGGTCTTTGCCGGACCCACTGGTCTCGAAGTCATTCAGCGCCTAATCCCGCAAGCGCACGACGCGTTGAAGCCTGGCGGCTGGCTTGTAATTGAAATCAGTAGGAGCATTGTCGAAGGCGTCCAGGATTTACTCAATAGCTGGAGGGAAGTACGCGTCACCGAAGACTTGCAAAAGATTCCCCGGGTCGCCAGTGCGCAGAAAACACTCCGCTAGTCACGGCACTGCACGCTCACCTGAAATCGAGATCGCACATTACGTGAAAGAACTGGCTTGTTTTGCCGCAGCGTTCCATTCATTTAAACTATGCTCCTTAGTTTCCTCGCTGCATCTTTCCCTCGGGGGGGTAGATTCGTGCGAAGGCAGCTCATGATTTTGTTTTTTCTGGCCGGACTTATGTCGACCGCTGTCCGCGCCCAAACCCCAATTGACGGTTTCATCCGCGACAACACCGGCAATATCGTCGCCGGAGCGTCGGTCTCTCTGAAACGCGCCGAAGGCACCGTTGTCCAACAAGCCACCAGCGATGCGATGGGAAAATTTCGTTTTGCTGCGGTGGAAGCTGGCGCCTACACGTTGAAGACTGAAGCTCCCGGCTTTTATGTGTCCAGCTACGACTTCGTGCTGCGTGCGCGTCAACCGCTCTCGCTCGCCGTCGAGTTGCAGCACAAGCAATCAGTGCAGCAAACAGTTGAGGTAAAGAGTAGTTCTCTCACCATAGACCCAGAAAAGACCGGCAGTTCTTACACCTTCACGCGACGGGATCTCGATATACTCCCCGACTCTCTGACCAACTCCACAAACGATCTGGTCAATAACCTGATGCCCGGCGCCAGCGATAGCCACGACAATTTCCTGGCTGTTCGTGGCACTGAATTTTCTCTGCACGAATTCATCAACGGCGTTTCCTTCTTGGACAACACGCAACCCCAGTTCAGTCCCGGCGTGGGCCCGCAAATTTTCGAGACCGTTGATTTGATGACCGGCGGATTCACTCCTGAATACGGCAATCGTTTCGGCGGGGTGCTCGACATCACTACGCGTTCCGGTGCCGACCTTGCAGGACATGGCGACGTAAACTTCCGCGGCGCCACTCTGGATAACTACGATCTCAACGCCGATTACGGCGGGCAAGCAGGAAAACTGGGCTACTACTTTTTCGTGGACGGCTTCACCTCGGGCCGTTATCTCGAACCGCCCCAGCCACAGGAGCTTTACGATTTTGGAAAAGGCTCGCGCGCCACGGCGCAATTTGATTGGCGCTCCGGTAATCATGACGTCTTCAAACTGCTGCTCATGGGCGGTGGCGCCAATTTTCAGCAGCCAAACATTACCGAAGATCAGGAAGTGGGCCGCAATGCGCAGCGTCATTTACGCCAACAAACGGCCATCCTGAGTTGGCTGCACAGTTTCTCACCGGACACTCTGATTTCCACTTCGCTGTATGAACGGACTGGCTCCGACCGCGCGTTACCGACCAGCGATCCCGACACTCCGGTTTCAATCGCTTCGCGCGTGCCGCTCACGCTCGGAATCAAGAGCGATCTATCCCACTATTGGCACGGACATTTCCTCAAAGCCGGCCTGGACCTGGTGCGCCTGCGCGAGAATGAGCGCTTCTTCTTCGATGGCCGTGGGGATCCAGATGTGTTCCCGGCTTTCAGTGGCGGATTGAAAGGCGGGCAGGCCAGTGTGTACGTCCAAGACCACTTTTCGCCATTCCGTGACTTGACCGTAGATCTTGGGGTTCGTTACGACTACTTCGACTTGGTCGACACAGGCGTGCAAACCAGCCCGCGCATCGGCTTAGCCTACCATTTCAACAAAACTAAGTCCGTACTGCATGCCGCATACAACCGATACTTTTCTCCGCCTCCAATCGAGTATTCCTTACTGGCCAGTTTCATCGGCCACGATGCCGTCAAAGTCGATCAGCGCGTGGGCAATGTTCGGCCTTACACCCAGAATTATTATGAAGTGGGATGGGCGCAGGAACTCCACCCCCGGATAAGCCTGGAACTGAACGCCTATTTCCACACCGGACGTAACAGCTTTGAAAATCACGAGATCAGTATCTCCAGGATCTTCGTCCCCATCAATTTTCATGCAGCCCGATCCCAAGGCGGCGAACTGGTCCTGAACATGCGGCAACTGGAGCGGTTCGGCATCAGTGGACGTTTCCAGTACGCATTATCTAAAACCTACTTTTACGGTCCGATCACTGGAGGATTTGCCGGCGATGAGCCTTTGGTGGCGGGCGAGCGCATCATCCCTGCATTTGATCAGACTCACACCGGCACGGCGCAGATTTTCTATCACAACCGCTGGCGTGGTTTCTGGATGGGCAGTGCGATGCGGTACGGAAGCGGCACCATCATCGAGCACGGCCCGCGCCTGCCCCAGCACTTCACGTCTGATCTTGCCACGGGACTTACACTCTGGACTGCCGAACCACGCCGTCTTGATTTTGAGTTCGACGTCACCAACGTTTCCGACAGCATTTATCAGATCGCCAAAGAGAGTGAAGAGATTCCCATTCAATACGCTCCTTCACGAACGATCGGAGGCAGCCTTAAGTTCCACTTTTAGCTTGATCAGGCAGGAGCAGGAGTGGCGTGTCGCAATGCTCAGCGCCAGAATATGACTGGCCACTGACCACTAGCCACTAGATATTAGCGCCGTACCGTCGCCGGTTGAATTTCTTCCACGTCCACCCAATTCGTAGGATAGACGCCGGTATAGCAGGCGGTGCAGTAGGTAGTTTTTTCGCCGTCGCCACAGGCCTTCTTCATTCCCTCGAGCGAGAGATAAGCCAGCGACTCGGCACCGATAAATTCGCGAATCTCTTCTACTGACTTGTTGGCGGCGATCAATTCTTTTTTTGAAGGTGTGTCAACTCCGTAGAAGCAGGGCGAAATGGTTGGCGGGCAGGAGATGCGCATATGCACTTCTTTCGCACCCGCGCTGCGAATCATGCGCACGATCTTCCGGCTGGTGGTTCCCCGAACGATGGAATCGTCAATCAGCACCACGCGTTTGCCTTCCAGGATGCTGCGAACCGGATTCAATTTCAGCTTCACCCCGAAATCGCGCACACTTTGCCGCGGCTCGATGAAAGTACGCCCCACATAATGATTGCGGATCAGGCCGAAGCGAAACGGAATCCCGCTCTCGGAGGCATAACCCATGGCCGCCGTGACGCCCGAATCAGGCACTGGAACCACAATATCGGCGTCGGCTGGCGACTCCCTAGCTAATTGCCGGCCCAACTCCTCGCGGCTGTCCTGTACCGGACGTCCAAACACCAGGCTGTCCGGCCGCGAAAAATACACGTGCTCAAAGATGCAGCTTGATTGCGCAGCTGGCGTTGCATAGATGCGCGAGGTAATCCCCTCCGGTCCAACTACGATCAACTCACCCGGCCGAACATCCCGCTCGTAAGTGGCGCCGATCAGATCAAAGGCGCAAGTTTCTGAAGCAAAAACGATCGTGTCTTGTTTCTCCCCTGCCACTCTTGGGATTCTTCCCATGGCCAGAGGCCGGAAACCGCGTGGATCGCGCGCCGCGAAGATGCGGTCGGGACTGATCATCACCAGCGAGAAAGCGCCTTCCACCCTGCGCAGAGCGTCGGCCATCGCTTCAGGCAGCGTATGTTCCTTGGAGAGCGCGATGAGATGGACCAGCACTTCAGTATCACTGCTGGTTTGAAAAATCGACCCCTGCGCTTCCAGCCGATGACGAATTTCCAGTGCATTTACCAGGTTGCCATTGTGCGCCAGAGCCATCATCCCTTTGTTCGACTGCACTCTGATGGGTTGCGCATTGAGCAGCGCCGAATCTCCCGCGGTGGAATAACGCGTGTGTCCAATGGCCAGCGTGCCACGCAGTCTGGCCAGCGTTTCTTCGGTAAAGATATCCGCCACCAGCCCCATCGCCTTGTGCATGTTCAACGTCAGCCCATTGGAGGTAACGATTCCAGCCGACTCTTGTCCCCGATGTTGCAGCGCGTGAAGTCCCAGATAGGCCAGCGTCTCCGCCTCAGGGTGCCCGTAAACCGCCACCACTCCGCATTCTTCTCGAAATTTATCGAAAGGAATCATCTAGTCGCACGCAAACACTTCGAGTTTTCTAATGGAAAATCGTAAATCGTAAATCAGTCCGCTGCCGCCGCCGCTGGCTCACTCTTAAGCAGTCTTTCGAGCGCTCCTTCGTATTCCCCGCTCAACTCAGCAACTGATGCGGATACAACTACTTGGCCATCGATATTGATTTCAACGTGCTGCCCAACAGTCTCGCCGATGATATCCGCCGAGAGCCCATATTTTACCGCTATTTGTTGGATTCCCAACAGGTTACCTCGGTCGCAGGAGATCACGACCCGGCTCGCGTCTTCCCCGAACAGCACAAACTCCGCCGGTAGACCCTGTGCAGCCAGATTTACTTTCAATCCAACTCCCCGGGGAAACGCCGATTCGGCAAGCGCCACGGCGACTCCGCCCTCCGAACAATCGTGCGCCGAATCCACCAGCCCTGCCTGAATGGTTTCTATCAAAGCCTTTTGCAGCGCTGCTTCCTTTGCGAGTTCCAACTGCGGCGGATAACCCCAAACCGCTCCCAAGATTTCTTTAGCATATTCTGACGAGCCAAACTCCGATTCTGCGTCCGTTATATCGCCCGGCTCCGCCCCACTCAGCAGGACGATTGCCTGTCCCGGCTCGCGGAAATCTGGACGCATCGCTTTGTGCACATCGTCCAGAATGCCTACAATCCCGACCACGGGCGTGGGATAGATCCCTTCCCCGAGAGTTTCGTTGTAGAAACTGACGTTACCACCCGTGATCGGGACCTCCAGTTCTTCACAAGCTTTAGTCATGCCGTCAATCACTTGTGAGAACTGCCACATGATGTGAGGCTTCTCCGGATTGCCGAAGTTCAGACAATTCGTTCCGCCTACCGGAGTCGCTCCCGCACAAGCTACGTTGCGCGCAGCTTCGGCCACCGCGTGCATCGCCCCCAACCGCGGATCGAGATAACACCAGCGCCCATTCCCATCGAGTGCCATCGCCAGCCCACGTTGCGACCCCTTGATGCGGATCACGCCCGCATCCCCAGCACCCGGACCTTCGACGGTGTTGGTCTGCACCATGTGATCGTACTGCTGCCAGATCCAGCGCTTACTGCAAATATTCGGGCTGGCCAGCAGATGTTTCAGGTTGCCAGTAAGGTCGCCCATTTCGCCAATCTTGAGATGCTCTGGCATCTCCCGCGGCAGAGGTGGATCCCATCGCTCCAGTGGACGCTTATAAAGCGGCGCATCATCCGTCAACGCCTCGTTCGGAATCTCAGCGACCACCTTTCCGTGCTCCAGCACACGCATCTTATCGTCGCTGGTCACGCGTCCCACTTCCACTGCATCCAGTCCCCACTTCTGGAAGACATCGAACACTTCTTGCTCCCGGCCCTTTTGCGCCACCAGCAGCATGCGCTCCTGTGATTCGCTGAGCATGATCTCGTACGGCATCATGCCAGTCTCCCGCTGCGGCACGCGATCAAGTTCAATTTCGATACCCACGTGTCCGCGCGCTCCCATTTCGCAAGTAGAGCAGGTCAGCCCGGCAGCGCCCATGTCCTGAATGCCGATAACGGCGCCAGTCTGCATGGCTTCCAGGCAAGCTTCAAGCAACAGCTTCTCAAGAAATGGATCCCCAACTTGCACACTGGGCCGCTTGGCTTCCGATGCTTCGCTGAATTCCTCGCTGGCCATGGTGGCGCCGTGAATCCCGTCGCGTCCGGTTTTTGAGCCAACGTAAATCACCGGATTGCCCTCTCCCGCAGCCCGCGCATAAAAAATCTGGTCGCGCCGGACCAACCCCAACGCAAACGCATTCACCAGCGGATTCCCCGAGTAGCAATCTTCAAATTTTGTCTCCCCACCAAGGTTAGGCACCCCAAAGCAGTTTCCATAAGAGGCGATCCCGCTGACCACGCCCTCGAGCACCGAATGATTCCTGTGAATTTCTTGTGTGGCGCGGGCGCCCGCGCCCGCGGCTTTTGACTCTTGAATCGGCCCAAAGCGCAGCGAATCCATCACCGCCACGGGACGCGCTCCCATAGTGAAAATATCGCGCAGAATCCCGCCAACTCCCGTAGCAGCCCCCTGAAAAGGCTCAATGAACGAAGGATGATTGTGCGATTCAATCTTGAACGCGCAGGCCCATCCGTCGCCAATATCGATGATGCCCGCATTCTCTCCCGGACCCTGCACCACGCGACGGCTGCGCGTCGGCAACCGTTTCAAATGCACGCGTGAAGATTTATACGAGCAATGCTCGCTCCACATGACGCTGAAAATTCCCAGCTCAGTAATGGTTGGTTCGCGTCCACCCAGCAGTTGCTTGATTTGTTCGTATTCTTCCGGCGTGAGGCCGTGCTCCCGGATCACCTCCGGCGAGATGCCCAGGGTTTGAGAAAGGTTCATAGGGAGTTCAACCCTATTGTCGCATTTCGCAGCACAGCTGTGTAGAGAAGATGTGAGCTCTTCCAACAAAGCAGTTGCTGATTGCTGAATGCTCAGGCTCCCGCGGCAACAGCAGCGCTCTGCTCCACTATACTGTTCACGCATGAAGTCAGTAATCGTAGGTACCGCCGGACACATTGATCACGGCAAGACCGCTCTGGTCAAGGCTCTAACCGGCATCGACGCCGATCGTCTGGAAGAAGAAAAACGCCGCGGCATCACCATCGACATCGGCTTCGCTCATCTGGATTTGCCCGGACCTGACGAAATCTTTCGCCTGGGCTTTGTAGATGTCCCCGGCCACGAGCGCTTCGTACGCAACATGCTGGCCGGCATCGGTGGAATTGATTTAGTCCTGCTGGTGATTGCTGCCGATGAGTCGATTAAACCCCAGACCCGCGAGCACTTCGACATCTGCCGCCAGCTTTCCGTGAGCCGCGGAATCACCGTGCTGACCAGATCTGATCTGGTTGACCGTGAAACTCTGGACGTCGTTCGACTCGAGGTCGAAGACTTCTTGCGAGGTTCGTTTCTCGACGCATCTCATTCGCCCATCATCCCGGTCAGTTCCATCACCGGCGCGGGCCTCGATCAACTCAAGCAATCGTTGCTGAAGATGGCTTCTGAAGTACCAGCCAAAGATTCGACCGCTCTGGCTCGCCTCCCCATCGATCGCGTTTTCACTATGAAGGGGTTCGGCACGGTCGTGACCGGCACGCTCGTGACCGGCAGTATCCGCAAAGACGAAGAACTCGAAGTCTTTCCCCAGGGACAACGCGTGCGGGTGCGCGGCGTCCAGGTCTACGGGCAACCCGCGGAGCAGGCGCTGGCCGGTCAACGCACCGCCTTGAACCTGGCCGGTGTGGCCAAGGCAGATCTCGAACGCGGCAAGATGCTGGCGCCTGCCGCGACTTTTCATTCCACCCGGCGCGCCGAGGTGTCGTTATCCCTTCTGCCTTCCGCCAAACCGCTGAAGGACCATGCCCGCGTCCACCTGCACGTCTATACCTCGGAAACCATCGCCCAGATCGTGCTCCATGAACAAAAACAAATCGCGTCCGGAGAGACTGCCTTTGCCAACCTCCACCTCGCTGATCCCTTGCTGCTGTTGCCAGGTGACCGCTTCATCATTCGCCAGTTTTCTCCCGTGATCACAATCGGTGGAGGCATCGTGTTGGACGCCTCGCCTCTGCCTCGGCCCATCAAACATGCGCAAGCTTCTTTCCTAAAGATTCTCGTCAGCAACAACCCACCTGAGATTCTGAAAGCGCGAATCGCTCGCCGTTCCGACCGTGGACTTTCCTTCGCCCAGGCTATTGCCGAGACTGGAATGCGACGGGAGTTAATCGAAAAGCATTTGGCCGACCCAACGCAGAAAGTACACGTCCTACGCGCCGGAGATCTGTTAATCCAGACGGCCGCAATCGAGGCGGTGAAGCTCGCCCTGACCGAAACCGTAACCGAATTTCACAGACGCAATCCGCTGGTCGCTGGCATGAGCAAAGAAGCCTTACGGGAGAAGCTCGACGTGGGCCCCGAGGTTTTCGACCTCGCAGTCACCCGCTTAGTGGCCGACAAAAAGTTGGAAGTTATCGGCGAATTCGTGCGGCTGCCCGGACACAGCGTGATCATGAAAGATGAAGAGGCGGAATCGAAGAAAACGATCGAGAGCGCTTTCGCCTCCGCCGGCCTGAAAGTGCCAGCCCTCAAGGACGTGTTGGCTGGGCTCAAAGTGGACCGAACCCGTGCTCAGAAAATCGTCACTCTGTTGCTGCGCGATAAAGTGTTAGTCAAGATTTCCGAGGATCTGGTATTTCACCGGGATGCGCTAGAAAGTCTCCGCAAGCGCATGACAGAACAAAAGACAACCACACCCAAGATGGACGTCGCCCGTTTCAAAGATTTTGCTGGCGTCAGTCGGAAATACGCGATTCCGTTACTCGAGTACCTGGATCGTGAGCACGTAACACGGCGAGTCGGGGACGAAAGAGTGATTCTCTAATCCTGCAATTTTTGAAAAGAATTCCCTCTGTGCTTCTCTGTGGTTTAGAGGTTTAAGTTCTTGCGAGGTGGGAGCTATTGCCGAGGCGCGTAGTAGCCTCTGCGCGATCGAACCTGGAGATCTTTCTTCAAAGCGGTAATTTCGATGGCGCGAAAGCGTCCATCGGCATTGAAATCGGCGGGCCGGTATGAAACCACATACTGACTGCGTAACTCATCTTCGATGGCGGCAAACGAATTCTTGATGTCTTTCATCTTGTACGGGAAAAATGCCCGTCCGCCGGTAGCATCTGCAAGCTGTTGCAGGGTTTTGTCGCCGCGCAGGATCAAGCCGCTGTCATCGGTGGAAATCGCATAAATAATCACTTCCGCCCGTTGCGCCATTTCAATCGCCTGCTGCTTGCTGACATCGCTCTGGTTGTCCTCGCCATCACTTACCACGACGATGGCACGGCGCACCGGATGATCCGCCTTACCCTTGATAAGTCTGTCGCGACAAGCGCGATAGATGGCATCGAAGATCGCCGTACCGCCGCCGCTACGCAAACGATGCACGCCTGTCGCCAGCAAGGTTGCGTTATCCGTAAAGTCCTGCACCACCTGGCTGCGGCCATTGAAGCCCATCACAAAAGCCTTGTCGAAATTGGGACGCAAGGTGTGCTGCAAGAAACCAATCGCCGCCTCTTGTTCGAAGTCAAACCGGCTGCGAACTGAACCACTGGTGTCCACCAAAAGCCCGAGTTCGAGCGGCAAATCGGTATGCCGGATGAAATTCACAATCGATTGCGGGGGTTTGTGGTCATCGAGAATAGAGAAGTCGCCCTGGTTCAGATTGCGTACGAACTTCCCGTGCCGGTCGGTGGCAATGAATAAAACGTTCACCTCGTCTACACGTTTCTTGATGGTAAGGACGGTATCTGCGGAATCGCCAGAATCCATACTGGGCGACACAACACCGGGCGAAACAACTGCGAATTTTGTCCCCGCATCGGCAACAAAAGGCGACTGCGCCAGCAATGGCAAGCACGCCATCGCCAGAACAAGGGCCCCGAGATAAAAAAAAGACGCTGTGTACTTCATTCCCAACCAGTCCCAAATTTTCACTGCAAACCACGGCTAAACACTTCCACGCTTATATAGATGCACGTGACGGGCCGAAAGCCCCTCTGCCAGCCGCTTTTACTGTTTCGACTGTAGGCAACTCTACTACGTGTGCCAAGTTACAAAAGGAGCACGCGTTTGGTCATAAGTGGACAAGCCTTGCGTGCTCTGTCAGTTACGAGTATGGCCTTTTGCGAGCAAATTTTTGCGTTGTTTGCATCGTAAAATGAAGGCTCATCAGGGAGGATTTATGAGACTGCAGTCCGCGATTCTTCTGGTGTGTGTTTTCCTGACACCCGCGCTTGCTGCCAATAACGAAAAGGAATCGGATCGCATAAAAGAAGCTGGCCAGGTGTTGAAAGAGATCATCGACATCCCAGACAACATTCCTAAAGATTTGATTGATCGTGCCGAGTGCGTGATCGTACTGCCCTCCGTCAAGAAATTCGCCATCGGCATTGGCGGCAGCTATGGTCGCGGTGTGATGACGTGCCGCACTGGCCAGCACTTCACCGGCCCCTGGGGCGGTGTCGCCATGTACGCTCTGGAAGGTGGAAATATCGGCCTACAATTAGGCGGACAAGCGACTGATTTCGTTTTGCTGGTCATGAATCCCCGAGGCGCGGAGTCGCTGATGGGAAGCAAAGTCAAGCTCGGCGCCGATGCCGCCGCCGCCGCTGGTCCCAAAGGCCGCGCCGCAACCGGCGCTACTGACGTAGTGATGCGGGCGGAAATTCTTTCCTACTCCCGTTCCCGCGGATTGTTCGCCGGCGTCTCACTCGAAGGCTCAACTCTGCGCCCCGATAACCGGGCGAACGAGAAACTTTACGGTCGCAAATTGACGGTAAAGGAAATCCTGCGCCAGGGAAAAGCGGGAGTGCCGGCCTCCGGCCAGGAGCTTATCTCTCTGCTCAACCAACACTCGCCCAAAAATCGTTCCGAGCCAAAGTCACTGAAGTAGCCCCGCTTGTATGTGGGGCGGAGGCCCCCGCCCCGCGTCGGCGCGAGGACCTCTCTCCCGACAAGGGAAGAAAGGCCTCGATTATCTCGCCTCCTTCGGAGCGGTTTTCCTAGTGGGTGGCGCAGCGCTTCAGCGCTTCGATCCAGCGCCAATAAGAAGCGGCTTTAGCCGCGCCCTCTATTTCTGGTTATAAGCCGCGGCCGCTCTCTTCTCCATCTCTTCCGGCGGCACATCTTCCTTGTGTGTCGAGACCCACCACACATGTCCAAACGGATCTCTTATCTGCCCAGAACGATCTCCATAGAACTGATCTTTCACCGGCCGCTCCAACTTTGCGCCGGCTGCCACCGCCTTCTCGACGGTCGCGTCTACATCCTTGACATAGAGAAGAATGCCGACGGGCGACCCGCCCAGCGACTGCGGGCTGCGATGTCCCATCTCTGGATGCTCATCCGCCATCATGATCACAGAATCGCCGATCTTGATTTCCGCATGGCCCACCTTTCCACTCGGATCCGCCATGCGCATCACTTCCGTCGCATCGAACACTTTCTTGTAGAAATCAATGGCTCGCGCTGCACCGTTGATGATTAAGTAGGGAGTTACAGAGTGATAGCCTTTGGGAATTGGATTGACCGACATGGTGACTACTTTGTTTGCACTGGATGACATGATAATTCTCCTTATGTTCTGACTGCTCGACGAGCTGGCGCAGGGCGGCTGGCCGCGCGGTTATGCTATGAATTTTACAGCGTTTCCATCTTGATGTGGGGCAACACATCTGAATCAGGTTATGTTTCATTTCCGCCGCCGCGCCACGGACTCAGACGGGGAATCCACCGCGGAACGTTGCGGCGGAACGCTTCGTACTCCGTCCCAAAGCTGCGTCGAAGCGTCGGCTCTTCATAACCAACAATAAAAACGTGAAAGCCTAACCAGAGTAGAAGTCCGTAGGCGAGCAAACGCCCATCGCCGAGCAGCAGGCCCTGCCCCAGGAGCACCCACAGCACTCCGACGTACATCGGATTTCGCACATATTGATAGAGGCCGCTCACAACCAGATGACGTGTGGGCAAGACCGGAGCCGGCGTCCCCACCCCTTGCAGAGCAAAGCGCGCAAATGAATCAAGCACCACCGCAATACCCGCCGCAATCATCAGGCCTCCGATCAGGCGAAAGCCAGAAAAGCCCAATAGTGGCGGTTGCATGCGCCAGCGGGTAATCCACCATGGCACCAGCCCTGCTACGGTGCCCGGCGCAAGCAGCAGGAAGAAACCCGATCCAACGATAGCGGAGAGTCGCTTCACAAAACTCTTTCGTTTGCATATCCGGCGGCTTCAAGAGCAGAACGCAATTCTGCAATGTGCTCCGGCCCTCTGGTTTCCATCGTGATGTCGATGGCGGTATCTCCGAGATTTACCCCGTAGTAGGCCCGGTCGTAGGAAGTTTCAACAATGTTCGCCCGATGTTGCGCCAGAACTCCCGTGACCTTGTGCAGCGCACCGGGATAGTCGGGAAGATGAACTCTGAGGCGCACCAGGCGTCCGTCTTTCACTAAGCCGCGCTCGATGATTCGTGATAACAACGTAACATCGATGTTTCCTCCACAGATCACCACTGCAACGTTCTTCCCAGCCAACTGTTGTACTTTGTGATTGATCAATGCGGCCAGGCCCGCCGCGCCGGCTCCTTCAGCGAGCGTCTTTTCTCGCTCCAGCAGCAACAGCACAGCGTTGGCGATTTCTTCCTCGTCCACCGTGACAATGTCGTCTACATACTTCTGCACCAGTGGCAACGTACGTTCTCCTGCTCGCCGCACAGCAATTCCATCCGCAATCGTAGCGGCGGGTGCGAGCGTTACCGGCTTCCCCTCGGTCACCGCAACCTTCATCGATGGCAACCGTGCCGTCTGCACTCCGACCACTCGAACTTTCGGATTGCTCTCCTTGATGGCGCAGCCCACTCCTCCAATCAGCCCGCCTCCACCTATGGGAACCACCACCACTTCCATTTGCGGATATTGCTGCAGCAATTCAAGTCCCAGCGTTCCCTGTCCCGCAATGACGGCGTCATCGTCGAAAGGGTGTACGAATATCAGATTTTGCTGTTGTCCCAAACGGGCAGCCTCTTCGCAGGCATCGTCATAATTAGCGCCATGCAGAATGACTTCCGCGCCATATGACTTTGTCGCCGATACTTTAGTTAACGGCGTAGTGAGTGGCATGCAAATCAGCGCATGGATCCCGCATCTCCCCGCGTGATAGGCCAATCCTTGCGCGTGATTACCCGCGGAAGCTGCGATCACCCCGCGCTCGCGCTCTGTCGCACTCAGAGTTAACAGCTTGTTCAGCGCGCCGCGCTCTTTGAATGCGCCTGTCCTTTGCAGATTGTCCAGCTTGAGATGAACCGAATTCCCCGTCAGCTGCGAAAAGGTTTCCGAGCGCGCACACGGCGAGAGATAAATCGACTTTGAAATCCGTGCCGCTGCTGCTTTGACGTCCGCAAGTGTAATCATTTGTCTAATGTTTAACGGCAAGTTGGATTTACTGCTCGGTCTTTCTTCGACCGTTGGAATCCTACTCTGTAGAAGCTATCGTAGAATACACGTATGCGATATCTGGTAAGAGCCCGTGTGAAACAGGAGTGCCGGCAGGCACTTTTGAAAGCTATCGAAAACCAGACCCTGGGCGAAGGCTCCGTTGCCGAAGGGGAATACCTCCGGAATATGAAAGATGCCCGCCTCTGCCCAGACGAAACCGCGCGATGGGTCGAAGTCTGCTATTGTCCCTTGCCCCTCCAAGAAGAACGTCCCTACTGGGAGCAATACTTCGATCTGACGCGCGTGCAAGACGCGCACGATCGTCGCCGCTGCCGCGACCAGAACGGTTCGGAACCCTGGGCTTGCGGAGACTGCGATTGCACCAGCCGTCTGGAGCAGAAGTTAAATACCACCGGCAAATCCTTCCTTGAATCTCTTCGGAGTGAAGTTGCAGCGGCACGACGCGATTAGCCCTTCCGCAGCCAAACCCCCAGCCAACCAGCGCATCGAATTTGCTCCATGCCTATAGTCCTGCAACTCGTTTGGCTGTTTGTGCTGGCCATACCAATTGCATCGATTGCCTGGACCATAACCCATGAAGAAATCTTTCGCGAGACACGCGAGTATTGCAAGCGCCAGTGCGAGCCGGGCCGCAACGTCTTCAGGCGTAAATTTTTCTATCTTTTCACCTGTGAATATTGCTTTTGCCACTACGTAGTAATTCTGTTTTTGATCGTCACTCGCTACAAGTTGCTCTATCAGGATTGGCGCGGATATCTGCTCGCGCTGTTCGCCTTGGTGTGGATTGCGAATCAGTACATGAGCATCTACAACCGCCTTCGTCTCGACATCAAGAGTGAGCAGATAGAGATCAAAACTAGGGAAGAAGATGTGCAGCAGCGCAAAGCAGCCTGACACCATTCATGACCGCGGTCCAGACTTAGTTCAATTACTGATATAAGATAGATAAACATGCATACTACGCGACAGGTGACCGTCGATTTAGGAATCAGTGACGAGCACGTTGCCGTCTCGGATCACATTGCCTATTTCCGGGAAACAGAAGAACAGTTTGCCGACGCGGTACGTTTTCTCGAAGTTGGATTCCGAGGCGCAGATCATGGCGTCGTCTTCGGCCATCCAGACGCTAACGCGAAGGTCCTCTCTATCCTGAAATCGCACGGTTTTGATCATGAGAAGCTAGGAACGGATGGAAGATTGACCGTTCTGGGTGGAAAACCTTCTGGCGATGACATGCTGACCGAAGTCGGCGGAGCCTTTCAACGCGCCATCGATGGCGGAGCTCCTCTGGTTCGCTTGCTGGGAAACCTCGGCTGGGGCCACCGCGACTGGCCGACCGATCTGGACATTTTGGAATTCGAGTCCAAGGTGACAGGCGCATGCAGAAGCTTCCCTTGCGTAGTCGTCTGCCTGTACGACTACACGCAGTTATCGGGCCGTATCGTGGTACACGGTGCCTACGAAACCCATCCCCTCACAGTCTGCGGAAACGTGCTGCGAGAAAATCCCCACCACCTGGCCATCGATACCTTCTTAGCCAAAGTGGAGAAGGCGAGAGCCGAAAAAGTCGCTTAGCTAGTTCTCACTGGCACTGACCCCTAGCCACGGGCCACTGCCTTCACGCTGCTCCAATCCGCCGAATCAAATCTTCCTGCTCGGCCCTACTCTCGGCCCCGATCGTGAACGCATCCAGCACGTCGAGCGATAACGCATACTTCAGCGCCTCATCCTGACGGTTTCGCATGTCTCCCTGTCCTAAAATCTTCATCCCGATCACGCCTTTCCCCGCCGTCCGCATTTCACGCAGGACACCGACCACCGTAGCCGGCTCAGCATCCGTGTGCGATCCAATGGGATTAATCCGCGCCAGATCCACTTCCACCCACGGCGACTTGGCCGCCGCACGCAGCGCCTCTATCGAGTGACATGAACAGCCATGAGCCCGAATGATCCCCTTCTGCTTCGCCTCCGAAAACACGTCCATCACTCCGCGATAGCGCTCCGTCCAATCTCCTTCGGTGAGGCAATGCATCAGGCAAATATCGAGATAGTCCGTTCCCAATTCCTTTCGGAAGCGATCCAGATCGGCTCGCGCCGTCGCCGGGTCGCGCGCCCACGTTTTGGTCAGCACCGTAACCCTATCGCGCTGTATATGCTTCAACGCTTCCGCCACATGCGGATGACTCCCGTAAGAATCCGCCGCATCGAAGAATCGCAACCCATGGTCATATCCATTGAGCAGTAACTCCGACAGCCCTTTGAGTCCCAAAGCCGTCTGATTCGAATGATGACCGACTCCTACAGTTCCTGTGCCCATTGCCAGGCGGCTGGTCTTGATCCCCGTCTTTCCAATCATCACTGCATCAGTAGCGCTGAATCTACGAGGCAACGCCGCCGCGAATCCGCTCGCACCTAGCCAAACCGCGCCCACGCCATACGCTGTGCCCAGGATAAATTCCCTGCGTTTCATGGGATTCCCTCCAGTTATTGGACGCGATCACGAGCTTGCCGGTTACCACCACAATCGTGATTTATCGAATCTTCTGGACCTCATCCAGCGCCGCCAGAACTTCCTGACTATGCTTGTTGGGATCGACCCCCGTGTACACGCGCGCGATTTTCCCCACAGGATCAATGATAAAAGTATTGCGCTTCGCAATCTGCGTGATCCCCAGATTCATCAGCGATCCATACTCATCCGAAACTTTATGATCCGTATCCGCCAGCAGCTTGAAGTTCAGCCCTTCTTTGGTGCAAAACTTTTTGTGTGAGTCCACATTGTCCACGCTGACACCCAGCACAACCGCTTTCTTCTTCGCGTATTGCTCCTGATCACGCTGAAAGTTATGAGCCTCGATCGTACAGCCGCTGGTGAAATCCTTGGGATAGAAGTAAAGCACCACCCATTTCCCGGAATAATCTTTCAAACCCACCCGCTGACCATCCTGGGATGGCAAGGTGAACTCCGGCGCCGCAGCCCCAACCTGCGGAGGCGACCCTGCGAAAGCAAATCGCGCAGCCAATCCCCCAACGATCACCAACACGAGCAAAATAATCAATACACGCATACGATCCTCCATGAAGATCAGGTGTCAGGTCACAGGTGTCAGGTCGCAGGCAACAACTTATGTAACCGGCAGTCGTTGCCCATTGGCTCCTGCCCTGAGACCCGAGACCTGTGACCTGGGACCACCCTACGGCGTTTTCCGAATCGTCTTAGCCCGCTCGATCACCCACGCTGGAAATTCCGGCCCTCCCCGTGGAGGCTTGCCTCGCGTTATCGCCCAATGATCGAGCCACCCCGTTCCTTCCTCGCCAACGTAAGTATCCGGCAGACTATAAATCAGATCATTCAGCGCCTCTTCTAGCGTGATGAACCGGTACCCCCGCTTACGTATCACCTCAACCAGCTCACTGAAATGGTCGCCTTCGAGTTCATTGGCATGCAAAAGCAAAATCTGTTTCGGCTCATACCCCACCAATTCCTTCGACAACTGTTCCGAGTACGCAAACACCTCGTCGGTATACGAAAGATAGCTCTTGACGAGCTTCTCCTGGAGCGCCGTATCTCCGCGTTTCTTGGCGTCTTCGTAAACCCCGCCATACATCCAATCCCACGCGTCCACCGTCACCGGAGCGATCCGGTACCCTCGAGCCACGAGAAAAGCCTCCGCCTGACGCCGGGTTTCAAGATCTCTCCCCGTATCTAAATATGGATGCCGAAAATATCTCAACTGCATGTTGTGCTGGGTCAGCAAAATCCGTGTCACCGACTCGCCCTGTATGACATCGTCCTCCCACGCCTTCAACCCAACCTTATTCAGTGAGAAGTGACTATAAGTATGGTTACCGAGTTCGAACCCCGACTCCACCCACATCCCCAGTGCTTTGATTCGTGCGTCCACCTCTCCAATTTTGTAAAGCTTCTTCTCATTGACGAACCCCACCGCCGGCACCTTCTGCTCCCGCAGCGCCGCCATCAACTTTGACGTCATCTCCGTAATCGTCGCCGCCGACATCCCACCCGCACTGCCCGCCGGCAAATCATCGATCGTAATCGCCACCTGCCGATTGGGCTGCGCCGCAGTCTGCGCCATCCCGTTGGATATAAAAAAACCGCCGCACGCCAACCCGCACCATACCCAGATTCCCCATCGCAGCCCGCTCGCCAACTTCATGGGCATTCCTCCTGGGACAGCCATGTTCGACTAAAGCCGGTATTAAACCATGAAAAGCAAGAGCTCGTGTGGCGCGGGCGACCCGCCCGCGTGTTCGGAAGAACCATTCAGATTCAGTGAGAGGTGAACCCTGAGCTAGCCCGCGCTGCTCGGAGATTCGTGTCGAGTGGAGATTCATTGCCCGTACAGCCTAAGCCCCAACACTCGCCCGTACCGTTCAAAATCGTGGTCGGTGGTAAAAATGTGCCAGTCGCGCCGCTTCGCCACCGCGCAAATCAGGAAATCAATGGCCGATCCTGCGATTCCCCGGCTGCGGCATCGGTTGTGCATGTGTGCCGCTTCTTCATAGTCGAGAACCTCAATGCCAGGTTCTTCGAAAGCCCTCAAATAATCACGCAGCTTGTGAAAATGTTCCTCCTCGCGGATTCCCGAGAGCAGTTCTTGCCGGATCGCGCCCATAATCTGCGCTCGCCCTTCCCGGACCAATTCTTCCAATGCTCGGGTCAGACCTTGCTCGCGGACATTCAAGTCACCCTGCCTGCGCCGGAGCGCCAACGACCACACCGGAGTATCCACCAGAACGGTCATGAACGTCGCTTGCGCCGTTCCGCTTTGTAGTCGTAAGCCGGATCAAACTCGAAGCTGCCAAATGCGTCCAGAATACGAAGTTGTTTGCGGCGCCGAATGTACTCTTCCAAGGCCGCAGTGACCGCCTCTTTTTTGGTCTTATGTTTTCCGGAGCGCTGCGCCTCCTCGATTAGCTTGTCATCCAGGGCCAGGTTGGTTGCCATGTGTATATACTTACACATCACATTGTGTAAGTCAACAGGTCAGGTCCGGGCCATGACTCTTTCAGATATCGGATTGCCCGCCAAGCTCGCGAACAGAACTGCAATCCACTTCTGTATACTTCGGGTCTTGCTGATTCACGTCTGGCGCAGAGCGGCGCTCGAAGTGCCACGAAGAGTCATCGTGTCTGCTTTCCTGGGGTGCAGAATGAGCCAAGAAAACACGACTGTGATTAGAAAAACCATCGCCATGATTCCAGCAGAGGCGGAGAAGTCATTCCAATTTCGCAACTACTATCACTGCCCAAACGAGGGGACAAAATGGCGCGACGAGTGGAACCATTTATGTAACGATAGATGCCCAGTTTGTGACAGCGAAATTGAGCCGTACTTCAGCGAAGACGTTGTTAATTACTGAGCCGGACAGAATGAATCTGCAATGCCGGGTTGACCTTGTTTCTAAGTACAAAGCCAGATCGCAAATTGCCCGCGTGCTCAGTGAGGAATGGTGTACCCGAGAGTTGTACTGTCCCGCTTGTGACTCCGACCAACTGTCGCAATCAAAGCCAAACAGTCAAGCTGTTGATTTTATGTGTGCGAAATGCGAGCAACTTTTCCAGTTGAAAAGCCTTAGGAGTTGGAATCCCAGGAAGATCGTTGACGCAGGCTATGAGGCTATGCTTCGCGCTATTAGGGCGGATAGAACTCCTAATTTGCTCGTACTTCAATATTCCGGTACGTGGTTGATACAAAATCTCCTGCTGATACCGAGAGTCTTCTTTTCGGAGAGCGTTATCGAAAAGCGCAACCCCTTGAGCTCCCAAGCTCGTCGAGTCGGATGGGTGGGTTGTAACATTCTTCTCAGTCAGATACCAGACGATGGAAAGATAGCTGTGGTTTCGGCGGGTGTACCAGTACTCAAGAGAGTCGTTCGAGAGGAATTCTCGCGTGTGAAAAGACTGGCAGAGATTCCCCCGTCGCTTAGGGGATGGACTGTCGATGTCCTCAATGCCGTCCGGCGGTTCGGGAAATCTCGATTTTCTCTGCAAGAACTCTACGAATCAGAGGAAGACTTGAAGGCGCTTCATCCACAGAACCAAAATGTCCGCGCAAAGATACGCCAGCAACTTCAGATTCTTCGAGACTTAGGTCTGCTGGATTTCATCAGTCCAGGCGAGTACAGCGTACGAAATTAAGGAGCAGGGCGGACGAGCGCGTCCGCCCCACACGATCTACTTAACTGCATCCGCTAGTACTCCCACAACTCATACACCGATAGCAACTCCCATTCCGCGTCATGATGCTGCCGCAGAAGCTGCACGTTGGAGCGTCGCCCAAGTCCACGATTTCACGCAGAGCGTCGGCGGCGTGGATGGAACCGGCCGGTGGTCGTTGCTCGTTCGTCGTTGGTGATGTCCCAATGGAACCGTTCAGATCTCCCACGCCCTCGGGTTGAGGAGTGGAAGGTCGCAGGCGTAGGCCTTCGAACAGCATCTGCTGCTGGCCGGTGAGGAAGCGCAGATGCAGCCAGCGGAAGATGTAGTCCATGATCGACTTGGCGAAGCCGATATCCGGATTGTTGGTCCAGCCGCTGGGCTCGAACCGGGTGTGAGCAAACTTCTCGCACACCAGTTTCAGCGGGACACCGTGTTGCAGCGCGATCGAGATGGCGCAGGCAAAGCTGTCCATCAGCCCGCTGACCGTGGAACCTTCTTTGGCCATGGTGATGAAGATTTCCCCAGGACTCTGGTCAGGATAGAGGCCGACGGTGATGTAGCCCTCGTGTCCGCCCACATTGAATTTGTGAGTGATGGAGGCACGCTCTTCAGGCAGCTTGTGACGCACTGCCCGCGGAGGCCCATTGGGATTTTCGTCTTCACGAGTGGCGACGGCTGTCCGCGCACTTGCGTCTTCTTTCTTGGAAAGAGCGGTCGCACTGCCGGCGGACGACAGCGGTTGCGACTTCTTGCATCCATCGCGATAAACCGCCACTGCCTTCAATCCCAACTTCCATGCCTGGAGATAGGCTTCCATGATGTCTTCCACGGTAGCGTTTTCCGGCAAGTTCACCGTCTTCGAGATTGCTCCAGAGATAAATGGCTGAGCCGCCGCCATCATCCGCAGATGCCCCATGTAGTGAATGGAGCGCGTCCCCTTGGACGGCTTGAACGAGCAATCAAACACCGCCAGATGCTCATCTTCGATATACGGCGCGCCTTCAATCGTGCCGGTAGCGTCAATGTAGCTGACGATCTTGTCCGCCTGCTCGTGGTCGTACCCCAACTTGAACAACGCCGTAGGCACGGTGTTGTTCACAATCTTGATCATCCCTCCGCCCACCAACTTCTTGTACTTGATCAACGCCAAATCCGGCTCAATCCCGGTCGTATCGCAATCCATCATGAACCCTATAGTTCCGGTCGGGGCGAGAACGGTGACTTGGGAGTTGCGGTAGCCGTGTTTTTCGCCGTGGGCCAGGGCCTCGTCCCAGGATTGTTTACTAGCTTCGTAGAGAGATGTGGGGACATTATTTTTGTTGATGTTGTTGACGGAGGCGCGGTGCATGCGGATCACGTCTAGGAACGGTTCGCGGTTGATGTACCAGCCGGGGCAGGCGCCTCCAGGCATAACGTTTGATCCGAGGTTTGTTTCGGCTAGGCCTTTCTTTGTCGGCTCGGTTGCTGGCACTAACGCGGGGCATTGTTCTGCAATTTTTGACGATTGTAGATACGCCTGGCCGCACATGATGGCGGTTACGCAGGCTGCGTAGTCGCGACCGGGGTCGGAGTCGTAGGGGAGGCCGGCGGCCATGAGTAACGCGCCTAGGTTGGCATAGCCTAGGCCAAGTGGACGATAGTCATGCGAGTTCCTGCCGATCATTTCTGTCGGGTAGCCGGCGTTGTCTACCAGGATTTCCTGCGCGGTGATTACGACGTCGACGGCATGGCGATAGGCCTCGACATCGAATGTCCCGTTGGGCGCGAACTTTAGAAGATTCAGGCTGGCCAGGTTGCAGGCGGAGTCGTCGAGGAACATGTATTCGCTGCAGGGGTTGCTAGCATTGATGCGAGCTGTGTTCTTCGACGTGTGCCAGCGGTTGACCGTCGTATCGAACTGCATGCCGGGGTCGCCGCAGCGCCAGGTGGCGTCGGATATTTTGTAGAGCAGTTCTTTGGCTTTGAAAGTGTGCATCGGTCGACCATCACGGATGGCACGGGTGCTGAAGTCGGTGTCGCGGAGGACGGCGTACATGAAGTCGTCCGTAACCCGAACGGAATTGTTGGCGTTCTGGAAGAAGATGGACGAGTAGGCTTCGGAGTCGGGAGAGGAGCCGTCGTAACCGGCTGCGACCAGGGCGTGAGCTTTGGCTTCTTCTTTGGATTTGCACTCGATGAAATCGATGATATCGGGATGGTCGATGTTGAGGATGACCATCTTGGCAGCTCGGCGCGTCTTGCCACCGGATTTGATGACGCCGGCGAAAGCGTCGAAGCCTTTCATGAAGCTGAGTGGGCCGCTGGCGGTGCCTCCGCCGCTTAGACCTTCGGTGGAAGAACGCAGCGAGGAAAGATTGGTGCCGGTGCCTGATCCCCACTTGAACAACATGCCTTCGGTCTTGGCCAAGGTGAGGATGGAATCGAGCGAGTCTTTCACTGAGTTGATGAAGCAGGCCGAGCACTGCGGAGTGCTGTAGCCGGTGACACCGAATTCGACGCGGGCAGCCGTCGGATTCCAGTGCCAGTTCTGGGCATCGGAGTTGGGCTCGATGCGATCGCATCCGACGTTGAACCATACCGGCGAATTGAAGGCCGCGTATTGGCGAATCAGGATGTGGACCAGTTCATCGTAAAACGTGGCGCCGTCTTCCGCTGTGCGGAAGTAGCCCTGCGCTAAACCCCAGTTGCGGATGGTTTCGGCGACGCGTGTCACCAAGGCACGCACACCTGATTCGCGCTCCGGAGTTCCCACCTGTCCGTGCAGGTACTTGCTGGCCACGATGTTGGTGGCGGTCACGGACCAGTCCTTTGGGACTTCCACGTCCTTCTGCTCGAAGATTGCGGTGCCTTGGGCATCCGTAATCAGAGCTGTCCGGCGCTCCCATTCCACTTCGTCATAGGGGGAGACACCGGGCTTGGTGAAGAAACGAGGGAAAGTCAGGCCAGCGGCCTTTTCGGCCTTTCTGCTGGGCGTGGTCGGACTCGCGCTAACTGTGGTCTCGGCGGCGGGAATTGCTTTTTCACGTACTTCCGACATCGAATGTTCTCCTGCGGATTCGATGATCCACTTGTTCGATCGGTGATCTCTTTGACTCTCCAGTATCGCTCAAAACCCAGATGGTAGCGGCGCTGGAGGTCCGATATTGGACTGCGATGGTCCTTTCTGTTCCATTTCGGCGGAGTGGATGGGGTCGGCCGCAACTCCTGAAACAGTTTCAGCAGATGAAGTAAGCCATTGCTGCAAGGCAGAGTGCGCAGCTGTTCGCTGGACAACATCTTCAATTACTGCATAGCGGACAAAGCAGTTGTCCGCCGCGAAGCGATCGCGATCAGGCGCCCCAGGCAAGAAAAGCCGGCCTAATGCCATGCCCAAATCTTCTGTTTCGGAGATTCGGAACAAGGCCAGCATGCGCTTGCCTCCGGTGACCGGAAGCTCGCCTGGAGCGATAACTTCCTGGCCTAATGCGAATAGCCCAGGCTTGCTCGGGATAAGCAAGGTGCTGAAGCTGTTTTCGCAGCGGAGCCACCTCGACCATTGCAGGCGTCGGTGGTCTAAGGGAGCCTCGAAACCGTGACGAGCCAGCGAGTCGGCGACCAAGCGGGTTAAACCTTCCATAAAATCTCCTCGGAGCGAGGCGGGGACTAAAGCCCTCATTAGTGCAGACTGCTTACGCGGTCCTAAAAGGGCCGCTCATCCACGGTGCTACGGAGGGCAACGCACCCTCCTTAGATATTTGTCGCACGCTTACGAGCCTGAAAGGCGGCTCTACCACATCAAAGTTGTCGTTCCCCGAGGGGGACATCTGATGAAACCGAACCGGGGAACGGCCACCGCACGGCCAACCCGTCTGACTGGAGGACGGGTTGGCGGGGCGGCGCGGGGTCACCTCCACCGTGGCGTCCGCCCCTGTTCTTACCCTGACCGCGCCACCGTTTCCGGAGGCGTTTACAGCCCTATGGGATGCAAACACTACACCCGTATATTGGGGCTGTCAAGAGGGTAGCACTACATATTGTAGATTAAAGCCTTAACTGCCTGGATGCACATTTTCGCCCAGTTTTTCCACAGCCGTCGAAACCAGTCACGCCAGAATTAAACGTTCGGACGAAGCCTTAGCATCCAGTTCGGAAAGCGGCAGCTCGCGACTCTTTCTCGGTGGCCAGTTCTCGTCGGCGGGGCCGATAGCCACGTAAACATCTTCAAAAATGGCGCGCGGGGCGATGCGGCTCGTGCCATCGGAGGATTCGACCAGATAATCGCCTATTTGACCGCAATGTTCCCGCCCCAGTGCGTCCACGAACACGAGCGGCTCGGAAAGTTGTTTGGCTCTGATAAGAAATCGCGTGCGATAGATCTGCCACTCACTGCCGGTATTCACTAGCTTCCACCCTTGGGGGAGGTGGTTGGCAAATACAATTGACGATTTTCGATTTACGATTGACGATTTTTTGAAGTGATCCCGTATTTCTGAAGCTTATTTTCCGGCTGGTTTTTTTCTCACGCGCGTGAGCGGGAATGTACGCGTGGAATTGGCTGCGGTCAATTCCATAACTTTGGTGCAATGAAGAAAAAGTCAGTGACAGATTTTCATCGATCCCAGGGATCGGAAAATTGCTGAGTAAGTCGGGTTAACTCTCATCATCACGCCGCTTTTCTCTTCGAGGGGCCGGTACGGGAGGAATCTGTTAGATTCGTCGGCCTTAATTTCCACACTGGGCGCACAGGAAATGCAGAAAAGCGGGGGGATGAAAAGGCTAGTTCCCGGATCCTAGTTCTTAGTTCCTAGTTCCTGGTCTTCAAAATTTCACCGGCGGCGCGTTTGCCGGTGGTGATTGCGCCATGGACTGTTCCATGATGACCCGACACATCCGTCGCTTCGCCAGCAAAAAACAGATTATTGTTTAGTGGCGCTGCCAAAACACTTTGGGCACGATCACCGCCGACTTTGACATAACTGTAGGCGCCGCGCGAGAACGGGTCGGTTTGCCAATCATGGGTGTAGCTGGCTTGCAGTAAGTCTTCGAGTTCACGCTTACCGATTCTTAGCAATTTTCCCAGTGTCTCTAAACCTTTTTCAACCACCAAAGATTCGCTCTGACCGGAAAGGCGCTCGCCACAATGAAAAGGAGCCCAGCCGGTGATGATCGGCCACTTTTCGGGCAAGGCAGTCCACCAGGTCGGAAACCAGTCTTCATGAGAAAGGAGAAATTGCATCCGGGAGAGTGTTTTTGATTTCGTGCTATGCGATGGACGCAGATTTTCCCAAAAGCGCTCGCGAAAACGGAGGTTCAGACGAATAACCTTGCCCATAGCGAGTTGGTCGAGCGTCTGGAGCTTGGCCGGCGGAAGTTCGGGGACAAAACGCAATGCCCCATCGTCGTCCGGGTCGACTTGCAGCACACCCAGAGGCAAAGTTATGAGGACCTGCGGGGCAGTGAAGGTGAAAGCTTCGTTGGCTTCATCTCGGGCTGTGACCTGCACCTCAGCTTGATCCCAGCGTACGCTTTGAGCACACATGTTGACTTCAATTGAAACATCGGCTTCGTCCAATTGCCTACGAAAGATTTCGATCAGAGTCTGATATCCCCCTTTCATCCGGAAGGGGCGATCTCCGTCGATCTTTTCGTCAGCTCGCGAGCCCTTCACCAGCGAATGAACACTTATCAGGGCAGGATCGGCGGCATGAAAACCCGTAACATAACTTCGCGCCCAGGCTTTAGCCTCCTGCAGTTTCGGGTCATTTTCAGGGCAGCAGCGCTGGAGAAACTCCAGGAAAGATTGATCCGGCCCCCGGTCATCTAATTTTTCCAGGATTTTTTCGACCTTGGAAAAGCAATCACACTTACACAACTCCCCTTCCTGAGCACACCATTGTTCTCCCTTCGCCTCTCGTGCACGGATGTGATGCTTTCGCAATAGCGTCCATATTTCGGGGGGGCGTCCGTGGATAAACTCCGCGCCAAGTTCGACTGGCGCATCGCAGACGGGATCATGCTTCGTGAAGATGCGACCACCTATGCGGTCGCGGGCTTCCAGGATCGTGACTTTAAGCCCGGCCTGGGCAAGCTCCACCCCGGCTGATAGTCCAGCGGCGCCTGCGCCGAGAATAATAATGTCGGGATTGGGCATCGGTTTGCCAACACAGAAGCCCCAGCACGCTGCGTTCGGGCTGGGGCTTGAAGAGTGCCGAGCTTCGCTCGGCTCCGCAGGCGAGTCGCCTGCGGTTACGTGGATCCCGTGATTCTTTAACGGCTAGCCAGGGCTGGTTCGCGTTGACCTGACTTCAGGGCCTTGTAACGTTTGTTGATTTCTTCCCAGTTCACCACGTTCCACCAGGCGACGAGGTACTCCGGACGGCGGTTGTTGTATTTGAGGTAATAAGCGTGTTCCCACACATCGTTGCCGAAAATGGGAAAAAGTCCTTGGGAGATTGGGCTGTCCTGATTAGGCGTGGTAACGATCTGCACCTCGCCACTGGGTTTGCCAGCCAGCCAAACCCACCCGCTGCCGAATACTTTCCCGCCGGCGTCGTTAAACTTGGTCTGGAAATCTTTGAAGTTACCGAAAGTTTTCTTGATAACATCAGCGATAGGGCCACTGGCATCGCCGCCAGATTTCGGCTTCATGATTTTCCAGAACATGGTGTGATTAACATGGCCGCCACCATGGTTGCGTACCGTGGTCCGGATATCTTCAGGAACGGCATTCAAGTCCCGTAACAGCTCTTCGGCGCTTTTTGACTGAAGACTCGGATATTTTTCCAGCGCGGCATTCAGATTCTTCACATAAGTCCCATGATGCATATCGTGATGCAATTTCATGGTCTGAGTATCAATGACGGGTTCGAGAGCGGAATAGTCGTAAGGGAGAGGTGGTAGTTCATGCGCCATGATTAGTCCTCCTAGCGTTTCAGATGATGAAAATGGGGCCAGGGATTCACCGGGGCCATGGAAGAAATCATATTGAGCTGCTGCTCTGTCCAGAGCTGCAGCTTGATTTCGAGGTGAGATGTTATCAGTGCTGGTACATAATTGTTCCGGCATTGAGCCTGCGGGCGGCTTCGAGGACAATCAGCAAACGGGGTTTAAAGATCGTCGACAATGAACTGTAGGGTTCGAGATGAGTGGAAGCCCACCCAATCCTCCGGCAAGTTCTTCAAGACGTTTTCAGCGCTACCCGCTCGACATTCGCATCTCTCTCCAGGTTTTTCGCGACGGGGAAACAATTTCTTTGTGGGGGCGTTCGAGTGAACTGGGTGAGGATGGGATCGGGGGAACGGTCACTGCGCAGCTGGAACCAGGCGAGGTGGTGTCCATGGAGCTTTCACTTCCGTTGACACCTTTTCCTATTAAGTGCCGGGCCCTGGTTCGTTACCGCGATGGGTTGCGACATGGCTTCGAGTTTCTTGCCCTTAGTTCCCAACAGCGTGAAGCAATTCGCAAGCTTTGTCAGGCGCTACCTCCAGGAGTCTGATTTCCCCTGGGGATATTTTCCATTTCCGTCCTAAATAGAATTACCTCCGTAACTTTCAGGTACTCCGCTATCGAACTAACATCCCGAACTAGCTCTGGTTAAAACGGGGGAGGGACGGGATGGGTGACAAGATCACCCGGCCAGCGAAGTCGGCTGAGCTGCAGCGGGCCAAATTTTTGCAGCAAGCACTTCACCGGCGCACTCCTGCGCTTTCCCTTTCCGAAGATACTGTCATAGTAAATTCCACAGGGACCGCTTCTTTCCTATCCGACAGCCCCGAGGTGCAGAAGGCCTATCTTGACCAGTTGGTCGAGTGTGCGCCCGAGGCAATCAGCATTCTAGATGGCCAATACAGAATCAGGGGCATCAATGGCGAGTTCACGCGCATGTTCGGCTTCCGTCCTGATGAGGCCGTTGGACGCCGGATTGACACGCTTATTGTGCCCCCCGATCGCACCGCGGAAACCCAGTGGCTGGGAGAGATTCTGGATCAGGGCGAAAAGGTAAAACTGGAGACCAAGCGGCAGCGCAAGGACGGCACTCTGGTAGACGTCTTTTTATCGGGCGCGCCAGTCGTCATTGGCGGCAAGCAGGTTGCGGTCTATGTTCTTTATCGCGATATATCGGAGCAAAAGCGTGCCGAATCGCTCAGCTCTGCCCTCTATCGCATCGCGGAAAAGACCAGCTCTGCCAAAGATCTGCAACAGTTCTATGCTGCGATTCATGGAATTGTCGGCGAACTGATGTATGCCCGGAATTTCTATATCGCTGTGTATGATCCCGCGAGCGAACTAGTCAGTTTTCCTTATTTTGTGGATGAACAGGATCCCACCCCAGCCCCAAAGAGGCTGGGCCGCGGATTGACCGAGTATGTGCTGCGCACGGGTGAGCCCCTGCTGTGTACTCAGGAAGTTTTCGATGTCCTGGTAAAGCAGGATGAGGTTGAGTTGATTGGCGCTCCTTCGCTGGATTGGCTGGGAGTCCCGCTTAAAGCTGGGAGCACCACATTCGGTGTGCTGGTAGTCCAAAGCTACACCGACCATGTGCGTTACGGCGAGAAAGATAAGGATATTCTCACCTTCGTCTCGCACCAACTGGCAAGTGCGATTGAACATAAGCGAAGCGAAGAAGCTCTGCGGAGGTCGGAATCACGATACCGCTCGCTGGTGCAAAGTGCGGTTTATGGAATCTATCGTTCCAGCCTGGAAGGCAAGTTTCTGGATGTGAATCCCGCCGTGGTTGCCATGCTGGGATGTATCTCGGCCGATGAAGTGCTGGGACTGGATCCGAAAGTCGACGTCTTTGTGGACGCCAAAGAGCAAGCCCGGCTGATGGGTGAATTTCGTCGTGGAGCACGCCTCGATAACGTGGAAGTCCGCTGGAAACGCAAGGATGGAAAACAGATCACGGTCCGTCTGAGTGGGCGCGCAGTGAAGGGCGAGACCGGCGAAGTCGTGGAAGTGATTGCCGAAGATGTGACCGAGCGCCGGGTGTTGGAGGATCAATTTCGTCAGGCCCAGAAGATGGAAGCCGTCGGACGTCTGGCTGGCGGCGTAGCTCACGACTTCAACAATCTCCTGATGGTCATCAGCGGCTACACCGAAGTCCTGATGGAACATACGGCAGAGGATCATGCGCTGCATCCCAAGATTGCAGCCATTCAACAGGCCTCGGACCGGGCAACCACGCTCACTCGGCAATTGCTGGCTTTCAGCCGGAAGCAATTGCTGGAGCTGAAAGTTGTAGATGTGAATGCCATTGTGAAGGACATCGAACGCCTGCTGCGTCCGTTGATTGGAGAAAATATCGAATTGGTTTCGCGTCTGGCCGGCGATTTGGGACGTACTCGCGCGGATGCGGCGCAAATTGAGCAAGTCATCATGAACCTGGTGGTCAATTCAAAAGATGCGATGCCGAACGGAGGGAAAATCATCATCCAGACTGCGAATGAGAGTCTGGACGGCGACCTCCCTCGCGAGTGCAGCTACATTCAGCCGGGACCGTATGTCATGCTCTCAATTGAAGACAATGGTCATGGCATGGATAAAGAAACTCAATCTCGTATTTTCGAGCCTTTCTTCACCACCAAAGAGAAAGGGAAAGGTACTGGATTAGGATTGTCCACGGTGTACGGCATTATCAAGCAGAGTGGCGGCTACGTTCTTGCCCAGAGCGAGGTGGGACGCGGAACAACTTTCCGTATATACCTGCCGCGCGTGGAAGAGCCAGCGGAAATCAGTGGCGGGACGCGTGCCTCGCAATCGGCGACGGGTGGCTCTGAGACTGTGCTTCTGGTGGAGGACGAGGAATCGGTACGTCAACTGGTGCGCGAAACTCTGGAGGCCAAGGGATATAAGGTTCTGGAGGCGGATCACGGGGCTGCCGCGCTACGGATCGCGTCTGACCATCACGGGCCGATTGATATGCTGATCACCGACGTCGTCATGCCGGGGATGAGTGGGCGGGAATTGTCAGAGCAGTTATCAGCGTCGGATCCGGATATAAAAATCTTGTATCTTTCCGGTTACACTGAGGACGCTGTCGTGCATCAAGGCGTTCTCGAGCCAGGTACGTCGTTTCTGCAGAAACCCTTCACTCTACAGGCGTTGGCACGAAAAGTGCGGGAAGTGCTGCGCTGCGAGCGCGGGTAAACGCCTTACAATCAATAGCGATCGCATCCCGACACCAGCCAAAGTCGGCGGTGCAACTTTTCTTTATAATCTGCGTCTTATCTGACAGAGAATCATTCAGACTTTGGATTCACTTGGGATCGTGCTACGTCGTGAGAGGACTGTTTTCATGTTGATCAAAAAGGCCGTGGATATTCCGTCTTCTGAGATCACCCCTAAGAATGTTTATTTGAATCGCCGCAAGTTTTTGGCCGGAACAATAATTAGCGGAGCTGCGGCGGTTGCCGGGATGAGTCTGCGCGAGCTGGCAGAGCCTACGAATGTGGTGCAGGCCAATACGAAGATCGACGGCCTTCAAAAGAGTTCATTCTCGACTACCGAGAAGATCACGCCGTTGAAGGATGTCTCCAATTACAACAATTATTACGAATTTTCGACGGACAAATACGAGCCTGCCAAATTAGCCAAGGATTTCAAGACCCAGCCTTGGTCCGTGACCATCGACGGGCAGGTGAAAAAGAAGCAGGTGCTCGATGTAGACACCATCATGAAGATGGCTACGCCCGAGGAGCGGATTTACCGGCATCGCTGCGTGGAAGGCTGGTCGATTGTTGTGCCTTGGGTGGGATTCTCATTAAGTGAGTTGATCAAGAAGGCCGAGCCTTTGCCTAAGGCCACGTTTGTGGAATTCACCACGGTTTTGGATCCCAACCATATGCCGGGTCAGCGGACCGGAGTGTTGGACTGGCCTTACGTCGAGGGACTGCGCATGGACGAAGCCATGCATCCCCTGGCTCTATTGTGTTTTGGGATGTATGGGGAGACGCTGCCCAACCAGGATGGGGCTCCGCTGCGGATTGTCGTGCCCTGGAAATACGGCTTTAAGAGTGCGAAGGCCATCGTGCGCATCCACTTTACGGATAAGCAGCCGGTGAATACTTGGAACAAGTCCGCGCCTAACGAGTACGGGTTTTATTCCAATGTGAATCCTAATGTGGATCATCCTCGCTGCAGCCAGGCAAAGGAACGCAGATTGGGTGAGTTTTTTAAGCGTCCTACTCTGATGTTCAATGGATACGATCAAGTGGCGAGTCTTTATAGCGGAATGGATCTGAAAAAGAATTTTTAGAGCCGGGGCTAAAGCCGGATGATTTTCACACGGCTTACGCGGCCCTGAAGGCCCGCTCATCCACGTCACTGCGGAAATGTAAGTTTGTCGTTGATCGCTGAGCAAACCCAGACAGCTTCGGTCCTGGGCCAGGGACCAACGACGAACGACCAACGACCAACGACCAAATCTATGATCCGATGGTTCAAACCTATCGTCTTCCTGGCCTGTCTTGCGCCGCTGGCGCAGTTGGGATGGAAGGCTTACAACCAGGCTCTAGGCGCAAACCCGATCGAAGTGATTACGCACTCCACGGGAGATTGGATCCTGATCTTCCTGCTCATCACGCTTGCCGTGACTCCGGTGCGCAAGCTAACCGGTCAACTCTGGCTGATTCGCTATCGCCGTATGTTCGGGCTGTTCGCTTTTTTCTACGCAATGCTGCACTTCCTGACCTACATCTGGCTGGACAAGTTCTTCGACGTCCACGAAATCCTGGCGGATGTTGCCAAGCGCCGGTTTATCACCATGGGATTCACCGGGTTCGTGCTGCTCATTCCGCTGGCGCTCACCTCTACCAAGGGCTCGATTCGCCGTCTTGGCGGCAAACGGTGGCAGGCCCTGCACCGCTTAATCTATTTCAGCGCCATTGCCGGCGTGATCCACTACGTCTGGCTGGTCAAGGCGGATATTCGCAAGCCCTTGCAGTATGCTTTCGTACTGGGAATTCTGCTCACTTATAGGATAGTCGTGTGGGCTCTCCCGAAAATCCGGGCGAAGAAGACTGCAACGCTCTCTGGACGACGAATGGAATTACCCAGAGGCTAGTCCAAGCTTCCGGTAATGGCGGCTGGGGTTTTTCGCGAGAAGTCTTTTGATAGACCTTCTTCGAGCAAGTCGAGTCCCTTTTTCGCAACAGTTTTGTCCCATACTCAGTGCCGGAAAAATCATATGACTCTGCGGAATCGCGAGGCGCCAAACCTGCAAACGGAAACTGAGGAACCTAATGCAATACACGGCAGCGGGTAACAATCCGTTCGGTGGGCTGACTTCGGTTGTCGCGCCGGCTATTCTCACCAATGACCTGTTCGGTCCTGGCACTGGGGACCAGCAACCGCCTGGCGCGAGTTGTGGATCGAACACGCGTCGTGGCGGCAGAACTTGCGGGATTCGAGCCCGGGACCTCGAACTGCAAAGACAGTTTCATGCAACTGGATCGCTTGCAGGTGCGCGCGCAACTTCTGCTGAGGGCTTTGAGGCTTTTCTACGCGTCGATCGGCCTATTTGCCGCCGCGGCTCTAGTATCGGTGATCGGCTCAATCGTGACCTACTATGGGCGGCATGTTCTCTTTCAACTAGCCGCGGGGCTCGCGCTGGGCATCGGCTTTTTGGCGGTTCTCGGTTTGGCCTCCGGCTGCTTGCTCATGGTGCGAGAGACCCGCTTTGCGGTACGAAACTTAGCGGAAGAGGCGAGCATAAGAAGCAAACGCCGTTGAGTGGTGCACCCGTTCAAGTGTCTGATATTGCGGAAGAACGGGCCGCTGTTCCAGTTGGCTTAATAGCCGAGATGCATAATGCAATCAGGCTATGCGGCTTCGTTTTTCGCAGTGTAGGCTTTCAGCGATTCCTTCAATTGCATTTCCAGAATGCCGTTCACGGCTCGGAGGTCGGAGATCAAGTGGCTGAGGTCCAGGAATAAGAGGTTGTTCTGAACAATCTCATGGATGGCACCGTCCACCGCATGCGTGTCTTCCACCATCATGGGGATGGAGTAACCCTGCTTGCGTCGCAATTTCCCGTGGTCAGCGGCGGCGTGCAAGCTGTTTTCACTGATTTTGCCATGATTCGATTCGAGGCTGTCTGCCATCGCACCTATCATCTTCGGAACGTGGTCCACTCGTTGATTGTCCGATAAACGCAGCTGATCTAGCTGGGGATCAGCCTTCATACTTTCTAGTACTTTGCTCGTGATTTCCTCGACCTTCTCGCGCAGGAGACTAGCGATCCGTTTGGGCGGCAATGTCTGACGTGGCTTACGGTCCTTGAGCTTATTTTCGATAGAGCTAACAAGATTTTTGATATTGGCAGGCTTGACCAGATAGTCATCCACTTGACTGCGGATTGCTTCCAACGCAGTTTCGAATGCGGGATACCCAGTCAAAATAAAAGTGACGCAGTCCGGCTGGGTGCGCCTCATGGCGCTTACGACCGTGAAGCCATCGCCGGGCTGCCCCACGTTGAGGTCGGCAATGAGCACGTCAAAACGGTCGCTGGTGATCCGGCTTAGGGCTTCACCGACGGTGGCAGCGACGTCTACTTGATATCCATGTTTGCTTAAAACCGCCGACAACGTGATTCGGATAGCTTCTTCATCATCAACGAACAGAATGCGAACTCCCGGCATGCTGTCTCCTCGATGACCAGAGAACCTAAGATGCTCACAGTTGCTAAAGAGTGGGATTCGACTAAGGGTGGATACATTCTTATCTGTAGGAAAGTGGGCAGTGGTCAGTGGTCACTAGTTAACGCAGTCTGGGTAGTGTTGCTTTGCTGGCCACTATCCTTGCAGCACCCATTCCAGAGTCTTTTCTTGAAACTGGAAGCCATAGCGTTGCCAGGCGGTGCCAGGGGACTTTGGAAACCAGGCCGTCACGGCTAAATGGCTTTTGCAGAAAAAAGCTGCCTTCCTCCAAGGCTCCGTGAGCCCCGACCGCCTGTCCGGTGTAGCCGGACATGTACACCACCTTGATCAATGGCCGCCGCGTGGCGACTTGTCCTGCGAGCACTCGTCCATTCATTCCGGGCATGACGACATCGCGGTCAATAAGAGTTGCAGAGGGCCGGTGTGCTGCTGACTGATGTTGATGGCCTCGCTACCATTGTTGGCCTCAATCGATTTCAATAATCTGCTCGGTGTGATTATTGGTTACAGCGAGATATTGCAGAAAAATTGCAGTCGATCAACTGCTCTTCCAATCGCCTGCGCTCCGTAATATCGCGGTTCATGATGACCAATTTTTCGGTCTTGCCTTCCGCATTCCGAATGGTGCTGGCACTGTATTCTAGAAAGCGCCAGGTCCCATCCTTGTGGCGCATGCGGTATTCGATCCTGCGGCCTACGCCGAAAACCAGCACTTCTTTCGCGGCTTCCTGGACCTGCGACCGATCGTCAGGATGGATTTGATCCATAGATGATGTGTTTTGTAGTTCTTCCGGCGTGTAACCCAAAATCTTCTGATAAGAAGGGCTGTTGTAGAGGCGGCGTCCGTCAGAATCCACCACCGCAATCATATCGGCGGCGTTTTCCGTGATGAGGCGAAAGAGCTCTTCGCGCTCTGCCATCTAGCGGCGAATACGACATATCTGAAGCTGTTGGTAGACCGTGTAGATATCGAACAACAGCACCATCCCGACGAGGCCGCGTATAGCGTTGGTTATGGGAAGGGAATCGGGGGCTCTCCCCTGCGGGTTGCAGTATGGGAACTAGAAAGGAAACGATGCCTAGAGTGAGCAATAGAGTTACCAGAATGGCTGAGGTCCAGAGCCACCATTCGCGCCGTTCAATTTTCCGTATGTGGGCATCCACGACGCCCTTAGCGACACCGTGCTCTGGAAGTGCGTTGGTTCGTAAGGATTTCATTTGTCGGTTGCCAATACTTTCCGGGCGGGTTCGGCGTGTGATGGTGATTCCTTCAACGACTGATCTGCCGGGCGCACTTCACACGCGGGACTTAAATCTTTCGGCATCGATTCCTGGTTGTGCTGAGTTTGTCATGAGAGGTTGGCAAGCAGGAGGATGTTGAAAAAGAAATCGAATGTGACTTGTTCAGAACGGGAACGCTTTCGTGGAGCGCCCGAAAGGGACCAGGACATGATTCGGTCCGGTTGCCTGGGTTCCGTTTTGGAACTTTTGCCTGAGATGTGTGTTACAAGATTAGAAATAGGACATACCTATCTCTGCAATACCTCTGATCTCAAAGGACTGCACAAGACCGGACTCTGACTATGCGAACGATAGTGTTGCCAAAACTGTTTTTGTTGTCTGGGCTCATTTGTCTTATGTTTTGTCTGGCTTGTGGATCGAACACCAATCCCTTTAATCAGGGAGGCGGGAACTTTTCCAACGCCAGCCTCACAGGCCAATACTTCTACCAGTTGACGGGAATCGATACCGCAGCAAATTTTCGAGAAGCCGGGGTCTTTACAGCAGACGGCAATGGAAACATCATTGGCGGCAGAGATGATTTTGCGGAGGGCACCACTATCACCTCCGGCTCCAGTACTGGGTCTTACAGGATTAGCAACGACGGCACCGGAGTTTTCACGATCTCAATCTCGGACGGCAGGGTTCTCCAATTGGCACTGACTCTGGTCAGCTCCTCAAAAGTTTATTTGATGGTGACCCAGACTTTTGATCTTGCTAACGGCGCGGGTATCGCCGAAAAACAGGATCCGGCTGTCTTCGCCGCGACTCCCAGCGGCACTTTCGCTTTCCGCACGCACACCGTGAGCACGGCGCAGGGACCTTCCGCTACAGTCGGTGCATTTACGATTGCCAGCGGCACAGTCTCAGGCAGTGAAGACGTGAATCGAGCCGGCGCGCTGAGCTTTCCGACGTTTACGGGTTCGTTCAACGCTCCGGACACAAGCGGCCGCGGTACGGGAACATTTACCGACAGCGCGAATGTGACTTCGACATTCATCTACTACGTTGTCGATGCCAACAACCTGCGTTTCTTCTCTACCAATACTGGAGCACCAGGACTGGGGCGAGCGGAAACCCAAACCGGGTCGCCATTTGCGAACACCTCTCTGGCCGGCAGTTATGCTTTCGGCAGCAGCGGCGATACCAATGTCTCTCTCGCTGGCGCTAAGACAGTTGGCCGCTTTACCGCTGGTGGAGATGGCACCATCAGCGCAGGAGCTTTCGACTCGGTTGAAGATGGAACCCCGTTGACCAACATTAGCTTTACCGGAACGTACAGCATGGCGGCGAATGGGCGGGTAACGGTCACGCTGAATCCATCCACCGGCACGATTCAGCAAATCTTCTGGATGGTCAGCCCGTCGCGCGCTTTCTTCCTCACCAACGATCCGAACAAAGTGGAAGACGGCACCGTCGATCTTCAGCAAGCAATTACTTTTTCGAACTCGACGATGAAGGGGCAATTCGCCGTCCTCATGGATGGCTTTGATCCCTTCAACCTTGTGGACCGGGTCGGTACATTGCAATGGGACGGAGCGGGTAATCTAACGCTGGACGAATTTATTAATCGTTCTGGAACGACTCAGACTCCAGGATTTATCGCCGGGACATACTCGGTTGCGAGCTACGGTCGAGCAACCGGCGTGATCAGCGGCTTATCCAACAACCTGGTTTTCTATCTGATTTCCGTTAGCGAAGCTTACATCTTGCAGAACGATACCGGCACTGAGATCGATGGGGTGATCAGCAAGCAGCCTTAAGGTTTGGCTGTGGTTTGAAATCGACAATCGTAAATCGACAATCGAAAATCGTAACTCCTATCCCACTTGCCACACTGTGTCCAAAACCGTCCCGTCGACCCACTTCACTATCGCCACCGGACGATCTCCAAGCTGCGGCCGTGCCGGGTTGCCTCCGCAGATGCGTTCTACTTCGGCTTTGATGTCCTGGATAGGCCGGATTGGCAAGCGTGAGCCCTTCACAGCGTCCAACAAATCCTGACGCGCCGGGTTGATGGCGATTCCGCGCTCAGTGACGACAACGTCAATCAACTCGCCCGGACCAGTGAGCGTGGTGACTTCATCCACAATCACTGGAATCCGATCACGGAATGACGGCACGGCCAGAATGGTGCATCCCGCAGTCAGACAGTTCTGCCATCCACCAATGCCGTGCAACAGACGGCCGTCAGAGTGAGTAACGACATTGCCGTTGAAATTCACATCCACTTCAGTTGCGCCCAGCACGACGGCATCCACCATGGAAGCGAAATTTCCCTTGCCGTGATAGTTGTAAGAAGTGAAGGGAGACGTCGGTACATGGCGAGGATCGCTGGCGATGGACTTCACCGCTTCCAGATCGAAGGTCTGCCCGTCGAGGATGTAATCGGTCAAGCCTTCCTGCAGCATATCGACCAGATATCGGGTAGATCCTCCGCGCACAAAGCGGGCTTTCACTCCATCTTCTTTCATCATGCGTCGCAGGAAATCCACGAAAGCTAATGCGATTCCACCGGCGCCTGCCTGAAACGAGAATCCATTGCGCATGATTCCTGCTTCCCGCAGGAAACGTGCGACGAGTTCCGCAATTCGAAGACGGTCAGGAGAACGCGTGATTTGTGTCGTACCGGAAACAATCTTCGCCGGATCGCCGATTGAGTCCACTTCCACGACGTAGTCAACGTTGTTGCCTTGAATCTGCCAAGGAATGCAAGGGAACGTCGCCAGGTTGTCCGTGACCACGATTACATTGTCGGCATAGATTGAATCGGCGAGCGCGAAGCCCAGTGAGCCACAGGCGGATTTGCCATGGGAGCCGTCGGCGTTTCCAAAAAAATCGGCGGTGGGCGCGGCAATCACGGCGACGTCGACGTGTACTTCTCCGTCCTGGATTGCCTGCCAGCGTCCGCCGTGGGATCGCAGCACGCCGAAGCCACGCATTTTGCCCTGAGTACAGTAGTCGCCGAGTGGACCATTCATCGAGCCTTCGATGTGATGGATGACGCCCGACTGCATCAGCTCAATCGCGGCTTTCTGCGATGGGAAGGATGCGCTGGGAAACCATGTGAGGTCTTTCACCCCCAGTTTTGCCGCCGCTTGTAACGCCATGAGAGCTACCTTGTCACCATCGCGCAGATGATGATGATTGGAAATCACCATGCCATCTCGCAGTCCGCATTTGCGCAAGGCAGTTTCGAGATCGGGAACGCGCTTGTCGCCGTTTTCGGGATAGTCCTTGCTCGAGCGCACCGGGGGCGCGGCTTTGCGGGCGCGAGGCTGATATTTTCCGACGCCAAGATAAGGAATCTGAAGCTTGCCGTTGACCATGGCCGGGACCATGCGTCCAACGGCATTTTGCGCCAGTTCCACCCGTTCAGTCACAGTCAAAAGTAAACCTCAGGGGCTAAAGCCCTCTTTTTCAAATCGCCGACGCGGCCCTGAAGGGCCGCTCTTCCACGTTACGGTTAAGACCGTTCTTGTTATCCCTAATCCGTTCCCAGGTTATTGTTCCGGCCGTTTTAGTGTGGCGCGGGCGCTCCCGCCCGCGAGCGGGCTACCAATTTGCGAGCGCGCTCCACGACCGGAGCATCGATCATCTTCGAGCCCAGGCTTACGACTCCCAGTCTGCGCTGCTGCGCCTCTTCAAATGCGGCGACAATCTTCAGCGCGTTCTCGATCTCGGCTTGCGACGGAGTAAACGCATCATGAATTACCGCAATCTGAGAGGGATGAATGCATCCCATGCCTTCGAATCCTAATTCCCGCGAACTCTCAGCCCAACGGCGCAAGCCATCCACATTGCCTACGTCACCGAACACGGAATCGATGGCCTGGACTCCGGCTGCTTTTGCGGCGTTCACCACACGCGAGCGGGCGTAAAGCGATTCGCGTCCCTCCGGCGTCTTGGTCACGCCGAGGTCGGCAGTGTAATCCTCAAGGCCGATAGTTAACGCCGCTACATTCGCTGTCGCGGTTGCGATAGCAAAAACATTTTCAATGCCGAGCGCAGATTCCAGGATGGGCATAAGCCAGATGGCACGATCGATCTTGTGGCGATGCTTCAGCTCACTGATCATTCGATCTACTTCGGCGACTTGTTGCGGATGTTCCGTCTTAGGGATCAGAACGAGGTCGGGCGATTCAGAGATAACTTCCGCGAGATCTTCCAGTCCCATGGGAAGTCGGTTGATGCGCACCATGCGCTCGCAGCCGCCGAAATCGACCGCTCGCAGCGTGTTGCGAACCAGGATGCGGGCAGCATCTTTTTCGGCGGGATGAACGGAATCCTCGAGATCGAGGATAATGGCGTCCGGCCCATGCAGCCCGGCATTAATGAAGTATTTCGGCTCGGTACCGGGAAGATACAGTCTCGATCTCCGCAGACGGTCTTGCGCCGAAGGCTGTGGCAACGGAAACTGCTCGGGCAGAGCCTTTCGCAGGGTCGGCAATCCCAACCGTTTGACCGCCGTCTCAATCCGGGCTGAGATCACAAAGGGCAGGGCGCCTTCGTCGTGGATCGCGGCTCGCGCGTGCTTCAATCCGAGAGACTCGAGCACTTGCTTTGTCTGGGCGACGATCGAATCTCCGTAGTACGGGGCGACGCGCGATTCCAGAGTGATCTCGAAGCCTCCACTATCGCGCGGTTCGAGGGCGACGTGCAGGTCGGAGCGCGTGTCCTTGCCCCAGAGACCTGCTTCGGCGGATCGCGCCTCTCCGGTTTCTGTCGAACTTTTCATTTTTTCTTTTGCGCTGATGGCGTGGCCCGGTTATTTCAGCTTTTCCAAAATCGCATCAGTCACCTGGACAGTTGACGCGGCACCCTGGCTGATCGACTTTGCACCGCCCGGAATTCGCATCATGTCATACGTCCGCACTTTGCCTTCCTTCACTACGTCCGCAATGGCTTTGCGGATGCGTTCGGCTTTCGCGCCTTCCCCAACGTGGTCGAGCATCATAGCTGCCGAAAGAATCATGGCTATAGGATTCACGATGGGCGGATTCAACTCGGCATATTTTGGGGCCGAGCCATGGGTTGGCTCAAACACTGCGACTTCATCCCCGATATTTCCCGATGCTGCGAAGCCTAAACCGCCGACTAGGCCGGCGAAGGCATCGGACAAAATGTCCCCAAAGAGGTTAGACGCTACAATCACGTTGTAATCTTCGGGATTCTTGTTCAGCCACATCAGTTGCGCATCAATATTCGTGGACCAGAGCGCGATTCCGGGATAATCCTTCGCCACTTCCTTGGCCGTTTCTTCCATCATGCCGGAAGTCTCGCGCACTACGTTGGGCTTCTCACAGATAGTCACGCCTTTGAATCCGCGCTTTTTGGCGTACTCAAATGCCGCAGTGATGATGCGTCTGGCTGCAGGACGCGTGATGATTCGCAGGCTCACCGCGAGATCGGAGCCGGGAGTGGAAGCAAAATGCTTGAACTTGGGATGGGTGCCCAGAGCGGAGCGGACATTTTCCGGGGGGTTCGTCCATTCGACGCCGGCGTACATGCCCTCCGTATTCTGGCGGAATACGGTGGTATCTATCTGCGGCTCGTCGAAGCGCCCGTCAGTCCGCTTGCGAATGTAATTCAAAGGATTGCCGGTAAAACCGATGCATGGGCGCATGCAGATATCCAGATTGAACTTCTGCCGCATAGTCACGATCGGGCTGTAGTAGACGAATTTCTTGTCGCGCAATTCTGGCTTCAATTCGGCTTGAGCTTCTTTATTAGGTTTCGACGTGATGGCGCCGAACAAACCCAGCTTGTGTTTGGACAGCAGATCAATGGTGCGCTGCGGCAAGGCGTTGCCTTCGTTGCGCCAGCATTCCCATCCGATGTCGGCGTGAATATATTCGGCGTCGAATCCTACTGTCTTCAAAACTCGCAACGCCTCGGGCAGAACTTGATTGCCGATGCCGTCCCCAGGCATGGTTACAACGGTGTGCTTTGCCATTCGTGCTGTTTTTCTCCTGAATAAAATCTGTTAGGCGAGTCCTAATCTTGTGGCGACCAGATTCTCAACTCCGCCGGCAATTACCAGCGACTGCGGGACACTTCCCAGCGGCGGGAATGCGAACTGCTGGTCGCGCCAGCGCATTACTCCCGAGGTGAAGTCGATATCAATCTCTTCGCCAGGGATAATCGTTTTTTCTTTCGCCGCGATTTCCTTGGTGAACTGTTGGCGCAAGCGCTTCACCAATTCCGGCACTTCCACACATAGAAAACCGTTATTGAAAGCGTTGCGCAAATAAGTCTGCGAGAAGCTGGCTGCAATCACCAGCGGAATGCCCTTGGCTTTGAGCGCAGTGACGGCCTGCTCGCGACTGGAGCCAGTTCCGAAATTGAAGCCGCTCACGATCACGTCGCCCTTTTGGGTGCGCGATGCAAACTGCGGATCATAATTCTCCATGACGACCCTCGCCATCATTTCCGGCGTGACGTCGTCGCGGTAAGTGTAGTCTTTCCCGTAAATGGCGTCGGTATTGACGTTGTCCTGTGGCATGAACACCAATCGTCCACGCACGTGCTCTGGAAAACCGGGGAGAATATCAACTTTTTCCGCGGCGGCACCGCCGGCAAATTCGGTGTAGCTTCGGTCCGGAGAGTGATCGCTCATGTGATGCGGGCCACAAATGTATCCAGCGAGTGCGGAGGCGGCAACCACTTCCGGACTGGCGAGATAACATTTGGCATCGCGTGATCCCATTCGACCTTTGAAGTTACGATTAGTGGCGGAGATTCCGACCTCGCCAGGTTCAAGCAATCCCACTCCCAGGCCAATGCAGGGGCCGCAGCCTGCTGGCAGAGGATTCGCGCCTGCGTCCAGCAATGTCTGCCAGATGCCGCGCTTTTCGGCTTCTTCCTGAACCCATTTACTGGCAGCGCCGAGATAAAACTTCACTCCGGCTGCGACTTTTTTCCCGCGGAGAACATTCGCGGCCGCCTGTAAGTCCTCAACGCGAGAATTGACGCAGGAAAGCAGATACGCTTTCTGAATCGCGACCTTGTTCTTCTCCATTTCAGCGAGAGAAGCCATCACCTGCACGGTGTCAGGGCCGGAGACATGCGGAGTTACCTGGTTCAAGTCCAGCACGATGCGCGCGGAATAAACTGCATCCGGGTCTGGACGCGGCGGGTTCTTTGACCAGTTTTCGATATCTCGATCGGTAAAACGCTCGATCCCCTGCGCGGCCAGACGCTGCTTCACACCTTTCAAATAGTCGATCGTCACTTGATCCACCGGAAACCAACCGACCAGAGGTCCCCATTCGGTGGTCATATTCGAAATGGAAAGGCGAGCGTCCATGGACAGACTGGCTACGCCCGGCCCGGTAAACTCGACCGCGGCGTTCAGTACCTCGTCATGGTTGTAGAGACCGCAGAGGGTAATGATGATGTCTTTTCCGGTCGCGCCTTGCGGCAGGCTGCCTTCGAGTACGACTTGTACTGAGCGGGGAATTTGCCACCAGAATTCTCCGGTGGCCCAAACTGCGGCAGCATCGGTGCGGACGATGGGCGTGCCTATCGCGCCCAGCGCGCCGTACATATTGGAATGCGAATCTGACGCAACCACGAATGATCCAGGCACGACATATCCGCGCTCCACCATAATCTGGTGGCCGATTCCGGAGCCCGCGGGATAGAAGTCAACGCCGTGCTGTTTCGCGAATGCTTCAATCGCGCGGTACTTGGCAAGATTCGAGTCTTCCCGGTTTTGAATGTCATGATCGAGCGCGAAAACTAACTGCTTGGGATCGTGGATCTTTTTGGCGCCGATGCCTTTGACCTTGCTCATCACCGCGGAAGTGTTGTCGTGAGTCATCACGTGACGCGGACGGATGGAGACGAAATCGCCCGTCCGCAGTGGCCGCTTGGGGCCTTCCGCCAGATGTGCTTGCGCGATTTTTTCAACGATGGTCTGGCCCATAAGATTTCGGTTGTTGCTGGCTTTTACTTCCTTTCTTTTCTTCGGTTCCTTGGCTCTGCGACCGGGCTCAATCCATCGTCATCGCCTACCCAGCGCTGAAGCGCTGGGCTAATATTGTGCCGTCCCTGCGGGACTGCAGCGTGACGGTTGGAAGCTTACCTTTCCGTCCCAAGTCCAGATGGCCAATCAACGCCGTTTGTTCGCGGCTTTTTCCTTCTCTCCAGTCGCGCTACGCTGCGCCGGCTTCTTCCGCACATCCGCTTTCATCATTCCCATCAGCTTGCTTACGGCGCCAATTTTCTCCAAGTTCCAGATCGCATCCTTAACCTTCTGCTGCGCGCTCTTGGAGAGTACGCCTTCTGCCAGTGCCGCGAATTTTTCTTCAATCTCCGTATCTGTGAGCGGATTGCGTGGATCGCCTTTGGGATAATCCAATTGCTGCGTGAACGTCCGCCCATCTTTGGTAGTGATGTTTACGATCACCCGTTGCAAAGCAGGGAATACTTTTTCAATCTCGGGATCAGCGACGACTTCGATTTTCTTCAACTGAGCCCGAATTGCCGGATCCATGATCTTTTCCATGGTGAATTGCGCGGGAGTGACTTGCCGATCGACCAGCGCCGCCGCAATCACGTAGGGAAGCGAATGGTCGGCCGTCTCCTTGGAACGCGGATCGTACTTGCTGGGGTCCGACAAAATATCGGCAGCGCGGGCCAGAGATCTGATCTGCACTTCCTGCACTTGGTCCGGCTTGAGATCGTTCTGCTTGACCAGGTCGAGCGTGGCTGAGATCGGAGTATGTGTGAGCGCTTCCGTGGGAAACGCTTTCATTCCGCACTGCGTAATGCGCCAGGATTCTCCCAGCGCATCGGTCAACAAATCCAACTTCCAATCCGGACCAAAGCAGTGGCTCAGACCTTCTTTGCCATCGACCACATGTTCCGGCCCGGTATATCCCTTCTCTGCCATCAGCGCCGCGAGCACTCCGCTTTGCGTAGCCATGGGATCGACGGTGTTTTTCATCATGGTCAACTTGCCCGCAGTAACCGCGCCAAGCGTGGCGTGCCGGCTGGCAGAGATGCCAATCGCGTGCTGAATCTGCTCCCAGTCGAGGTGCAAAGCGCGGCCGGCAACGATCGGGGAAACAAAAGCCGTCAGCGTGGCGTGATGCCAGCCACGTTCGCGAATGCCTGGAAACGCGGCTTCGCAGAAACGCATTTCGAATTCATGCCCCAGGACAAGTCCCACAATCAATTCTTTGCCATCACTTTTTGCACGCTCACAACAAGCCAGCGCTGCGGGGAAAATGTCCGAGGGATGCGACGGATCCTGCTTCCAATAAATATCGTTGTAATCCATACAGCGAATCATGAGCGCATTGGCGAGCGATGCTGAGACCACATCGATCTTATTTCCCGTGCCAATGACGGTCGCCGGTCCGCGGCCAGCGATCTCATCGAGAACTTCGAGCGCAAGTTTTACATCATGCTGCTGATAGCCGCCCAGGGCGCAGCCGGCGGAATCGAGCAGAAAGCGTTTTGCCCGGTACACCGCATCCTGCGACAAATGTTTGTATTCGAGGCCGGCGGCCCAGCGCGACATCTTGGCGGTGACGGTCTCTTTGGCTACAGGCATTTCTTTCGCGGCGGACAAAGTTTCTCCTATTTCACCTTGATGTTCTTCGGATTCTTGAATGGCAGAAAGGCCATGAAGTCGGCGTGGTGCACGATGTAGGCCTCGGTAGTACGTTTAACTAAATCACCTTCGGCAGCGTGGGCGGCGATAATGTGGCAGACAGCATCGGGCACTCCGCACTCTAGCGCCAAGGCGACACCCGTAAATGGATGGCGCAGCGCTTCTCCCCGCTCGCTCTGCCGGCTCTTACCGTCCGGGCCGAGTTGGTACTCCAGCAACTTGCCGACGTCGGCGAGGATGGCGCCGGCGATCACGGTGTCCATGTCGATAGGCAAAGCGCGTCCCATAAACTCCTGCATCGCTTGCGCACTCTGACGCGCGATATGCACCACACAGCGCTTGTGCTCCATAAAAGTGATCGGACAATTCGGCACCAGCAAGGTGAACGGAATGCGATTCAGGTCGTCGGCCTTCAGCGGACTGCGTTCCAGAGCTTTGATCCAGGTTTCGGTAACCTGTGAGCGCAATTTTGCGTTCTGGATCCACTCCATCTCCGGCCACAGCCGTGCGACCGCTTCACGCATGCGATGGAACCTCCATTGGGAAACTATCTAGCTTATCGTGCAGGCTCGGGCGGCGTCGAGTGGGACAGCGGAGAAGTCAGAACTTAGTTGTCCGCATTCTGACCTGCATCTAATGGAAGCAGCGCGTTAAGCGGCCGTATCTTCGTCCGCGCTGGTCGCTGCTTTCGGGAACAGCAGAGGTTCGAGAATGAGCTGCCGGGCTTGATCGGACGTCAACCGCTGGTCGGCGGAATAAAGCTCAACCCAGTGCTCGGATGGCCGCAGGGAAAGAACGCCGCCCTCCGGAACCGCAGTATCTGCGCTTTCCGGCTCGTACGTGTACTGGATAGTCTGGGCTGACATATCGGCGGTGACCAGGGCTGCGATGTGTGCCGCCGGGTTTGAAATGCGACAGCTCAAGTCGGAGAGCTGTTTGAACTCAGCGTCTCCGTTCAGCCGCTGGAACTCCTCCACATCCTGACGGAAGCCTTCCATCAGCTTGGTCCATGTATCTTCCGCCTTCACTTCAAACCCCTGGGAGTTTGATTGACCTGAGTTTTCGGTTGATTGAGAAGCAGCGCGACTTTCGAATTGATCCGCGATCCAGCCCATAAATAGCAACCTTTCTGGACGAGTGTGAGATGCAGGGGCGTTGCGCAGGGTAGTCTGGACCACAAGGACTAGAACTACCCAAATGGCCTGCCTAAAGCTTGCTTGATCTATTTTAGCCGCAAGGGCGGAGAGAAGTCGGTCAGAGCGAGGAAGGTGGACTCGACATTCTCCACCAGTTTGCCGTTCGCTTCGGATTTGTCGCGTACACTTTTCCACTCCGGGTCGTCCTGAAAGGATTTCCAATTAGCGGCTGCAGCTTCCCGGCTGGGATGCTCGAGGATATAGATAAGGGTATTGCTCTTTTTCGGCTCATCGATGGCCGTCCAATAAGCCACGTTTTTCATTCCATGTTTATCGAAAAGCTTTGTGGTGTGTTCGCGGAAGCGAGCCAGCAGTTCTGCCAATTTTCCCTGGGCGGCTTCATAGACGCGGAGTTCGTAGACTTTGGTTGAACCTTGATTAGGATCGTCGCTGTATCGTGAAGCCGCCCAGAGCGATGAGTGAATAAATGCCGCTGCGGGAAGTGCTTGGAGCAATGTCCGTCTTTTCATGCAGGCAGTTACCTTTCGTGAGCGTGCTCAGTGCGATCCGTGGTAGAACACACCTAATGCCCAAAATCTGGCTAAAATGGCTGCGAAGGACATGCCGATAAAGAACAGCATCCAGCGATAGGCGCGCCACTGTTCGCGGAATCCGGACATCTGCACGAAGACATCCACCACGTACGCCGCGCAATAAGCGACATTCGCCAATACCGCGAGGGCGAAGAGGAAAAGCAGGGTATCCGGCGTAAGAGTCTGTTTTGAAACCGGGAGCCTGACTAGAAAGCAGGCGCCGACTACTGCTATGAGGGCGACGTTATAGGCGACGCGCTTTGGTTCCCACCAGCGGATTGCGTCAGTTGCGTAGTCCCGCAAAGTCGTAGCATCCATAATGCGCAAAGTCTAGCTCCGGTCCGGGAAAATTTCCAGAACTGGATTCGCCTATAATTCTCTGACTTATGCCCATCCCCGCAGGAACGGAGTTCGGAGACTGCGAAATCCTGGCGCCGCTCGGTGCCGGGGCCATGGGCGAAGTGTATCGAGCCCGCGACAACAGCTTGGGCCGTGAAGTCGCGCTTAAGCTGCTGCCCGAGCAACTGGCTTCCGATCCCGACCGGCTGCGGCGTTTTGAGCAGGAAGCCCGGGCCGCGGCCGCACTCAATCATCCCAATATCGTCGCCGTATATCGCTTCGGCACGAGGAACGGAAACACGCCTTATCTGGTCACCGAACTGCTGCAGGGCCAGACGCTGCGCGAGCGGCTCAAGCAAGGAACGATCCCGGTCCGCAAGACGGTGGACTACGCCGTACAGATTGCACGCGGGCTGGCGGCAGCCCACGATCAGGGGATCGTGCATCGGGATCTAAAGCCTGAAAACATCTTTCTGACCCGCGATGGATTGGTGAAGATCCTCGATTTTGGTCTGGCTAAGCTAAGGGCACCCGCGCCCAGCGAAATGCACAGCACCATAGCCATCGCTGGGTCCACTGAGCCCGGCATGGTGCTCGGGACCGTGGGATATATGTCGCCGGAGCAGGTGCGCGGCCTGGTCGCAGACCATCGCTCCGACATTTTCAGCCTGGGCACAATCCTTTACGAAATGCTGTCCGGAAGCCGTGCTTTCCAAGGTGCGACTTCCGCCGACACTATGAGCGCGATCTTGAGGGAAGAACCAGCGGAGCTTTCGAGTTCAGTTCGTAATCTTTCACCCGCGCTAGCCCGCATCGTGCACCGTTGCCTGGAGAAGGACCCGGCGGAGAGGTTCCAGTCGGCGCGTGATTTGGCTTTCAATCTTGAGTTGCTCACGCGTGACGACGAAGGCAGTGGCTCGGCTATCGCACTTCAGGCGAAGAAACTTTCACGACGGCGATTTCCGGTTTGGGTTATAGCGGCAGTACTCGCGGCCGGAGGAGTAGGATTTCTAGCGGCGCGTTGGTTGCGGCCTCCGGCGCGAACCTCAGGTCCAGTGGTGTTGCGGCGTCTCACGGATTTCGTAGGTCTGGAAGAATTTCCCGCGCTTTCGCCGGACGGCAAGTCAGTGGCATTCACGGCGGATCTCGGTGGCATGCGCCAGGTCTGGGTCCGGCTGCTGGCGGGCGGGATGCCTCTGCAAATCACTCATGACGATAACGATCATCAATCTCCGCGATGGTCGCCGGATTCGGCTTCATTGTTCTATTACACGCCTTCACACGAGCCCAATGGTTTAGGAACGATCTGGGAAATTTCCGCCTTGGGCGGCACCGCACGTCCTATCGCTACTAGCATTGGCGGCGGCGATATCAGTCATGACGGCAAGCACATCGCCTATCTCAGGACCCAAGAGGGACAGATCGAATTGGCAATTGCCGATCGCGACGGCGCTAACGCCAAAACCCTGACCGGCCTCCCGCCTGGAGGCTATTCAAGTTTGCGATGGTCCCCCGATGGTCGCATGGTCGGATTCCAACACGGCCAAGTGTTCAATTACGACGTTTATTACGTGCCAGTGACCGGCGGACCCCCCAAGGCGGTGACACAAGACAGCAATCCTCTGGGCGGGTTTGCATGGCTCCCCGATAGCTCGGGCGTGGTGTACTCCACCTCGCGTGGCGAGACCATGCTGTACCTGCCCACCATGAATCTTTGGTCGGTGAGTCTCGCAGGCAAGGATTTGCGGCAGCTTACTTTTGGGGAGACTTCCTATATTTCGCCTGATCTGGATAGGAGTGGAAACTTAGTCGCCAGCAGGTCGCGAACTCAATTCGATATCTGGAAGTATCCGGTGGATGGCAAACCGCAAGACAACACTCGGCGGGGACTCCAGATCACGCATCAGACCGGAGCCGTACAAGCTCCTTCGGTGGGCCCTCACGATCGCGAATTGGTTTATCTCAGCGACAGCGGTGGCCATGGCAATTTGTGGATTGTGAATCTGGAAAGCGGCGCTACCCGTCAAATCACTTTCGAACAGGATCCGCGCCTTGCACTGGGGCTGCCGGTCTGGTCGCCGAATGGAGCCAACATCGCCTACGTGACTCGTAGCCGAACCAGCTGGAACGTGGACCAGTGGATGATCAACCCCGATGGGACTAATGCCCGCAAAATTTCCGAGATTGGCGGCTGGGCGGCCTGGTCGCCCGACAGCCGCTGGCTCTATTTTGCCGAACCTGCGCGCGACGGATCCTATCGAATTTTGAAAAGAGCGCCTGACAGCAACGAGAACATAGTCGTCCGGAATGAGGGCCAGCGGCCGGCCGTTGGTCCCGACGGCACCCTCTATTTTGCTCGCGAGCTGGCGAATGTAAATGGTTCTGCGGACATCGAAATGCTGCGGGCCAATCCTGAAACTGCGCCGGCGCAAGCGATGGTCCGGATAGCTGGCTCTCGACTTCCACCCTTGTCCATGGCCATGCAGCCGGTTCTCTCACCCGACGGCAAGTGGCTGGCTCTGCTGCTAACGGATGGCGGCAGCACCAATATCTGGGCCTTACCCACAGCGGGCGGCGAGATGCATCGCATCACTGATTTTGGAAATGAATCCACCCTTATAGCCCGGCGTGTCTCATGGTCATCCGATGGACACTCCATTTATGCGGCCCTAGGAAAAAGCGAGGCGGACATCGTGCTGCTGAGCAAATTGGTCCCGTGAAGTTGTGAAGCATCCGCAAGGCGCAGGCCGACGAGCATTCTACGTACACAGATAAGGTTTCATGAAACTCAAATCATCAGTCCTCCTCTGGCTCTTACTTGGAATCAGTTCGGTGCTGGCGGCACAGCAGGGCGCCGCCACCGGCGAACCACTTTTGATCCAGACTACCAGCTTGCCTAAGGCTTACCTGCGAACCCCATATCACGTCCAGGTGGAAGCCAAGGGCGGAATCCTTCCTTTGAAATGGACCATTTCCAAGGGTGCCCTTCCGCCAGGACTTACCTTGACCGACGATGGCCTTCTGACTGGCGCGCCCACCGAAGTTGGCGAATATCGTTTCACGGTGACGGTAAGTGACAGTGGAAAACCGGGGCAACAGCGCAATCAGGAACTGATGTTGCAGGTTGTCGCACCATTGCTAGTCGAATGGAGCCGTTATCCGAAAATTACCGGCCAAAGAGTGGAGGGCGCGATAAAGGTATCCAATCGGACCGGGCTGGATTTCGATTTCACCGTAATCATGTTAGCGGTGAATGAGATTGGGCGCGCCACCGCGGTGGGCTATCAGCATTTCACCCTGAAAAGAGACACCGCAGATTTTGAAATCCCCTTCGGCGAAAACTTGCCACGCGGGACATACGACCTGAACGTGGATGCAGTGGCCGAGGTGCCCGCTACCAACACCATCTACCGTGCGCGGCTGGTCCCGAAAGAAAAATTAGTTGTGCAGCAAGGACCTTGAGGATGAGTTCCGATTCGCAGGGCGATTGAAAATTGGATAGGGATGGAGCGAGCGGTGGGGAACCAAAAATTAAGAGTCCCGAGGTGATGTTAAGCTCATTCGTCTCGGCCAGTAGCTCGCTTTAGACCCTTGCCGACCTGCCATCGTCGCATCCCTTGCGGGACGCAGCGCGCGATCGTTGCTCGGGCTCCGGGCTTACCGCCAACCGGAAAAATCAGCCTAACGCCTCGGGACTCTATCCTGCCTTCAACAAATCTTCTTGTTCTCCTCGACCAGCGCTTTGCTATAGACCCTTACTAACCCTCCCTTCTTTACCTTGCGGTGCGAAGGGTGGCTTCGCTTGAGCCCCGGACGCTGCACCAACCGGGAAAACTTCAGAAGCTGTCAAAGAACGATTATGGTTCTACCATCCTTGTTTTTATAGTCAATGAAAAATCAAAAACTCTATCTTCTTTTCCTGCAATCGAGTGCAGCCCGTCCACAGGCATATGAACCAGCCTCGGTGCAAACAGGGGATAATCGCTGCTGCGAAAACCGTATCAGGCATGGCTTTGCGAGGATTGGATTCGAAAAATGAGAAACATCGCGGCAAAGCATAATCCTCTTGCTGATGTGGAAAATCGTGTCCAAATAGCGTTGGACGCGGATTTCATCTTTTCTTGAAGTTGGTCTGCAGGGGGCAATCGTACTTCCTTCGTGTACCTTCGTGCCCTTTGTGGTTGTCGCCTTGAGGGTTGAACTCGTCCAAGCAAGTGATGAAGCACGTAGGGCACAAGGTACATAAAGTTTCCGGGCGAATTTACGCCCCAACACATCACTAACCCCGGGCCAGCTATAATCTCAGCGATCATAATCCCCCCGGCGGGGACGTTCCCGCTGCTGAACGTTGCAGGAGGTATCCATGTCCCAAGCCATTCCAGATAAATATCGTGATCTGTTCAACAAACGCGCCTTTGCCAGCCTCGGCACTCTGATGCCCGATGGCCGCCCGCAGGTCACGCCTGTATGGGTGGATTTAGACGGTGACTATGTTATTTTCAATTCCGCCAAAGGCCGCCAGAAGGACCGCAACGTGCGCCGCGATCCCCGCGTCGCGCTGGCCATCATTGATCCCGACAATCCTTACCGCTATCTTGAAATCCGCGGCCGCGTAGTCGAAATCACCGAAGAAGGCGCCGATGCCAACATCGACAAACTGGCGAAAAAATATTTGGGCGTCGATAAATATCCGTACCGCCAGGGAAACGAAACGCGGGTAATCTACAAGATCCAGCCCGAGCATACGAACATGATGGGCTAATGTCGCGCCGACTTTCCGCAACGCGCATTTTTGTAATTTCACCTAACGCAGCTTAGTGGCGGACTCGCGCGAGGAGAGCCTCATACCTACCTACAACCTTTGCCTGCTCGGTTTCGGAAATGTGAATCGCGCTCTGGTTCGCCTGTTACAGAGAAAGGAACCAGAGCTGTTGCAGCGGGATATTGCATGTCGCGTCACTGGCGTCGCCACCCGCCGCCTCGGCTGGCTGGCCAACGCCAGTGGGATGGATATCTCCTCATTAGCCGGCGGGAATATTTCAGCCACCCAAAGTTTCAACAGAGCAGCGAATGTTCGGGAGTGGTTGGGCGAAGCCCATGCCGACGTGCTATTCGAAGCTACGTCGCTCGACCCTCACACCGGACAACCCGCCATCGATCACATTCGGGCCGCGCTGGAAATGGGAGCTCACGCCATCACCGCCAACAAAGGCCCCATCGTTCACGCTTACGATGAATTGCGTTCGCTGGCCGCGGCGAAACGCCGACGTTTTCTCTTTGAAGCTACAGTCATGGATGGCGCGCCCATTTTCTCCCTGTTCAGGGATAGCCTTCCCGCCGTGTATCTGCGCGGATTTCGCGGCATTTTAAATTCCACCACCAACGTTATCCTCAGCAGCATGGAAGAAGGATTGGATTTTAAGGAGGCACTCAGGAAGGCGCAGGAAATTGGCGTTGCGGAAACCGATCCCAGCCACGATATTGACGGCTGGGACGCCGCTGTAAAAGTCGCCGCGCTGGTCACTGTGCTCATGGGCGTGCCCATCCGGCTGGACCAGATCAAGCGCGAAGGAATCGCCGGATTGACTGGCGAAGTTGTGCGAGCTGCGCGTGCGGCGGGAAAACCTTATAAGTTGGTCTGTCGCGTCCAGCGCACGGGGCAGGGTGTGGCGGCCAGTGTGGGTCCGGAGCAGTTGCCTTTCAGCGATCCCCTGGCTTGGGTCGGGGGAACGTCTTCTGTAGTGTATTTTGAAACCGATATCTTTCCCGGGTTGGCGATTACAGAAACCAATCCCGGCGTCGAAACCACGGCTTATGGAATGTTAGCGGACTTCATCCGGGCGGTGTCTGGATAAGAAGACGGTTTTGAAAGGGCATGGCTTTAGGCGTGCCGATTGACTTCTGATTTTGCGGTTTAGCCGCTGAGGGCAGACTTCCAATGCTGACCGTGCAAAACGAAACGACCCTCGACCTGACCTGGGTCCGTTCTCAATTTCCTTCTCTGGCGCAAACCGTAAATGGCAAGCCTGCCGTTTTCCTGGACGGGCCGGGCGGCACCCAGGTCCCCCGAGGCGTAATCGAAGCCATCAGCGATTATCTGACGACATCGAATGCCAACACCTGCGGCGCCTACGCCACCAGCCGCCGCACGAACGCCATCATCGATGCCGCACGCGTCGCCATGGCAGATTTTCTAGGCTGCGATCCCGACGAAATCGTCTTCGGTCCCAACATGACGACGCTCACCTACGCCATGAGCCGCGCCATCGGACGCGAAATTGGTCCGGGCAATGAAATCGTGCTGACCCATCTCGATCATGACGCCAACATTTCGCCCTGGCGCGCGCTAGAAGAAACTGGCGCAACGGTTCGTTTCGCCGAGATTAATCAGGAAGACTGCACCCTCGACATGAACGATCTGGCGCACAAAATCACCGGGCACACCCGCGTAGTTGCCGTGGGCTATGCCTCAAACGCCGTGGGCACGATCAACCCAGTTCACCAGATTGTGAAACTTGCTCACGACCGTGGTGCACTGGCCTACATTGATGCCGTGCACTATGCTCCGCATGGGCCAATTGATGTCCGCGCGCTCGATTGCGATTTTCTGGTGTGCTCGACGTACAAATTCTTTGGTCCGCACATGGGCGTGCTTTACGGCAAGCGCGAACATTTGAAACGTTTGCAGCCTTACAAGGTCCGCGCCAACACGGAAGCCACCCCCAATCGCTGGGAATGGGGCACGCTGAATCACGAATGTATTGCCGGAATCACTGCTTGCTTAGATTACCTGGCGGATCTGGGACGCCGAATAGATCCGCCTGCCTCCACTCGCCGAGCCGCGCTACTGGCGGCTTATCACGCAATCCAGAAGCATGAGCGAAGCCTCGCCGAGCGTTTGATTCGCGGGCTAGCCGCCATCCCCGGCTTGAAGACTTACGGCATCACCGATCCCCACCGGTTTGACCAGCGCTGTCCGACGATTGCTGTGCGCATTGCCGGCCACACTCCACTGGAACTCGCAACCGCGTTGGGAGAACGTGGTTTCTTTACCTGGGACGGAAACTACTACGCGCTGAATCTTGCCGAGCGCCTCGACGTAGAAAAGGACGGCGGCTTCCTGCGTATCGGCTTGGTGCACTACAACACTTCAGAGGAACTGGACCGGTTACTATTGGCCTTGCGGGAAATCGTGAACTAGCGCGGATCGCGCCGAAACTCCACCACGTCATCGCCCTTCCCAATCAGCGCGACAGTCGCCATGTCGACGAACAAGCCGTGTTCTACGATGCCCGTCAACGAGTCAAGCTGGCGGGCCAATGCCCGAGGATCCGGAATCTCCATAAAGTGGCAGTCCACGATGATATGACCCTCGTCGGTAACAAACGGATTTCCGTTAGCGTACCGGCGAGGTTTTCCCGACCCTCCGAGGGCAGTGATCTTTTTCAACCGAAGTTTTACCGACGCTCCAAGGGCAGCGATTTTTTTCAACAGCAGCGGCTCTGCCATTGCAATCACTTCGACCGGGAGCGGGAACTTTCCCAGAACCTGAACCCGCTTGCTCGAATCCGCGATCACCACCATTCGCTTGGACGCTGAGGCTACGATCTTTTCCCGGAGCAGTGCGCCGCCACCGCCCTTGATCAACTGCAGTTCTGGGTCGATTTCATCGGCTCCGTCAACGGTAACGTCAATATCGGGAAATTCTTGGAGTGTGGTAAGCGGGATACCAAGGCTTTCCGCAAGTTCCTTGGTCCGTTGCGAGGTTGGGATGCCACGAATCTTTAGCCCGCCTTGTACTCTTTCGCCCAAGAAGCGGACAGCATATTCGGCTGTCGATCCGCTTCCCAGCCCGACGATATCTCCGTCACGCACAAAAGCTAGGCTGGCGCGCGCAGCCGCTTTTTTTTCCTGGTCATGGGCCATGATAGGAAGAAGGACGACCGCTTACTCTACAGCTTTCTGACGTTCCACGCACATTTTCAAAGCCGCAGGATAGTGTCCTAATTTACCTAGGACACTATCAATCGCCGTGTGTGTTGCCTTTATCCCAGTTCTTATGCTCTTGGGCTAGTTTCTGTCGCCCCGTCGGGGCTCGGCGGTTGTTGCCTCACCACCCACGGCTGGCGCCGTGGGCTGCATTCTTATGCCGCTTCGCGGCTGAAACGCGGGCATCGTGAGCCGTGGTCTTTTCCTCCGTGGCTCTCTGGGCCCTCTGGGGTTCAAAGACTTTTACTTCTCTAGGCGAGCCTTCCCGTACAAAAGACACGATGGTTTACCCAGGTAACGCCCTCAGTTGGTGGAGTAGAAGAAAGACTCGTGCCGGAGTAGCGCTTCCAGCCCATCGATCACGTAACGGGCGTCGGACTTGGCGACCGCGCCGCGGATTCCAACGTTCCGGGCTTCCTCGACGAGCTGGTGCGAAAGGTGAGTCGTAAACATCAGGATGGGAACTTCAGGAATCAGCTTGCCGATTTCACGCGCAGCCTGCACCCCGTTCATTCCCGGCATCAGAAAATCGAGCACGATAACATCCGGGGCGAGGTCCCGGGCGCGGGTAATTGCATCCTGGCCGTTGGCCGCTTCGCCGCATACCTGCCAGTGGGGATGCTGATGAAGCAGATCGCGAAGCCGCTGGCGCACCAGCAGGCTGTCATCGACGATCAAGATGCGGGTGTCCACCAACTTCTCCCAGGAGTTCGCGGAAAATTTGCTAATCACCTTCTGGTGGGACGCGCTACCCACCATTGCCAGCGCAAGATATGACCGGTACGACGCTGGACTACGCTTCTGCACGCAGTCACGAAACGTGCCAATAATAACAGTGGTGACGGACCGCGCCTACCCGTAGATGCAACCAATTAGTAGTAAATAAAGCTGTATACGTCGTCTACAGCAAACACCTGAAAGAGCGCGTACAGCCTTCTTCTCTCAAACGAAGCGAATTCCGCGGTAGCCAGCAAACGCAAACGAGACTTGTCGCACCTAAGTGATTGAAGCTAATGGGAAGGACGGTTTTTACGATATTATTTGACCGGCGCGAACGCAGTTTAACAATCCATCGGAGAGCATGAATGAAAACTGTATTGAGGGGAACGTTCCGGCTTTTGGCATTCCTACTGCTGATTTCTACCTGCTCGCTGGCCGAAACCGCCGCCGAGACCTACAAAACCACGTGTGCCATGTGCCACGGACCCGACGGCAAGGGCGAAACAGCTCTGGGCAAGAACCTCCACGCCAAGGACCTGACTTCTGATGAAGTGCGGAAAAAGTCGGACGCAGAGCTGAGCACTATTATTGTCAAGGGCAAGGAAAACATGCCGGGCTTTGAGGGCAGGTTGACCCAGGCCCAGATCAACGGCTTGGTTAAGTATATTCGCAGTCTGAAATAGTAGCTGGTTCATTACATCGCGCCGCTGCGTGGCGTTGTCCAATAATTTCACGTCCGCATTTCTCATCAGGTGAAAGCTCGGCCTGTTCTCCCTCTCTTTGCCTTTTGACAGTTGTATAATTTCGAACCCAGCGAAATTTGAACGCTGCAGCGCTCCTAAAATGTCTGCTAACGGAAAAACTCCTGGTCTGTCCAAATCCATCGGACCCATTTGCGGAGGTTGGGAATGCCAGACGACGTGAAGAAACCCACCGAGGAAGGTTCCGGATTTTCCCGCCGTGACTTCCTGAAGATTTCCAGCATCTCGGCTGCGGCAGTGCCGCTCATTGGGACCAGAGTGGTAGAAGCCGCCGGCACGCCGGTAAAAGTCTATGGTCCTGACAAGGTACCGATCGAATTGACGGTCAATGGCAAAAAGCACAGCTTGCAGCTCGAGCCCCGCGTGACCTTACTGGAGGCTTTACGCGACGACCTCGACCTTACTGGGAGCAAGCGGGTCTGCGATCACGCCGAATGCGGCGCCTGCACCGTTCTCTTGGACAACAAGGTCGTGTATGCCTGCTCCCTTCTGGCCATCGAGGCGCAAGGGAAACAGATCACCACGATTGAAGCTCTGATGCAGGGCGGCAAGCTGCACCCCATACAGCAGGCATTTATGGATAACGATGCTTCCCAGTGCGGCTTCTGTACTCCTGGATTCGTCGTCGCCACCAAAGCTTTTCTGGACAAGCATCCCAAAGCCACCGCCGAGGACATTCGCCGGGGTATGAGTGGCAATCTCTGCCGCTGCGGTACTTACCACGGCATTCAGAAGGTCATCGCGCAATTTACCCAGAAAGGAGCCTGAGTCATGCCCGACTACAGTTGGCCTCCGCCGGAAAATCGTAGCTTGATCGGCAAGCGCATCTCGCGGGTAGATTCGCCGGTGAAGGTCTCCGGCCGCGCCAAGTACACCTACGATTACAACCCCAGCGGCATGCTCTACGGAAAAATCCTGCGCTCACCTCATGCCAAAGCCAAGATCGTCACCATTGATACCAGCTCCGCCGAAAAAATGCCGGGAGTGAAAGCGGTTCAGATCGCGCAGAAAGTCGGCAGCACGGTTCAATGGGCTGGGGACGAAGTGGTTGGTGTCGCCGCGGTAGACGAAGTCACGGCAGAAGACGCCATCCGCGCCATCAAAGTCACCTATCAGCCGCTGCCACATCTGGTCAGCGATGCCGAACCGCCCGCAGGAGCCGCGGAAACGCCAGGTCCGTTGAGCGTGGACGACCTAGAAGACATGCTCGATAACCAGGTACGCCCGCGCGAGATGGCAGAGCAGATACAACAGTACGGCATCACCTTCAAAGCGGACGACAAGACGCTGGAAGGTCTGAAATCTGACGGCGCTACCGATGACGTCTTGGCCGCGCTTCGGACCGCCCCGGTCCATGAGAACGCTGAAAGCAAACCCAAGTCCAACTATTCGAAAGCCGCCGCGCAGACCCAGGGCGAGCCCGACAAAGCCTTCAGCGACGCCGAGATTATTTCAGAGGGAATTTATGGCGCGCCGGTCATCACCCATTGCTGTCTGGAGTCGCACGGCGCCACTCCTGAGTGGACCGACGACGATCATCTGATGGTCCACATCTCCACGCAGAATGTCTCCGGCATTGCCGGCCAGATGGCCGACCCGATCGGTATCCCGGCGGCGAATATCCGCGTCCACCAGGACCACATCGGCGGCGGCTTCGGCAGCAAATTCGGACCGGATCGCTGGACCATCGTCGCCGCTCAGCTCTCCAAGAAAGCCGGGGGCAAGCCGGTTCGCATGATGCTGGAGCGCAACTCCGAACTCGAAGTCGCGGGCTGCCGGCCTTCCGCCTATGCCCGCGTGAAAGTAGCGGCCAAAAAAGACGGAACCATCACCGGCTGGCAATCGCAATCCTGGGGCACAGGTGGCCCCGGCGGCGGAGGCATGCCGCCGATTCCTTACGTCTTCAACATCCCCAATCAGCGGAAAGAGCACACGGCCATCCACAACAATATCGGTCCAGCCCGGGCCTGGCGTGCTCCCAACCATCCACAAGCAGCCGTAATCACGATGGGCGCGCTCGAGGATACCGCTGCCAAACTCAACATGGATCCGGTCGACTTCTTTTTGAAAAACATCGAGTTGACGACCAAAGACCGACAGAATGTCTACCGCGAAGAACTTGCCATTGCTTCCGACCTGATGGGTTGGAAAAACAAATGGAAGCCGCGTGGCCAGAATATTTCCGGCCACATTGCTCGCGGGCTGGGACTATCGGTCCACACGTGGGGCGGACGCGGCCACGCCAGCGATTGCGATCTCACTCTCCATCCCGACGGCTCGGTTGACATCAAGATGGGCACCCAGGACATTGGCACAGGCACTCGCACCACCATCCTGATCGTTGCCGCCGACACCCTCGGCATCCCCATGGACGCCATCAACCTTTTTATCGGCGACACGCTTTATCCTCCGTCCGGAGGCTCCGGAGGCTCGACCACTCCCGGCGGCGTAAGCTCCTCTACCCGCCGCGCTGCTGTGGACGCCCGCGACGCACTGTTCGAGAAAGTCGCTCCCGCTCTCAATGCGCAGCCCGCGGATCTGGAAAGCGTAAATGGAACCGTCCGCGTGAAGAGCGATCACAGCCGCTCCTTAAGCTGGAAGCAAGCCTGCACCAAGCTGGGCGCGATGCCGCTCACAGTTCGCGGCAAGAATCCCGACAAGTCCAAGCCTCCGGATCTCACCAACAGCGGTGTAGGCGGCGTAGGTATGGCCGAAGTCGAAGTGGACACCGAGACCGGCGTGGTGAAGGTCAAAAAGATGGTCGCAGTGCAGGATTGCGGCCTCATCATCGATCTCAAAATGGCCGAGAGCAGTTGTTACGGCGCCATGGTGATGGGCATCAGCTATGCGCTGTTCGAAGAAAAAGTAATGGACCAGACCACCGGCCGTATGCTGAATCCCAACATGGAGTTCTACCGTTTGGCGGGCTTGAACGATATCCCCGACCTCGTGGTCCACATGATGACCGGGAAAGGCTATCACGAGCGTGGAGTCATCGGACTCGGCGAACCGCCAGTAATCTCGCCCGGAGCCGCGATCTCCAACGCGGCCGCCAATGCCACCGGAGTGCGCGTGCCCTTCCTCCCACTTACTCCCGACCGCGTGCTTGCGGCGCTCGGTCAGAAGGCAGGTGCTTAATGCGAGCTTTCGAATACACCAGTCCAACTACCAGAGATCAGGCTATCGGATTGTTAGCCCCGGCATGGGGACAAGCCGAAGTCCTCGCTGGCGGCACCGATCTGCTGGCGCTGATGAAAGATGATGTCGTCCAGCCTAAGCGCCTGGTGAATATCAAAGAAATCAGCGATCTTCATGGGATCGCCGTAAATGCCCAGGGGCTCCGCATTGGAGCCCTGACAACTCTTGGCGATCTGGCGGACAACGTCAACGTTGTGAAGAATTATCCCGCGCTGGCCGAAGCCGTGAATGAAGCTGCCAGCCCGCAGATACGCAATATGGCGACGCTCGGTGGTAATCTGTGCCAGCGTCCGCGCTGCTGGTACTTCCGCAACGGATTCGGGCTTCTCCCCAAAAACGAATCTGGAAAAGACCTGGTTGCCGAAGGCGATAATCGTTACCATGCCATCCTCGGCAACGATGGTCCTGCGAAGTTCATCAGCCCATCTACGATCGTGCCGGCTCTGATTGCCTATGGCGCAACCATCCGCCTGGTAGGGCCAAACGGGCGGCGTGAGCTGCCGCTGGAAAAATTCTTTGTAGACCCCAGAACCGAGAACGATCGCGAACACGACCTCGGATCAAATGAAATCGTTACTGAAGTCGTGATCCCACACGCTGGCGCAGTGAAAGCCGCCCACTACGAAATCCGTCAGAAAGAAGCATTCGATTGGCCGTTGGGGGTAGCTGCAGTCGCGCTGAAGATGAATGGTTCAACCGTTCAATCCGCCCGGGTGATCCTGGGATCTGTAGCTCCCACACCCTGGCGATCGCCGGAAGCCGAACAAGCGCTCACCGGAAAGACTATTTCAGAAGCAGTGGCGAAGTCTGCCGCCGATGCTGCCCTGCAGAATGCCAAGCCACTCAGCCACAACGCGTACAAGGTTCAGCTCGCGCGCGTTGCCGTAAGACGCGCCATCCTGAAAGCCGAAGGAGGTTCCGCATGATCCGCGATCGCTTCAACACCAATCGTCCGAATCTCTGCCCGGCGCTGCGATGGAAAGGACAGTTTATTCTCTCCGAGCCGGATCCTACGGTGCCTAGACCGAACGATGGCCTATTCTGGTGTCTCCACACCCAAACCTGCATTGGCCCCGACGGCGAATTGGCGGAACCAGGCAACTGCGCTTCCAACAACCGCGCATGTCACGGAACCGGAAAATGTGAATAGGGCAGCACTTAGCAATCAGCATTCAGCCCCTGGAGTATTGCCTCAGTGCGAGTAAAGCGGTAGTTTCCCGCCAAGCGATACAGAGACTTTTTCTCACTCGCCTCTACCCGTGGGTGCTGAATGCTGAGTGCTGATTGCTAAGTGCTGCCTTTCTGCACTTTCCCATACTCCGCCTTTGCCTGCTGCAACAAACGAACATCCGCATCAGCATCTTTCCACTGCGCCAGAAAATCCTGGTATGCGATCCGGCTATGGGCTGCATCGTTTTGCAGAGAATAGGCACGCCCCAGGCCCAAATGCGCCAGAGGAATCAGTGGATCTATCGGAAGCACGTTCCGCAGCTCCAGCATCCGCTGAAAAGTCTGCACTGCCTCGCCGCCCTGCCCCGCTTTCAGATAGGCATTTCCGCGCACATACAGCACTGCCGTATTCACTCGCGCGTAGATCATCGCGCCGTCCAGCAAATCAATGGCTTTGGCCGGATTGCCGTGATTGGTTTCGATTTGCGCTTTGACTAGCGGAACTGAGACGAATTGCACCAAGGTATCGTAGGGACGTTGCCGGGCTACCTCATCCACCAATTTCGCCGCCCGTTTATCTTCCCCAGCGACAGCCAGCGCGATCGCCGAGTTAAGTGCGACGCTAGGCGAATTTGACATTTTCAGAGCCTGAGCCACATCTTCCAATGCACGAGACTTGTCCAAGGCAATCGCCTCCACGAGCGCCTCTTGCGTGTACTGGTTCGCGGCTCCTTCCTTCAGGTTCAAGCGCTCTGCCGCGTCTCTCGCCTTTTGACCCAACTCTCTGGAGTGGCGGATCTGCCCACGGCACGCTGCCATCGCGCTTCTTCCGCCCAACACGTTCATCTCGCCATCTGGACCGGCTTTTCCCAGCTCCATCTCCCGCTCTGCCGTTGCCATGTCGCTCTGCCCCAGGGCTACTCCGGCCAACTGTAAATGGAGCCCCGGCGAGTCGAGTTTTCGCTGCAGCGCCTGGTTCAGCGTTGCCTTAGCCTCATCCAAGCGGTTGAGTCCCGCATAGGCCTGTGCCAGATTCGAATAGCCGGTCGCATTATTAGGGTCCAACTGCACCGCTTGCCGTGCATTGTCCAGGGCATTTTCGAACTGACCCAGTGAGTTGTAGATAGCGGACAGGTTGTTAGATGGAATCATGTCTCGAGGGTAAGTTTGCTTGTAGAGTTCCAGCGCCGTGATTCCCTTGTCCAATTGCCCCGAGTCGGCATAGTAGTGCGAGGTGATATACAACTTTTCGTGTTCGCTGGCGCGCTCGCGCAGCTCGAACGCCCTCTTGCGATTCTGCTCCGACATTTCACTCTGGCCAAGGTTGTTGTAGACCGTGCCCAGTCGCGCGTAAGCCATAGCGAAATTGGGATCCAATTCCACCGCACGCTGATACAGAGGTAACGCGCCGAACTCCTCGCCGATCTGATGTTTGGCGTCTCCTAAACTGAGCGCTTTGAGCGCCTCCAGGGATGAGGTAGTCGCTTCCGATAGAGGTTTGTCATATTTCTGGACCGAGGTCAGGGACTCTCCCAATTTCCGTCGTAGCTTGGAGCCCGCGTCGTGCACTCGCCAGCTCATCCGACATGCCAGTAGACGTTCCGCGTCTGCATAACAATGGTACCCACAGTAGATCCGGGACTAGTCAGATGACCCTCACCCGACGTCACTGCTGAATCCACAGTCTGTTGGTCGAGCACTACGTGCGGTTTCAGCGCATGTTTTGCCAATCCGAAATCCAGCACCTTGGCCTG
>WNGJ01000080.1_pt1 | contig 69341 bp, 57 predicted proteins | sample 5400611 | NCBI WGS metagenome assembly WNGJ01 (sample SAMN13153375, study PRJNA577476) | soil metagenome | isolation source: 40 cm soil or saprolite under Garry oak tree replicate 1 | place: USA:California | collected 2016-06-15 | reverse complement strand
CTTTCCCACCGGCATCTCGGGGCAGGCCTTGGCAGGGCGCGCCTTCAGCCAGGCGCAGAAATTCGGTGCCGACATCATGATCCCGATCAGCGCGAAATCGCTCGATTGTGAACGGCGCGACGGGGTCTTCAAGCTCAAGCTCGAGGGCGACGATGAGTTGAGCGCGCGGTCGGTCGTGGTGGCGAGCGGCGCGCGCTACCGGCGGCCCGAGGTCGAGAATCTCGACAAATTCGAAGGCCGTGGCGTCTGGTACTGGGCTTCCCCGGTCGAGGCGCGGCTCTGCGCCGAACAGGAGGTCGCCCTCGTCGGCGGCGGCAACTCGGCGGGACAGGCCGCCGTGTTTCTGTCCGGCCACGCGCGCAAGGTCACCATGATCATCCGCGGCGGGGGCCTCGGGGCCAGCATGTCGCGCTATCTGATCGAACGCATCGAGGCGACGCCGAATATCGACCTGATGTTCAACACCGAAGTCACAGCGCTTGAAGGCGGAGAGCACGACGCCCTCGAGCGGGTCCGCTGGCGCAGCCGGCTGTCCGGCGAGGAGAGTGTGGCCGAGATCCGCAACCTGTTTCTGTTCGTCGGCGCCGATCCCGCCACCGGCTGGCTTGGCAGCTGCGGCGTCACGCTCGACCGCGCGGGCTTCGTGGTCACCGGCGCGCAGTCGGACCTCAATCTCGGCCGGCCGCGATCGCAGCTCGAAACCTCGGTGCCCGGCGTCTTCGCCGTTGGCGACGTGCGCTCCGGTTCGGTCAAGCGGGTTGGCGGCGCGATCGGCGAGGGCGCGCAGGTCGTGGCGGCGCTGCACGGCTTTCTTGGCGATGCCGCCAAGCCTGCGCTCTGAAAAGCCTGCCCTCTGAAAAGCCCGCTCTCTGAAAAAGCCCGCTCTCTGAAAAAGCCCGCGCTCTGAGAAGCTGGCGCTCTAGCTTGTTGTTCGAGCATGATCTTTTCGGAAAACCGGTACCACCCGTCGGGTCGTAGCCCGAGGGCATGCTTTTCCGGATCATGTTCCGACAAACCCGCCGGCCTCTGTGACAGCGATGCAAAAACTTAAGGCGTTGTGCGCGGTTTTATTTTGATTTTGTTTGGTCGGCGTCGCGTGCCAGAGTTGATCTCGCGCGATCAGCTACAGATGGTAATTCGGCTGATGCCGTCGTAGCATCCGCTTGACATCCATTTGGGCTTTAAGAGGTTGGGCTTTAAGAGGGGAGTGTGTGTGTCATGGTGTTGGGACTCAGTCTGTCTACGTTTACAACGGTTCATGTGATCATCAGTCTGATCGCGATCGCCTCCGGCCTTATCGTGATGTTCGGAATGCTCGGCTCCAACAAGCTGCCCGGGCTGACCGCGATCTTCCTCCTGTTCACGATCCTGACCAGCGCTACCGGCTTCCTGTTTCCGTTCGAGCAGCTATTGCCATCGCACATGATCGGCATTCTCTCGCTGGTGCTGCTCGCGATCGCCTGCATCGCGCTCTACGGGATGAAACTTTCCGGCGCGTGGCGTCCGGTCTATGTGGTGACGGCGCTGGCTTCGCTCTATCTCAATGTGTTCGTGCTCATCATCCAGAGCTTCCTCAAGGTCCCCGCGCTGCACGCGCTGGCGCCCGGCAATCCGCCGGCCGGACCGGCATTCGCGGTGGCGCAGGGCCTGGTGCTGGTGTTCTTTGTCATCGTCATCATCGGCGCGGTGCGGCGGTACAGGCCGGCGCCGAGCTTCGCCTGATCAAGACGCAGTCGAACTGCGCAACGTGCCGGGGACGATTGCGATTGGCGGGCTGTTTCAAGAAAGAGCGGGCTGTTTCTAGAGAAAGAAAGGCATGCACCATGCCGACCATCAAGACCAAAGACGGCGTCGATATCTACTACAAGGACTGGGGCACCGGTCAGCCCATCGTGTTCAGCCATGGTTGGCCGCTGTCGGCCGATGACTGGGACACGCAGATGCTGTTCTTCCTCCATCACGGCTATCGCGTCATCGCCCATGACCGCCGCGGCCACGGCCGCTCCAGCCAGACCGACGACGGCCATGACATGGATCACTATGCCGACGACCTGGCGGCTTTGACGGCGCATCTCGATCTGAAGAACGCCGTTCACGTCGGCCATTCCACCGGCGGCGGCGAGGTGGTGCACTATCTGGGACGGCACGGCGAGAGCAGGGTGGCGAAAGCGGCCATCCTCAGCGCGGTGCCGCCGCTGATGGTGAAGACGCCGGCCAATCCAGGCGGCCTGCTCAAGGACGTGTTCGACGGATTGCAGGCGCAGCTCGCCGCCAATCGCTCGCAATTTTATCGCGACCTTCCAGCCGGTCCGTTCTATGGCTACAACCGGCCGGGCGCCAAGCCGTCCGAGGCCGTCATCCAGAATTGGTGGCGCCAGGGCATGATGGGCGGCGCCAAGGCGCACTACGACGGCATCGTCGCCTTCTCGCAAACAGACTTCACCGAAGACCTCAAGAAGATCACCGTGCCTGTCTTGGTGATGCATGGCGACGACGATCAAATCGTTCCCTATGCCGACTCCGCGCCATTGTCGGCGAAGCTTCTGAAGAACGGGACGCTGAAGACCTACAAGGGCTTTCCGCACGGCATGCCCACCACGGAAGCGCCCACGATCAACGCCGACCTGCTCGCCTTCATCAAGGGCTGAAGACGTTCACACCCATGCATTGACGTCATGCATTGACGTCATTGACGTCATTCCTGGGCGCGCGTGAGCGCGACCCCCGGAATCCGGCAGTTGGCGCACGAGATTCAGGCCACGGCTTTGGTGGGTCGGGCAGTCGCGGACAAGGACAAAGGGAACCGCCGCGAATTCCAGGCTGTTGCGACTTCAGCCTTCGCCCTATAGTTCGAAAATCACAAACGGGACCGGGCATGGATCGCATGCGCATCAAGGGTGGCCCTGAGTTCAACGGCCTCGTTGTCAGCGGTTGACCGGAGCCTCGCGTGTCGCCGCAACTCAAACTGATCGCGCTTGACCCCGACGACCTCGCGGTGATTTCGGCGCATGTGCAGGACGCCCGGGTGCAGACTTCGGACATCATCTGGCTGCGGGGCGAGAAACGGCTGGTGATCGGCATGAACCGGCTGGATTGGGAACAGACGCTGGCGGGGGAGACCGAACCGCGCCGGCTGATCGCGGCGCTGCGCTTCGACCGGGTGCTGGCCTGCAAGTCGCGCGACATCGATCTCTCCAGGCCCGGAACTCTGCTCGACCTGGTCGGCATCGAGTTTCATCCGGGCGAGGTGCCGGGTGGCAGCGCCCTCCTGTTGTTCGCCCATGGCGGGGCGCTGCGGCTCGACGTCGAATGCCTGGAATGCGAGCTGACCGATCTCGGCCCCGATGATCTCGGCGCTGGCGGGTCCGATGCGTTCGAGTAGACGACGTCATTCCGGGGCGCCCGTATAACGGGCGAACCCGGAATCTCGCAGTGAGTCCTCTTCATTTCGAGATTCCGGGTTCGGGCCTTCGACCCGCCCCGGAATGACGCGGGAGGCGGCGCGCCACGGAATGACGGCGGTTCAAGGGTTGACGCAACGGGGCCGTCGCGCCATTGCAGTAATCCTCCAAATCCTGCCGGATGCCTTCCATGCCCGTTCGCCTCAACCGAAGCAGCGCCGATTTCGACGAGCTTTTCGCCAAATTTCTCGCCGCCAAGCGCGAGGTGTCGGCCGATGTCGAGGCAGCAGTGCGCACCATCGTCCAGGACGTCGCTGATCGCGGCGACGCAGGCTTGATCGACGCGACACGCAAGTTCGACCGGCTCGATCTCGATGCCTCGCGGCTTCGTGTGACCGCCGCTGAAATCGACGTTGCGCTGAAAGCCTGCGATGCCGTGACCCTCGATGCCCTCAAATTCGCCCGCGACCGGATCGAGACCTTCCACCTCAGGCAATTGCCAAAGGACGAGCGCTTCACCGATTCCCTCGGCGTCGAACTCGGCTGGCGCTGGAGCGCGGTCGACGCCGTCGGCCTTTACGTTCCCGGCGGCACCGCGGCCTATCCCTCGTCGGTGTTGATGAACGCGGTGCCGGCCAAAGTGGCGGGCGTCGCGCGGCTGGTGATGGTGGTGCCGGCGCCCGACGGCCAGCTCAATCCGCTGGTGCTGGCGGCCGCGCGTCTTGGCGGCGTCTCCGAAATCTATCGCGTCGGGGGCGCGCAGGCGGTTGCCGCGCTCGCCTATGGCACGGCGACGATCGCGCCGGTCGCCAAGATCGTCGGGCCCGGCAACGCCTATGTCGCCGCCGCCAAGCGGCTGGTGTTCGGCAAGGTCGGCATCGACATGATCGCCGGTCCCTCCGAGGTGCTGGTCGTCGCCGACGATACCGGCAACGCCGATTGGATCGCCGCCGATCTGCTGGCGCAGGCCGAGCATGACGACAGCGCGCAGTCGATCCTGATCACCGATTCGTCGCGGCTAGCCGAAGAGGTCGCGCGCGCCGTCAAGGCGCAGTTGACGATGCTGCCGCGGGCAAAGATCGCCGGCGCGTCGTGGAGCGACTTTGGCGCGATCATCCTGGTCAAGACGCTTGACGACGCGGTGCCGCTGGCCAACGCGATCGCGGCCGAGCATCTCGAAATCATGACCGTGGATCCTGAAGGCTTTTCAAGGCAAATCCGCAATGCCGGCGCGATCTTTCTCGGGCCCCATACGCCGGAGGCGATCGGCGACTATGTCGGCGGCTCCAACCACGTGCTGCCGACGGCGCGCTCGGCGCGGTTCTCCTCAGGGCTCGGCGTGCTTGACTTCATGAAGCGGACGTCGGTCCTCAAATGCGGGCCGGACCAGTTGCGCGCGCTCGGGCCTTCCGCGATGACGCTCGGCAAGGCCGAGGGGCTCGAGGCGCATGCGCGCTCGGTGGGACTGCGCCTCAATCTGCCATGACCCAGCAGCCCCCAGAGGACGACCAGAAGAATCGCGTCGTCGCGATCACGCTCGATGAAGAATCGATCGGTCGTTCCGGGCCCGACATCGAGCACGAGCGCGCGATCGCGATCTACGACCTGATCGAGCAGAACCTGTTCGCGCCGGAAGGCGTTGACGGCACCGGGCCCTTCACCTTGCATATCGGCATCACCGGCAACCGGCTGATGTTCGATATCCGCCGCGAGGACGGCGCGCCGGTGGTCGCGCATCTGTTGTCGCTGACGCCGTTCCGGCGGATCGTCAAAGACTATTTCATGATCTGCGACAGCTATTACCAGGCGATCCGCACCGCGACGCCGGACAAGATCGAGGCCATCGACATGGGGCGCCGCGGCATCCATGACGAAGGCTCGCGCACGCTGCAGGAACGGTTGAAGGGCAAGGTGCGGATCGATTTCGAGACCGCACGACGGTTGTTCACGCTGATCACCGTCCTGCACTGGAAAGGCTAGCGCATGATCCCGAAAAGTGGAGACCGGTTTTCGGACCGCATCATGCGCAGAACAAAGAGCATGATCCCGAAAAGCATGCCCTCGGGCTGCGACCCGACGGGTGGAGACCGGTTTTCGGACCGGATCATGCGCAAAACAGAAGCCTAGCGCGGATGGCGTCGCCGTCACGTGCGCGCACTCCGCAATCCGTGCTGTTCGCGTGCGGCCTCAACAGCGTGCGTTCGCCGATGGCCGCGAGCCTGTTGGGCGAGATGTTTCCGCACGCGCTTTATGTCCGCTCGGCAGGAGCGAGGAAGGGCGAGCTCGATCCGTTCGCGGTCGCCGTGATGGCTGAACTGGGCCAGGATATTTCCACCCACAAGCCGATGACGTTCGAGGAATTGGAAGACTGGGAGGGGCTCAATTTCGACCTCATCATCACGCTGTCGCCGGAGGCGCATCACAGGGCGCTCGAACTGACGCGGACGCTTGCCGCCGACGTCGAGTACTGGCCGACGCACGATCCGACCGGCACGGAGGGCAATCGCGAACAGAAGCTTGCCGCCTATCGCGAGGTCTGCGACGCGCTGCTGGCGCGCATCCGCAGGCGTTTTTCGAAAGCGGGCGCGGCAAGCGAATAACACGAGCGAATAGAACTTGGCCTCGCCCCGGCGAACGCCGGGGCCCATGACCACCGGCCCAAAAATCATCGCAACGACGCGTGTCGCAGCGCTCCGCTTAATCATTCTGTCACAGAGCGCAAATCGCGGCTTTCGTCTGACGATGGATTCGACGGTTTTTGCAGGCAAAGGTACGGCGTTCCCAGTTGTGGAAGAGGGGCCCATCCGATACGTTCCGCGCGCTCCCGCCCTCGAATCCCCTTTCGTCAAAATCCGCATGTTAGGCCGTCCCAAATTCGTTCTTGCCTCCGGTTCGCCGCGGCGACTGGCGCTGCTCAATCAGGCCGGCATCGAGCCCGACGCGCTGCGTCCGGCCGATGTCGACGAGACCCCCAGGCGGGGTGAGCTGCCGCGCGCCTGCGCCAACCGCCTGGCGCGCGCCAAGGCCGACGCCGCGCTGAAATCCGTGCAGCTCGATGACGAGCTGCGCGGCGCCTTCATTCTCGCCGCCGATACCGTGGTCGCAGTCGGCCGCCGCATCCTGCCGAAGGCCAACCTGGTGGACGAGGCCTCGCAATGCCTGCGGCTGCTGTCGGGTCGTAACCACCGCGTCTACACCGCGATCTGCGTGGTGACGCCAAGGGAGGCGTTTCGCCAGCGCCTGGTCGAGACCCGCGTGCGCTTCAAGCGCCTGAGCGAGGACGACATCCAGGCCTATATCGGCTCCGGCGAATGGCGCGGCAAGGCGGGCGGCTATGCCGTGCAGGGCATCGCCGGCTCCTTCGTGGTCAAGATGGTCGGCTCGTACTCCAATGTGGTGGGGCTGCCGCTCTATGAATCCGTCACGCTTATGGGCGGGGAAGGTTTCCCGATCCGCTTCGGCTGGTTGAATGCTGCCGGCGCCTGAACAGCCCGGCGGGACCAGCTCCGGCGGCAAACCGAAGGCCGAGCCGAAGCCCAAGCTCAAGCCCTGCCCGATCTGCGGCAAGCCGGCCGCGGAGGCCACGCGCCCGTTCTGCTCGCCGCGCTGCCGGGATGTCGACCTGAACCGCTGGTTCAGTGGTTCCTATGTCGTCCCGGCGTCCGAGGACGACGCGGAGGAGGGGGAATAGGCACGATTTTTTTAGGTTAACGAAGGGGTTGCGGGGCAGCCCGTCTTCGCCCTGCGGGCTACGCCGGGCACGCTTTGCCATCGGCTAGGCATGGCTGCGCCACGCGAAGCCGTCCGTCGTCGCCCTTCGGGCTGTGCCGGACAGGAAGGCGTCGCGTGGTAGACAGGACCCCTCAGCCCCACTATAACCCGCCGGCCCGCCGGTCCCTCAAACGACCCCCCGCGGCATGCCCAGGTAGCTCAGTTGGTAGAGCATGCGACTGAAAATCGCAGTGTCGGTGGTTCGATTCCGCCCCTGGGCACCACGCTACGATATTCTGCGATTTTCTACGACATTGTACGATGCAGCTCCGGTTCGGGAGCGCAATGCCGTTCGACAACTGATTGATCGCAGCACGCTGCATTGGCGGAGCTTGGTCACTTGGCGAGGGCTCATTCGCAGAATGGGCGGTTACGGAACGACCGCTCCTGGCGCAAAGCGGCCGTTCATGCCCAACAGCATCTCGTGGTCGATAAGCATGAGTTAGAAATCGAGTCAGTTGGCGACTGATGAGCAAAGACGTCAAACCTTATCAGTAGGGCACGGACCGTCCCGGCGACGTTCGCGCCGCGGCCTGGTGACGCGAGGCAAGCGCGGCGGCTATTTCGCCTCCGGGGCGGTGCATGCCGTCCGCAAGGGACCGCCGCAACCGGAGCCGACCGACGCCGATCGCTTGTTTCTGGCGATTGTGCGCGATCGCCGCGCCGGACGATTGGCAGAGGACGTGTCTGAAGGCGATCTCATCCGGCGCTACGACGTCACGCGCGCGACCGTGCAGCAGGTGCTGTTGCGGCTCAGCGAAGTCGCAGCCGTGCAGCGCAAGCCAGGACATGGCTGGCGCTTCCTGCCGACGATTTCGGATCCCAAGGCGCGTGCGGAGAGTTACCGCCTCCGGCTAATCGTCGAGCCTGCCGCGCTATTGGAACCGGGCTATCGGCTCGCACCCGGCTGGATAGGGGAGATGCGCCGGAAGCATCACGACATGCTGACAGCCCCGTGGAACGAGACCAGCAGCATCGCGCTCTACGAGATGAATGCGCAATTCCATGAAGGGCTCGTCGCGGGTGCGAACAACCGTTATCTCCTGGTCGCAATTCAGCAGTAGAACCGGTTGCGCCTTTCGCGCGAACTATGACTGGACGTTCGGCCACGAGCGCGTCGTCGTTTCCTGCCGCGAGCACCTGGAAATTCTCGACCACCTGGAGCGGGAAGCCGCGGCAGCCGCGATGCGGCGGCATCTCGATGCGGCGGCGAGATTCGGCATCCAGGCTGTCGTCCCCGAGGTCTCGTTCACCGGAAGGAAGTCATGAACAAGCCCCACCGGACATCCGGCGAAAGCCTCTTGAGCCTTCAATACCGACCGAACCGCAAATGTGTCGAACTGGTCGTTGATAACTCGCTGAAAGCATAGGCCGCCTAATCAACGGGCCTCAGGTTCGAACCCTTAGCGATTTCGATCCCGGTGGTCGGGTGTCGTCGATTTGAACCGACCAGGTCAGCCTGGACCCAAGGTGGGAGTGGCTTGATTAACCAGCCGTCCATCAATCCGGCAGCAGCCCATACAGTGGGAAATGCTTTCAGCAAGCTCCTGTCTCGTCTCTGATCGGCTGCGGATCAGCGCAACCGTTCGTGTACCCCAGGCAAGCAGGCTTCTGCAGGCGCCTATTTAAATGCGATTTAATTGGGTAGGAGCGTCGCCGCTGAAACCGCCAAAGATCGATGGACCACTGAGACCGAGTAAATAGCAAGCAGGTGTTTCTGGCTGGCGCGGAAGGGATCGTCGCTCTTCTCAACTTGCTCAGGCAATTGGGTCCAATTCGTGTAACGGAGTCCCGCGATGGCAGTCGTGTCGGTGACCGCAATCCATTGACAGAATTGACAGTTCTGCTTACCGGAGAATGGACAGTTATCCTTACCGACCTTACCCGGTGACATCCTACCTCAAACTGCGACGGAAACCGCATGGGGGAGTGTTTAATTACCTTCAGTAACCCTCGATGGGGATTTAATAAATCCGTCGCGAATGGTTAATTTAATCGAGTTACGAAAATCAAAGTCAGCGAGACAAAAACGCTATGGCATTTGAACTGAAATCATTCGACATTGTCTAACCAAGAGGGCGAGGCTCTCTTCCTGGAACGAATTTAGAAAAGAATTTAGTGGAGGTTTAGAGTGGAGACTCATCGGGGCCGTGGTTTATTTAATCTTGCCATTTTAAATTCATTGAAAACAATTCGAGCGGCAAATTCACGTTTCCATTTGTTGACTGAGCGCGGTTCGACACAAGCCGTATTGGTGTCGCAGATTGAGCTTTGCAACGTTCTGCTGGAGGAAATTCGAACGATCAGCTGTAGCCTGGAAAAACGGATGAAAGGCTGCAGCGTGATTAGTCGGCGTTCCGTTGTGACCAGTCGCAACCATAGCAGCAGGTATCGGCCGGTCCCGCAGCGCGATACGCTAAATCGCTCGAAACGCCGAAAATAGTGCTACCGCCTGGTGCGCAAAAGCTCGAGAAAGATAAGAGTGATAGAGAGGGCGTCACCTGGCCGCAGCAGTTGGCAGACGCCTCAGGCGCGGCCGCCGCGAGGTCGTTCCTTCCGATCGCCTTTCTTGGCGGGCTTGATCTTCAGGTCGTCGAGTCTCTGACCGGCCTCAAGGGCTGTAATCACCCATTTTGGTCGTTTCCCTCTGCCCGACCATTTTTGCGATGGATCCAGCGGATTGCAGTACTTGGGGAGGACCTTTGGATATTTCCGCCGCGGCACGCGATTCGTCAGCGATAACGATGGCGGCAGATTGCTTCCGGCCTCTCTGACGATTTCGACCCGATCCAACTTCGCTAGACGCCCCTGCAGTTCGCGCTTTTTCACAGTTATTTTGTCGGTCAATACTTTGGCGAGCCGCTCATAGAGCTGCCAAAGCTCTTCCAACGGCATGGTGGCTGGATCTAGCTTGCGCATCCCGTTCTCGTGATCCTACGTGGAAACGACAAGATACGTCTCGAGCCAGGCTCTTGTCGTCGGCGCTCAAAATTCATCGGTCCTCATCAAGCCGGCGCGCGCTCCGGAAATCTCTTCCTAATCGCAGAGGACCCGGCGGTACCGGGCTTGCGCTTCGCTCTAACATCACAAAATCACTATACGTGTGTTACTAACAACCGCGTAGGTAAATTTAAAGTCCGTCCATTTCAACGCCGCGCGGCAGATTGCCGCCGAGTTTATATTTAATTGACGGTCTCGATACTAAAAGTGCGAGTATTTCCGATAGGTTTGGTGGTGAGCCAAGCCCCGGAAAGGGGCCATGGCGAGCCTGGAACCGGTAGCTGCTGCACTGCGCAGGCGCTCAGGGAGCTGCACGCCGTCCCTTCGACTTTCAGCTCCGTCAGCCGCTCGCGTCGGAGGGTTCTCCACCAGCGCGAAGGTTCATTATCTGGTCGCTTTTTGGTGGTTTCTTGATTCCGGTGCAACCGAATCATCGTTGGGGACATGACCGCGTATTATCAGGTAGCTTGCGGGTTAAATTGCAACTCGTGCCAAAATTTGAGGGTTCGGCGCGGCGGACCACTTGCGGAAGAAGATACCTGGTTATATGACATCAATTCGACAAGATCGAAATTCTTAAAAATCCGACAAGATCGAAATTCTTAAATATAAGGCTGCAGTATGTCGATGAAGAAGGTCGATTTCGAGGCGATGTCTTTCGATGACCTCTGGTCGCTCCATGAACAGATCAGTCAAATACTGTCTGCGAGGATCACGTCAGAAAAGCGTGAGCTCGAAAGGCGTTTGGCGGTTCTCAATCGGGGCAGGGACGTCATTGAGGGGAAAGATAAAGATACTGCGCAATCCTACAACTCTAATGGCAAGGCACGGCGTAAGTACCCGAGGGTCGTTCCAAAATATCGCAACCCACAGACGTCGGAGACCTGGTCCGGTCGGGGGAAGCAACCGCGCTGGTTGGTCGCTGCCATAAAAACTGGCCGCAAAATCGAAGATTTCGAGATCGGCGGAACGAGCGAGTCGAAGGGCCGACGTCAGAGAGCATGAACTCATAATTTATTGGTCGGATATGTGCCGGCCGCTAGGGAGTTGTGGTTTTTTGAGCGGCGCCCGAATCGCTAATCGGGGGTGCCCTGTCTCCGGTAATTCAAGGCTGTGCATCATTGTGCCAAGACGCGCGCTTTGCCTCAACCAGGCAGACATCCCGCTGTTTCGAGGGGCGCGGAGGGTGGCTCGAGATTAATAGCCACCATGGGGTGTTTGGTTGAAGGCGCTAATATGCGTTGTGACCATGGATTAGCTCGATGGGCGTCCAGAACAGAATCGCAATGTCGAGCGAAAGGCTCCAATTGTCGATGTACCAAAGGTCATAGTCGACGCGTTCCTCGATCGAGGCGGGCGTGGGAGTCGGTCCCCTGCAGCCGTGCACCTGCGCCCATCCTGTCAGCCCCGGCTTGACGCGGCGCCGGAACGCGTAGTTGCTGACGATCTTGTCAAACTCATTATCGTGGGCCAGCGCATGAGGGCGCGGTCCCACCAGAGACATGCTGCCACCCAGCACGTTGATTAGTTGGGGCAGTTCATCGATGCTCGTCCTGCGCAGCCACGCCCCCAACCGGGTGAACCGCTTGTCGCCAGACTGTGCCTGAACGATCGAAGGGCCGTCCTCCAGGACCGACATCGTGCGAAACTTGTAAATCTGGAAGCATCTGCCGTTGAATCCGCAGCGCTGCTGCCTGAAAAGGATGGGTCCTCGCGAGTCAAGCCTGATCGCAACGGAGACGATCGCAAGCAGCGGCAGCAGAGCGGTCAATGCCAGTCCGGCCAACAGCAGGTCAATGCCGCGCTTGGCAGCATGCTCAACTGGAGTTAACAGGCCGCGCTGCAACTCGACGCAGATGGTATTGCCGAGTTCGCGGCAAGGACGCTTGAATATCTCCGAGGCCGCCCCAAGCGGGACGAAACTGACGGGGAATGGCAGAACCCTCAACTCGGCGCCAAGACTGCGCAGATCGGACCACCGGTCTGGATTGGCGCCGACCATTATCTCCTCGACATCAGAGCCGAGAACATACTCGATCACGCTCGTGACGACCCGCTGCCTACGACCCGGGTCCGAACTCGATGCTGGAAGAAGGAAGTTTCTCTTGACGCGAAAGCCGGTGTCCGTGAGTGCTTGAGCCAGACTGGTATTGTCCTTGCTCGAGTCCTCGGTGATCAAAACGACATTTCGACCAGAGAAACGTTTCTCTGCCCGACCTTTTGCGAGCAGATATTCCATGGCGCGGCGTTGCGCAATTAGCGCCATTACGCCGAACAATGCGAAGACGATGCTGGTGCCGCGCGAAATCTCAGTTCCGATCTTCAGCGCGAATATGGCGCCGGCAAGCAGAAGGAACACGCCTATCCAGGTCAGGCAAACCGCGCGCATTTGCCGAGGCAGGACCAGCAGTTCGGCCGGCTTATACATTCCGCGGACTTTCATCAACGAAATGAACAAGGCCGAGGCGAGAATTGCCGAACCGAGAGATTTGCTGATGTAGTTCAGCGTGCCCGGGTCCTCCAGATAATGATATAGGAGGCCGGCAAGGACGCTGGACACAGTGATCGTCGCGATGTCGGCAACGATCGCGAACGGTTCCACGGAATCAAAGTGGATAGGCCATTTGCGACCCTCGTACGGCCGTTCGGTCAGAACGCAAGCGGCAATGCCGTCTCGGTCGAGACTCTCAGGCCGCTTCACGAAATTCACGGGAGTCTGGGTGTGCAACATGCTAGGAAATTAACTCGTTATATTATTTAATATATGAATTGCAATTTAACACGAATATTTAATTTAACAAGTATCAAGTATTTAAGTTTTTTTAAAAACGATCCTTTCCTCGTTTTAGCGTCCTTTTGATGCCCCCGTTGATTGATGCCTCCCGTTGATGCCTCCCGCCTTTTGGCGGCCTGCGAAGAGCGGGCCTGTCTCGATGGCCGGCGTTGGGCTCACTTTCCTGCCGGAAGGCTTGGCGTGAAAAATGCGGTGAGATCGAGCCGGGGCAGCAGTGTGACGACCTGGTGGTTCAGTTCGGGGGCGGTCACGGGTGAACTGAACCCGCGCGAGCATGAAAGCGACAAACGCTCAGGCCGTTGGGCGCGCGTCCAGAACCGATTCTGTCATCCAGGATGAGGCGACGCGCGATGGCCATGGCGTCGCGTGCCAAGCAGGGGCGAGGCAAGCGTCGCGGGGCTTTAGCAGCTGAAATTCGGTGGAAGTCCCCGCATAGTTTCTTTTCAATGTGGAAAATATCAGGAGTTCCAGCATTTAATTGCTTTTGGCCGTCCAATTCGCGGCGCCTGTCCCTTAATGCGACAGATGCAATCCCGGCGGAGTCCGCCGCGCCGCATCTTGTCGGCCAAACCTTCGAGTCGAAGCCTGCCGATAAAAAATATTTAAAATTAAATGGAAGGAGTGTATCATGCTGACGCTTCGCCTGTCGACGCCAGGGCGGACCAGGTTTTAATGTTGGATGCGGATTGGGGTCAATGACATTAACCACTCGCGACGAATCCTCGAGGGCTGGCGCGGAGCTGGATGTACATTCCGATCCATCCGATATCTGTCATCGCGAAGCGCGGGGATTATTTTTTTATCCTGCCATGGAAGTTAAGAACGAAATCGTTCGATATGTCTTCCCATTTCTAATTGAGGTTGCAAGATGGCGATAACTATTCCCAATGCAGAGATTATGGACCCATGGGACTTCGGGCCATGAAGGTTGTTCTGTTCTGTGGAGGACTTGGTACGCGCATACGCGAGTATTCCGAGGGCATTCCCAAGCCGATGATACCGATCGGCCATCAGCCGATCCTTTGGCACGTCATGCAATATTATAGCCAATATGGGCATCGGGACTTCGTCCTGTGCCTTGGCTACAAAGCGAACGTCGTGAAGGACTTCTTTCTGAACTACAAGCCGGTGGCAAACAGCGACTGCACAATCTCGCATTTCGGCAAGAAGGTCGAACTGCTCGGCGAACGACCTGTGGATTGGCGGGTTTCGCTCCTGGACACGGGAATATGGCGCAACATCGGTCAGCGTCTGCTAGCGGTCCGCCATCTTGTCCAGGACGAGGAAATATTTCTCGCCAATTACAGCGACGGCCTGACCGACGCCCCGCTGCCGGAAATGATCGACCGCTTCAAGAAAAGCGGCAAGGTCGCCTGTTTCATAGCCATACACCCGCCGATCACTTTTCATCTGGCCGAGTTTGACGACAACGGTGTTGTCAGCCGGATGAGCGCGAGCAATGACTCGCAGATCTGGATCAATGGCGGGTATTTTATCTTCCGGAAGGAAATATTCGACTACATTGAAGAAGGGGACGAACTGGTCGTGCAACCCTTCAAGCGCCTCATCGAGCGCGGCGAACTCATGGCCTACAGGTACGAAGGATTTTGGCGGGCCATGGACACGCTCAGGGACAGGCAGGTGCTCGAGGAGATGATCGAACGGGGCGATACCCCCTGGCATCTGAACAGTAACGTCGCCGCCGTGGTGAACGGATGAAGGCGCTTCCGATTGCTGGACGTGGAGATCGGCTATCGGTGCTGTGCCTGGGAGCCCACTCGGATGACATCGAAATCGGGGCGGGGGGCACGCTTCTCAGCTGGCTGGACCAAGGCATTCGCCTTGACGTTCATTGGTGTGTGCTCAGTGGTGTCGAAGAACGCGGCAGAGAAGCACGGGCGTCCGCGTCCGATTTTCTGGCGGCGGCGGCGGGTCGTACAGTCGAAATCATGAACTTTCGAGACGGCTTCTTTCCGGAGCAGGGCGAACAGATCAAGGTCTGGTTTGAAGGATTGAAGGACCGCGTCAATCCCGATGTCATCCTCACGCACCGACACGACGATGCGCATCAGGACCATCGCCAGGTCAGCCGCCTCGTTTGGAATACTTTTCGAGACCATCTTGTTCTCGAGTACGAGATCCCAAAATGGGATGGCGATATGGCAAGACCCAATCTCTATGTGCCGGTCTCGGCATCGGCAATGCAGCGCAAGGTGGATTTGCTGATGGCGCACTTTGGCAGCCAGCGCTCCAAGCAGTGGTTCGACGCTGAAACCTTCCTCGGGTTGGCGCGGCTGAGAGGGATGGAATGCCGGGCCGACGAGCGCTATGCGGAAGCGTTCGTCGCGCGCAAACTCTCAATCGGTTGATTGGCAGACGCGCGCTGAGCTGAAGTTGCTGAACGCGTCCTGCCCCGAGTGGGGCAGGAACTTCAGCTCGTCGGCACTAACCGGATGCCACTTTCTTCAGGGGTTCGGCCTTCAGGATCTCGGCCTTTGCTTCCTCCGGGACCCTCTCGAGCCAGATTTCTCGCCACCACGCAAAGATGCCTCTCGGGCAAAACAGCCTGTTTTCACTGTAGCGTGACTGGCAGTACACGCCATCGAGGATGACCGCGGGGGTTTTCATCCGTCGGATGTAGCCGGTTCGCTCATCAATGAATTTTTCGACGCGGGTGCGAACCCGAAAGACCTTTCCGCAGAACGGAACCAGCTCGGCGTCGAAGCCCATTCCGCGATGTTGGTTTTGCTTGTCTATGGTCGCCAGAATGTCCTTCAACGGGCGTATCCGGACGAGGTCACCCGGCTGAAGTTGAAGCTCAACCGTAGGTGCATCCTTGCCGGACGCCAGCTCTCCTCGTTGACGTGGAAATGGCACGCCTCTCCAGAGCGACTGGATTCGATCGTAAGTCCAACGCGCCGGGCGCCCAAGCTTGGGACGCCTGGCCATCGTGGCACCGACGAATGCGAAATACAGAAGACCGCGAAACATCTTGGCCAATGAAACGTTGCCGGAAACCAGGTCTTCAAGATATTGCCGTGCGTCCCACCACTTCAGCGGCTGCGTGTAGCCGGGTAGCTCGGTTGCCTGGCAGGCGTATCTGGTACCTTTTCCAGGGGACTGATCGGCTGACCTCGTCGCGTCCAAGACCGCCTGCTCGGTGCATCCTTTGGCCCCGATGATTGGCGTCGAGTCAGGTTCGGCCGATGCCGAGCGGACGGGATCAACCGGCTTGAGCCAGGCATCTTTCCAGAAGATCAGGCATGCCGCCTGGCAGCCACCGTAAGCTGCGCCGTCGCAACGCAGATCAAGGTGCACTGCGTTTGGAAGGCGGCGTCCGAGCCAGTCGTTGGTGATTGCTCCGTTGACTGTATCGCAAGTCTTGTGGGCGCGCTTGTAAACCTGAAACCGCTGACCACACCACTTGAGCATCTGAGGCATGAGTGGCAGTCCGTCGAGGCGACCGTTTCCGTCGAGGGTCGCGAGGATCTCTTCCTTGCTGCGAACTTGAACCCAATCGCCAGCGCACAGTGTCATGGTCTATCCCTTGTTTTCAAATGGCTCATCGGTCAACACGGACACTGCGGCCCACGAGCGGGATAGCTCCTGAACCTGCGGGATTCCGATTTAACTGATGAAGCTTGCCTCCTAATTGTCCGACTGATAGCACTTCAATAAATAGTTAGCTTTCCTTTTTAAATCCATTGTCACTTTTGGTTAAAGGTTCAAAATGCTAGGAACCAATACGGATCCGCTTTCGGCAGCAACCTTCCAGCACCAAGAGAAGACAATCAAATTAACCTAAATGCGAATAATGACAACAGTAATCAAGTAATTTAATGGTACTCTGTTTTTCGCCTACAGCCGTTAAGGGGCAACTCCTTTGAAAATTCTCATTACCGGAAACATGGGTTACGTCGGTCCGCAGGTCGCAAAATATCTGCGCGCGCGCCGGCCGAACGCCACGCTGGACGGCTTTGACAATGCTTACTTCGCGCATTGCCTCACGGGCGGCCCGGTCTTTCCCGAACGATGCCTGGACGCGCAATTTTATGGCGACGTTCGCGACATATCCCTGGATCTGAGAGGATATGATGCGGTGGTCCAGCTCGCCGCGATCTCGAACGATCCGATGGGCAACCGCTTCGAGGGCGCGACGCGGGACATCAACCAGAACACGACCGTGTCGCTTGGAAAGGCGGCAGCGGCGGCGGGCGTGAAGAACTTCGTGTTCGCGTCAAGCTGCAGCGTCTATGGCATCGCTGATGGTCCGGCGCGCAGGGAGACCGACCCTGTCAATCCGATCACCGCGTATGCGAAATCGAAGATCGGAGCGGAGCGGGAACTGGCTGCAATCGACACCGACATGACGATCACGTGTCTGCGCTTTGCGACGGCGTGCGGTATGTCGGATCGGCTCCGGCTCGACCTGGTCCTCAACGACTTTGTCGCCTGCGCCCTGAGCCGCGGGCAGATCAGCGTGCTGTCGGATGGTACGCCCTGGAGGCCCCTGATCGACGTCGCCGACATGGCGCGGGCGATTGACTGGGCCGCCGACCGTCCCGCCGGCACGGGAGGCCGTTTCCTGACAGTCAATGCTGGCTCGGATGACCGCAATTTTCAGGTCAAGGACCTGGCCAACGCCGTGGCCGGGAGAGTGCCGGGCACCGATGTGTCCATCAACACGTCCGCTCCGGTGGACAGCCGGTCCTACAAGGTCGATTTCGGCCTGTTCCGGTCGCTGGCTCCCGATCATCAGCCGGTGGTGACGTTGGACCAATCGATCCAGAACCTGGTGGACGGCCTGAAGAAGATGAATTTCAAGGACGCTGATTTTCGCTCGTCCGATCTGATTCGTCTCAAGGTCCTGCAGGACCACATGGATACGGGTCGGCTCAACGAGAGGCTCGAATGGCGGTGATTTCGTCCGAAGTCCGAGTAGAAGGTTTTGCTCCGCTAGACCGACAGTAATGGAGAAACCATGGACCTGAGCATTCCGACAGCCGTCGGCGTTACGCCCAAGTGCCGTCATTGCGGCCATGATCTGACACTCAAGCTGATCGACCTCGGCCTGTCGCCGGTCGCCAACGACTATGTCGATGCGGCGAATTACATGAAGGCAGAGCCGTTCTATCCGCTGGAGACCCTGGTCTGTCGGGAATGCCGTCTGGCGCAGACCCGCGATCTGCTGGCGGCCGCGGATATCTTCCGGGCGGACTATGCCTATTTCTCCTCGCACTCCACGTCGTGGCTGGAGCACGCGCGCTCATATGTCGACGACGTGGTCGGACGCTTCAAGCTGGGCCCGGCCTCGCGTCATGTCGAGATTGCGTCGAACGACGGATATCTGCTGCAATACTCGATCAAGAAGGGCATCAGTTGCCTCGGTATCGAACCCTGTGAAAGCGTGGCGCTGGCTGCGCGCGAGAAGGAGATCGAAACCCGCATCGAATTCTTCGGCAGTGCCTATGCGAACGAGCTTCGCGGGGAAGGGTGGTCGGGCGATCTCATCACCGCCAATAATGTCCTCGCCCACGTTCCTGACATCAATGATTTCGTCGGTGGCGTCAAAATCCTGCTGGCGCCGGAGGGAGTCGCGACGTTCGAGGTGCAGCACCTCTTGACTCTGATGCAGCGGCATCAGTTCGATACCATCTATCACGAGCACTTCTCCTATCTCTCGCTGATTGCAGGTCAGCGGATCTTCGCCAGGGCCGGTCTGCGTGTCTTCGATGTCGAATTGCCCGAGACCCATGGCGGTTCGATCAGGTTCTTTGTCTGTCACGAGCAGGCGTCGCACCCGGAAAGCCCGAATGTGGCCGATGTGCTGGCGCGGGAACGGGCCTACGGTCTGCATGATGATGCCGTCTACGTGGCGTGGAACGAGTCGGTCAAGGAGACCAAGCGAGCGCTTCTTGAGCTGCTGATCTCGCTCAAGCGCGACAACAAGAAGATCGTCGGCTACGGAGCGCCGGCCAAGGGCGTTACGCTTCTCAACTATTGCGGGGTGAGGACGGATTTTCTTGATTTCACGGTCGATCGGGCCCCATCGAAGCAGGGGCGTTATCTGCCTGGTGCCCGCATTCCGATCCTTCCGCCGGAAGCGATCTTGGAGGCCAAGCCGGATTATGTCCTGATCCTGCCGTGGAACATCAAGAACGAGATCAAGACGCAGATGGCCGAGATCCGGTCCTGGGGAGGGCGCTTCATCGTGCCGGTCCCCAAAGCGACGATTGAGGAATAGCCGGCGTCAGCGCCCGTTCTGGTCCGGCCTTGGGATATGCTCTGGTCGCCGCGAAAAGGCTTGTGACCGGCAAACCGAAGGGCTATCGGCGGCTTCGTACTGAAGAGGGTTTCCTGCCATGAGGTTTGTCGAGCTGGGGCGTTCGGATGCGAGGCTGATCGAGCTGAGCGTTCGTGCCGACGACCGCGGCAGCTTCACACGGACCTGGTGCGAAAAAACCTTCTCCGATCAGGGCATCGACTTCCAGCCGGTTCAGGGCAACAGCTCCGTGACCCGGATCCGCGGCAGCGTTCGCGGAATGCATTTTCAACGTTCGCCGAGGGCTGATGCCAAGATTGTCCGATGCACGGCCGGACGGATCCATGACGTCATCGTCGACATCAGGCCGAAGTCTCCGACACGAGGCCAGGTCTTTGCCAACGAACTGGGGCCGTCGACGGCGACGATGCTCTACATTCCGGCAGGCTTTGCGCACGGATTTCAGACGCTGACCGATGACGTCGTGGTCGAATATTTGATGGGGATCGAATACGTCGAAGAGTTGTCAGACGGATTTCGGCACGACGATCCGATGATTGGGGTCAAGTGGCCAGAGCCGGTGACGGTGCTGTCGGCCAAGGATGCGGCCTGGCCGTTGCTTGCTGATCGGGACCTCTGGTGAGCCAGCAGGACGCAAGATGCTAGTCAAATCGCAAGCTTCAGCCGTGGACCGTCGGCCCAGCATCGATCTTTACGATCTGATCGGAGAGATGTTTCCGATCAACCGAAGCCTCACCGGCGCAGGAGTCCGCAACACACTGGGAATCGTCGCCCGCCATATCGACCTCGACATTCACGAAGTCGAGACTGGAACGGCTGTCCTTGACTGGCACGTGCCGAAGGAATGGAACATCCGCCGCGCTACGATCAAGACTCTCGACGGAAAATGTCTGGTCGATTTTGCCGAGAACAACCTTCACGTCCTGGGATACAGCAACCCGGTGAATGGCGTGTTCAGCCGCGCCGAGCTGGCCCGGCATGTCCACACATTGCCCGATCAACCTGACCTCATTCCATACCGCACTGGATACTACGCCGACGATTGGGGCTTCTGTCTACCCCACCGCCTCTGGCAAGGGATGAACGACGAGCACTATCGCGTCGAGATCGATAGCGACCTCTCGCAGGGGTCGATGACATACGGCGAGTTCCTCGTTCCGGGGGAGACGCGGCGCGAGGTCCTGATCACCTGCCACGTCTGCCATCCGAGCCTTGCAAACGACAATCTGTCGGGAATGGCGATCATGACCGCTCTCGCCATGCGGCAGTCGGAGCGAAGAGGGCGGCTGGGATATCGCTTCCTGTTTCTGCCGGCGACGATTGGCGCGATCACTTGGCTTGCGCGAAACGAAGCGATGCTCGATCGGATCGAACACGGGCTCGTCTTGACGTGTCTGGGGGATAGCGGCCCATTTCACTACAAGCAGAGCCGCAAGGGGGCGACCATCGATCGGGCGGCGGCACATATTCTGAAGCATTGCGGCGAACCGTATGAGATCATGTCGTTCAATCCCTATGGATACGATGAGCGACAGTTCTGCTCCCCGGGATTTGATCTTCCCGTCGGCTGCCTGATGCGTGGTGTGCACGGTACGTTTCCCGAATATCACACCTCAGCCGACAACATGGATTTCGTGAAGCCCGAGACTCTCGTCCGCTCCTACTCCACCCTTGAGGCACTGCTGGATCTCCTGGACCGGGACTGCAGGTATCAGCGGGTCGATGGTCGAGGTGAGCCACAGCTTGGCAGGCGAGGACTATATCGGGCAATCGCTGGACAAAGCGAGGCGGGCGGTGCGACGCAGATGGACCTGCTGTGGTTCCTCAACCTGGCCGATGGTCAGCACAGCCTTCTGGACATGGCCATCCGCGCCGATGTGCCATTCGCGCGGCTTGAGGCGGCAGCACGGCTGGCGTTGGATGCGGGCCTCGTCCGCTTGGTTGCCGCTGCGTGATCTGTGATACCCTTGCTTGAATTCGATGTCTGGATTGAGCCGTCCCATGTCCGGCATCAACCGGACTTCTCGCTATCTAATCCCCGTCGGAATCGATCCAGACCCGTCGCTCCGATCTGGCTCGGCATTCCGGCCGGCGCATCCTTAAGAATGATTTCGCCGCAGAAGGACAATTCGGTTCTGACCTGAACGGGTTTGGTAAGGACAAGTGAGGTATCCCATGGACGCCCGACCCGCTAAGCCGCGTGTGCTCATTTTTTCACTTAGAAATATTTTCGGGAAAGCTCTCAATCGGTGTCCTCACTACGAGTTCGAAGACATTATTTGCGAAATTGACTCTGCCGAGCTGTTGGCGCCCAAGGTCGACCCTTCGAGCAGGCGTGCCAGCTTTGCCACGCGACTGGCCTACCACGCTCCTGTCGCGTTGAATCCGGGTATCCCGCGAATATCAGCAGAAGGACGTTACGATATTTTATTTACGGTCTGCGGATTTCCGCAGGATTTGATCATGTTCGATGCCGTCAGCAATTTGCGAGACATCTGCCGAACGTCGGTATGTCTGTTGGACGAGCTCTGGGTCAAGGACATCGTCAAACATCGCCATTTCCTGCGCATTCTCGCCAAATTTGACGTCGTGATGCAGTACCACAGTCAAACCGTGAAACCGCTCAGCGAGCTCATTGGGCGCAGAGTTGTCTATTTGCCGCCTGGCGTAGACACCATTTCATTTTGTCCCTATCCGGACCCGCCCGAGAGAGTCGTAGACGTATATAGCATCGGGCGTAGATCGAACATGACGCACCAGAGACTTCTCGATATGGCCCGGGAGAGCGGTCTGTTCTATCTTTATGACACCATTGGCGGCAGTCAGGCCATCAACTCGAAGGAGCACAGGGCGCTATTCGCGAACGTGGCCAAGCGGAGCAGATACTTTCTCGTTAATCCCGGGAAGATCGATGCACCGGATGAAACCGGTCGTCAGGTCGAGTTTGGTTACAGGTATTTTGATGGAGCCGCATCCGGCGCCATTATGGTCGGAGAAATCCCGAACAACGAGGTTTTTCCGAAACTGTTCGACTGGCCCGACGCTGTGATCCCTCTGCCTTACGATTCGAACGACATAGACATGGTTATCAAGGAGCTCGACGGAGATCCGAAGCGTCAGGACAGAATACGGCGAACCGGCGTAGCACAGGCCTTGATGCGACATGATTGGGTGTATCGCTGGGAAGCGATCCTTGACGCCGTCGGTCTGGAACCGATGCGAGGGGCGCTAGAAAGGAAGGATCGTCTTGCAAAGCTGGCGCAGGCCATGATTGGCGCGTAAATTTAATGCATTAATCAATTTAATAAGACAATTAATTCGGCGATTGTGAATTTATCCCTTGTCTCGACCGTAAGGCAAAGTCATAAAGCCGGTTATTAGCGACTATTCGCAAATTGCAGTGTGCGACCGTGATGCGGTCGTTTTCTGCCTGAACCAAGGCGGTTAACCAAGCATGGCCGAAGGGGTCGCAGTTTATTTCGAGGACCACAGGGAATCGAAGGACCTGGGGCGTCGCGCTTTGCGCGGGGGTATCGTCTCCCTCGTGATTCAATACGGCAACGCTGCTCTTCAGATCGTTGCGGCCGTCATCCTGGCACGGCTCCTGGCGCCGGAGGATTTTGGGCTGGTCGCGATCGTCACGGTGTTGACGAGCTTTGCACCATTGCTGATCGACTTTGGCCTCCTCGACGCCACGGCACAAAGAAGCAGGGTAACGCCAGCCCAGGTCAGCGGTCTTTTTTGGGTCAGTAGCGGGATTGGGTTGGCGCTTGCGGTGGTTGTGGCTGCCTGCAGCCCGCTGATTGCGTGGCTATACGGTGAACCTCGTCTGGAGCCTATCGCGCTGGCCACTGCGACCACCTTCGTGTTGTCGGGGGTGTCAAATCAGCACGTGGCGCTCTTACGACGCACCATGCAGTTTGGCAGAATTGGCCAGATACAGCTTCTCGGCACTCTGGCAGGTATTGCCGTTGCCGTTGTTGTCGCAATTTCCGGATATGGCTACTGGGCGCTGGTGCTGCGTCCGATTACGACCTCATTCTGCGTTGCTTTCGGAGCCTGGTCGGCGTGCCCGTGGAGGCCTGGACGTCCTGTCTTTGACAGTGAAGTGAAATCGATGGTCCGTTTTGGGCTGCATGTCGTGGGGTTTTCGGTCGCGTATACGGTCGCCAGAGCAGTGGACCGGATCGGACTTGGCTTGTTCTACCGGCCCGATCAGGTCGGCTATTATCAGAATGCGGTGAACCTTTACGAGAGCTCGATCTACTCGGCGCTCATACAGATGCACGCGGTCGGAAGCGCGGCTCTCAGCAAACTTCAGTCCAATCCGGCCGCGCTTCGGCAAAAATACGAAGCGGCATTGTCCATGCTGGCTTTCTTCGTCATGCCCTTGGCGGCGATCCTGTCAGTCACGGCAGAAGACGTGACGGTCATCCTATTGGGGGAAAAGTGGCGGGCGGCCGGTTCGCTCCTGAGTATCATTGCCTTGCGCGGCATTTTCAATGTCGTCGAAGGTTCGCAGGGCTGGCTGCATCTTTCCATCGGTAGAGCGGACCGCTGGCAGAACTGGGGAATCGTTTCGCTCGTTGTCCAGGTCGTGGCGGTTCTCGGAGGTCTGCCGTTTGGCGCCAAGGGAGTCGCCACGGCAACGGTCATCGCAAGCTTGCTCATTGCCGTACCGTCGATAGTTTATGCGGGCCGCCCGATAGGCATTGGCGCCCCACTCGTGATCCGGGCCGTGGGCCCGCAACTGATCGGCGCAATCAGCAGCGCGGCTTTGGGCTGGTGGTTGCAAACCACGTTCCTCGGCGATTATTCCAGCTTTGTGCAGATCTTCCTGTCGGGCGTATTCTGCACCTGCATTTACCTTGCCATTGTTGTCGGCTTGTTTCGACTGAGCGAGCCGATTAGGGTCGCAGCCGCGATCGTGAAGGATTTGATGGGGAGGCGATAGCCGCAGGTCGAAGCAGGTGCGCGCACCGGTTTTTCGTTTCTGATCTTCTGTGATTTAATTGCATATGATTTAATAGTCAGTGATTTAATCGTCCGGCCCGGCGGTCGCTGATCCTCAGCTGATAGTCGACCGAACCATGCTCGTCATTAGGATGCTTGATGTTTACTTCCCTGCGAAGACATACCGAGCCCCTTGCCGCCACCGTGATCCGGCCCGGCGAATCCGACAGTCGAATGCATGGCGCTGGGTAGCCTCGAGATGCGCCCTCTACACCGCTCCATGCCGGGCGGCCGAGTCGGATCCATGAACCCACAGCGGCTCAACATCCTCTGCGTTTCCCAGATGCCGGCGAGTCCCCCGCGCTTTGGTGCCCAGGCGCGGATGCATGGGCTGATGACCCAGCTCGCGCGACGCCACGATCTGACGGCGGTGATGCTGGTCGATGAAGAGTTCGACATCGAGGAGTGCCGCCGGGCCATGCAGGTCTACTGTCGCGAAGTGGTGCTGGTTCCCAATTCTTGCGGCCGGGAAGGCGCTGCCAAGCGGCTGCTGCAGCTTCAGTCCCTGGTCTCCACACGAAGCTTCGACCGGTTGCGGGTCACGGTGCCAGCGCTGCAGCAGGCGCTGGACCGGGTCCTGCGCGCCCGACGGTTTGACGTCGTCAACCTGGAATTTCCGTACCTCGGCCACTGCGTGCTGCGCCAGGCTCCGCCTGGCGAGAAGCTCCCACCTCTGGTGGTGGATTCGCACGAGATCGCATACGATCTGGCCCGGCAGTTCGCTGTCGCCGGCGCAACCTCGGGCCGTCGCCTCTACGCCAGTGCGAACTGGCGCAAGCTCAGACGCGAGGAACTCGGCATCTATCGCGAGGCCGACGGGGTCTATCTGTGCAGCGCCGAGGACGAGCAGCGTCTGCTCGACCAGATCCCTGAGGCCCGCACTGCGGTCATTCCCAATGCGGCTGATGTTGATTACTACCAACCGCGCCCCACAGACCCGCCGCCGGACGGCCGCACCGTGGTCTACTTCGGGCTCCTCTCCACGGTCCCCAATATCGATGCCGTGATCCACTTCGTCCAGGATATCTGGCCGCGCATCGCCAGGGCGAACCCCGAGGCGCGCTGCAAGATCATCGGCGGCCGGCCACCACCATCACTTTTGGCACTGGCTGGGCCGCGGGTCGAACTGACCGGTTTTGTACCGGACCTGCGGCCACACCTTGCCGCGGCCGCGGCCGTGGTCGTGCCGCTGCGACTGGGCGGCGGCACTCGCCTCAAGATCGTCGAGGCGATGGCGATGGGCAAGGCCATCGTCTCAACCACCTTGGGCGCGGAGGGGATCGAGACCGTCCCCGGGCGCGATATTCTCATCGAGGATCAGCCTGTGGCATTCGCGGACGCGGTTAACCGGCTACTCGCCGAACCCAGCTTGGCGGCGCGCATCGGGCAGTCGGCGCGGCAACTGGCCGTGGAACGATACGCCTGGAGCGCGGCGGCCCAGGCGCTGGAGGGCTTCTACCGCCGGATCCTGGAGGTCGGTTCATGAGGGCAGCGCTCATCGGGGCCGGGCAGATCGCCCGGCAGCATCTGGCCTGCCTGAAGACCCTGCCGGGCGTCGAACTGGCCGCCATCTGCGATCTCTCGCCCGCCACGGCGGAGGCTGCCGCTGAGCGCTACGGCATCTCGGCCTGGTTCACCGACCACCGCGCGATGCTGGAGAAGGCGCGGCCCGACGTGGTGCACGTCACCACGCCCCCGAACTCGCACTTCCGGCTGGCTATGGATTCGCTCGATGCCGGCGCCCACGTCATCGTCGAGAAGCCGGCGACCTCGACCTTCGAGGAGCTGGAGACGTTGGCACGGCGCGCCAAGGAGGTTGGCCGTCACCTCGTCGAGGACTACAACTACCTCTTCAACCTCGCGCCCCAGGAGATCCTGCGACACATCGAGTCCGGCCAGTTCGGAGCGGTGACGCATGTCGAGGTGCTCATCGGCCTCGACATCCTTGGTCCGGACGGCTTCGCGGATCCCAACTCGCCCCACCCCGCGCTAACCCTTTCCGGCGGTGCGATTGCCGACTTCTTGCCCCACCTGGCGTCGCTGGCGCATCTCTTTGTTGGTCCGCAGCGGACCGCAAAGACAGTCTGGACCAAGCGCAAGCCTTCGCTGCTGCCGTTCGACGAATTCCATGGCGTTGTGGACGCCGAGCGTGGCACCGCGGCCCTCGGTTTCAGTGCCAGCTCGCAGCCGGATGCCTTTTGGTTGCGGGTCTATGGGGAGCGGATGCAAGCGACCGCCAACCTGTTCGAGACGCGGCTCACCTTCGACGGCCCACGCAATGTACCGAAGCCGCTGCGCCCTTTCTTCAGCGGCCTGGAGGAAGGCAAGGCCATCCGGCGCGCTGCGCTGGCGACACTACTCCGCAAGTTCAAGGGGCCTGGGGCGTACGAAGGGCTGTGGGAGCTCCTGGCCCGGACTTACCGGGCGCTCGCCGAAGAGTCCGCCTTGCCGGTCACAGTCAGCGATGTCCTCGAGGTGAACCGGATGGTTGAAGCCCTCAAACCGACGGAGCAGCGGCCATGAGAGCCCTCGTCACTGGCGCCAACGGGTTCCTCGGGCGGCACGTGGTCGGCGCATTGCTGGCCCGGGGCATCGACGTCCGTGCCATGGTGCGTCCCGCCACGCGTCTGGAAGCGATCGGCTGGCCATCCTCAGTGGAGGTCTTCAGGGCCGACCTGCGGATCTCGCGCGAACTCCCACGTGCCTTCGAGGGCGTCGACGTGCTGATCCATCTTGCGGCGGTGGTCTCCGGAGGGGAGGACGCGCAATTCGCGGGGACCGTGGTCGGCACCGAGCGGCTGCTGGAAGCCATGGCCAGCAGCACCTGCCGGCGGCTGGTGCTGTGCAGCAGCTTCTCGGTCTACGACTACAGCTCGACCGAGCGGACCCTCGATGAGGACTCCCCGCTTTACCAGGTGCCGGAGGTCTACAGCCTCGGTGGCTACAGCATCGCCAAATGGTGGCAAGAGCGGGTGACGCGACGTTTCGCCGAGAAGCAAGGTTGGGACCTTACCGTGCTCCGCCCCGGCTTTATCTGGGGACGCGATCACGGCTACCTGGCCGCGCTAGGGCAGCAGCTCGGGCGGCATCACCTGGTTATCGGGCCGCTGACCCGCATACCGATGACCCACGTGGAGAATTGCGCAGACGTCTTCGCCGTGGCGGCGGTGGACCCGCGTGCCCGCGGCCAAACCTTCAATGTTGTCGATGGCCCTGGCGAACGAATCTGGAAGTATCTTTCCGACTACATGCGCGGCAGCGGCGAGCCGGGCTGGTGCCTGCCCCTTCCCTACTGGCTCGCCAGCGCGGCCGTGCGGCTGGCCTTCGTCACGGTGTTCAGGCGCGCCACCAAGGTGCCCGCTATCCTTACCCCGCGTAAGTTCGATGCGATGCTCAAGCCGCTCCGGTTCGAGAACCGCAGGCTGCGGGAGACGTTGGGCTGGACACCGCCGCTCGACTACAAGCAATGCCTGGCGCGGACCTATGGTCCGATGCCGCCGCCCGCTGCGGCGCCAGTTCCTTGGCGGTCTGGAACAGCCGCTTCAACCTGAGGAATCGCTTCTTGAAGAGCTCCTGGTTCAGAGGTCGAATCTCCCATGAAGCGCCCGCCATCTCTTGCTCCTTGGCCCCGCGGGTGCCTGAACGCGCTCTTTGCGGCGACTAGAAGAGCGAGATGCGTCCGTCGCGCCCGCGAAATTTGGAGATCGACCAGAGCATGAGCTCCCGGCGGCCGAGATGGGGCTTGATGTTAATCGTGGTCGCATTGGCCGCGGCGGCCATCGTTGCTGTTCGTTCCGTTGGGGCACCGGTTTTACGAGCTGCAGGACGGGTGCTTGTCATCGACGAGCCGGTTGCGCCTGCCGACATCATCGCGATATCGCCTGATTCCGGCGGCGCGGGAGCGCTGCAAGCGGCAGACCTCGTGCATAGCGGGATCGCGACGCGAGTTGCGGTTTTTACGGACCCTCCGAGTGGCGAAGATTTCGAGTTCATCCGCCGCGGGCTCCCGTATGAGGATTTGGCGGCAAGGCAGATCCGGCAGCTCGGATGGCTTGGCGTGACGGACGTCGTGCAAATTCCGAGAGCCGAAGCTGGAACTGAAGGTGAAGGCCAGGTTCTTGCGCCATGGTGCGACCGGCAGCAGTTCCGGTCCGTTGTGTTCGTGGCCGCCAGCGATCACTCCCGGCGAATGCGCCGCGTACTCAATCGAGAAATGAAGGGCCATCCGACGCGTGTCACGGTTCAAGCCGAACGCTACTCGAGTTTTGACCCGGACCGATGGTGGGAAACGCGCGGCGGCATTCGGACAGAAATCATTGAGCTCGAGAAACTCGTGCTCGACGTCGTTCTGCACCCAATTTCATTTTGACGTCGAGCGTTGCGAAGCAATGCAGGTCGTCGCGCGGGCCGTGGTGACGGGCTGAAAAAAGGACCTAGTCGATGTGTGGCATTGCCGGGATCATTGGGCGACTGGACGAATCCAACCGCGCCGCGTTGGAGCGGATGAAAGACGCCATGGTCCACCGCGGCCCAGATGCGAGCGGGACGTGGGTTTCGGCACCGGACGCTCGCGGCTGGGGCACGCTGCTGGCGCACCGCCGGCTCTCGATCCTCGACCTTTCGCCCGCCGGCGCTCAGCCCATGACGGACCCGGTGACCGGGCACGTGGTGGTCTTCAACGGCGAGATCTACAATTTTGCCGACCTGCGGCGGCGCTTGGTGGGCGAGGGGCAGGAGTTCAATTCCACCGGCGACACCGCAGTGATGTTGCGCGCACTCGGCTTGCACGGGCCGGACGCGGTGAAGTGGTTGCGTGGCATGTTCACGTTCGCCTGTTGGGACCCCAAGCACCGCCGGCTCCTGCTCGCGCGGGATCCTCTCGGCATCAAGCCCCTCTATTTGGCACGAACCTCGGATCCCGACGCAGGCTGGTCGGTGGCCTTCGCCTCGGAGCTTCGTGCCCTGTTGGCTTCCAACCTGCTTGGCCCTCCTCGTCTCGACCCGCGGGCCGTCGCCAGCGGCGTGTGGAACGGCTTCGTGGTCGGCCCTGGTACGGTAGTCAAAGGCATCGACCTCGTCTCGCCGGGCCGGCTGATCGAGTTCGATGGCGCCGGCAAGGAGATCCGCGACGAGGACTTCTGGTCCATCCCCGACCGCGCCCCCGATCCGACCATGGACGAGGACCTCTTGGCCTCCGTCCTGGAGGAGGGACTGCGACTGCACCTCGCCAGCGACGTGCCGCTCGCGGTCTTCCTCTCCGGTGGCATCGATTCGTCAGTCATGGCCAACTTGGCCCAGCGCGCAGCCCAGAGCCCCATCCACACTTTCACCCTCGCCTTTGAGGAGCAGGAGCTCAACGAGGGGCCGATCGCGAGGCAGATCGCCGCCGCCATCGGTACCCAGCACCATGAGGTTGTGCTGACGGAGCAGCACTTCGTCGAGAACCTGGAAGCGGCGCTGGACAGCCTGGACCAGCCGACCTTTGACGGTCTGAACGCATACTACATGTCGCAAGCCATCCGCTCCGCCGGGTTCACCGTGGCGCTGTCGGGTACGGGCGGCGACGAGCTCTTCGGGGGCTACACCTCCTACCGCGATCTGCCGGTGTTGCAGCGCTGGTCCCGGCGCACCGCCTGGGTGCCGGGCAGCCTGAATGTCGCCGCGGCCGAGCTTGCGTCGCGGTTCTTGTCTCGCTCCGGCAAGACAGTGCCGCCTCAAACCCGCTGGGCCAAGCTTCCCGAGATGGTCCGCCGCGGCGACGATCTTCTGGCGCTCTACCAACTGGCGTACGCGCTCTTCCTTCCCGGATTCCAACGTGAACTCCTGGCGCCGGGGTTTGCCGAGGCGCTGGCCGACGGACTTCCTCCGGCCATGCGCCAGCGGATCACGGCGGAGACTCGCGCCCGCACACCGCTGTCGGCGATCAGCATCATGGAGCAGCGGCTTTTCCTGGGCGAGCGGCTGCTGCGAGACAACGACGTGGCGAGCATGGCGTCCTCCCTGGAGCAGCGGGTGCCGCTGGTGGATCAGGTGCTTTTTGAGAGCGTCGACCGGTTGCCGGATCAGGCGCGCTATCAGCCGCTTGGCCGCAAAGCCATGCTGAGGCGCATCGGTTTGCGCGGCCTGGACCCCGCGCTGTTCGAGCGGCCGAAGAGCGGGTTCGTGCTGCCGTTGGATCGCTGGATTCGGCGCGGCCTGCAGGACGCCATGGACCGGACCCTGCGGGATCCGCAAGCCGTCGCGCCGGTCGGCCTCGACCCCGTGGCGGTGGAATGTCTCTGGCGAGCCTTCCTTGAGGGGGCACCCGGTATTTACTGGTCGCGGGTGTGGTCGGTCTATGTCTTCATCCGATGGTGTCACCGCAACCGCGTCTTTCGATGAGACGAGAACCGCGGGCCGGGACCTGGTCCAGCTATCGCGCTCTAACGCCAGCTGTGCGTCGCACCGATAAAGACCTCATGAAGCGTGCCGACATTTCCGGCATCGAACAAGTTGTGATGCTTCCCTGATATTTCGAAGATCTTGATATTCGGACACCGACGTCGCCATGCTTCGTCGTCACCTGCCGCAAGTCCGGTCCGCAGCAGGATGGCAGGCGCTTCCAGCGCAACCGGATTTCGATCAACCGATGCAATCCAGGGGGCGACCGTCCTGATCAGAAGACGCATGCTAAGCTCTTGCTCGAAGATCGGATCAAGCGCGGAAACTAACGGTAACCTCGCAGAGCATCGTCGAGCCATCCAAGGCAATCGGTCACCAACAGCTCTCACCAGGCTGCGCCAGAATTTTGAACGCATGAAACGCACGAGATCGCTCAAGCGGCGCCCACGGAGCTGTTCCAACGCCTGCTCGAGCGCGCGTCGCCGCCATCCTGCCGACGGTCCGGACGATTCGATCATCATCGAATCGATGGCGCACAAACCCGATATTTCACGGCCCTGGGCCTGAAGCCGAAGTCCGACGGCGTAGCCAAAGTGCCCGCCCATCGAAACGCCAATGATACGAATAGGCCCCGCCGGTATTTTTCTGGCGATCTCGACCGCCAGATCATCTATCAACGCATCCGCTGAATATCCTTCGGTGACATAGCGTCTCCATCCCGGATAGTCGATTGCCTCGACCTGGTTGGGATCACCGGGACCTTCCCGAAAAACACCGAGATCGGGCGCGTCACCGCCTGCGCCTGGCAAGAAGGCTATCGAATAACGCGCCGTCATGCGGCCTGCGAGGTTCTCGGCGCAAGACAAGCAGACAAGACTTGCACACTATATTCTGCGCCAACCACGAACCGGAACAGCGGACCGAAACTCATCGCCGATGCGGGGCCGATGAAATGGAGTCCCGGTACTGACGACTCGAAAGAAGCGTTGAGCCTGGGCGAACGCTCGAGGCGAGCGATCGCACCGCGCAGCTTCTTTTCAATGAAGGTGAGGCGTTCGACGTCGATATTGTAGCCGGTACCCGCAACGATGTGGTCAACGAGGAGCTGTCGTTCATGGCCGTCCTTTGCCATGCTACGCAACTTGAGCGCCGCCCGGCCGCCCGCTTCAAGCGCTTCGACTACCGCTACACCTCGATGAATCGGAAACTTGTCTTCGACACGGTTGCGAAGCCACCATGCCCCCTCCGCCGGAAGATGGCTCTTCGTGAAGCGCGTGCGCCATGCGTCAGGGACATTGTGCATGGCACCTGGGAAATGGGTCAACGTCCAGGCCTTCGGACCGGTCCCCAACCCGGCGATAGGCGAGCGCAGTCGCCGCCACAGGTTGCGTTCGCGCGCGACACGAGTCTGCCAGAGAATCGCATCCTCGCGCACCAGGAGTTGCGGCCGCGCGCCCGCCTCGAATAGCAGCGCAGCCGCTTCAAGCGCCGATTGCCCAGCTCCAACGACGGCGACGTCGCGCCCCTTGAACGCGGCGAAACTGGAGATGTCGGAGGTATGGGCGACGAGCGCTGCGGGTAACGAACCCAACAGGGGAGGGATATAGGCAAATCGCGACAACCCTGTCGCGATCACGACACGGTCCGCATCACAGCGGCTACCGTCAGCGAGGGTGAGAACAAAGCCACCGGCTTGCCGATCCAAACGCTCGACGTCGACGTCCTCGACCCAGGGTACCAGATTCTGCTGGAACCACCGCCCGTAAGCCGTGAAGTTTTGCATCGAGCATGGCTCGAATGTTTCGAGCCCTCGCGGCCGATTATGATCGGCAAAGGTGTAGCCGGGCGTCGGCGCCGAGATGTTCGTTCCGAAGCAGTACGATTTCAGGTATCGTTCGCCGCCGGCATCGGCAATACGCGACCAGAACTGCATTGGACGTCCAAAAATGCGATGCTCGATATTGCGAGCCGCAAGATGCGCGGCCAGGGAAAGACCGTAGGGTCCCGCTCCGATGATTGCGACTGAGACCTTTTTCACGACCGCTGCCTTTCAAGTACGTTCTTCAAATGCACGCACGCTGTGTCGAAGAAGTCGCCTTCGGCCTCGCGCGCATGAAGCGCGGAAGGGATTTGAGGCCCAGATAAACCTCGGAGAACGCATGGACGATGCCGGGCATGAGGTCGTCGCGGTCGGCGGCAAAATCGACGGCATGGCCGGCATGTTGCTTCATCCAGCCGCGCCACTTTGAGAGCTCTTCGTTCGACATGCGTGCGGTAAGGACTTGAGCAAGCAGGATCGCTCGCAGGGTAAAGCGATCACGAAAAACCGCTTGCTGGTCATCCTCCGCCTGGGCCTTTGCAACTTCTCTGTGCAGGGAGGCGGAATCCCCAACGGCATCAAGACAGGCAAGCAGCGGAAGCGGCATACCGCGGCGGATGTCCATTCCAACCTGGCTGAACATGCGCGGGTTGAAGTCGATGACTGCCCAACGACCATCGAAGCGGACGAATTCCACTTCGAACAATCCGAAGTAATCCAGTCCGCGGCAGAGACGGCGAACAAGATCCGGCAACTCCTGAGGCGAAGGTTGAGCTTCGAAGCAGACGCCCACGCCCACGGGCTGCGAACGCTGAAACACCTTTTTTGCGGCGCGTGTCACGAATAGCTCGCCCGTCCGGTCGATAAAACCGGTGATCGACAGAACACCTTCACCCCTTACGCGGACAAACTTTTGCAGGATGGGCCGCCTGGCATCAGGTAGCAGAGGAGTGTCGGCTGCCCGTTCCTGCTCACGATCGACAAATCTGCGATATTGAAAGATCAATTCGTGCGGCGAATCGACCACCGCGCCCTTGTCATTGCGAACGCGGTGAACATGCGTTCGTGGTTTTATAAGGATTGGAAAGGGCAGCTTCGGCGCCAGTTCGGCAAGATCCTCGAGGCTCGTCGGGTCCCAACTCGGCAAAACCGACAAACCCGCGCTGATGGCCGCATCCGAGAAAAGCTTCTTGTCAAGAATACGTCGCAGGCTTGTAATCGGAGGATGGTACAAGCGGAAATGTCTCTCCAAGAGGGGCGCGTTCTCCGCATAGATCCAGGCCGTCTCGTCCGACGTCGGCAGCAGGATCCGTCCGGGATTGGCCTTGCCTATCGCGAGCAGCCGCTCGAGGAATCGTTGGCTGTCGCTCTCAGGTGGCGCGGAAAAGGTGCGCTTGGCGTAGCGCGACCATGCGGCCGCTCCAAGTCGCTCGCTCGAGACGACATCGACGTCGACGCCGCTCGCGCCGAGACTGCGCACGGCCGCAATTGTGCCCCCGGCGGCAGCGGTCGCCAAAATCACTGAAAGCCCCTCAATCATGACTCCACTTACTCTGGTTCTGACAGCGTCAACGGCGGCGCAATCGTTGGGCGCGGGGCATGACGCTGAGCTAAAGGATTGCCAACGCCAGGAAATCCTCTTGACGCGTGATGCGGATTTCTGGCGCGAATGCGCCCCTCGATTTCGGTGAATTGCACTCAGGAGGCACTTTCTTACATTCCAACTTATCTTCAGGCTAAGCGGCGGCTGACATGCTTTTTGAACATGGTGTCGATCCGGATTTATTTGCAGTCGGCGAGCGAAGGCTGTTTTTTTGTAAGCCCCGGCCTGAATTTGCGTCTGAGCTGTCTAAAATACGGCTCGACGAAACGCTCGACGGCTGCGGCATAGGCGATCGAAATCACGAGGGCGGTCGGGAAGAGGATGAAGGACTTTGCGGCGACAGCGGGAAAGTTCTTATCAATCGACCTGATGACCACGTAGTGGATCAAGTAGATCGTGTACGAATAGGTGCCGAGAGTTATTGCCCAAGGCGTGTTGAGGTATCGGAAAAGTCGGTTATCGGAGAATCGGACCGCGAAATAGAAGAACGGCATCAAGGCGAGCCCTTGAATGCTGTATCGAGTCGTTTCCCGGAATGTCGGATCGCGATAGAGCAACGTCAGGAGCATTGCGCCAGCGGCGGTTGCCAATACCGCCCACTGAGCTGGGGACATTGAGCCGGACCGATGCAGCTGCCGCACCGGATTGGCGACGAGCGCCAGAATACATCCATAAGCAATCGAGTCGATGCGCGTGTCCGAGGCATAATAGGTCCGGTCAGACACAAAGCCCGGCGAGTGCACAAGATGGATGCGCCAGGCGAGGACGACGAGACAAACCATGCCGAGCAGTGTGCCGATCGTGCGAGGCCGAAGAGCGCTACCCAGCAGCAGGGTCATCAAGAGCGGGTAAAAGATGTAAAAGTGCTCCTCGACGGCAAGGGACCATAGAATGCCCGTGCCCTCCGGGATCGTGTTACCCGGATCGAAAAACAACCCATAGTAATTGGCGAAATATAAAAGTTGAGCTGCCAGCCCCTTGTTGGTGATGGCACCCGCAAGCAGGCCGGAATATGTGAGCCCGTAGGCGATCGCCAGGGAGATGATTAACGGGGGCATCAGTCTGAAGACGCGACGGGCGTAGAAGTTCAAGATATTGATTGCGCCAGTTCGCTCGTGCTCGGCCAGCATGAGGGTGGAAATCAGATACCCGCTCAGGAAGAAGAAGATCGTGACGCCGAGGCCGCCCGGTACGAGAGCCTCAAGGCCAGAGTGGCCCAAAACAACAATCAACACCGAAATCGCCCGAATGCCATCCAGGGATGGAATGACCTCGGATCGGTGGGAGTGCACATCACTCGTATGCGTGACCACGCGATGTGCGTGATCAGTGTCGTGGCCTGGCATGACCGGTGCCGGGCGAGCGAAGCGAGACGGTCGAGGGTTGAAGAAATTCGCCCATGGTCGCTTGCGCACAAGAGCGGCGAAAAAAGCCTTGCCTCGTCTGATGTGACCCGGTGCTGCAATCAGTTCGACGGGCCTCACTACGACTCCTGCGCCGGGTGGCCAGCATGCCAGAGCCGGGCTCGCTCGGCATTGATCTCGGCCGTGGCGGCTCGCTTGCCCATGCGCAGGCAGGCTTTCTGGTAGGAGCGGAGGAAGCGTCTGAACTCGATGTCGTCGTAGCGCGGCAGGCCCTTCAGCCAGCTCCTGAAATAGCCCCACAGCATCGCCGCGCTCCCGATCAGCACGGGGTAAGCCGGCAGGTGATAGACCGCCACCGCCAGATGATAGAGGGGCGATGTGCCCATGAAGTATTGGCCGAATCCCTTCCGGAGCCGTCCCGTCCAAATGCCCTTGTGGCTGGCGCCCTGGGGTCGCAGATGGACGAAGCGGAGGGGCTCGAGATCGACGCTCTCGGCGATCCAGCCGAGCATACGACACCGGTGGCAGTCGATGCCGTCCCACATGACCTGGCGTACGAAGCCGCCAATCTCCTCGAAGCAGGCCACACGATAGAACTTGGTCATGCCTACCGACATCTCGTCGCCGCAGATCTCCGGCTCGAGCGTGCCGCGCTGTGGGTGGACGAACCACGGCTTGCCGGATGTGGTCCCGACCCGCGGATCACTCTCCATCCGCTCCATCAGCAACTGGAAGTAGCGAGCCGGGAGGTCGAGATCCATGTCCAGCTTGCACAGGTAGTCGAAGTCCTCCAGGCGCACCGTTTCCAGGCCAGCGTAGAAGGCCTCGATCACGCCGGGCCCGACCTGCCGGCCGCCGCGATCGGTGCGCCGCACGACGCGCAGGTAGGGCAGACGGCGCGCGTATTCCTGAAGAATAGCCGGGGTGTCGTCGGTCGACCCGTCGTCCACGACCACCCAGAGTGCAGGCGGCACCGATTGCGCTGCCACGCTGTCGAGCGTCCGGCGGAGGTATTGGGCCTCGTCCCGGCAGGGCGAAATAAGCAGGTAGCGCCGCGATGAGTTCACGTATGAAAAATCCCATTAGAGGTCAGGGGTCATTTCCCGGGCCCCGTTGTATGACTTTCTCGTCAATCGGTCAGACATTCTCTCGTCAATCGAGGGTTTTTATGTATTATATTTAATACGCGTTTTAATCATTTTAATTCTTGCCCGGTGTCGAGGGAATGTGCAAGGTGGTATTGATTAGTAATATTAAAATCCGATTTTCGATTTGCTCCACGTGATCCGTTTTGGGGAGTGCGCACTCGCACTCTCCGGCCGAGAGCCGGCTGCGCGTTCGCGGCTATCGTAATCTGCCGCACATGCCCGGCCGGACGCGGCGTGCGAAAGGGCATCCTTGTTCTAGGATCTTGGCACGAGGCCGGTTTTACACCTTGGTGAAATGACTCATTTGCCGAAGCCAGGCACCGATAGAGGGGCGACGCAGCGATGATCCAGGATCGATCGATAAGGATCAGTGGCTACCTTTGCAGGCTAGCCATCATGATCGCTTGTAGTGTTGCGAACGGGGCCGTTGTGGCCTCCGATTCGACAGCCAAAGGTTGCGGTCCGGCCACCGCAGCGAGCGCGTGCGCCGGATCGAATGCCAGCCGCTTGGCTCAACTCGCACCTGCGCCGCCCCCGCCGGCTCCGTCCGGCAGCCTGTTGCCCGCAGATCGCATGGCGGCGTGGAACCCCGGCCTGATGTCCGAGGGCGGCATCCCGAGCCGCACCACCATTTACAAGACACTTTCGCCGAGCGGGGGTGATGATTCAGCCACGATCCAGGCCGCGTTGAATAGCGCTCCCGCCGGACAGGTGGTGCTGCTCAACCCCGGCACGTTCGTCGTGAACAATCTCCTGTTGATCCAGCGCCCAATCACGCTGCGTGGCTCCGGCGCTGGCGTGACGACGCTCGTCAAGCCGAATGGTGCGAAACCCAGGACGTCGGCTGTTGTCAGCGGCAGCAACGGCATATCGGTGCCCGTTGATCCCGGCTCGTACAGCTATGACCACAGGCCGATCATCATTGTCGGCCCCTCGAGATGGAACAACGGCCCTGACAGCACGGCGTCGCAAAGCTTGACGGCCGATGGTGCCCAGGGATCGTATTCCGTCACGGTTGCCAATGCGATGGACTTCAAGGTCGGGACATTCGTCCTGCTTGACGAGGTCTCCGGAGCATCGTGGCAGCCGACCCCTGCGGGCTTCCCAGGCGACGCGCAAGTCTGGCAAGGCGATCGCGTGGCGTGGAATATGCACTATCCCCTGCAGGCAGGAGACGACAATGGCGCGTCGAATGCCCAAGGTCCGTATGACGAGACCCCCGGCGTACTGCCGACATTCATGTCGTGGTTCTCGCGAAGCGACCGGGCAACGAACGAGATAAAGCAGATCGCGTCCATTTCCGGAAACACAGTCAGCTTTACCTCGCCGCTGACGATCAGCTATCGCACTACGCACCAAGCGCAGCTCACCCCCTATACTACCGATCCCAACAACGGGCGCCACGCAGCCAACAACCTTGACGTTCATGTCGCTCATGCCGGCGTGGAAGATCTGAGCATCTACGGCGGGGCCGAAGGCGGGTTGAGATTTGAAGCTGCCGCCTATTCATGGGCGAAAGCCATCGAGGTGACGCAATGGCTTGGCGAGGGCGTTGCAATTGACAATTCGTTCCGGGTTGAGGTTCGCGACTCCTATATTCACACCGGCTCGTGGCCCGAGCCGGGCGGAGCCGGATATGCTATCAGCCTCGCCGCCGGTTCGTCGGAAGTTCTGATCGAAAACAATATTCTTGGCGATGTTTGCAAGGATATGGTGTTTCGATCTTCTGGAGCCGGCAGTGTCGTCGCGTACAACTACGCCGACGATTCGTTCGATTTTGACAATCCTACCTGGGTGGAAGTTGGCATCAACGCTTCGCACATGGCCGGCCCCCATCAGGTGCTGTTCGAAGGCAATTTGTCCCATAATGCGGACAGCGACTATACGCACGGCAATGCGATCTACCTGACGTTCTTCCGCAATTACCTGACGGGACAACGCCAGCACTTCATCGATCGGGCAGGTGTGCGTGCCGTTGGTCTGGCGTACGGTTCGTGGTGGGATTCGTTCATCGGAAACGTGATGGGCCGCCCGGGCCAAATGGCCGGCTGGCACTATGACGATCCATCCATGAAAACAAACACTGCGGTTTGGGGGCGCGGCGGCATCGGCAATATATGGATGCTAGGCTACGATCCCGAGCGTTGGGGAATGGCTCCCGACCCAAAGACGCTGTCGACGGTTATCCGCGGCGGCAATTTTGACTACCTCACCAACGAGGTGGTCTGGACGAGCAGCCTGCAGGCGCAAACGCTGCCGGCCTCTCTCTACCTGAACGCCAAGCCTGGCTTTTTCGGCGACTACCAATGGCCATGGGTGGATCCGACCGGCGGCACCAAGCTCTATACGCTGCCCGCCAAAGCCAGGTTTGATGCAGGCACGCCGTTCGCCCTGGCGCCGGGAGCAACACAGTAAACCTGTGGTTCGAGGCGAATGCACATCTGGCCGCGCCCGGTGACGCCGGTCCCCACACCTTCCTTAGGACCGCGCCCCCAGCCGGGGCCTCCAGGTGCCTCGCAAGCGGCCAGAACCGACCGAGCTTGCGGGCCTTGATCGGTGCGCCGGCGCCTTCAGCAGAGATGGCTGCCAGTATCGAGCGGCTTCGACCGAGATAATCACAAACACCACCCACGGTGTCTCGAAGGCTCGCAGCCAAAACGTTTCAAGGGTGTTGTAGACAATAATGAAGAGAGCAACAGAGAGCAGAATCCATGCCCGCCTGTAGTCGTGCTCTGCCACACGCCCAATGACGTGCACGCTCGCGATGACGAAGATGAGGAGCAAGGCAAGACCGACATACCCCAGTTCGAGCGTCGTATCATAATAGCCGTTATGGGCATTCGGCATCAACTTGACCCAGCCGGGGGCGTCGACGATGCTCGGCGCGTCGGATCCCACCAGCCAAAAGCTTTGGTATCCCCATCCCAGAAACGGGCTGCGCGCGATCTCGGTTTCCGCGAAATTCCATATCGTCGTACGACCTGTGAAGCTCGAGTCGCCAGTCAGCATGTAGGCTATGCGGTCCGTATCGAAGCCAGTTAGCCTGGAGCATACGAAGAAGCCTAAAACCATCACGACTAGAACAATCGCCGAGGAAACGCGGAATGTCCTTGCGATAATCAATGTAAATCCAGCCAGGACTGGAGCAAGGAGTGCAAGGCCCAGCGCCGTTTTGGAACTGCTCAAGAAAAGCAGTATGACGGCAATGACGGCAATGATCATCCCCAACGCACGCCGGTGGCCGGGATAGAGTAGCTCGTGAAGCGACAGCAAAAATCCGAGCGCGGCACTTTCTCCCAAAATATTCTTGTCCGGAAAATATCCCTGATAACCAATGTCAACCAGGGTAGAACCATACTGCGCGATTGTTTGGTAGCCGCCGGGTATCAAAAGCACGTTCACCACCGCAGCAAACGCGAAGCATAGAAAGGTTCCGCGCAGGATATCCGCCGTCCGAGCCGCCAGCATGGCGGGAGCGACGATGGCCGTGAGAATCATTACTTCCTGCACAAATCTGGTGAACGAGGCCTCGGGTTTGAACGCCCACGAGACGCTTGCACCCGCAAACGCAAGATAGGCGAGGAGACTGATGATGTTCGGCGGCAAAGTCAGCCGGCCGACGCGGGACCGATTTTGAATCACAAGAACGACGGCAATCGCGGCTAATGCCGGCCAGAAAACTCTGTTCTCCGTCCGACTCTCCAGGAGACCCTGCAAGCCGGGAGCAGGGGGGAAACTAAAATAAATCAACCGCTGGATGATTGTGGAGAAGGCCAACGCCAGGATCGGAATCACTGCGCACATGTCAAATGTCGACGCGGAGGATTCGGGACGGCTTAATTTGAAGGAATGCGTCGGCGTTTTCATTCTAGCCTTTTGGACCCGAGCCGGATGCCCTCGCGCCTAATCTGGCGGGCAGATAAAATATTATCCGACCATCCCCTATTAATCAAAGGGCAGGAGGGGCGTTTCCGCAATCCGCCGAATAAAGGCGGTCATAACGGCATTCATCATTAAAGGGATAGTGGCGGGGTCTGTATGATCATCGCCAGCAGCGGTCCGCTTTCAAGCGTCCGCCTTTTTTGCTTTTTGGACCGCAGGTGCCTGAACGTGGCCTTTTTGCGGTGACCATAAGTCCGCCGCACCCCGACTTGACGTTGCCCTGCGGTCCACCGGGTTCATGCAAACCGGACGTTCAAACCCCGAACCTCTTACCGTTTTTCCGCCCGCGCGCCTCCCGGATCGCGTCTCGCCGCATCGGAAGTCGTTGCAACGGCGGACGTCGCGGTACGTGGCTGCCGTTTGCCTTGGACAGGCCGGTCATTTATCAAATTAAATGCAATTAAATATTATAACTCTTGTTGGCATTAAAAAGATAATATATTTAAAAATTGTCTTTTTGAGGCTGGAATCCTGTCCGATGACCGCAATGAACTGCCCATGGCCGGGACAATCTCTTCGTTTGCGGCGATGCAGACGGACGGCCGTCCGGAGGGTGCAAGAGATGCTCGATCTTCTGAGCGCGAGCAACGCGGCGGCACGGAAACGGGGAGCGGCCGATGCTGACCACGTCTAAGCGGCAGGACCCCAGCCGGTCCCTTCATGGAGCAGGGCGCCCGGGCGCCCATGGCGAACGATCCGAACGCAAAGAGGCAGCCGCGGTCGCAGACCTGGTAGTGCCCGACGATCTTTCGCGTGAAGTCTACTGCATCCTCGGAGTGCCGCTCGACGCTATCGGGATCGATGCAACTGTACGTCGCATAGAGGCGGCCGCCCGGCGCAAAACCCGCTTCCTCATTTCAACTCCGAATCTCAACCACTTCGCGATAAGCCGGTCAGACAGTGAATTCAGGGAATCGCTCATTCTGAGCGACCTTTGCACGACGGATGGAATGCCGATTGTTTGGATCGCGCGGCTGGCTGGAATATCGATCGAGAGCCGGACCGCCGGATCCGACATCTTCGACGCGCTCAAGACCGAAGTCAGCCCCGCGCATTCGTTAAAGATATTTCTGTTCGGAGGTCCGGAGGGCGTCGCCGAGATTGCCGCCCGGGCGCTGAATAGCCGACCCGGCGGAGTAAAAGTTGTGGGTTGGTTCTATCCCGGGTTCTGCTCGGCGGACGAGATGAGCCGCAATGACATCATCGATCAGATCAATTCGAGCGGTGCAGATTTCCTCGTCGTCGCGTTGGGCAGCCAGAAAGGAAATTCGTGGTTACAACGCAACCATTACCGCTTGCGGATTCCAGTCCGGGCTCACTTCGGAGCCGTGCTCAATTTTCAAGCCGGCACGCTGAGGCGGGCTCCTCCTGTCATGCGAAACCTTGGTCTTGAGTGGTTATGGCGCATCAAGGAGGAGCCCTACCTTTGGAAGCGCTATTGGAATGATGGAAGGACAATGCTCCGTTTGCTGCTTACCCACGTGCTGCCGTTTGCATTTTGGACATGGTGGCTGCGGCGAGGATGCGAGCGAACGCAAGATCTGATCATCACCCAGGCCGACGGTTCGGAAACGATCACCTTGAGCCTTTCCGGTCCCGCCGATGCGCAGCACGTGGACAGGGCGATCCCTGCCTTTCGCGAGGCGGCCGCAACCAAGAAGCAGATCACGCTCGATTTTTCGAATATTCGCGCCATCGATGCGCGCTTCCTCGGATTGCTGTTGATGCTGAAGAAGAAATTGAAAGCTGACGGAGCCGTCCCCAAATTCACAGGCGTCTCCCCGCTTTTGAAAAAAATATTCTATCTCGGCGGCCTGGATTTCAAGTGATTTTCGGTCATGGCCGGAAAGCTCTCGTTCAAACTGACCGTAAACGAGAGCCAGCGTGCGCGGTGAGTGCTGTTATTTACTATTAATGCCTGTGGGTTTCCGTTCTGGAGAGAAGCGACTTTCAGTATCGATGCCGCCATCGTATCAATTGTGTCAGTGAGGTCATGCCACCTGCAGCGCCTCATGACGTCGGCACGGCTGTACTGATAATCGGGAGCCGGCCGGACAGCGACGATCGACAGTCGGGTGGGGAGCATCAGTTTGGACGTCGCAGGTTCGAATCGACGCGAGGTTTTGATCGATTTTTATCGAAGCTGCTCGATGCTGTTCGTCTTCTATCATCACACCACGACGGTCTTTCCCGACGGCGTCGATCTGTTCCCAAAATTCAACCCGTTTGCCGAGCTCTTCATCTCGATTTCGGGATTTATGGTTGGAATGGTCTATCTGCACAAGGAGAGCTACAGGCCGCTCGCTGTTCGGGGGCTGAAAGTCCTCGCAGCCTATTTCATCGTCTCGGTGCCAGTTGCAATGGGTATGGCCGTCCTCGGCAAAAAGCAGGAGCCGGTGGGACAGGCAATTTTCGATGTGCTGACGTTCCGGTCTGAGCCGACTGCCATCACCATCTTGAAGTTCTATGGAGTCATGTTCCTGCTCCTGCCATTGATACTCGCGGCCTTCAAGAGGCATAAACTCCTGATACTCGTTTCTTCCGCCCTTGTTTTCCTGCTCTCGACTTGGGCTGCAGGCACGATGGCTTACAATTTCGAGAATCCCGCCCCGACGTTTTTTGTCTTCTTGCTGCAAGGGCAACTCTTTCTGATTTTTGGCATATGGCTCGGCGACCTTCATCGGTCGAAGCGCTTGATCGGCTATCCCTTCTACCTGCTGATGGTCTTGACCTTTGTTGTCGGATTGTCTCTCGATTTTTATCTGGGGTTTCCGAGCAACGGCGATAAGTACCCCTATAAATTCGACAAGCTGATCAACCTGCTTTGGACGTTACCCCTGCTGCTTCTGATCTTGCGGGCTATTTTTGCTTGGATGAAGGAGTGGCCATCGACCGCATTTGTTCTCAATGTCGGTCGGAATTCACTCATCGCTTTTCTGGCGTCCGAAGTTGTACGTCAGGCCGTGAAATTGGCGCTCTTGATCGCCGGCATTCATCCACAGATCTACGGTCAGACAGTTACGGGTCTTTTTGACGTTGTCTTTGTGACCGTGTTGTTGTGGCTTTATCGGTTGTATTGGCAGGAGCGGCTTTCGATAGTCTACCCGCCAAGCGCCCGATTGTGGTTTGGCGCAAAACTCTAGTTCTCGGCGGTCCAGGCCTCTTCTCGGCGGTCCAGGCCTCGGCCTCGGTGCTGAAACGCAGCGACCGTAGCCGTAGCCGGCCGAAAATTCCGTGGAAGGCTAGGTAACCCGCTTAATTCATCGATAACCATTGTTGCTTAGCCTCTCGACTGCGCCCGAGGAGGCATGGCTTGATATCGGTGATAGCACTTCATTTTGTTGCCGGAGCGGTTGCGGGCTCCATGTTTACCGTGCGAACGCTTTTGGCCCTGGTGGGAATCGTTCTGATTGAGTGCGTTACGGCAACAGTGGCGCTCGGCTTTGCCGCGGGGCTCTGTTCGGTGGGAGGCCTGGTCGCCGTTCAGATAGGCGATCTTGCAGGGATTTATCTTCGCAGTGTGCTGGAGCACGCGGGGATCGCGCAACCCTCCATTCGGCCCCATCATCCTCGCTAGGAATCCCATAGAACTGCACGTGATCTGGAGAAGGCGCCTTCCGTCCGGCGGAGCAACTCGCTCGAGACCCTCCGTCGTATCGCGTATCAAGGCGCTCGCTGCAGAGAAGCGGATGGTGGCCTCGTCTGGTAGACCGGCGACCGGACATCCCGACAGCCTCCCAGCCGATGATCGCAAGCGCAGCGGGCGAGCCAGGGCGGATCTTATTCCGCCGTAAGTTGGCCGTAGCGGATGTAGTGCTCGTCGTTGTAGTAGTCACCATAATGGGTGGCGTAACGTTTCATTGCCTTCATATCGGTTTTGTTGAGCACTACCCCGAGAAGGGTGTCGTATACGTTCGGTGCGGTATTGAGCGCATGCTCGACGACGTCGGTCGTCGTGCGCCCCCATTCCACGACGAGAATGAAGCTGTCGAGCAGCGCTGAGATGGCTCGCGCGTCGACGACGGGCGCGAGCGGAGGGAGATCGACTATGACGTAGTCATAGGTCGCGCGCAGCTGATCGAACAACTTCTTCGTCTGCTCCCTGCAAAGAATGTCGGTCGTGTTGGAAAGCGGCGCCTTCTTCCCCGGCAGGAAGTCCAATCTCGTTACGGAGTCCGTCCAAACCGTGTCTTCCAGGGACCGGGCCCCTGACACGATGTCGGTGATGCCGGCATCGGCATCAGGCGTAAAGCTGGCGGAGAGCGACGGATTCCTTAGGTCGCAGTCGACGACGATGACCCGTTTGCCCGAATTGGCAAGGACCTGGGCGAGCGAAGCAGCGATGGTGGACTTGCCTTCATCGGGAAGAGTGGAGGTAAGGCCGACGACCTTGCTTGGGGCTCTCGTCGGATCCAGATCGATGGCAAGTCTGATCGAGCGAATCGATTCGGCAAACCGGGACGACGGCATAGCCGTAGCCACCCAACTTGTTCCGTCGCGTCTGGAAAGCGTCCTTTTGCCGGATTCCTGGTCGGCTGGACCAGCGGTAGGAGCTGATTTCTTGGTCAGCTTTTTTACCTCTCGAGGTCTCAGCAGGGGGACCACTGACAAACAAGGTAAGTGCAATTTGTCTTCGATCTGGGCGGTCGTTCGAAAGCCGCGATCCTTCATCTCCCTTGCAAATCCGAGGGCCGTACCCAGCGCGATTCCGCCGAACACACCGAGCGCCAGTAGCAATTTGGCATTTGGCTTGGTCTTCTTCTGGGGAGGCGTGGCGGGCGAAATGACTCGCGCCTCCGTTATTGGAAATGAACCCTGCTGGACAGAACCCATATAGCGATGCAAGAAACTCTCATAGAGGGAGCGGTATCCTTTGGCGCTGGTCTCCAGCTCCCGTATGCTGAGCTCGGCCGAAGTCGTATTTCGTGACTGCGATACGGCCTGCGCCAGCTGCTTTTCGATTTCTATTTGCTGTTGCTTGGCCTCCTCGAAATCGCTCTTTGCGATATCGGCGAGGCGACGTACTTCGTCAAAGATCGTTTGACGGATGCTTTTCATCGTGGCGCGGAGATTGACGACCACCATGTGGTCGTTGCCATATTTGGCAGAATATTCGTACTCTCGCCTCGCATATTCGAGATACTGCTGCCGCAGGTTGTTGATAATTAGATTGTTGTTCGGAGAGGCCAATGTCTGACCTTCTGGTGCATTAAGATTACTGCCGAGTGCAGTCCTGGGGCGATCCGGAGCTGCTTCAAGGCTGCCGAGCGAAATTGCATCGGGATTATTCGAGGCGAGTATTGATTCGAACCGGTTCACCCGGGCCATTGCGTCGGACGTCGCCGTGCGGGCGATAACGAGACGGTTGCTAATCGCAGTCACCTGCTGCTCATCGATAAGTTTTCCGTCCGCCGAAACGATGTTGCTCTTGGTCTTTAGCTCATTCACCGCACGCTCGGCGTTCAGAGCGTCATTGCCCAGCTCCTGCAGGCGATCGTGCAGCCAGGCTGTCGCGGTGCGATGTTCGTCCGTCTTCGCCTTCAACTGGTCATCGAAGTAGGTCTTGACGACAGCGTTCGCGATCGCCGCGGCCTGTTCTGCCTTGTTGGAGCTGAAGCTGAGCTCGATGACGTTGCTCGTACCGATCCTGCCGGCTGACAATCGGCTCTGAAATTCTTCAACCAGTTCGTCCATGGGGTCGATTTTGGGACCTGGCGGGATGCCCAATATTTCGCGAATGGCCTTCGCCGCTGAATGCAACCAGCCGGCCTTCCCGCTGAAATCCGGATCGTCAGCAAGGTTGAGCTGATTGATGGCGGAAGTTGCAATCGCTTTGGACTTCAGAATCTCAATCTGCGACTCCATATCCACCACGGGCGTGTCGTCCAGCATCGATTGTGGCTGAACGACCGGAACTTTCGAATTTCCCAACAGCACCTTCACTTGCGCCGTATAGGTCGGCGGTGCGACCTTCAGAACGATGACGCTGGCCGCAAGCGTGAGCGCGGTGGTAACAGCGATCACCAAATAGTGCCTGCGCAGAAACCCCAGCGCCAGACTGGCCGGCCCGGGACCGCTGTTTTCGAAGCCCTGCTCCCGTTGGGAGCTGTCCAGCAACGCGCTCGTTCTTTGGTTGTGTAGCATGTTTTCTGAAGCTTCCTCAGTTGCGCTGCGAATATACGAGCCGCTTCAATTGCTTATCAAAACAGTGAGCCGATTTTCCGGGCCGAGCCAGCAAAAAACTTTAACCGGAATAATTTTCTATTCAATTTCATTTAATGCGGCAAGCGGTCGCGTAAAATCAAAGTCGCTAGACAATCTTAGGGTTAAAGTGGCTGTTCAGTCGGAAACTCCGCGGATCTCCCAGGCAGTTGCCAATGGCTCGATTTGGCCAATGCTGGAGGATAAGTAACCGTGGTATCGCATGTTCTGATATTAAATGATTTAAATGTTTGAATGCAAGGTTGGGCCGTCTCGGCGGTCGTCCATCGAGGTGCCGGTTGCAGCCAGAAAACCCTTTGTGTTTTGCTTGTTGCGTCAAATAGTTATTGGCAAATTGACCTTTTTTCGTTGGCCGACGATGTTTAATTGTCGGCCCGGTGGCGTCGGTCACGGTTGGCCAAAATAAATAAATTTATTTAAAGTGAATTAAATTGCAAAATTTTCCAAAACGTGCTGGGCTGTTCTTCCGATGATGACCGACAGAGTGGTGGCGGCATTTTATTCGTTTTAGCAAAATGAGCGCGCCGCGATCGCGATGAAGTTCCCAGGGACGGCCATCATCCGATGCAACCGTGGGTGCGCCCCCGAATGAACTCGATATCTGGCCGCAGCCTCCCAAGCCGGAGGGTTGAGATTATCGATCGAAGCCAGGGTCTTCGCTACTCTTCTCCCTGGCCATGGGTTTTGGCCGTTGTGTTGAGCCTCGTGCTCTGGGCGATGTTGGGGTGGTATCTTTGGTGGCTTTTTCACTGAAGCAAGCGCACAACCCTGCACTCAGCTGGAAGAAATCCCAACCATTGTCGGCGACTTCCGGTCTGACCGAGTGCCCCGATTGCATAGGATTCGCGATGACGCGATTGACTTCGGTGACGTTGCTATTTTTGATTGTCGCCAGTGGCCTGCTTTCGGGCAGCGCCGGCGCGAAGAGTCGCCCGTCCCACAACCCCGCAGTTCCGGCCTCGCTCGTCGAAACTTCGCCGAGCCTGGCGCCTTTCCAGCATGTTCGCTTCTGTCTGCGCTATCCAGCCGACTGCCGGTCGAACGTGACGGAAGATGCGCGTATCGAACTGACCGATGAGAATTCAGAATTGTTGGACCGCGTCAATCGCGACGTCAACGCAGCTATCGCTCCGGAGGAGAAGGGCTACGGTAAAAACCTTCAGGAAGCCTGGACGATCGCGCCGTTCTGGGGAGACTGCAACGATTACGCGGTTACCAAGCGGCACGAGCTGCTCCGGAGCGGGCTGCCTGCCAAAGCCCTGCGGCTGGCGGTGGTTAAGACGAAGTCAGGAGACGGCCATCTCGTTCTTCTCGTCGCAACGACGAAGGGCGATCTGATGCTGGATAATCTCACCGATGCGGTTTTGCCTTGGCAGAGCGCGGACTATCAATGGATGAAGATACAATCCGCCAGCGACGCCAGGTCCTGGTATAATGTCAAAGTGTCAGGGGCATCCGTATCGCCCGCCGATCGAAAGTTGCGCGTGACCGACCGGCAATGAACATTCGGACATTCGAGATGTCTGAGTTCACACGTCCGAAGCAAGATCAACGAACACCAGCTCCGCGGCCAACGCCCTCATAGATGAAGCCGCAAACCTGCATCTCCTGCGGGTTGTAGATGTTACGGAGGTCGATAACGATCGATCCAGCCATTTCCTGCTTTAAGCGATCCAGATCAAGCGCCCGGAACTGCGTCCACTCTGTCACGATGACCATGACATCAGCACCGCGCGCGCATTCGTAAGGATCGTCGCAATAGTCGATGTCTGGCAATTCGCGGCGCGCCTGCTCCATGCCGACCGGATCGTGCGCGCGCACCTTGGCGCCCATGTCGAGCAGTCCAGTCACCAGCGGAATCGACGGCGCCTCGCGCATGTCGTCGGTATCGGGCTTGAAGGTGAGGCCGAGCACGGCGACCGTCTTGCCGCGCAGGCTGCCGCCGGCGGCGGCGGCGACCTTGCGGGCCATCGCTCGCTTGCGGTTGTCGTTGACAGCGAGCACCGCCTCGACGATGCGCAGCTGGACGTCATAGTCCTGCGCGATCTTGATCAGCGCACGGGTGTCCTTCGGGAAGCACGAGCCGCCGAAGCCCGGCCCCGCATGCAGGAATTTGGAGCCGATGCGGTTGTCGAGCCCGATGCCGCGCGCGACTTCCTGCACATCGGCGCCGACTTTTTCCGAGAGATCGGCGATCTCGTTGATGAAGGTGATCTTGGTGGCGAGGAAGGCATTGGCCGCGTATTTGATCAGTTCGGCGGTGCGCCGCGCGGTGAACATCAGCGGAGCCTGGTTGAGCGAAAGCGGCCGGTAGACGTCGCTGAGCACCCTTCGGGCACGCTCGTCGGAGGTGCCGATCACGATGCGGTCCGGAAATTTGAAGTCGCGGATCGCCGCGCCCTCGCGCAGGAACTCCGGATTTGACGCAATTACCACATCGGCCGACGGATTGGCCTCGCGGATCAGGCGCTCGACCTCGTCGCCGGTGCCGACCGGCACGGTGGATTTGGTGACGACCAAGGTGAAGCCCGAAAGCGCCGCGGCGATCTCGCGTGCGGCGGCGTAGACATAAGTGAGATCGGCATGGCCATCGCCGCGTCGCGACGGCGTGCCGACCGCAATGAACACCGCATCCGCCTCGGCGACCGGCGTCGAAAGCTCGGTGGTGAAATCGAGCCGCCTGGCCTTGACGTTGGCGGCGACCAGCGCATCGAGCCCGGGCTCGAAGATCGGGATTTCGCCGCGGCGTAACGCGGCAATCTTCTCAGCGTCCTTGTCCACGCAGGTGACCTGGTGGCCGAAATCCGCAAGACAGGCGCCGGAAACCAGCCCCACATAGCCCGTGCCGATCATGGCAATCCGCATGGTCCGTCTGACTTTCTATTGGTGGATTTGATTCACTTCGCAAAGTGCATCGAAATTTGCCGGTGTAAACCACCATGTCGTTTAATTGCTTGTTAAGCTAAACAGTAATCGCGCTCAATGCCCCTCTCGACCGCAGCCGCAAGCTTGCGCTCAAAGGTAACTCGTAACAGGCTGGCTTTACGATCCCCGGATCGGCGCCACTTCCTCACAACGGGTTCCATTGCGGGTAAGTGGCCCGATCTATTCGACAAGGCTGGAACCGAAGTCGAGCATTCGTGAGGCATGGAACGGCCATTGATAGCCCTTGCGGAAAATGTTGGGGGCGAGTTCCTGTGTCGTTCGATAGTAATCGCCCAGGAAATTGCGCTCCGATGCCATCGGTATCGACGGAATGGATGTAAGGCAGGCACTGCGCGTACGTTCCCGACAGATTCCAGGGAGATCCATCTCGCGGCGTGCCGATCCCAAACTGACTTTCCGTCAGATTGATCGCCTCCACGCCCGCCTCGAGCGCAAGTCCGAGGGCCCCGAAGCAATGCTTGGGGTAGACGCTGTCGCGATAGAGTTCGCCTGGGCCGCCCGCGGCGATGACGAGGTCGGCGCATCGGATGATGGCAAGCCCAAGCGGGTTTTTGGCAGTGCGATCTGCGGTGTGAAATGCAAGCAGGCCCATGACGCGCTTCGGCTCCTCGCCGGCCGCCAATATCTTTGCGCCGACGCAACGATTTAGGACCGGCACGCCGAGACGCGCCGATTCCTCGGCGAGCACCTTGACCATCAGTCGAGACGTGCGGGGCCCGCAACTCGTCGCGCGGCCGGCTTCGTCATGATCCGTTTGATACCTGAGCGCCGCACCCAGCCGATCGAGCGGGACGGGCAACCCGAGATATTGCAGCGACGACAGCGCGCAGCGATCCCACCGCTTCCACATAGGCCGTATCTTCGTCCATGGCGCCGCCAGCGCCGAGGGCCGCGGCAAGCGCGATCGCCATGCCGGCCGGTCGCAGCCGTATGCAGGGTCTGCTCGTCCGATCCCGAGCACGCGGATGTGCCGCCGTGGAGATTTTGCGTGGCCGAGTACGAGGGCGTCGCAGGCGTAAACCGGCAGCCATATGCCGTCAGCTTCGATCGATCCCTGAGTCGTGCGGGCGGGATGACGTTTTGGCATATCAATATCTGTCAGCGCATCGAGCACGGACTGGCAGAGCGAAGCAGCCACGGACATTTCCTCTGATTGATCTTTGTTGACGATCCCAACACGTTGCGATACGCTTATCTTGTCACGTTCCAATGGAAAGAATGTCGTACGCAGATTTCTTCATTTGTGTAAGGGAAATGCGAAAATTATGACTGGATCAAGGATATTGGAACGATCCAAAAATTGGTGAAGAGAAGACATGTCCGAGACGCTGAGGGGAGATGCTGCTGATCGAGTTGGTCGTGTGACCATCGTCGATGTTGCGCGTCGCGCCGGCGTTTCCAAATCAACGGTTTCGTTGGTGTTGTCGGGCAGCGAGTTGGTCGCTGAAGCGACGAAATTGCGCGTGAACGAGGCCATGCGGGCGCTCGGCTACGTCTATCATCGCGGTGCCGCCAGTTTGCGCGCGGCGTCATCCGATCTTGTCGGGATGATTATGGGCGATTTGAAGAATCCCTTTTTTGCCGAGCTCACGGCGGGGATCGAGGATGCGCTCTTTCAACGTGGCTTTACGCCGATCCTTGCGAACACAAATGAAGACACGGCGCGCCAGGCGCAGGTGCTTCGAGCTATGCGCGAGCACAACGTCGCCGGAATCATCATGAGCCCTGCTCGCGGCACCGATACATGGACGCTGGCCCAGCAATGGCCATCCCATATCCCGGCGGTCATTACGATGCGCCGCATGATCGGTAGTTCACTCCCCTATGTCGGTCCCGACAATCAGAAGGGCGAGCGTGCCATTGTCGAGCACCTTCTGAGGCTTGGCCATCGGCGTATCGCTTTTATCGGGGGCGCCGCAACCATGACGGCGCAACGCGAGCGCGTCTCCGGTTGGCGCGATGCGCTCAACGGCTGGGGCCTCGCCGCGGACGAATCCTTGATCTTTGAAGTCCCGCCGACGCGAGACGGTGGTCGTGTGGCGATCGAGCGGGCGCTCGGCAGCCAACAGCCGCCCACCGCATTCGCCTGTTACAACGACATCGTCGCCATGGGCGCAACGCGTGCGCTCGCTTTGCGCGGAATTGTGGTCGGTCGCGATATTGCGGTCGTCGGGTTCGACGACATTGCGGACGCCGAGCACAACGCGCCGCCGCTTACGACCGTGAGTGCCGATACGCGGGAAATGGGCATGCGATGCGCCGAAGGCTTGCTCGGCTTGATCCGCCGCGAGGACCCTGCCAGTCTGTCGTTCGCAGGCGATGCCCGGTTGATCGTGCGCGAAAGCTGTGGGTCCAGGTTTCAGGGTGGGAGGGCGTCATGAGCAGGGGTTTGCGTTGGGGGCTGATCGGCGCGAGTACCGTCGCTTCAGAGCACATGATCGGCGTCATTCGTGCGAACGGCGGCGAAGTTGCCGCGGTGCTCAGTTCAGATGCGTCACGTGGGCGGAGCTATGCCGAAACCCATGGAATTCCCCGCTCGACGACAGACCTCGCCGCGCTGGTGGAAGCCTCTGATATTGACGCCGTTTATATCTCGACCACCAACGAACTGCATCGTGATCAGGTGTTTGCAGCCGCGGCGGCCGGAAAGCACGTGATGTGCGAAAAGCCGCTCGCGCTAACCTTGGCCGATGCCCGCGCGATGGTCGCAGAATGCAAGCGCCATGGCGTCGTCATGGGCACGAATCACCATTTGCGCAACGCCGCGACCCACCGAACAATGCGCGACGCAATAGCCAAAGGACGCATCGGCAAGCCGCTATTTGCCCGGGTCTTCCATGCGGTCTACTTGCCGCCGCACCTGCAGGGCTGGCGCATCAAGACGCCTGGAGCAGGCGGCGGTGTGGTCCTCGATATCACGGTCCATGACGCGGACACGCTGCGCTTTGTGCTTGGCGATGAACCTGAAAGCGTCAGCGCGATGGTGTCTCGCGCGGGCATGGGCGAAGCAGGCCTCGAAGATGGCGTGATGGGCGTCGTCCGCTTCGCCGGCGGCGCGCTCGCCCAATTCCATGATGCGTTCACCACGCGCTACGCGACGACTGGCTTCGAAGTCCATGGCGATGAGGGGTCGCTCGTCGCGACTGATTGTATGACGCAACAGCCGAGGGGCGAGGTTTTGCTGCGCACCGGCGAAGGCACCGTGCCGCTGTTACTGATGCATGAAAATCTTTACGCGCGCGCGATCCGGCTTTTTCAGGACGCTACCACAGGTGTCGGCGCACCTGCCGCGACGGGCGAGGATGGTGTGTGCTCGTTGGCGCTCGCTCTCGCCACAATCGAAGCCGCAAAGGCGGGCCGGGAAATCTCCATAGCAAGCCAGGGCTAATCAATGGCAAAGCCGCGAGTACTTACCGCCGGCGACGCAGCCGAGCTCATTCCAGACGGCGCAATCGTCACGGTCTCGTCCTCGTCTGCTCTGGGTTGCCCCGACGCGGTTCTGGCGGCGATCGGCGCGCGCTTCGACACGCACGGTCATCCACGCCATCTGACGACGCTGCATCCGATTGCCGCTGGCGACATGTGGGGTGTCAAAGGCATCGATCACATTGCAAAAGCCGGTTGCCTCGCGCGCGTTCTCGCTGGCTCCTATCCTTCGGGGCCGTCTTCGGCGGAGCCGCCTGCGATCTGGAAGATGGTAAGCGACGACGCGATCCCCTGTTACAATGTACCCTCGGGCATTCTATTCGACATCCATCGCGAGGCGGCGGCGAAGCGGCCTGGCGTATTGACCAAAGTCGGCATGGATACGTTCGTCGACCCCAATTATGAGGGGTGTGCGATGAACGCAAAGGCGCGTGTCGCCCCGATCGTTAGCCGCGTGAATTTTGCCGGCGACGATTGGCTGTTTTTTCCGACAATCGTTCCCAACGTCGCTATCATCCGTGCCACCACGGCCGACGAGCGCGGCAACCTCTCCTATGAGCACGAGGGGGGTATTCTCGGCCCGCTCGATCAGGCGCTGAGCGTGCGCAACAACGGCGGCTTGGTGATCGCACAGGTTAAACGCCTCGCCGCCGCCGGTTCCTTGCGACCGCATGACGTCGTTGTGCCAGGAGTCCTCGTCGATGTGATCGTCGTCGCTCCCGATCAGAAGCAGACGACCAACACGCCCTATGATCCCGCGATATCGGGCGAAATTTTCCGCCCATTGTCGACCTTCGAAGCGCCGGCGTTTGGCGTCGGCAAGGCGATAGCGCGTCGCGTTGCTCAAGAGCTACGGGATGGTGATGCTGTCAATATCGGCTTCGGCATCTCCGCCAATGTGCCACGCATCCTGATTGAAGAGGGCCGCCATGGCGCTGTGACCTGGATGATCGAACAGGGCGCTGTCGGGGGTATTCCGCTGCTGGATTTCCAGTTCGGCTGCGCCTCAAACGCAGAAGCGATCGTGCCGTCCCCCGCGCAATTCACCTATTTCCAGGGCGGCGGCTTCGACATGTCGTTGTTGTCCTTCTTGCAAATCGATCGCCATGGCTGCGTAAACGTCTCCAAGCTTGGATTACGTCCTCACGTGACGGCCGGAGCCGGCGGCTTTGTCGATATTACGGCGCGGGCGAAGAGGATTTCCTTCTCGGGCTTTTTCACCGCCGGTGCCGCGCTCGAAATCCAGGACGGCAGGCTTCACATCAGGCGCGAAGGCAAGGTCAAGAAGCTGGTCGAAGCCGTCGAGCAGATCTCTTTCTCGGGTCCCCGTGCTGTTCAGCAGGGGCAGGAGATTGTATATGTCACCGAGCGTTGCGTGATGCGGCTGGAACCTGCGGGGCTGACCGTCCTGGAGATCGCACCAGGCGTCAATCTTGAGCGTGACGTGCTGGCGCAGTCCGAGTTTCCGCTGCTGGTGTCGCAGCAGCTGAAAACGATGGACGCAAACCTATTCCATCCCGAGCCAATCGGGCTGCAGCTGCGTCCGACAATGGAGGCGGCGCAATGAGTCCGTTCGTCCAACTCTCGTTCGAGGGCCCGCTCGCGCGATTGACGCTGAAGCGCGGCGACAAGCTCAACGCGCTCGATCAGGCTATGGTCCACGCGCTTGCTGATGCGGCTCGTACGATCGACGAGGCGGATGAGGTGCGCGTCACGATCTTGAATGGCGAAGGCAAGGCGTTCTGCGCTGGCGGCGACATCGGCGCCTGGGGGGCCCTGCCGCCGTTGGACATGTGGCGAAGTTGGACACGTGCAGGTCATCGCGCGTTTGAAGCACTCGCGCGGTTACGTACGCCCTTGGTCGTTGCGCTGACGGGTCACGCCTTCGGTGGGGGCCTGGAACTGGCGGCCGTCGGCGATTTTCGCGTTGCCGAGCGCGGCGTCAAATTGGGCTTGCCCGAGACGGGCCTCGGCATGGCGCCTGGCTGGTCGGGGTCGCAGCGGCTGGTCCGTCGTTTCGGCGCATCAGTCGTTCGCCGCATGGCACTGGCCGGGCAGGTGTTCGAGGGCGACGCCGCGCTTGCGCTTGGCCTTATCGATGAGCTCACAGAACCCGGTCAAGGATTGGTGCGCGCCGAAGCCATGGCTGCCGATATCGCCAGGCGCGGTCCTGTCGCCGTCCAGATTGTCAAGGCGATGATAAATTTTGCTGAAGGCGAGGACCTGGATGCACCGATCGAGGGGCTCGCGGGCGGGCTGACGGCGATGACACAAGACCTGGCCGAAGGCGTCGCGGCGTTTCGCGCCAAGCGTGCGCCGATGTTCAGAAACACCTGAAAGACCTTGAGCCGTGAGCGCATTCGCTCCAGTATTGCTCAATGCCCGGACCCTGCCGGTCGCGCCCGGACAGGGCGCTGTCGCCGACGATACCGAGGAAAAACGTTCCATGTTCACAAAGGCCCGCGCGCGAGCTGGTGGCTCCCACGGACCTGACCTGAACCAAAAGATCGGAAGTCAACGCAAGGCTTCTAGAAACGGCGCCGGACCGAATCCGGTGGGAGAGGACGCCCTGGAAGGTAGAACAATGAAACTTCGTAGTCTGTTATTGACGAGCGCGATGGCCGCTTCGGTTCTCGGCTTTGCCACGACCGCAAACGCTGCCGACACCAAAGAAGTGCAGATGCTGCACTGGTGGACCTCAGGCGGCGAGGCGGCTGCGCTGAACGTCCTGAAGCAAGACCTCATCAAGGAAGGATATGTCTGGAAAGACGTGCCCGTTGCCGGTGGCGGTGGCGCAGGCGCCATGACGACGCTGAAGGCGATGGTCGCAGCCGGCAATCCGCCGACCGCGTCCCAGATTCTCGGCTATTTCGCGCTCGACTACGCGGAAGCCGGCAAGCTCGGCGACATCACGGCGCTCGCGACCAAAGAAGGCTGGGACAAGGTCATCCCAACGGCGTTGCAGAAGTTCACGACCACCAACGGCAAGTGGGATGCCGTGCCGGTCAATATCCACTCCGTCAACTGGATATGGCTCAACAAGGCCGTGATGGAGAAGATCGGTGGCAAGGAACCCAAGTCCTTTGACGATTTCGTAGCACTGCTCGACAAGGCAAAGGCGGCGAACGTCATTCCGCTGGCGCTTGGCGGTCAGCCCTGGCAGGAAGCCACCATGTTCGACTCGGTTATCGCTTCCACCGGCGGCATCGAGTTCTACAAGAAGGCTATCATCAATCTCGATGAATCTGCCCTGAAGTCGGACACCATGAAGAAGTCCTTCGACAACCTCGCCAAACTTCGTTCTTACACCGACCCGAACTACGCGGGCCGCGACTGGAACCTTGCCACTGCGATGGTGATCAAGGGTGACGCGCTCGTGCAGGTGATGGGCGACTGGGCCAAGGGCGAGTTCAGGGCGGCCAACAAGGAAGCCGGAAAGGACTTCATCTGCTATCGCTTCCCGGGCACCGACGGCGCGGTGATCTACAACACAGACATGTTCGCTATCTTCAATGTGTCTGCCGATCGCAAGGCGGCACAAACCGCCATGGCGGCTGCGACCATGAGCAAGAGCTTCCAATCCGCCTTCAACGTCATCAAGGGCTCGGTGCCGGCCCGCATGGACGTGCCGGATACCGACTTCGACATGTGCGGCAAGAAGGGCATGGCCGACGTCAAATCTGCGAACGCAAGCGGCAACTTTGTTGGCTCGCTGGCGCAGAATTACGCTCAGCCCCCGGCGGTCGCTGCAGCATATGACGATGTCGTCACCAAGTTCTTCCATGGTGAGATCAAGACGTCCGATGCCGCTGTGACCGAACTCATCAAAGCGTTGAACAACGCCAAATAGCGCGTTCGTGTTCGTGCCTCTCTCCGTCATCGGAGAGAGGCACGAGTAACCGGTTTGTTGATTGGTGCGACGCATCCGATCGGCAATTGCCTCCGAGGCAACAGTGCATAAGCGAGCGGCGTTGCCGTGAGCTGACGGGAGATATGCATGTCTGTGACGATCGCTCCGGTCGCCGAAACCGATCGCCGGCTGAGCCTCACGCTGCGCGCACGCATGCAGGGTCTCGTGCCGAAGCTCGTTCTCGCGCCGTCGTTCCTGCTCGTCTTGATTTTCGTATATGGCTTCAATCTTTGGACGGTATTTTTGTCCTTTACGAATTCAAGGGCGTTCGCGAGTTCCAAGCTGATCGGCTTCGCCAACTACGAAAAGCTTTGGAACTGGACGTTCGAGACCGATCCACCGTCAAGCTGGTACACCGCGATTGTCAATATCGGCATTTTCGGCGGGCTCTATATCGTCTTTTGTCTCGCGCTCGGCCTGACACTGGCTATCCTGCTCGATCAAAGGATCCGCGGCGAGGGCATTCTCCGCCCGATCTATCTCTATCCGCTTGCGCTGTCGTTCATCGTCACCGGCACGGCGTGGAAGCTTTTTCTCGATCCTGGCATCGGGCTCGAAAAGGCCGTCCACGATTGGGGCTGGACGAGTTTCAAGTTCGATTGGGTCGTCAATCCTCGCATGATGATCTATTGCGTTGCGATTGCGGGCATCTGGCAGTCGTCCGGTTTTGTGATGGCCATGTTTCTCGCGGGCCTTCGGGGGGTGGACGGTGAGATCCTGAAGGCTGCGCAAATTGACGGCGCCTCCACCTATGCAACCTATCGGCGGATCGTGATCCCGATCATGCGGCCGGTCTTTCTTTCCGCCATCATCGTGCTCGCCCACATGGCGATCAAATCGTACGACCTCGTGTTGTCCGTCACCGGCAAGAACCCGGGCGGGGCCGCCGAGCTGCCTTCGACCTTCATGTATTCCTACACGTTCACGCGCAATCAGATGGGGGTAGGCTCCACCAGCGCGGTCATCATGTTGATGACGATCGCCGCGATCATGATTCCTTACCTCTACTCGGAGCTGCGGGAGAAGAGCCAATGAGCGCCGCAGATCTCATCATCGCTTCGCCGCGCCGACCCCGCTCGGGCCAATCCGTTATCACCCGTGTAGTGATCTACGGGCTGCTGATCTTCTTCGCGATCATCTATCTGGTACCGCTCATCGTGATGGTCATGACGTCGTTGAAGCCGCTCGACGAAGTCACCGGTGGCAATATGTTTGCGCTGCCGAAATCGCCGACGTTCGTCCCCTGGATCAGGGCCTGGGGAGAAGCCAGCATCGGCGTCTCCGATACGGCTGGGATCAGCGGCTATTTCATGAATTCAATCAAGATGGTCGTGCCGGCGGTTCTGATTTCGACGCTGCTCGGCGCATTGAACGGCTATGTCCTCACCAAATGGCGCTTCCCCGGCCACAACCTCGTGTTCGGCATGATGCTGTTCGCCTGCTTCATCCCGTTCCAATCCGTCATCATTCCGATGGCGGTGATCCTGGGATTGCTGGGGGAGATCGGCAATCAGCTCATTAATACGACCGGCTTTTCATTCGGTTTCGGCAATCCGACAGTCAACCTGGTGATTTGCCATGTCGTCTATGGTCTCGGCTTCACGACGTTGTTCTTCCGGAATTATTACGAGGCGTTTCCGACGGAACTCGTGAAGGCGGCCATGATCGATGGTGCGGGTTTCTTCCAGATATTTCGACGCGTCCTGCTGCCGAACTCGACCCCGATCATCATCGTCACGGTGATCTACCAGTTTACAAATATCTGGAATGACTTCCTGTTTGGGTCGACCTTCGCTGCCGGTGACCAGTCGCCGATGACGGTCGCACTGAACAACCTCGTCAATACCTCGACGGGGATCGTCGAATATAACGTCAACATGGCTGCGGCCATCATCGCCGCCGCGCCCACCTTGTTCGTCTATGTCGTCGCAGGCCGCTACTTCGTGCGCGGGCTGATGGCAGGTGCGGTGAAAGGATAGAACATGGCCTTCCTTGAGATAAGCGGGCTTCGCAAGCGCTTTGGCACGCTGGAGGTCCTGAAGGGTATCGATCTGACCCTGGACAAGGGCGGCTTCCTCGTGCTGATCGGCCCCTCGGGTTGCGGCAAGTCGACCCTCCTCAGCACCATTGCGGGTCTGGAATCGATCAGTGCTGGCGATATTCGCATTGAAGGTCAGCGGATCAATGATCTGCACCCATCGAAGCGCGATATCGCGATGGTATTTCAGTCCTACGCGCTTTATCCCAACATGACGGTCGCCGAGAACATGGCGTTCGGTATGGAAATGCGCGGCGTGGCGAAGCCCGAACGCGAGAAGGCCGTCGCCGAGGTCGCGAAGACCCTCCAATTAGGGCATCTTCTCAAGCGTCGTCCGAGCCAGCTTTCAGGGGGGCAGCGCCAGCGCGTCGCAATGGGGCGCGCATTGGTTCGCGAGCCCCGCGTCTTCCTGTTCGACGAGCCGCTTTCCAATCTCGACGCAAAGCTGCGCGTCGATATGCGTGTTGAAATCAAGCGTCTGCACCAGCGAACAGGTGCGACAATCGTCTACGTCACGCACGATCAGATCGAGGCCATGACGCTTGCGACGCGCATTGCCGTCCTGAAGGACGGCGAGCTTCAGCAGGTCGGCACACCCCATGAGGTCTACAACAGGCCCGAAAATCTATTCGTCGCCGATTTCATGGGCTCACCGTCCATGAATTTGCTGGAAGGCAGGGTCTCCAGATCGAACGGTGCTGCCTCGATCGTCATCGAGCGCGCGGGAACCGACCCGATCGCGTTTCCTGTCCCTACGAGTGCGAACGTGGAAACGCTCAGCGATGGCGCAAAGGTCATCTTCGGCATTCGTCCTGAAGCCGTCAGCGACCTCGAAAGTGCGAACGGGAAATCGAAGAGTATCACGACCTTCACGAGCCAGGTCGAGATTGTTGAGCCAGCGGGATCGGACACATTCGTTGTCACCTCGATCGCCGGCAAGGAGATCATCGCGCGGATGCGGGCGGATTCCGAACTTCGTGTCGGGGAGAGCCATGTGTTTGCTCTGAACCTCGACAAGGCGGTCTTGTTCGACCCGGCCACGACGTATCGAATTTAAACCGTTTGCCGCCGCCGACCCCTGTTGCCTGACCGGGCATGAGGCACAGTTGGGTCAATGCCACGAACGTCTTGTCGCGAGGTTCCCTTGACCATATTGAGCCATGCCCCAAGCCCCGACGTGATCATCGTCGGATCAGGCATGGGTGGCGCGACGCTCGCCGCCGGGCTTGCGCCGACGGGCGCTCACATCGTCATTCTCGAACGCGGCGAACAGCTGAAAGATACACCCGAAACGCGCGACGCACGGGCCATCTTTCAACGTGGATTTTATCGCCCAACCGAGACGTGGACAGATGGAGCGGGTCAACAATTCAACCCCGGCAACTATTATTATGTGGGTGGAAACAGCAAGTTTTATGGTGCGGTTCTGATCCGATACCGCGCGTGCGACTTCCGGCCGATCGCACACGCAGAAGGAACGACTCCAGGCTGGCCGTTCGGTTACGACGAGTTGGAGCCTTGGTATACAAAGGCCGAGAGCTTGTATCGCGTCTGCGGCGAACTCGGCGACGACCCCACGGAACCACGCCATTCTGCACCCTATCCTTTGCCGGCCATCCCTGACGAGCCGGCCATCGCGGCAATCCGGGAGCGATTGCGGAGAGCGGGGCTGCACCCGGCGTCGCTACCGCTCGGTGTCGACATCAGTGCCTGGATGAGACGCGCGACCACGCCCTGGGACGCGTTTCCTGATGCGCGGACGGGAAAAATGGATGCCGAGACGTGCGGTCTTGCCGCCGCGCTCGCCCATCCCAACGTCGCTCTGCAAACAGGAACGAAAGTCCAGCGCCTGATCATGGCGCCCGACGGTAAACGTGTTGAAGGCGTCGAATGCGACATTGGCGGCGGACGGCACACGCTGAAGTCCAGGCTGATTGTACTGTCCGCCGGCGCGGTTAATTCGGCTGCGCTGCTGCTGCGGTCCGCCGAGCGCGGCGTTGCCAACAGAAGCGACAAGGTCGGCCGGCATTTCATGAACCATAATGCGTCGGCCGTATTGGCGGTCGATCCGCGAACGATCAATGACTCCGTTTATCAGAAGACGTTCGGTATCAATGATTTCTATCTCGACGACGGCGCAGGCGGTCCGCCGCTCGGCAACATCCAACTGCTCGGTCGAGTATCCGGTCAGATCCTCAAAGCCAATCTGCGCCAGGTACCTGAATTCGCGTTGAACTGGCTCAGTCGACACGCCGTCGATTTCTACGCCATGAGCGAGGATCTGCCCAATCCGGATAGCCGCGTCACGCTCGACGGCGGCGGGATCCGACTGGATTGGAAGCGGAGCAACTGGGCCTCGCACCTTGCCCTGGTCGCGAAATTGCGCGAGCGGCTTCGTGCCGCGGGTTATCCGATCGTGCTCGCACGCGCGTTCGATCGCCGCACACCGTCGCATCAGTGCGGCACGGTGCGGATCGGCCTGGACCCGGAGGCGGCGCCGCTCGATCCATTTTGCCGTGCCCACGACCATCCAAATCTTTTCGTGGTCGACGCCTCGTTCTTGCCGACGTCGGCGGCGGTCAACCCGTCGCTGACCATCGCGGCGCAGGCGCTTCGCGTCGCATACCACATTGCCAGCAACGATCTTTGACCGGAGGATCCAATGGCCTACGATTATATCATCGTCGGCGGCGGCTCCGCCGGTTGCGTGCTTGCCAATCGGCTGAGCGAGGATCCGTCGATCACAGTCCTGCTCATCGAGGCAGGTGGTTCCGACACAAACATGCTGTTTCGCATGCCGGCCGGCTTCGCCAAGATGACGAAGGGCGTCGCCAGTTGGGGTTGGAGCACCGTGCCCCAGAAGCATCTGAACGAGCGCGTCATTTGGTATACGCAGGCCAAGGTCGTCGGCGGCGGTTCGTCCATCAACGCCCAGCTCTATACGCGTGGCAACGCGAAGGACTACGACGCCTGGGCGACGGAAGCGGGCTGCGAGGGCTGGTCTTATCGCGATGTCTTGCCCTATTTCAAGCGTGCCGAGGATAACCAGAGGCTCGTCAATGACTACCACGGCTACGGCGGACCGTTGGGCGTTTCCTATCCCGTCAATCCCCTGCCGATCAGCTTCGCATTCCTGCGCGCTGCGCAAGAAGCCGGCATTCCGTTCAATGATGACTTCAACGGCGCGGTGCAGGACGGCATCGGTCATTACCAATTGACGACGCGCAATGCCGAGCGATCTTCGACGGCGAGCGCTTATCTCAGACCGGTACGCTCGAGACAGAACCTCACGGTAAGACTGAATACGCCTACACTGAAAATACTCGTTGAGAGCCGCCGCGCAGTCGGCGTGGAGGTCGGCGTCTCGGGCCGTATTGAGACACTTCGAGCAGAACGTGAGGTTATTCTTTCCAGTGGCGCCATCGGCTCGCCAAGGTTATTGCAACTCTCCGGCATCGGTCACGCCGATGCTCTGGCGGCAGCCGGGGTCCCGATCGTTCATGATCTGCCAGGCGTTGGTGCCAATATGCAGGATCACCTCGATCTCTACGCAATTTGCGAATGCACCGGCGATCACACCTACGATCGCGTGGCGCAGCCGCATCGTACTGTCTGGGCGGGGCTACAATATCTTCTGTTCAAGACCGGCCCCGTCACGTCGACATTGTTCGAGACGGGGGGGTTCTGGTACGCGGACAAGGAGGCGCGTTCGCCGGATATTCAATTCCATCTTGGGCTCGGATCCGGCATCGAGGCAGGCGTCGCGGCGATGCGCAATCCTGGCGTTACGCTGAACTCGGCGTTCCTACGCCCGCGCTCCCGCGGCACGGTGCGGCTGGCAAACGCCGACCCCGCGGTCGCGCCCCTCATCGATCCCAACTACTGGTCAAATCCATACGACCGTGAGTGCTCGCTGAAGGGCCTGCAGCTTGCCCGCGACATCCTCAGCCAACCCGCGTTGAGACCATTCGTGCTCGCCGAACGGCTGCCGGGCGACGACATCAGGAGTGAGGAAGACCTGATGCAATATGCCTACCGATCCTGCAAAACGGATCATCATCCTGTTGGCACTTGCGCGATGGGCTCGGGCGAGAATGCCGTCACGACGCTTGATCTCAAGGTCCGCGGCATGGATGGCTTGCGTGTCGTCGACGCTTCGGTGATGCCGTCCGTCCCTTCGTGCAATACGAACGCACCGACCATAATGGTCGCGGAGAAGGCGTCCGACGCCATCCTCGGTCGCAAACCGCTGCCGGCGGTGGTTTTTTGAAGGCGTTTTCCAGCAGACTTCAGATCGAGCCCCGCCTGGAGCACGATCCGGAAAAGTGGATACCGGTTTTCCCTTAGCTAACAAACGCGGAACGCGTTTGCGCGGAGATCATGCTCAAACAAAAAGATAGAGCGGGATGACGATTCGAAGAAAAGTCATCGCGCTATAATGAGGCGAGAGGCGCTGTCTAGAACTATCCGCATAAACAGGATTGTTTGAAAAACTCTTCTCGGTCTCGCCTTCTCAAACGGTGTTTTTTGAAAGTGCTTGATTGTAATGGCCAGTCGGCTTGCTGTCAGTCGATTGCCATAAGGGCACGGCGGATCGTGGAGAAGATGGCGTCGATCTGCTCCTCGATGATAGGTCCGCCGGATCGGTCGAGGCCTCTAAGAATCGTTCAGCGTCGAGACACGCTGGCTGGAGGCGTCGAAGACGTGCACGTCCTGAGCCGCCGCAATGAGCGTCATCCTCTCGCCGGGCGTCGGCGTTTCTCGACCTCTGACCTCGGCAACGAACAGCCTGTCATCGACGCGACGCACATGGGCGAAGGAGGATTCGCCAAGCCGTTCGACGAGTTCGACGACGCCTTCAGCGACAAAAGGACCGTTTGTTCCTCGGGCAAGATGCTCCGGACGGACACCGAGCGTCAGCGCGTCGCCGACCGTCAGTGACATCGCCGGCAGATCGAGGTTACGGAAGCCGGCGCCGGCCACGCGCGCGCGTCCGCCCTCGACGCTTTCGACGTTGGCCTCGAAGAAATTCATCGCAGGTGAGCCGATGAAGCCGGCCACGAACAGGTTGGCGGGCGCATAATAGAGGTCGAGCGGCTTGCCGACCTGCTCGAGGCGGCCCTTGTTCATCACGACGATGCGGTCGGCGAGGGTCATCGCCTCGACCTGATCGTGTGTAACGTAGACGATCGTCGCTTTCAGCATTCTATGCAGTCTCGCGATCTCGACGCGCGTCGAGACGCGCAAGGCCGCGTCGAGATTGGAGAGCGGCTCGTCGAATAGGAAAACTGCGGGCTCGCGCACGATCGCGCGGCCGATTGCGACGCGCTGACGCTGGCCGCCGGAGAGATCGCGCGGATAGCGCTCGAGCAATTCCTCGAGCCGCAGCATGCGTGCGGCCTCCGCGACGCGGCGCTGGCGTTCGGCCGGCGGCACGCCCGTAAATTTCAATCCGAACGTCATGTTCTTGCGCACGTCCATGTGCGGATAGAGCGCGTAGGACTGGAATACCATTGCGATGCCGCGCTCGGCGGGGGCGAGGGTGTTGACGAGCCTGCCGGCGATGTGGATGTCGCCGCTCGACGCGCCGTCGAGCCCGGCGATCATGCGCAGAAGCGTCGACTTGCCGCAGCCCGAAGGGCCGACGAGCACGACGAATTCGCCGGCCTCGATGCTCAGGTTCACGTCGTTGAGCACCGTCGCCGCGCCATAGCGCTTGTTGAGGTGCTCGATGCGCAGATTGGCCATCCTGAAAACCTATTTGACCGCACCGGAGGTGAGGCCGGCGATGAGTTGGCGCGAGAGGATCACGTAGATCACGACGACCGGCAGGATCGCCATCGAAAGCGCCGCGAGCACGGAATTCCAGTCGGTGATGTATTGGCCCAGAAACTGCTGCACGCCGAGCGTGACCGTATGCGTCGAGGCGCTGGACGTCAGGATCAGCGGAAACCAAAGGTCGTTCCAGATCGGCACGACGGTGAAGACGGCGACAGTCGCGATGGCGGGGCGCAGCAACGGCGCGACCACTTCGAGGAAGATGCGGGTTTCCGGCACGCCGTCGCAGCGCGCGGCGTCGCGCAGGTCGGTGGGGATTTGCTGGATGAACTCGCTCAAGATGAAGATCGACATCGGCAGTCCTTGCGCGACATAGATGAGGATCAGGGCCGTCAACGTGTCGTTCAGGCCAGCAGACCGCATCATGTTGAGGATCGCGACGGAGCCGAGCCGTATCGGCACCATGATGCCGATCGATAGAAAGAGCGCGAGCGCCGTCGAGCCACGAAAGCGGTATTCGGTCAGCGCCCAGGCTGCCATCGCGCCAAGCAACAGCACGAGCGTCATGCTGACGAGGGTCACGATCAGCGAATTCGAAAAGTAGGTCAGGATGTTGGACGCGCGAAAAACCTTCTCGTAGCCGATGAGGCTGAACGTCGAGGCGTCCGGCGGGGCGAGCGGCGCACCGAAGATGGCATTGCGCGCCTTGAACGAGTTCATCACGACGAGCAGGAGCGGCCCGACTGCAAGCGCGCTATAGGCGATCAGAACGAGATGGACGCCGAGGCTCTTGGCGCGCTGTTCGACCGTCATGTCGGCCCTGTCATAAGGCGTAACGGCGGATGCGCCGCTGCACGAGAAAGAGATAAAGGCAGACGCCGACGAGAATGATGAAGAACATCACGGTCGCGACCGCCGCGCCCATCGTCGGATTGCCGAGTTGCAGCTGGTTGCCGAAGAAGGTGCGGTAGAAGAATGTGCCGAGAATGTCGGTCGCGAAATTGGGCCCCGCGAGCGCGCCCTTGACCGAATAGATCAGATCGAAGGCGTTGAAATTGGCAACGAAGGTCAGCACCGAGATCAAGCCGATCGTCGGCAGGACGAGTGGAAGTTTTATGTGGAAGAAAATGCGGAAGTGTCCGAGCCCGTCGACGCGCGCCGCGTCGATCAATTCTTCGGGGATGTTGAGCAGCGCGGCATAGATCAGCATCATCGGAATGCCGACGAATTGCCAGACCGAGATGAGGGACAGGGTTACGAGCGCGCTCGATTCGAGGCCGAGCCACGGGGCGAACAGGGAACCCAACCCCACGGCCTTCAAGGCGCCCGCGGCTACGCCCCAGAGCGGGGAGAGGATCAGGTTCCAGGAGAATCCGACGATGACAACCGAAAGCATCGTCGGCAGGAACATGACGGTACGATAGAGGCCCTTCAGCTTCAGGCCCGGCAGGCTCAGCAATCCTGCGAGCGCGATGCCGATCGGGTTCTGCACGCACATGTGCACGGCAAAGAAGATCAGATTGTTGCCGAAGGCGTTCCAGAACGGTTTCGACCACAGCGCGTCGCCAAGCAGTGCTTCGAAATTGGCGAGCCCGACGAAATGCCGGGCTCCGGACGAGTCGCTCGTATAGGTCGAGAGCCCCATCGTCGCGATGAGCGGGTAGATCGAGAACAAGGTGTAGATCGCGACCGCCGGTCCGAGAAACAGCAGCAAAAGGCCCGCGCGTTTTCCGCGGGGCATCTGGGCGACGATATGGGAGACAGGTTCGGACATATCGGAAATTCGGCGCCGTGTTTTCCCTCTCCCTGTTTGCGGAGGGAGAGGGCTGGAGTGAGCGGAGGGCGTGGCGCGGCAGTTGTCGAAGGCCAGGGGCCGGGCCCTACCCCTCTCCCCGCAAAAGTGCGAAGAGAGGGTTGGCGTCATTTCGCGGGCTTGTACCACTTGTCGAGGCCGTCCTGCAGTTGCTTTGCGGCGGCATCGGGGGTCAGCTTGGCGTTTACGACCTGCGCGGACACGTTCCAAAGCTCATTTTCCAGATTCGGCGTTCCGCGCGAAAGAATTTGATACGAGTTGCGGATCGTCGACTTGCAGGTCTGGCGCCATCCGACCATCGTCGCGGCGAGATCGTCGTCGACCTTCACCGGTGTCTTGGCGAGCGAGAAGAAGCCCGGAAGCGCGTTGGCGTAGATCGCCGCGAATTCCGGCGTCGTCAGCCATTCGAGGAAGTTCTTCGCGTCTTCCTTGTTCTTCGAGGCCGAGTTGACCCCCATCGCGATGTCGGTGTGGTCGGAAATGTAGCAGCCGCTCGCGCCGGCGGGCAGCGGCGGCGGGAACGCGCCCATGGCGAATTTCGCCTGGCCGCGGAAAGTTGAGATGTCAAATGAGCCGGCCGCATAGACCGCGCCCTTGCCAAGCGAGAACAGGTTCTGACTATCGGGATAGGTCTGCGCCTGGAAGCCCGATCCCAGATAAGGGCCCCAGGTTGCGAGCTCCTTGAACACCGCGACATATTGCGGGTCGGTGAACTTCTCCTGGCCCGCGATCAGATTGGCGCGGCCGGTCTCCCCCTTCCAGTAATCGGGGCCGATGTTCTGGAATCCCATGGTTGCGGCTTCCCATTGGTCTGCCGTGCCCATCACGAGCGGGACGTAGGTTCCGTCCTTTTTCAGTTTCTCGAGCACGGCATGGAATTCGTCGAGCGTCTTCGGCTCGGAGGCGCCGACCTTGGCGAAGGCTTCCTTGTTGTAGATGAAGCCGTGGATGACGGAGGCGATCGGGACGCAGAACGTCGTCTTGCCGTCGTCGGTCTGCCATGCGGACTTGGCGACGTCCGAGAAATTGTCCATGCCCTTGAGGTCATTGAGGCCGTCGAGTTGGTGCTTCTGATAGAGCGCGAGCGAGGCGTCGAACGGACGGCAAGTGATGAGGTCGCCGGCGGTTCCGCCGTCGAGACGCGCGTTGAGGGCGGCGTTGTATTCCTTCGGCGCCGAGGGTGCGAATTCGATCTTGATGTCGGGATAGCGTTTGTTGAAGGCGGGGATGATCTTCGAGTTCCAGATGTCGGCGTCGTCGTTGCGCCAGCTTTCGATCTTCAGCGAGCCTGCCTCAGTCGCCGCGAGCCCTGCGAACAACGCCACCGCGGCGACGCCGGCTACAACTGCACCTTTGAATGTTCGTTTCATGCTTAGCTCCCTTGCTCGGGCCCTCGCCCTTGGTGGATCCGTTTTATCGCCACGCGGCGCGCGAGAGGCGCAACGCGTCATCAATCCGTCCTTCCGTCGCTGCGAGCCATGCCACGGCTTCGCTCATGCTGACGGCGCCGCGGGCAATCAGGATCGCCGGCTTGACCTCGCCACCGGCCTCGCGAAGCGCGACTTCCGCCTTGGCCTCGCTGACGCCGGCGATCATGGCGACGATTCCGAGCGCGCGGTCGCGCAATTTCGCATTGTCGGCCTTCAGATTGACCATCAGGCACTGATGGACGTGGCCGAGTTCGAACCCCATCAATGACGAGAGCATGCCGAGTGCAGCCTTTTGCGCGGTGCCGGCCGCCAGCCGTGTCGAGCCCCGCAGGGCCTCTTCGCCGCTCGCGAGGAAGATCGGCGCATCGGCGCCGGACAGCAAAGGTGAACCCGGGCGATGTGCGATGGCGATCACAAAGGCGCCGCGACGGCGCGCCTCCGCTGCGGCGGCGACGGTAAAGGGGGTGGAGCCGCTGGCCGACACGGCGATCACGGCGTCGCTGGCGAGGTCGCCAAACGCGGCCATAGCCTGCTCACCGGCCGCGGCGCCATCCTCCGCGGCCGCGTCGATACGGAACGGTTCGGCGGTCCCGCCGGCGAGGACGATAGCGATGCGGCTTTCGTCGAGGCCGAAGGTGCCGGGAAGCTCGGCCGCGTCCGTCGCCGCCGCAAGGCCGGACGAACCTGCGCCCGCATAGACCAGCCGCCCGCCTGCACGCCAGATCGCGGCGAGGCGGAGCGCGGCGGCCCCGATGTCGCCGCGGGCTGCAGCGGCGGACTCGATCGCTCGCCGGTAGGATGCGAGCAGCGCGTCGGCGAACTGGGCCGCGTCGCTCGGCAGGCCGCCGCCGGCTTCACGCCGCTTTTCCCCTTCCGTCTCCGAGTTCAGCTGCGTCGGCATTATGGATACCAGTGGTAGATACCTCTTGTATTTGTTTTAGGCAGATGACATACCACTTGTCTAGAGGCGTTAAGAAATTTTTAGGAGGCTCCTTGGCGACGGCACGGTTCTTCCTCGGCGTGGACGGCGGCGCGACGCGCTGCCGCGCAAGGCTGCGCGATTCGTCGGGCCGCGAGCTGAGGCACAGCGTCGGGCCGGCCTCGAACATTTATGTCGATTTCGACGCTGCCATGAGGGTTGTGCGCGAAACCGTCGATTCCGTGGTCGCCGCTGATACGGTGAGGCAAGAGATTGCGGTCGGTCTCGGTCTCGCCGGAGTTTCGGAAGCCAAGGAAGCCGAGCGGGTTGCCGCCGCCTT
>WNGJ01000441.1_pt1 | contig 69850 bp, 54 predicted proteins | sample 5400611 | NCBI WGS metagenome assembly WNGJ01 (sample SAMN13153375, study PRJNA577476) | soil metagenome | isolation source: 40 cm soil or saprolite under Garry oak tree replicate 1 | place: USA:California | collected 2016-06-15 | reverse complement strand
ATTTCTATGACATTGTTCAGACGAGCTTTTTTGATGAAGAAGAGCGCTATCGCATGAACGTTTTTGACTGGACGAGTGCTTTCCCAGACGTATTTTCTGGTGACAACCTTCCTGGTTTTGATGCAGTAATCGGGAATCCTCCTTATGGCTACATGATCCCAAGCGTTCAGCAAGAATATTTCTCAAAGCATTATACTCATCAGGATTACCAGAAAGACTACTATTTACTTTTTCTCGAAAAGTATGAACATTTGCTCAAACAAAATGGACTCCTTGGAGTCATCGTATCGAATACTTGGCTTCAGTCGGTAACGTTGCGAAAAATTAGACAGTATTTAACGACGCACTATCGTTGGCTTCGTATCCTCAACCTGCCTCAGAAGGTTTTTCGTGCAGTTGTCGACACGCACGTTCTCATCTTTCAACAGGCTGATGGTGGACTTGCAGCAGCAGGAGAAGTGAACATCGACACTCGACGTGAAAATGTCATTAATCCTTCGCACACATTACCCTGGCAAATCATTCCTCAAAATGGCGATCCGATCAACGTAGTCACACCCATCGTAGTCCATAAATTGTTTCAGAAAATTCGGGAGCGCTCGCTTCCACTAGCAGAGTTCTGCAATGTCTATAACGGCGCTAAACCCTTCGAGGTTGGAAAAGGGAAACCACCGCAAACCAAGGAAATACAAAGAGATAAACCATATGTTCTTGAAGGAGCAGAACCTGATGCAACGTGGACGCCATTATTGCGCGGATCTCTTATTCAACGGTATGCGAACCTCTGGAACCACAATTATTGGATACAATATGGTCCCTGGCTTGCCGCACCGCGCGACCCAGCCATTTTTGAAGCGCCACTTAAGATTATGGTTCGCCAGACAGGAGATACAATCATTGCTACTCTCGTTGAACAAGGGTGCATTGCCCGGGACAATCTCCATATTCTTTTGCCCCGCAGTTCTCAGATTAATCTTCTCTACGTACTTGGCCTTATGAACTCAAAGCTCATGGACTTTGCCTATACCTTTATGAACCCGGAGAAAGGTGAGGTGTCAAAAATACCATAACCTTGCCAAAACGGGCTTTTATGCGTCAGTTAGAGAATTGGGCGATGATATGTGTCAGGAAAACTGAAAGGCTAAGAGCTTCTCAACTGAGAATTGGCCTTGCTTCACAGCTCTCTGTTTAGGTTTGTTCTATTGTCACCTCAAACTGTGAGTATCTCGTCTGCACTGGGTGAGTTGATTTCCCCTCACACAACTTCACCTTTAGCAAGCCCTTCTTGAGGCATAGCTGCTTGCATCGTTTACATAGATAATAATGATATGCGGAGGGAAGAGAATGCCCACGTTCAGAGAGAATGGAGACGTGCAATGAGTCAGCAAAAGCCCGATCCGGCTCGTCCGAGACCTCGGCGAGCCACAACGCAAAGCAAAACCACATCTGGTACTACGCCGAAGCCACAGGAAAAAATTTCGGCACAGCCTGCTCCAGATGATCGCGGGGGATGGAAGGCTTATTGGGAGGAGCGTCAGCAACCCTGGCGAACTGAGCCGGAGATCGATGCACAGCGGCAGGAGGAATTGGCAAGACGCCGCGCCATCGTTCCTGATATTGAAAAAGGGATCTATCCGTTTCGTGGGATGAAGCTAACCAGAGCCGATATCGAATGGTTGCTGGCGACGCATGAGAACGGACGCGGACCGGTTGACTGGAGTGACGAGAGCCAGCGAGGACGCAAAGGGCTGGATCTACGTGGAGCCGATTTGTGTCAAGAAGACCTCACCGGTCTCCCGTTAGCTCGAATGCATGGCGGGCTAAAATGGGAGAATTTCCCCGTGGACACTGAAGAAAGAAGCATGGCAGCAATACGTATGGAGAAAGCTTACCTGGCTATGACCCAGCTGCAAGGAGCTGAGCTCAGCGGGGCACAGCTGGAGGGAGCCGTTCTTCGCGAGGCACGGTTGGAGGAAGCCGATCTTAGCGGGGCACAGTTGGAAAGGACCAATCTTTGGGGAGCACGGCTGGATGGAGCCGTTCTTGACGAGGCTATCTTTGCCAGTCCGCAGGGTATTGGCCCTAGGCTTGTCGATGTTCGATGGGGCGATGCTAACCTGGCTGCCGTTGATTGGTCTCAAGTCAAAATGCTTGGAGATGATAACCTCGCGCAGCAAAAAGAAGATCAAATCGGCGTCTTAAAGGAGAGGAAACTACGTTTGGACACTTACTACCGGATAGCCGTGCGAGCGAACCGGCAATTGGTTGTGGCACTTCAAGCTCAGGGACTGAATGAAGAGGCCGCCCGTTTTGCTTACCGGGCCAATGTCCTCCAGCGTAAAGTGCTCTGGTTTCAGATGATAGAACCTCAGAATACATCGCTTCGACAACGCGGCCGCAAGCTCGGTGCGTGGGTGTTTTCCCACTTCCTGAACCTGGTAGCAGGCTATGGCTACAGGCCTGAGCGCAGTTTCCTGGCATATCTGCTCGTGATCTTTAGCTTTATGGGGCTTTATCTGCTGACCAGCCATATTACTACGCCGCATCTCCGGTGGGATGAGGCGCTGGTGCTGAGTCTGAGCAGCTTTCATGGACGAGGCTTCTTCCCTCAAACGATCACTCTAGGCGACCCGTATGCGCGCTTGGCAGTGACGGAGGCGGTTCTGGGACTCTTCATTGAGATCAGCTTTATCGCCACCTTTACCCAGCGCTTCCTCGGCAAGTGAGCCTTGGCTGAACGCGTGCTCTCCCAGATTCTTGCGATGTTCAATCGAGGTGATGCCTTTCTGACTGTAAATCCGAAGATGAGCTCTCTTCTCATGTTTCCCTTGAGGCGCTCGACATCCGCCAAAGGAGGCCCTTTCTCGGAAGCGAAGGTGGAGGTACTCTCACCCACATAATTAGACAGATTTTGCTTCACCGAATCTTCGGATTTACACATACGTCGCGGGAAACCAGCGCTCCCGTACCCACATCCCCAGATTCGCAGTGCTGGAAGCAGGTTCGATCCCGCTGCGGCGGCCAACAGGAAGAGACCACCAGCCCCATCCTGCCACGCACCTGGCTGATTTTCCCCCCGGCGGGTCGCTCTTGTGAGCGCCGCCTGGGCCCGATTGAGATAGGTCACACTCACCCGCACCCCACACCGCTCCTCCAGCAGGGCTTGGACCACTTTTCCTGACGCGTGCGGATGGTGCTGGTAATACCCCTCCAGCCTGAAACGTCTCCGGGAGAGACCCATCAATTTAGCCGCCGCACCAGCCAGACCGCCGCGAAGAGCGCCAGCACCGAGAAAACCACATAGATGCCCGTCTCGATCCACTGGAACGTCCAGAAGCGGTTCCCAGGCTGATAGCTAAGATAGTTGGCCTGCACGCCGTTGGCTTGAAGACATTGCGTGAGGGTCTCATCCCTGGTGCAGCTTCCCCTGAAGTCGGTACTCCTGTTCCCCTGGGCATCGATATAGCCTTGGGAAACTATCCAATCCTGGTTGCTCAGGGCGGGCGGATTCTGCTGGTCAATCGCATAGGTCACAGTAAGAGGCGTCTCAAAGTTGGGGCGCCCCCACAACTCGACCGGTGCGCGAATCGCCAGGAACAGCACCATCGTCAGAAAGATCGCCGCGACCGTCCGGCGCGTCAGCGCCCCCGCGAAAATGCCCAGTGCCAGCGCCAGCAAAGCGGTGGCCACCCAGACCGGCCCCGACGTGTCGTAGACGCTGGCGTCAAACGAGCCGAAAATCTGCGCCACGGGGCTGTGCCACCAGATCAGCACCGCCAGCAGCGCCCCCGATGCCAGCAGCCCAGCAGCGCCCCCGATGCCAGCAGCCCCGCGCCCAGCACCAGCGCCAGCTTCACCGTCAGCCAGCGCATGCGCGTAATGCTCTGCGTCCAGATGAGCAGATGCGTGCGCTGCTCCACTTCCCGCGTCACCAGTGGCGCGCACACCAGCGCCCCCAGCAGCAGCGGCAGCGCCAGCGCCAGCAAAGGGCCAGCCTGCACAATCCTGAACGCCATCTCCAACTCGCCGCATGAGCTGTTCTTTGAGATCAGGCAGTTGCTCAGCACAAGCTGCTGAAAGCTGTTCGCCATCTCCAGCCCGGTCATCAGCAGAAACACCCCGATCACGGCCAGCACCACCAGCACAATCAGGCCCTCGGCGCGATGCTGCCGCCACGTCAGCCAAGTCATTTGAACACCTCTCTTCCGTTCTGCTCGCGCACCGATGGCGGCATTGGCCATCGATCACCTGCCTGCTGGCTCAGATAGGCCAGCACAATATCCTCCATCGACACCTCCTGCACTTCCCAGGATGGGGCGAAGAGCGGGCCATGAGCGCGCACCAGCAGCGTCGTCTGCCGCTCGGTGTGGCTCGTCTCGATCACCGTATGCACGCTGGCAACCGCCGCTTCATCCTGGCGTGGCCCGATCAGTCGCTTATGCGTCTTCGCAATCTCCTGGATATCACCCGCGAGCTGCACATGCGACGCCGACAGAATGACGAGATAGTCGCAGACACGCTCCAGATCGCCGATGATATGCGAGGAGAGCAGCACCGTCAGCCCGCTTTCGGTCACTGCGTCCAGCAGTGTCCGCAAAAACTCGCGGCGAGCCAGCGGGTCCAGGCTCGAGAGCGGCTCATCCAGCAAAAGCAAATCAGGCCGCTTCGCCAGCGCCAGCACGAGGGCCACCTGCGCCTGCTGCCCACCGGACAGCTTGCCCGCGCGCCGCTGCAGCGGAATGCCCAGCTTCTGCATGCGCGCCCGCGCCAGCGCGTCATCGAAGCTGGGATTCAGCTTGCGCCCCAGCGTCAGCATCTCCGCGACCGTAAAGCCCTTGTACAGCGGCGTATCCTGCGCCACAAAGCCCAGGCGTGGCAGTGCCTCAGTGGGCTGCCTGAGCGGCGAGCAGCCAAAAACCTGCACCTCGCCCGCCGTTGGCTCCAGCAGGCCAACCGCCAAATGCAGCAGCGTCGTCTTGCCCGCGCCATTCGGCCCCACCAGCGCCGCCACGCGCCCGGCGGGAAGGCTCAGCGTGCAGTCTTGCAGCGCCCACGTCCGTCCGTAGCGCTTACTCAGTTTTGTCGTTTCCAGCGCGTTGCTCATGCGGTTTCCTCGTGTTCTTTCTGGGCGTCTTGAAACGTAGACATGAAGAGCGCCAGCACGCTCTCATTGTCCAGGCCCGCCTCATAGGCGCTGTGCAGCCAGCGCACCAGGCTGCGGCGCAGCGCCGCGTGGCTGGAGAGCGACGTTCCTGCCAGCGTCCGCTGCACAAACGTCCCCTGGCCGGGCTTGCTGACAACCAGCCCCTCGCGTTCCAACTCGCGGTACGCCTTCAGTACGGTATTGGGATTGATCGTGATCTGCGCCACTACCTCGCGCACGGTGGGAAGCTGGTCCCCCACCTTCAGCAGGCCCAGGCGCTGCGCCTGCTTCACCTGCTGCACAAGTTGAAGATAGGGTGCCACGCCGGAATGGTTGTCCAGATGAAATTCGATCATCGTGCTTCCTCCGCACAGCTATAGAGCTACTCAACTAAATAGCTAATAAGATAGTACAATCATACATGGTAATTGCTGAATTGTCAAGAGGGTGAGGCGATCCGGGGTCGGAGCCTCCAGGTGCATGCGTCGGAACCAGCCATAGGCCTCCTCTCGCAACCGCACATCCTGGTGTTCGAGCGTCAGCACTTCCGCCATGAGCCATTGTTTCATCTGTTCGCCGTCAGCCACCGTCGATTCTCGAAACTCAAAGAGTTTGCGGATCTACCTCCACCTTCGCTTCCGAGAAAGGGCCTCCTTTGGCGGATGTCGAGCGCCTCAAGGGAAACATGAGAAGAGAGCTCAGGAACGAGAAGTACCCATTTCATTGGACAGATTTTGCTTCACCGAATCTTCGGATTTACATTCTGACAGAAAGACACTCTGCGGGACCATAACCTCGCCACATTGACGCAATTGTTCGCCTAAAATTGGTACTCAAACAGATCTTTTCCCAGAAAATCAAGCATTCTTTGTGTCTACCAAAAAAGGCGAGGTTATGAGTCAATCTGGGATTCGGGCGAAGTTATGCGCCGGAAAAATCAATATTGACTCATCCATTCAAGCTCAACGTCCTGGCGATTTTATGCGCCGGAAGTGGCGAAGTTATGGTCTTTTTGACATAAATGTTGAGAACAAGTCAATTGCCCAGATCGCCCGCGAGTCAGGCATTTCGGACACGTCTATCCATCGCATGGCTGCTTTTCCTGAAATTGCCTGATGATGCAGCGCGGAAAAAGCCGCAGAGGAAGCCGGAGGTGATCCGGCTTCCTCTTCCAGACCTTGATGTGGATCGTCCCTCTTGTGGCTCAGTAGTCCATGAGCGCGCCGCAGGAGATGTTCACGGTGGAGGCAGTCATGGTGCGCGCTTGCTCTGAAGCCACGAAGGCTGCCACGTTGCCGACGTCGGAGAGCTGAGCCGCTCGCTTCAGCAGGCTCGCCTGCTCAATCGCAGCGGTGACCTCGTCGCGCATGGCGACGCTCTCCATACTGGCACAATTGATGAATGGGCCTGCGCATGGCTACCTCATGGCCAAGATCATCAACGATATGATCGGGCCGCACGCGCGCCTCAGCTATGGGCGACTCTACCCGCTGCTGGCGAAATTGGAGCAGAACGGCTTGATCGCGGCCGAGAGCACAGCTCCGGGTGGCCAGCAGAGCGACCGCCAACTGCGCGTCTATAAAATCACGGGTGCCGGACGCACACGCTTCCACATCTTGATGAACGACACCAGTTCAAGTCCCGGCGAATACCAGAAGCTCTTCGCATACAAAGTTGCTGCGTTCGGCTTCATCACTCCTGTCGAGCGCCTGCGCCTGATTGAATGTGCCAAACTGAGGTGGCATTTTTACCTCTGCGTTGTGGAGCAGTTCATCAACGCCCTTGTCGCTGCCTTTCTTGCCTTCTCTGCTTCCTTCCTGGCCGCCGAGGGGTCGAGCGCGGATAAGTGAAAGTGACCACCATTGGAATTGATAGCGGTCTTCTGTAGCGAGCTGGCGGGCTGCGCCAATATCCTTTGTCTACCCGCAATAATCAGACCTCAAAAGAAAGTTTGCTTCGTGGCGGCTTTGCGCGATGCGCTTACTGCAAAAGAAGCATGCACGTACATCAGAAAATAGATACGCTAAAATCAGGAGAAGAGGTAGCGCGTTCGTACTATGAATGTCCAAAGCCCTATACGGGAGAAGGGAGATGTCCTGGCTGCACTACCGTTGCTGACCTGCTTGATGCTGCTGTGAAGGAAAAATTGTCGAGGTTATCCGAAACCCTTCGCTCATTGACCAACGGGTGCAAAAGTTAACGGCGGGCAATCCGGCAATAGAGCATCGGCAGAAAACGCTCAAAGACCTCGCAGACATTCGGAAAAAACAGGCATCTCTCAGACAGGAGTTAAGTTTTCTTATCCAGGAAGGAAAGCTGGATAAAGGTACAAGAGAGTATCTGAGTGGACAGTTACAATTCCTCTCCGGACAGGAAGAGCAAGCAAAGAGCACGCTTGCCGATGAACAGGCATTCGAGGAAAAGTACAATAATTTGCACAAACGAATTGCTGAGTTTCATCGCCAGTGTCGAGAATGGAAAGAAAACCTGGATAATCCCCGGTTTATTCCCTCGTTCCAATTTTGGTGCGATGCCTGTCAATTTTTGGGTATTAGTGTAACCGTCTGGAAATCAGGCACAGAGCCACCGTATACGATAGACACAGACCCGCCTGATATTGTGGAACTTCTTTCTGAAAGACGTGCCTATGGCCCAGCAGCCCCCTCAAGCGCCTGCTGAGGCAGACGTTGCGGCGGAAAGCGAGGAAGATATGCCCATGGTTCCTTAATCGTGCATTAGGTTTGAAGTGATGCATACAGCTGCACGATGAGCCGGGCGGCCAGGGGTACCAGGGCCAGGCTCTTTCACTACCAGAAAGTACTAACTGAGAGCGGTCTTGACAGTTTTAGGCGTAATACACTTGGTTCATCGCATAATTCGTAATTGCTGTACCCTCCCTCTATGGAGAGACATAGCACTGTGTGCTTGGATTGCAGGCTGCTATGTTATTATACGCGTAGAGCACACAAGGTGTAAGCAAATACCACACCGAAAAAATCTCAAGTAGGTTGTATATAGGATAGATAGCCGTGAGTACTCGTGTATCAAAAAAGAAGCAAGCAACTCAGCAGCACAGCCCGGCGGAGTTAGCATGCCAGGATAGTGAGCCGCTCTATCACGCGATCTGGGAAGCTGCATCCGATGCCATGGTCCTTTCTGCACCCGATGGAACCGTGATTTCCGCCAACCCTGCTTACTTTCGCCTCTACGGTTATGCACCAGAAGCCATCCTCGGGAAAAACTTCTCCGTAGTCTTTCAACAGGATCGACGTGCGCAAGCACAAAAGAGCTATCACGCTACGTTTCAGAATCCGGTGATCACACCTAGGTTTGAAACTGCAATTGTCAGCGCAGATGGAGCGGAGCATATTATTGAAATCAGCTATAACTTTCTGACCCACAACAGCACCAGAACCGCCATGATTTCGACCATCCGCGATATTACCGCGTTCAAGCGGTTGGAGCAGCAGGAGCGGCGGACCCACCATGCCGCATTAAGGGCGGATATAGGTCAGGCGTTGACCGAGCGGGGTTCCTTGCAGCACATGTTGCAGCGCTGCTGCAAGGCCCTGGTGCACCATGTGCCCGTCGACCTTGCGCGCATCTGGACCCTCAACAACCAGCAGCAAGTGCTGGAGCTGCAGGCGAGCGCTGACTATCCTACCCACCTCGGCGATGCAGATCGCAGCATTCCCTTAGGAGACCCCAGGGTCGTCCGCCTCCTCCACCGGCAAGAGCCCTATCTGACTAATGATGTAGGCAATGCTCCTCAAATCAGTCATGGGGAGTGGGTCAGGCGTGAGGGGATGGTGGCCTTCGCGGGTTACCCGCTGATTGTGGATGAGCAGGCGGTGGGAGTCCTGGTAATCTACGCCCGCCAACGGCTTACTGAGGAGACCTTCGAATCGCTGACTATAGCAGCGGACGCCATCGCGCAGGGTATCGGGCGCAAGTGGGCAGAAGAGCAGCTCGAGGAGCATGTGCAGCAACGGACACGCGAACTGTCGTTGTTGCTCGCGATTTCCCAAACCGTCGCCTCGACGCTCGAATGGAAGCCCTTGCTAAGCATCATCCTGGAGCAGCTCAAGACAGTCGTGGACTACGATAGTGCTATTCTCTACAGCACCCAGGCAAGCCGGCTCGCCATGCTGGCCTACCAGGGACCCCAGCCTCAATCACTTATTCAGCGACTGGCACGGATCTTTGAACAAGGATCTATCTATAAGCAGATCTGCCAGCAGCGAGAGCCACTCATTATTGGCGACCTGCACAACTTTCCACAGTTTGTCCAGGCCTATTTACAGGAGTTGGGCGAGCCCGCGGACACTGCGTATGATCAGTTTCGCGCATGGATGGGCGTCCCGCTGATTGTGGGAGAACGGGTGATTGGCATGCTGACTTTGACCCACCATCTCCCTGATGTCTATACGCCGCGGCACGCCAACCTCGCCTTTGCCATGGCCAACCAGGTAGCCGTTGCGCTTGAGAATGCCAATCTCTACAAACAAGCCAGGGTGTTGGCAGCCCTGCAGGAGCGGCAGCACCTGTCCCGTGAGTTGCATAGCTCACTCTCCCGGGAAATGTTTGGTATCAGGCTCAGTGCCCAGCATGCTCGTGAAGCGCTGGCAGCCGATGCGTATCACGAGGCGCTGGCAGCTATAGATCGCGTGATCCAATACGTCGAGGCGGGACTAGCGGTGATGCGTGCCCTCATCTTCGAACTGCGTCCCGACTCGTTGAGAACCGAGGGACTGGTTGCCGCCCTGGAAAATCTAGCAGCAGTGGTGCGCACGCGCTATCAACTGCCCATCGAAGCGTTCCTTGGTAAAGAGCCCAGGCTGACCCTGGAAAGCAAGCAGGCGCTCTATCGCATCGCGCAGGAAGCCCTGCAAAACGTAGTCAAGCATTCTCGCGCCCTCGCGGTCACGCTCCGGCTCGCACAGGGGGATCAGGAGGTGGCGCTGGAAGTGCGTGATGACGGTAGAGGCTTCGACCCCAATCGTCCCATCAACGGAGGCCAGGGGTTACAGATCATGCAGGAGCAAATAGCCCCGCTCGGCGGAACGTTCACGCTTGTAAGTGCTCCTGGGCGTGGAACATCCATCATCGTCCGGCTGCCACAACACTCGTAGCCCCGCTCCCCTGCAGGGGTGAGATGAGCACAAACCGGCGCAGGCCACCCTGCCTGTAGTCAACCCGCAGCCTGTGGTTTTTCATTGAAGGTTTATGGGAAAGTTACTGGTGCGATGCCCAGGGTGTAAATTTTGAGATTCTGCGGGCGGAATCTGCATAATTACGCGGGCGGCAGAACAGGCAAGAGTAGGAAGAAAATGCACATCTCAATCCTGTAAGACTGTCACGTCTGGCTCGGCAGGCTATTCCGCGCCAATTGTCTATTCACCCGCAGAATTATACAGATTTCACCCGCAGAATCTCAAAATTTACAGGTAGACCGACGTTGACATCATCGAAACACCCATCCTTCTTCTCCTATTACTCGTAGCGAAGAACAGTCAGCGGACGGACGTGAACGGCGTTCCAGGCGACGAGGACTGCGGTACCGATCGCCAGCACTATCGCGCCACCCACCAGGCTGAGTACAATCATTGGAGACGCCCCGAACGAGAGGTTGAAGATCAGGTTGCCGAGCACAGCGATTGCTCCAGTGGCCAGGAGCATCGCCAGGAGCGCCCCGACACCGCCGATGATCCCATTCTCGATCATCACCTCGCCGAGCACGCTGCCACTGGTATAGCCGACCGCTTTTAGAATCCCCAGTTCTCGTCTGCGCTCCAGCATGGCCAGGGCCACCGAATTCGCGATGATGACCACTCCGGCAATCAGCGAGAGCGAGGCGATGGCCACCAGCATTTCCACCATGCTATTCAGAAGCTGGCCGACATAGTCACCGATACTCGCCAGATTTTGGACCGACGCGTTTGGTACGAGATGTCCAAGCCTGCCCAGTGCAGCGTTGACCTGCGCGGCGTTGATCTTCAGGTAGGTGACCGTGCTCACTGCCGTGCGGGCGGAACTAAACGCCTGGACAGTCTGTGTCGAGGCCAGGATATTCCCGACGTGACTGCCAAAGGAACTCTGTGCATAGGTGCCGATCACCGTGACCGTCTTGACGGTTTTGCCGTCTGTGCTTCCCAGCGTGATCGTATCGCCCGGTTTCAGGTGCATCTGGATGTCCCCCGCGCCGGTCAGCGTCTCGCTGATCACCACATTGGTCGTGTTCGCATCGCTGGCCGCCAGGTTCCGGCCCTGCGCCATCGTTGCAGAGGGGGTCACCTGGGTGAGTGCATAGCCCTCTATGCTGCTCAGCAATGCAATCGCTTCCTGGCGGCTAGCCCCAACAGGCAACACCTGCTGCACAGGTTGTCCATTGATGGCCGTCGGCACGACTGGCGTAAAGGTATCTGTCTGCGTCTTGGAGAGACCCGGAATACTGCCAAGATGTCTTTGCAGGGTGGTGGTCTCTTGCCCCGAGGTCAAGGCAATGACGTTGTAGGTCAGGGTCTGCGAAATGGCGGTACTGATCTGGGCTTGCAGGTTTTGCCCCAGCGTCAGCACCACGCCAATCGTAAAGATGCCGATGAAGAGGGCCAGCATGGTCGTCGTCGTGCGTGTCCGCTGGCGACCAAGATTGCGCAGGGCCAGCATCGTGCTGACCTGCCAGGTGCGTGGCATCACCATCACGCCGATAAAGAGCAGTGATGCGGCAAGCAAGATGAGACCGAACACCGGCAGCGCCAGGTACACTAGTGCCGACGCGGCCACCCCCACCAGGACGAAGGCAAGCGGCTTGAACGCGACATGTTCTGGCACGGGTATCTTGCTGACCAGCCAGATCACCAGGCTCAAGAACGCGCTGAGCACCAGCAGGAGGGCGAAGGTGCCATAGACGACCACGACGCCCAGCAGCACATTGTTGTTGAGGATCACGATCGCCAGCACACAGAAGAGGAGGGAGAGCAGGAGCAGTAAGGCGATCGTCAAGGCTCGACTGCCCAGGCCCTGGTTTTCCGTCAGGTCGCGGAGCACGTTCAACGGGCGGATCGTCGCGGCCTGGACAATGGGCAGCAGGCCAAAGATCAGCGCCGTCGCGATCCCAATGGCGACCCCGCCCGCGACCGTTGCGGGATTGATGACAAAGGGGACCGTGAAGCCGAGATTTTGCATCAGGACGCGGACGATCGCACTGACCCCTATCGATGCTCCCGCCCCGATCACGCCCCCAATCAGGCCGAGTAAGCCGGCTTCCAGCCCAAAGATCGCATACAGATCGAGACGGCGATAGCCGGCGGTCTTGAGCATCGCAATCTCTGTTTTTCGCCGCGACAGCAGGACTTGCATGGTATTGACGATCCCGATGCCCCCAATGAGCAAGGCCAGCAGACCCGCAATCTCCAGGAAATTGTTGATAAAGTCAATTGAGGTTTGTTGGGTTTTGAGCGCATCCGCAACGGTCTGCGTTGAGGCGAGCGGAAAGCGCTGGGTAATGGCTTTGACCGCGGCGTCGGTCTTCGCCTGGTCTGCCGTGTCGACATAGACCGTGTTGTACGAGACAGGAGTATTCGCGAGCGCGGCCTGCTCGTCGTGGGCCGAGATGAGCATGAGACTGCCAGCCTGGGCAAAGCTACCCGCATCGGCGATCACCCCGGCAATCGTGACATGCAGCGTTTGGCCTGCACCCGTTTGCGTTTTGAGATAGACCGTGACGGGATCGCCCCCCTTTGTGTGAGAGGTGTCAAGGAAATGCTGGGTGACCACCACCTGGTTTCCGGAAAGCCTCGCCGAGAGTGTTCCATTGCTCGGAGTCACGAAGGTGGGCGGCGTGACAATCGGATAATTCTGTGGATCGACCGCATCGACCTGGAACGATTGAGCGGATGCGCCGAAGCCACCCCCGGGACCCCCGCCCCCAGGGCCGGCGCCCCCACTGGCTGCCGCTGCACTCAACGAGCCGGTGACGCTGGAGATAGCGGTATAGTTGGTGATGGTGCCAGCACTTTTGAGCTGGGCGAAGAAGGACAGGTCGCTTGCGGAGAGCGGCGTACTCTGGGCGGTCACCGCGATATCCCCACCGTTGGTATCGCGGACGTTGGAATTCAGCGAGTTTTGCAGCATGGACCCGGCCAGTTGCAGGGCGACAATCGCCATGACGCCGACCGCCACACAGAAGATGGCCAGCAGGGTTCGTTGTCCGCCGCGTAATAACGAACGTGAAGGATAGTTCACGTACATGGAAGCTTTCATGAGAGGAGTCTCCTTCCCGCACGAGTTATTGCGTGATTGCGCCGAGCGCAGAATCGATCTGGCCGATGGTGCCGTCGACAATACGAATGGCACGATCCGCGTGGGAAGCCACCACCGGATCATGGGTCGCAATGATGAAGGTTTTGCCGGTCTGCTCGCGGAGTTGGGCGATCAGGTTGAGCACATTCTCCCCATTTTTCGCATCGAGATTGCCGGTTGGCTCGTCGGCAATCACGAAGGCGGGATCAGTGGCCAGGGCCCGAGCAATCGCGACGCGCTGCTGCTCGCCACCAGAGAGCTGGTTGGGGCGATGACCCAGGCGGTGCGAGAGACCCACCAGGGCCAACAGTTCTTTCGCCCGCGCGGAGGGTGACCCCGGGTGTTTGCCCATATAGAGGGGGACCTCGACGTTTTCCTGGGCGGTCAGCGTGGGGATCAGATTGAAGGCCTGAAAGACCATGCCGATCTTGCTATTCCTGATCGCGGCCAGTTTCCCTTCGGACATATGGGTGATATCGATGCCATCGATTAGTACCTGGCCACTGGTCGGATTGTCCAGGCCAGCGATGATGCCCAGCAGCGTGCTTTTGCCGGAGCCGGATGGGCCGACGATAGCGACGAACTCCCCGCTCAGAACGGTAAAGCTCATCCCTTTGAGGATGTCGATGCGCTCACGCCCAAGGGGGAGGCTTTTGGTGATGTCGCGCACATCCATCACGACCGGGTGTTCTGTGTGTTGTATCTTCTCGATGTCGAGAGAAGAGCTGGGATCCATAGAGGTGTTCTCCTTGTTCTCCGATACATCATACCGGTTGCTCTCTACGAGACGGCTGCAAGGGGTGCGTCGGCCGCCAGCGCCTTGCGCACCTGCGGCAGCGAGCGGTAGAAGTAGGACTTGACGGTCGAGGCGGGCATATGAAGCTTGCGAGCGATCTCTTTTGTAAATGTGATTGCTTGATGGCAGTAAAATGAGATAATTACGCGGCGTATGGCCAGTGCTGCTCTAAGCCGCCGAAAGCTCTCTCTAAGCTGCTCACAATCCTTTCCTCTCTCCAAGAAGTTCTCGGTATTACGCCATAGAATTGTGCTATTTTACCGCCATCAAACAATCACATTTACAGCAAGGACTCATGAGATGAGTGCGATGACACACTCATGGACTGATTGTGCCCAGTCGTTCCATCCTTTCCCGGGCCTGATAATTCGCTTCATCCTCCTGGGCGCTGGGCCCCTCAAAGACGTATTGGGAGAGCGATCCCGGTTCGAACTGCGTCAAGTCGACCCCGTCGAAGATGTCTATTGTCCGTTGCCGGACCCAGACCGCGAAGGGGTCCTGAGACGTCCGCAGGTGCTGGAACGTGCGCTGGAAATCCTCCCCCTCCAGGTAGATGATGGCTTGATCCCCTTGCGGCGTGTGTTGCAGGTACGCGCGCTGAGTCCTGAGGCCCACACGACGGCTGAAGGCCTCGTACTCGCTCCGGCGCGGTCCCAGGATCTCCGCGACCCAGGCTCTCCATTCCTCTGTCTTGCCGGCCTTCAGGGGGAAGACAAAAGCCAGTGATGCTATGCTATTCATCTCCTTGCTCCTTTCCCATTCAACTCCTCGTGACAGATAGTCCTCATCCCGCCCTCCTTTCCAGGGCCTCGCGATCCCACTGCCCAAGCGTGGCCCCCGCTTCGTAGCTACTCTGAAAAAACTCCAGCAGCGTCTCCTCAAGGCTTCTGGCCGCACAGTCCTCAGCGCGCTATGCGTCGGCCATAGGCCCACACGGCGACCGGGATGAACACGATGAGAATGCCAAGACACCAGGCCAGCGCCTGCAAGATGGTGGCGGCATCGGGCATGTTGAGCAGTAGCCCTCGCACGCCATTGACGATCAGCGAGACGGGTTGATGTTCCGCGAAGGTGCGCAGCCAGCCTGGCATGCTGCCGGTTGGCACAAAGGCGCTGCTGGCGAAGGTTAATGGGAAGAGCCAGATGAAGCCTGCTGATTGCGCGGCCTCCACACTGCTTACCAGTAGCCCGATGGTGGCGGAAATCCACGAGAAAGCGAAGCTCGTCAGAACGAGCAACCCTCCGGCTCCCAGCCAGGAGAGGAAGTTGCCCTGTGGTCGAAAGCCCACCAGCAGGCCCACCGTCCACATAATGATTACCACGAAGATGTTGCGTACCAGGTCTGAGATGGTGCGGCCGGTCAGCACCGCAGAACGCGACATCGGTAGCGAACGGAAGCGGTCAATCAGGCCCTTCTGCAGGTCGTTGGCGAGTCCTATGCCGGTTGTTGTCGCCCCGAAAATGACGGTCTGCACGAAGATGCCGGCCATCAGGTAGTTGACGTAAGTGGTGCCGCTAACCGCAATAGCTCCTCCGAATACGTAGCGGAAGAGCAGGACGAACATGACAGGCTGGATCGTGGCGAAGACCAGCTCCTCCGGGATGCGTGGAATTTGCATCAGGTGGCGCTTTGCCAGAACCAGCGCATCGGCGAAGGTCCAGTAGAGGCGGACGCGTCTCTCCGGCTTCAACGATCCGGTCGTGCGAAGATTGATACTGCTCATCGAGTACTCCTTACCAGCGAGGGCGTTTCTGCCTGCTCCTCGGGCAGCTCCTCCGCGGTCGCGGCCCGCCCGGTCAGCGCGAGGAAGACATCATCCAGAGTGGGTTTGCGCAGGGCCAGGTCATCCAGGGGCACATGCGCGGCGTCGAGGTCGCGCACGACGGATGCCAGGATTTGCGGGCCGTGTGTTACTGGCACAAGGAGATGGTTGCTCTCCACGTCGGTTTGTATCTCGCCCGAACTGTACGGGCGCAGTGCCTGTACCGCAGCTGCCAGGATGCCGCCCTGGGCGACGGTGAGTTCAATGCGCTCGCCACCGATCTGGGCTTTCAGTTCGTCGGAGGTGCCCTGTGCGATGATGCGCCCGTGATCGACGACGACGATCTTGCTCGCGAGCTGATCGGCTTCCTCCAGGTACTGGGTAGTGAGTAACACCGTCGTGCCGTCCGAGACGAGGCCACCGATGATCTCCCACATCGCGAGGCGACCGCGCGGGTCCAGGCCGGTCGTTGGCTCGTCCAGGAAGAGAACGGGCGGCGACACAATTAAGCTGGCCGCGAGATCAAGACGCCTGCGCATTCCCCCTGAGTAGGTTTTGACGATGCGCCCTGCCGCCTCGACCAGGTCAAACCGTTCGAGCAGCGCGTCCGCCCGCCGCCGCGCAACCGCGCCTGGCAGGTGGTAGAGCTGTCCGAACATCTTCAGATTCTCGTAGCCGGTCAGGTATTCATCGACGGCAGCATACTGGCCCGCCAGGCCAATACGTGCGCGCAGCGCGCTGGCGTCTTTGACCACATCGAGTCCCATCACCTCCGCTCGCCCGGCGTCTGGTCGCAGCAGGGTCGTCAGAATGCGTACCGCGGTAGTCTTGCCCGCGCCATTAGGCCCGAGCAGGCCGAGGACGCTGCCTTCCTCGGCGACCAGGTCGATCCCCGCCAGGGCCTGGGTCTTTCCATAGCTCTTTTTGAGTCCCTCGGCCAAAATTGCCAGTGTATTCGACATGCTTTCCTTCCTCTCCAATATCTATGCCTTCTGTCCACATCTTTGTATGGTCACGATGGCTAACAAACTATCTCTCAGATAGGGTATTCATCGTGGATATCTCCCCTCGAAATCGCGTTTTCTCGCTCTCGCCCGCTATCGGAGCCCAACAAGCCTGGTACTCATCTGCCAGAGCTGCTCCTGTGCCTCCACATCGTAAGAGATGTCGGGTGAGCGGACCTTGGCCTTCGGTCGGGCAAGGGGTGGGGCGATATCAGACACAATACCGGTGGACACCAGCCCAGGATGCAGGGCGTTGACCGTGACGTGGGTGTCCTTCAAGCGACGGGCAAGCGCGTAGCCGCACATCACCATGACGAGTTTGGAGCGAGCGTAGGCGTCCATCGGCTCGAAGTGCTGCTCGCTCTGAAGGTCGTCCAGGTGTAACGCAACGGGTCGGGGCTTCCCACACAGTGGCAGCTGCCGTGTATCGGCCATCGATTGCGACGCCACATTGACGACGCGTGCCGGCGCGCTGGCCTTGAGCGTATCGAGCAGCAGATTGGTCAGCAGGAACCAGGCGAGGTGATTGACCGTCAGGTGCATCTCGATCCCGTCCGGGCTCAGTTGGCGCTCGTGCAGGTGGACGCCTGCGTTGTTGACCAGCACGTGCAAGTGGCTGAAGCGCTCGTGAAATTCGTCGACCAGACGACGAATCTGGCTCTGGTCTGCAAGATCAGCCACCAGGAAGTGGACCGCTGAGTTCCCTGTGGCCTGGAGAATGTCGTGCTGCAGTGCCTCGCCCTGTTCGCGGCGACGGACGACCCCCACCACGCGAGCACCCTGTCGCGCGAGTTCGGTAGCGATCACCTTGCCCATGTCGCCATTGGCTCCCGTCACGAGCGCCACGTTGTTCTGCATCATCATCGTTTCCTCCTGATCACGCCTTGAGCGTAAGAGCCTTCCCGACCGTGTTCCTATCGTCAATGCTGCGCAGCATGAAATCGGCCAGATCTGCTCGCGAGATATGTGAAGTGGCAGAGATGCGAAGGTCAGGAGCGGTAGCATAGTGCTGTGTTCGTGGTCCATTCGTCAAAGCTGGCGGTCTCACCAGCGTCCATTGGGCGTCGCTGTGTTGAAGGAGGTCCTCCATGCGCTCCTTATCCAGCATCTTTTCTTTCATGGAAGCCCAGACGAAAAAATTGTAGAGATTGCGGTGATGGCTCTCCGCTGCGCCATAGGCACTGACAACGAGGATGCGATGCACCCCAGAGGAATGCATGGCCATCAGTATCCGCTCGACTCCATCCGTACAGAGAGACACGGGACCACGCTGATTCGTCCCTGATGCACTCACAATGGCGTCTTGACCAGCGACAGCAGCTTCAACGTTGGCAGGGCGGCGGACATCTCCCTGAAGAACAGCGAGACGCTCGTGCTGAAGAGGAAAGGTGGCAGGATGACGTACCAGCACAGTGACCGTGTGACCCCCCGCTAGTGCCTGGTCCACGAGTTGCCGACCGGTGCCACCTGTGGCGCCGAAGACCGCGAGTTTCATAAGAAGGTGCCTTTCTCTTGAAAAAATCATTTCGATGATTTATCAAAGTGATACTAAATAAGGACAAAAAAAGAGAAACTGAGTTCACTACGTGCTCGACTTCTGCCTTCTTATGACAGAAATCATCAGCGAGGGAGCACTACGAGTCCTGCACCTGATTCCAGTTTGCCTGGATTTTGGTAAACAATTCGACAAGTATGAAGCGTTCCGCTGGTGTGAGTGGAACGAGCACGTCCTGTGCAAGAGTCTTGAGGTGTTCAGTAAAGGCGTCAAGAAGCTGCATTCCTTGCTCGGTGGGAGTGACAAGAAAGCTCCGTCGATCTCCACGATTCAGGGTGCGAGTGGCATACCCATGCTTTTCCAGGCTATCAAGGATAAGTTTACTCGCGTCTATCCCTGCCATCCCCTGAGCGATTTCCTTCACCATCAAGGGTCCGCGCCGAGCAAGGAGAGAGAGAACGCTTGCCTCGTCAGGAGAACACAAGGTCTCGTACTCAAAAAGCTTTGATGTTCGACTCAACCTCTCATTCAGGAAAAGCATAAAGTCAAGCACAGCACGCGTCTGCGATAACTCAAGACCATCGTCCATGAGGACCCCTTCTCTTCCAGTTCATCTGCTCCCTGGTGGGCAGCGTCACGAAACACTATTCACACACTATTTTCAATATGATATTATCATACTATGATAATTCCCTCTTGTCAAGGGCAATGTATGTTCAATTTGGGTACTTCAGTTGAGCCAAGAACATCCTTTGATGACACGTGCAGAGAGACATGTTCCAATGCCTCTGAAGCTGGTTCACTCTGACGAAACGGCTGGAAATCGAGGGCCTGATGCGTGCAAGCAGGCTTTGTCGCATCAGGTGGCGCAGGATCAGAGCATTTACCCCATCGAGTCGCGGACCGCGCAGTCTACTATTCTCACCGACTTCCGCCAGTGGTGCGAGGAAGTGCTCAAGCCAGCCGTCCTGGTCTACCCGTGATGCTCAGGCCAGAACGGCTGCTAAACAGGTACCAAAATTTGACACATATCCTCGCCATTTTCTGACTCTGACGCATATCCCCCCGTTCTGGCGGATTTACGTGTCAAACAACAATTTACATCCAACCCGTTGCACAAACACTCACACCTCGTTCGAGCATAATCTCGCGCAGCTGAGCAGAGTCGCTCAACCAAGGAGAGGTTCAAGATAGCGGCGTAATGCCGTTTTGAGTTCACCTACGAGCAGCCTGCGCTCATCCTCCTCTGCCTGCAGGACCAGCAGGAGGACCGCTTTGAAGAGCTGAACGCTCATTATGGCGCTCAGTCTTCGTTGCGTCGGAGAGAGGGTTGGGGCACGTCTCTCAAAGCCGAGCTCAAAGCGTGCTTGCAGCTCTTGTGGCAAAGCACGCGTCAGACTCGTCACGTGCGAAGAGACAGGAGTATTTAAGAGGATGTGGAACGCTGGATGAGACCAATGAAACGCGAGCAGGGTATCAATGATCTGATCCAGCCAGCCGGAGAAAGGAAGCGATGCCGCCTCGACAGAAAAAATGGAGTCATACGCTTGTTGGAGTTCCGCGGTGTAGCGAATAGCCAGGGCCTGAGCAATCTCCTCTTTGTTGGAGAAAAATTGATAGAGGGAACCAGGCGAGATCTCGGCCTGGGCCGCAATGTGATTGGTGGTGGCCTCCTCGTAGCCCATGCGCGCAAAGACCGTTTCAGCCGCAGCGAGAATGGAAGCGATGCGCTGTAAGCCTCGCGCTCGTCGCACAACAGGCGGTGCGTCTTTCTGCTGATTCATAGGGTATTTCACATCCTCCGTTCCATCTGGCACCAGATCTGACATCCCCTCATAATTCCTCTTCGTCCCGACCCACCCGCCCCAAAGAAAGAAAAAACTTGGGGACACCCCAAACCCCGGCAGGGGACTTCGTCCCCTGCACCTCTATTTTACTCGTATACTTCTTTGTAAGAGCGAGTAAAAGCTCGCTTATGTAGTATAGCACAGCGGGACCGCTTTGTCTACAAGAACAGGGAGAGAAGGATGCCAACGGCATGAAATACTTCTTTTCCCGCTTGAAAGCATGTCCCAGAAGAAACCCATTATCGATGCAGCAGAACAGGCCAGGTCGCTTTTCAACGGACGCTTGTTCGCAGCGCGGCTGCATCGTCGCCGAGCAAGTGGTGCGCAAGGTGTTTCCTGATGTCCTTGTCAGGAGCGCGTGAAGCAACCGCATCCTTGAGAGAAAGAGAGAGATACTATGATGCATGTGAGGCCAGAAACGAACAAACAGCGACAGGTTTCTTCCCCTGTGTGGGCTGCCGTGGAACCAGGTATCGTCAACAGCACGATCCCGCGGTAGATAACGCTGAAGGAATGGGAGTTTTCAATTCCTAAAAAAGATGATAGCCTGTAGCTCTCACAAACAAAAGCGCGATCCGCTTTTACCAGCATCTGGGAGCAGAAGGCAAACAGAAAGTCGGCTGTTTCTTAGCTAGAGATGCTCTTGAAACGTTTCTTGCTTGAATGAGAAAGGGAAATCCCAATGTCACTATGGCTCCAACTGATCCAGGAGATCGAGAACTTCCCTCGTGAGATCCGCAATGTGCGCGTCTCGCCACAGGTGAGTCCAGAGGAGATCCGAGCGGAACTGGAGAGCCGCTATTCCTTCGACACGCCCATCCCGCTGGAAACGCTCACAGAAGAAGTGATACGCTTGCTGCGTGCCTGGACGGTTCATGTCACCCATCCCCGCTATTTTGGCCTGTTCAACCCGAGTGTTCGCCAGGCTAGTATCATCGCGGACACACTGGTGGCTCTTTACAACCCGCAACTCGCTGCCTGGTCGCACGCACCAGCAGCCAATGAAGTGGAACAGTTGACCTTGCGTCGATTCGCGCGTGCGCTGGGCATCGATGCACAGATACTGCATGCGAATTTCACGACAGGGGGCGCGGAAGCGAATCTGTCTGCGGTGCTAGGTGCCCTTGCTCAACACTTTCCTGCGTGGAGCGAAACGGGCCTCTTCGGGCTACAAAGTCGGCCTGCGATTTACCTGACCAGTGAGACGCACCATTCCTTTGTGAAGGTGGCGCGAATGACTGGCCTGGGCACGGATGTGCTGCACGAGATTCCCATGGATACCCGTTTGGCGATGGATATCGATGCCCTCCAGTCTCGTGTCCACGCTGATCGTGCCTCAGGCTGGCATCCGCTGATGATCGTGGGGACAGCCGGGACCACGAGTGCAGGGATCGTCGATCCCCTGGACAAACTCGCCAAGATTGCCACAGAGTATGGGGTATGGTTCCATGTAGATGCAGCCTGGGGTGGCAGCGCCGTGCTCTCACCGCAACTCAAAGCGGTCGTCTCCGGTATTGAGAAAGCAGACTCGATTACCTGGGATGCCCACAAATGGCTCAGTGTGCCCATGGGGGCAGGGATGTTCTTCTGTCGGCATCCCGAGGCGATCAAACATGCCTTTGCCATTACCACCTCCTATATGCCCAACGCGATCGCTGGCGACACGGTTGATCCCTACACGACGACAGCTCAATGGTCGCGTCGTGCTATCGGCCTCAAGGTCTTCATGGCCCTTGCAGAATTGGGAACGAGCGGCTATGGGGAGCTGATCGAGCGCCAGGCACAGATGGGTGATTACTTGCGTGAACGGCTGCGCCAGCTCGGCTGGGAAGTGGTCAATGAAACGATGCTACCGGTGGTCTGTTTTACCCATCCAGACATCCGGCAGGGGCTGCTTTCGACAAGGGAGATCCTCCAAACCATGTATGAGCGTGGCCATGTTTGGATCTCAGACGTCGTGTTGGGCAAACAGGAGCACGTCTTGCGGGCATGTATCACCAGTTTCCACACCACCGAGTCGGATATTGAATGCTTGCTGGAGGAGATCGAATATGGACGCCAAAACAAACGGTAGCGAAAGATGGAGCTGACCCAACGCATCGCTTTGTCACGTACCACCATTGCGCCATCAGCCACCCGTCAGTGCAGAGCAGATCGCTGCTGCTCGTGCCGGTTTTCATCTTAGGAACGAAAAGTTTGAAAGCGCTGGCGAACCCTCGCGGTCTGCGGTCGCTCGCGTGGGTGTGAGTGCACGGCGCGGCGGAGCCACACCGCGCACTCACACTGATAATGGCCCACTTGCGGGCCGATGGGAGGGTTCGCCAACGCTATCAAAAGTCTGGGGTGCCTCATGTCAGGAAAACCGTTTTGATAGATTTATTGGCGGGCCTTGTCGCGCAACTCGCGGCGCAGGAATTTGCCGGTAGGTGTTTTGGGCAAATCGTCCATGATCTCGATGTGCCGGGGATACTTATAATTCGCCATGCGCTGCTTGCAAAACTCGATCAGTTCGCTGGTTGTGACCTTCTCTTCAAAGCCGCTTTTGAGGGCGACATAGGCTACGACTGTTTCGCCGCGATAGGTGTCCGGCACACCCACCACTGCCGCTTCGCGCACAGCCTGGTGTTGGTAGAGCACATCCTCTACCTCGCGCGGCCACACCTTGTAGCCGGACGCGATTATCATATCTTTCTTGCGATCCACGATGTAGAACCAGCCCTCTTCGTCCATCTTCGCCACGTCACCCGTGTACAGGTAGCCATCGCGGATCGCGTTTGCCGTTTCTTCCGGTTTCTGCCAGTAGCCCGCTACGACCTCCGGCCCCCTGGTAACCAGTTCTCCTACCTCGCCTGGTGGAACATCTTGCCGGGTTTCCACGTCCAGGATACGGCAGATAGTGTTAGGGATCGGGACACCCACCGACAATGCCCCCGAATCGGGATCGACCGGAGCACGCTCACCCATGGGCGTTGCATGCGACGGCGAAGTCGTTTCGGTCAGTCCATAGACGTTGTGGATATAGACCCCGGTGGCTACTTCGAAGTTCTCAACTGTGGATGGCGCGATGGGAGCACCGCCGCTGTAGACCTTTTTCATCGACGACAGGTCACGCATTCTGAGATCGGGATGACTCAATAGCGCGATGAAAGCCGTGATCGACGCAACCGTGAAGCTTCCGCGCCACTTCTCAACCAGCCGCAGCATTTCTGCCGGGTCAAAGCGGTAGAACATGATAATCGGCATACCCGCCAGCGCAGCCACGGCCAGGTGAGCGATCAGGCCCGTGATATGGAAGAAAGGGGCCGCCCCGATAACGACATCGTTCTTGTCCAGCTGCATCCAGTCCCGGTAGACGGTCGCATTAAACACCACGTTGGCGTGGGTATTCATGGCCCCCTTTGGCTGACCGGTCGTGCCAGAGGTGTATGTCAGAAACGCGATATCGCCAGGGGTAAGCCTGGCAAACTCCAGGGTGGCCCCGGCATGTTGGCGCACCAGGTCGAGCATGTCCAATGTCTCCGCAAAACGCTGCTTTCTGGATGACACCAGCAGAGCTGGTACGGGCTCTTCGTCTAAATAATCCAGTTCACTGGTGGTAATCACGAACTCGACCTTTGTGTTGCCAACGGTGCCGCGGGCCACCGAGTCATATAACGACTCGAGGCAGATCAGCCCTTTAGAGCCAGAGTCGTTTAAATGGTACTCCAGTTCCCTCTGCTTGAACATGGGATTGCAGAGAACCACAATCGCTCCAGCTTTCCAGGCTGCATACATGGCAATCAGAAATTGGGGAATGTTCTGCAAATAGAGTGCGACTCGATCACCGTGTACGACGCCACGCTCTTGCAGGGCGGCGGCCAGGGCGGTACTCTGGCGGTCGAGTTCGCCATAACTGATCGCCCGGTCAAAGTAATATATGGCCGGTTGTTCTGGCAACGCCTGCACAGTCTTCAGAAACATCTCAAGTGCGCTTGCGAACCCGGGCGTGATCTCAGGCTTGACGTAGCTGGCATAGTGTTTGAGCCAGGGGCGTGCCTCGTAGGTTGCTTTGGCAGCCGATGCTTTGACTGCTGCATCGTCTATCATCTTAAGCCTCCTCAACTTGATAAATGGAGCAGGAGTGAGAAGACTTCGCCGCATTCCAGGCAGCGGTACTCGTAGATAGGCATGGTACTATCTCCCTCGTGTTGTGTTATGCAAGGACAAAGTGCCGTCCAGCGCAATTTCTACGGTGGACGGCACCTTTTCACTTACCAGTATTCGAAGCTGCTTTCGATGATCTGCCGGAGTTCTTCAGCGCCTGCATCTCGCGGACAATTGACGAGCAGTCGCTGCTGCTTGAGCGTGCCGTCAATCAGTGCCGGTATGTCTGCCTGCCCGTAGCCTAGTGCAGCCAGACCGTCCGGGATGCCAGTGTCACGCATCAGCGAGAGCAGTGTGCGCGGGAGCACCTCGAGCATCTCTGCTGCTGTTAAGCCATTTACGCCGGCTCCTAGCAATTGCGCTGCACGCAGGTGACGTTCTGGACTGACAGGATATGTCCAGCGGAACGTGGATGGCGCGGTGATGACCACTGAAAGACCGTGCGGGATCATCGGCTCGTCCTGTGGGTAGTCGGGGGGTGAAAAGTTCTTCACCAGGCCGGCAATAGGATAGGCTATCGAATGCGGGACGTGAACGCCGGCGTTGCCAAAACCGATGCCTGCGTAGGTCGCTGCGAGTGCCATGGATGTGCGCGCCTCGACATCCATGCCATTGAGCACAGCCCTGCGCAAGTAGCGCCCTGTATATTCCAGGGCCTTCTCACACCACAGGTCGCTGATGGGATTGCTGCCGACGTAGACTGGCCGCTCGTCCGGATTATGCCGGGGACGGGCGTCATAGGGCCTGCTTGTATAGGATTCGAGCGCGTGGGTGAGCACATCGAAACCTGGATAGGCTGTAGCCATCGGCGGCAGCGTCACCGTATTCAGCGGGTCGATGATCGCCAGTGTAGGACGCAGGTAGCGATGTGAGATGCCTGTCTTGACCTTCAAGGCAAGCACATCCATGATCGCCATCGCGGTGGTTTCACTGCCGGTACCAGCCGTGGTGGGAATCGCCACCAGTGGTTTGAGAGGGCCTGGAACAGACGAACCTTTCCCGATGGGCTTGTTGACATAGTCCATCAGCGGGGCAGGGTAGGTGGTCAAGAGGTTTGCGGCCTTCGCCGAATCAATACTACTGCCGCCCCCAACGGCAACAAATCCATCGTAGTCGCGACCGCGTACAAACGAGGCGATGGCGTCGAATGATTTATCCGTTGGTTCGACATGAACGTCGTCGTAGATATCGGCGCTGATGCCAGCTTCCTGGATCAGCTTGCGTACTCGCTCTGGCAGACCAAGCTTCATGACCCCACGATCGGTGACAAGCAGCGCGTGTTGCACTCCAAGGCGTTTGAGATCGTAAGCCACTTCGTCTGTGGCGCCCGGTCCGAACTTAATGGGGGTCATCTCCATGGTGAAGACGGTTTCGTTGGGAAGATCAAGACAACCCATTTTGTTTCTCTCCTACCGATCTAGTCATAGTACTTTTCAGGGGCGAGACGGATCTCTTTGATCTGGTTGGGATCATGCCCAAAAATGATGGTTGCATCGCGCATGTCTGCAAAGCTGCGAATACGCTCGATGGAGTTTAACCAGCCAAGGCTATCCCAGACAATGGCCGCGCCCGCTGGCGGTGGGGTGGCCCTGTGAAACGCAAGAAAAACCAGCCAATTCCTAAGGTTAGGCTCTAATGCTGTTTGTGTAGTGGAGTAAATCGCAGTTTTAAGAGGACGCACTACATGGCTGCGTTACATGACGAAGCTACAAACATGTCTGTTCATCTTGATCGCATCCTTTATAGGTAGCAACCTTTAAAGGCTGAAGGCGCCACAAGAATGATATACCATAGAATCGGGGCGTTGTACAGCACGACAGTTCATAATATGAACCGAAGCGGCCGACTCGAAAGCTGAAACCGCTGGCGAACCATGCCTGCCCCTTTGAAGAAAATAGGCTTCAGCATAGTTCGCCAGCGGTTTCAGAATCCGGAGTTACTCATGCCTTATATTTCAATGCATCTCAATCATAATGTGACATGTGGGCTTTCCTTTCATAGGCTTTTGCGAACGCTCATTCATACTGGCCGCAAATCTCATTTCACAGGGAATGAGGCGTAAAGCAGCAACAGGCCAAGCATAGAGAGCCGGGTGTCATAACTGGACGTACTACGAGTTACTATCTATCCACCAGAGGTTGTGGAGCACTCCACCCCACTGCGGAAAGAGAATCAAGCATGGATTGGCTTAAGGCTGATGTCCTATGATAGCAATCTCATGGAACAGATTTGGTGCGGCTGCGTGAATTACAATAAAAGTGGTAGCAAGTAGGAATAAAATAATGATTACGAGGGCCAACAATTGTTTCTTGCTGATGCCGAGTGCTGTACCCATGCGCGGAGCTCCTTCCCTGTCCAGGGTAATTTTTATTTGAAGCTGGACGCTAACCAGCTTCATTTACTTCTTGTATATGATATACACCCTTTTAATGCAAAAATATGCCCTATAAATATTTTCTTTTGGGGACGCAGAACTCTAGTTCGCTGGAAGGGATACCTTGTGTTTGGATGGAGGTCTCAATTTTGGGTGGACATCGCAAATTTTTTGGATGCGTGTGAAGTAAGTGCTAATGCTTCCATAGCTGTAGTATAAATGTTCTAATTGGGCGAAATAAAAAATACATCAACGCCCTTCCCTGTCCCTCTTCCGTGTGGATGCTGCTGTTGCAGGTGTATACCTCGAGAGCATCCGCTCAACCACCTGGTGATCCAGCACCGCATTACACTCCCCGAACGCCTTCCGTGCCTCTTGCAAATACTTCACCCCCTGTTGGAAACTGCCATCATCCTTACTATGCCTTTCCAGCAACGCCACTCCATGACTCTGCAAAGTACGCGCCCATTCCAGGCGCATACCACACTTGTGGAAGGTTTCCAGCGCTTGCTCGAAATACTCATTCGCCTGCTCCTGCTTGCCCTGCACCGACAGGATCTCGCCCACCAATCGCTGAGCACACGCCAGCAGCCAGGTCTGTTCAAGTCGACGAGATTCTTCCATAGCCTGCATCGCCTGTTGTTGTGCTGTGTCGATCTCTCCTAGCAATAACGAAACCTGTGCCAGGGTCAGTTTTCCCTCGGTTCTCGTCTCTGCTTCCAATCCTTCAAGAGTGAGTGCGCGTTGTAGAGCAATCCTGGCACGTTTGAGAAAATGTGTATGGGAAGTATTGCGCTGTCGTCTGGTCGTTTCTGGTAAGCCGCTATTATTCTGATTAGCGATAGCCTGGGTGATATGTAAATGTCCCAATGCGACGAGAGCAACACCAATACAAAAAGTAAGTTTCATAGCCCGACCGACTCTCAGGGCCTGACATAAAGACGTTTTTGCTGCATTAATTTTTCCTTGATCTTGCATGATGGTAGCAAGGTAACCATACAACAAACTTGTATAGATGGGATCATTCACCTGCTCAGCTAATACAAGTCCTCGTTTATAGTAGACTTCGGCCTCTGGCAGATCACCGAAACGTGCCGAAAGCATCCCGAGATTACCAAAGCCCGCCGCCATGATTTCAAACTCACCAACCCGTTCGGCAGTGCTCAGGCTGCGGCGCAAAGCGGCTTGTGCCAAGCCATGCTCAGCTTTCCTTAAATAAACATCGCCCATATTGCAACAAATAATTGCAATCTCTCTTTGACGATCATATTGCTCAAAAATTGTCAGTGCCGTCTTCAGGTGGTCTAAGGCGCTTGTACTTTGACCTACACTGGCTGCGATACCAGCCAGTAGCCTATGGGCCCGTCCAAGATCGGCAGGATCGCCTTCGAGCGTGCGTCTCGTAGCTGTTGAGTGAAAGCCGTCTACCACGACATGATTTTGCTGTCGAAGTACATCCTCGAAGATATCTAATGCATGATGTGCAGTTTGACGCGCTTCCTCAAAGTTGCCTTCCAGCCAAAGCACATAACCCTGCTGTAAGTGGAGATTTGCCCATGCTGGACCGGTTGCTAATCCCACCTTGTATAGCACCTCTTCACCGCGGCTATAACATTGTCGTGCATGTATAGTGTCACCTGTACCAAACCAGGTTTTGCCAATTTCAATCCAGAGCAAGGCTTCGATCTGCATATCATACTGAGGATCAATGTGTGAAGAGGTGAGGTGATGTTGACTACGTACTTCCAAAGCCTGCTCAAAATAGCGACGAGCTTCCTGGTTGTTTCCCTGAGATCTCGTGCTTTCACCCAGGCGTTCCAAGAGGTTAGCAAGGTGCAGGTGCTCCTCAAAACCGGCATGCGCGGGCAGTGTCCCTATATGCTCGACAGCGAGGCGATAATGTTGTACTGCTTCAGGATAGGCTGACAAAGCATATGCACGGTCACCGGCTAATTCTGCATAGTAAGCGATCTGTGATGACTCTCCTCCACCATTTACGAGGTGGTAGGAGATGGCGGCGGCTCCCTCTTGCTCACGGCCCTGGTAGGCCTGGCGCAGGACCTCGGCGGCGCGGCGGTGCAGGCTGGCACGCCTGCCAGCGGAGAGGCCGTCGTAGAGGTGGCTGACCAGCAGGGGGTGCCAGAAATAGTAGGTGATGCGCGTGCCGCTGCCCTCTTCAGTGAGCATGCCGGCCTGCAGCGCTTCCTCCAGCAGATCGAGGATGGTGTCTTCGTCTGCGTCGGGGCTGCTCGCCTCCATGGCGCAGATGGTGTTGAATTCGAAGGAGCCTCCCAGCACGGCGGCGCGCACGAGCAGGCGCTGGCAGGCGCTGCTGATCCGTCCCAGGCGCAGGTCGAGTACGGCAGAGATGGTGTCGGGTAGAGTGGTGGGTAGATACAGATAGTTTGTTGTGCCGGGCGGGTTGGACGCAATGAATTGCGTCCCTCCAATAGTTTCAGGCGCAGCTGGTTGGGGGGCTGCGTAGGTGGTAGGACCATCATGGGCGGGAGCCATAATGGGTGTAGTTTGTTGCGATGTGGTGTAATGCGAGGCTCCGATGCCGCGGGCCAGTTCTTCGGCGAAGAAAGGGTTGCCTGCGGCACTTGCCTGGATGTAGCTTACCACCGGCTCAGGCAGGGGCGAGACCAGGGTGCCGATCTGCTCGTCGCTGAGGCGTTGGATGGTGAGCGTTTCAACTGCCTGCTCACGATGCAGGTCTACCAGCACTGGATGCAGGGGATGGTTGGCGGGCAGTTCGATCTCGCGGCACGTGCCTACGACCATGACAGGCTGGCCGCGCAGCTGGCGCACCAGGTAGGCGAGCAGTTCACAACTGCTGCTATCGGCCCACTGCAGATCGTCTAGAACGATGAATAAGGGGGTGTTCCCGCTGATGGTTGCGAGCAATGCACGCGTGGCCTCCCACAGGCGCAGCTGCTCCTGATCGGGCGACGCAACCGGGGGCAGCGCCTCCTGCGGCAGGAGGTCCTGCAGTTCCGGCAGCAGGGTTCGCAGCGACTGGTAGATGAGTGGGCGCCTTGCGATCTCCTGGCGCTGCCAGAGGCCCTGGGTCATAGCCTTGCGCAGGGCCTCAACCCACATGTGATAGGGGATACTGCTCTCCTGCGCGTAGGCGCGCGTCCAGGCGAGAGCCCAGCCGCGTTTCTTGGCCTCGCGGCCTGTTTCTTCGGCCAGGCGCGTTTTGCCAATGCCCACGTCACCCATCAAGATGACGCACTGCGGGCGGCGCTGCGCATCGAGCGCGAGGCCGGTCGCTTTCTTCTGGCCGGCCAGCTTCATACGCTTGGCCTGTTCGGTTGCGAGCAGGTTGCGATGCAGTATTTCCAGTTCGTGCTCGCGTCCCACCAGCGGGCTCTGGTTGTTGCGCCCGACCTGCACATAGGCGTGCTCACCAGTGGGCGGCGCTTCGGGTAGCTGAGTATCCAGCAACGAGGCTCCGGAGGAAGCGCCTGTTTGTATATGGGCTGCCGGGTTCTTGCCGCGCCGCGCGGCCTCGTACAGGGCGCGTGTCTCCGGCAGAGGCGCTATCTTGTACTCCTGCCTGAGTACCGCGGCGAAACGCTGGTAGATGCGCAGGGCCTCAGCACGGCGGCCCGATTGTGCCAGCAAGATGACGAGGCGCTGCACGGCGGCTTCGTTGGCCGGGTCAATCGCCAGCAAGCGATCCAGGGTGTCGATAGCGCTGGACAGGTTCTCGCGGGCAATACGCAGGTCTGCCAGCTCCAACAGCAGGCCGATCCAACTGCGCTGCAGCGCTTCACGCCGTGCCTGGATCCACGAGATGTCGCGTTCTTCCGGCAAATAATCCCCGCTGTAGAGCAACATGGCTTCTTCCAGCAACTGCTCGGTCTGCCCGGGATCGCTGCTGGCGCGTACCTGGTTGAGCAGGCTCTCGAAGGCGTCGGCGTCAATCCACAACTGTTGCTGGCCGGCCAGCATTAATGTCGAGTGCTCGGTGAGCAGTAAGTTTGAGGTAGCGAGCCGGCCGCGTCTGGGTTCAAGCAGGCGACGCAGGTCATAGACTGCCTTGTCCAGGCGGTTGGTGGCCGTCTCGAAATCCAGGTCGGGCCAGAGCATGTCTATAGCCTGTTCGCGGCCCAGCTTGCGCCCGGGGCTGCTGACGAGGCAATGCAGCAGGGCACGGACACGCTGGTGCTGCAAGGTGGTGTCGGTGACAGGCTGCCACTGCCGCTGTTCGTTCTTATACTCCAGGCGGAACTGCCCCAACACGTAGAGGCGTACGACGGCACCAGCGAGGTCTTGTGCGCTGGCCGTGTCCCGCGCTTCTTCTACTACACCCAACGCGCCCTGCATTCCGGCAGGGAGATGTTTACCGACATAAGTACGGATGGTGCGCCCGCTGACGGTCTGGTACGCGTACCAGTAGGGACCGTGTCCTAGGCCCTCGCGGCACCTGCGGCAGTGGGGTTTGCCGCAGTAGCTCACTTGCTGGTGATAGGTGATTTTGCTACTGCCAGTCATTTTGCCTCTCTTGATGGACTAAGACTAAAAACTAAGCTAGCCTTCAACTAGAGGCCAACCCATTATATCAAAGTATGTCAATCTAAAAAACTCAAACACGCATAGGAATTTTGGTATATCGAGAAATTTATGAGAAGACTGGTATAAGAAATGGTAAAGATCAAGCGAAGACATGTTGAACGGGTTGTTCGTGGGGACATCACGGATAGCCCGTTCAACATGTCTTTGCTCGATCTAAAAGTGTGGGGAGATTCGCACGAGAAGCAGTGTGGGAGATGATGCGAAGAGTGGCAGGGTACACTCTAGTCATTCCAATGAACGAAGAGTTACTGATTGCGAAAGAGGGTAAGTATAGCAAGCATGAATGGTAACGTACAGACACAAGAAAGGCCTGAGACAGCTCAGGAGGTAGTCCTACTGCCTGGGAAGCGGCAGGACGAAACCAGCGAAAGAAGGAGTGCCCATATTTTCCCAACTCACCTTCTTTCTAGTGACTCTGCAAAGCTTTATCGTGACGAGATTGCGCGTGTCGACTTGCTTTCAACAGAGGAGGTCGTTTGCCTGGCGCAGCGCATTGAACGCGGTAAGGCAGCGGCGGAACATCCAAAGCAGCCGGGACACAAAGAACTTATCGAGGAGGGAGAAAGGGCTAAGCGCCAGCTCATCGAGGCCAACCTGCGGCTGGTTATTCACATCGCCAAGAAGTACAGGGGCCTGGAAATGGACCTGATGGACCTGGTCCAGGAAGGCAACCTCGGGCTGATGCATGCTGTCGAAAAGTTCGACTATAGGAAAGGTTATAAATTCAGCACGTACGCCACCTGGTGGATTCGCCAGGCTATCGTGCGCGCGTTGACAGAGCAGGTGCGTATCATTCGTGTTCCCCTGCATAAGATGGAGAAGATGAAGCAATTGATACGCGCGCAGCGACGTTTGCAACAGGGGCTGGAAGGAGAACCAACCTTTGAAGACCTGGCCGGTCACATGGAAATGACTGTGCAGCAGGTGATCGATCTTTTGGTAATGACCCAGACTCGGGAGCCGCTCAGCCTGGACATTCGCCGCAAGGTTGGCGAAGACGAACTTCCGCTAAGCGATCTGCTGGAGGACGATTCGAGGTATTCGCCTGAACGGGTGGTGATTACGCAGATGCTCGAAACGCAGATCCGCGAGTTGCTGGCGAGCCTGACACCGCGCGAGCGCAGGGTTATCCAATTGCGCTACGGGCTGGATGGCGATTGCGAACACACGCTGCACGAGGCAGGCCGGAAGCTTGGTTTAAGCCACGAAGCGGTACGCCAGTTGGAGAGCCGGGCTTTACGCAAGCTCGATCCTCTGAGTCGCAATCGAAAGTTGGATGAATTTCTAGCGTGAGCCATTACGATGACCATGAGTAGCTGAGACTACTCGATACAAATGAACAGGCAGGTAGGAAACGCCCCCGCGGGTGCTCCCTACCTGCCTGTTCATGCGGTTACAAGCGTTACAAATTTACTCTTATCCTACAAACGGCAGCGACGGCGTATCCGTGCGCAAATCATTGAAATTGAACAGGTGCATCAAATCCCCAATGGCCGAGCCGTTGGTTGGCACGTAGGGATTGGCATCGTTCGCATGCGGGTTGGGTAGTTTATCCAGGCTGCGAGCCGACAGGGTGGGTAGGTTCCAGTTGCTCTCAATGAACTTCAAGATCGAGACGTGATCGTAGTAGGTGTGATCTACGTAGCCGCGCTTAGCGTATGGTGACACCACCATCATGGGGACACGCGGGCCATCGCCAAAGAAGGTGAGCGGCTGGACGTAGCCGGAGTCGTAATAGCCGCCGCCCTCATCAAACGTGATGAAGATCGCCGTACTCTTAAACAAACTGGGCTTAGCGATAACCTCGTTCACAATGTTCGAGGCGAAGCCCTCAAACAGGGACAGGGACGAAGAGGCCGGGTGCCCATCATTGATCTCATCGGGCTTGATGAAGGACACCGCCGGCAGTGTATTATTGTTCACATCCTGCTGGAACTGCGAGTAATCCTGAATGTTGTTCCTGCGCGAGGTAGTCATGATCGAGGTGGAGTACTGGAACGGATCGCAGATGGGACAGAAGTATGGCGTCACATTCCCGCCGTTATAACCCTGGCCGTAATACTTCCAGGAGACGTTGTGCGCAGACAGGGAATCTGCAATCGTACGGGACGTCTGGGGCGGTACCACGAAAGGTGTGCCCGTCGTGAGCTGGCCGGAGGGCGTGTAGCCGGGCAGGTAGTTATTGAGCAAGTAATAGGCCCCGGGTGCACAATCACCTTTGCGGAACGGCTGATACGGCAAGGAATGCAGGTACTGGAGGATTGGTCCGACACCCGGCTGGCTTGGGTCGGAGCAGTTGCTGTAACTGCCTCCTGAGTAGCCGTCTTGCGTATAGTTGTTGTTGGTTCCAGGTTTGGGGTTGGGATTCTCGATCTGGTTGACCGGGGGTGTCAGGGGATTCCCATTTGCATCCTGGTAGTAGGCCATGTCACCCGTACCCAGCATAATATGGTTGGCCCCGGTTCCACCCATCACGGACTGGTGATAGTTGTCGCTGATGGCATAGTTATTGCCGATGAAGTTGAAATTGGGGGCATCGCCCGCGCACATATTATAGTATCCCATATCGAGGGCACCTTGATGAATTGGCTGGGGAGGATTTGCTCCGTTGTCATCGCCTGCCGTCTGGTGTACCCAGGTATACAGGTCATGCTTGCCATTGTCCTGCTCCTGCCACATCTGGTAGAAACGATGGATAGGATCCCCTACATAAGAGTTGATGTACGGGACGTACTTGGTAATCTGGTACGGTCCATTTGGTAGATTAGCCGGGAAGCGCTGATCGGGCACGTTCAGGGGCTGGCCCTGCGCGTACGTCGTATTGGGTTGAGGCAGGGTCGCGTAAGGCCCGGTCTTCTGTGGGGCGAGGCTAAACGTAGTGGTATCAGTTGCCTGCTGCTGGGCAGCGAGCCCTGCATCTTGCCCCAGATTACCCGAGCAGGTAACCATCCCCTGCGACAACAGGTTGTTGACCGATTGCCCGTGCCTGGGTTGGAATGTTCCAAAAATATTATCGAAGGTGTGGTTCTCGCCGATGATGACAATTACATGTTTGATTGGTGTCGCGGTAGAGTTGTTCCGATCGGTATTTAGTCCAGCAGCAGACGTCGAGGTCGCCTGGAACAACATACTGGTGAGCATTACAATCAAAGCAATCGCGGTTGAGATACTTGCTTTGCGAAGTTTCGTCATGTAGCTTGCTCCCCTTTCTGAGCTTAATCAATGAGACGAACTGCTTGCCGCTAGTTTGCGGTAATATCAGTATAACATTACTTCTTTAATACAGACTTTAATGTTGATTAAGAAATTGTAATATGGTTAATTAACGTTGTGGACAGCTTGCGGATTAATAACGGGACAGGTTCTTCTACCCGATTCGCACCACGATCACGCTGATGTTATCTGCTCCTCCGCCTTGCAGGGCGGCTTCTACCAGGGCAGCGCTGGCCTGGGGAGGATTGGCAGCGTATTTGTTCATGATGCGTTCGATTTCTTTGTCGCGTACCATCTCCCAGAGGCCATCGGAACAGAGGATGAGATGATCGCCCAGTTGAATGGGCAGGATGAACCAGTCCACCTTAACTTCGCTTTTTTCACCCAGGCCGCGGTAGACTTTGTTGCGGTCGGGGTGCGTATAGACATCGTCGCGCGAGATTGCCCCGGTCTCGACCAGGCGCGCTACCAACGAGTGATCGCGGGTCACCTGCGATAGCTTGCCTTCGCCTGCGCGGTAGACGTAGGTGCGGCTATCACCTACGTTGACGACATAAGCGGTGCCATCGAAGACCAGCGCGGCGGTGATAGTTGTGCCCATTTCGACGCTGTTTGCCTGGCTGCTTTCGTGCACCGCCTGGTTGGCCCATTGTACAGCTTCGACGAGTATCTTTATCACGAAGTCGTCATCCAGTTGCTCGCTTGCGAGAATATCGGGCAGAATTGTTTGAATCATGCCTTGAATGGCCAGGCGGCTGGCTTCTTGCCCCTGTGAATGGCCGCCCATACCATCGGTCACTACATACAGATCAATTGGTAGGAGACGGCCGTTGTGTGTGCAGGTGCTGCGCAGCACCACCAGGCTGTCCTCGTTTGGCCTGGACCTGCGCACGGTACCAGCATCCCAACCAATGCCGACGTCCTCTACTCTCGCCTCTCTTCGTTTTGCTTGCCTGGCTTGCTCAAGCTTAGCGCCTGGAGTTTTCAACGTTTCAGCGTATTCAAAGGGGTCCAGGAAAGCTTCTGCCAGGTTGAAGACTTTCTCAGGAGCCTTGTTCCCTGAAAGCTGACGCGAGGATTGCCAACCGCTCGCGGCAGTCTGTTGCTTGCGCCGGGCATATTGGCCACTCCTGCAATACCACCAGTGTCGCACGATGGCCAGGACTGCCCACAGCAGCACACCCCAAAGCGCCAGCCAGGTCAGTGAGAGCGTGACAAGCGCCAGTAAAGGCAACAGGATTGCAGTTCCACGCATACCGTAAAGGTGTGGAACCTGGGGAGCCGTCTGTAGCAGGAGGTACCACACAGGTGGTGGAAAACCTCCAGAGATGCGCACGAGCAGGTAGGCTGCACTGACGATGGTCAGCCAGGTAAGACCGCGCAGCCACAGGTGGATATCGTAGGCAATCCCGAATTGCTTTACTGTATCAGTGACAATGCTGATAATGGCTCCGCCCGTATGATGCTGCCTCACAGGCTGGTCTCCGTGAACGAGGTGATGGTTGCCGTGGTGCCACTCTGCTCGACAATGCGCATACCGCCGTAGCCTGATTGCAGGTCGTTATCTTTGACTGAGATCATCCAGTTGGAAGGCTCCGGCTTGCCCGCCGGCCATACGCTGGCTTCGAGCTGTGGACCAATGGCCCGGAAGCGGAACGTGTAGGCTGTACCGTCCTGTGCTGAGAATGGCACAGTTTTTAAGACCGTTACAACCCCTGCTGCTTTTTTGAGCAGGATCAGTTGGCCGCCTCCGAGGAAGACTTTGTAGAGATTGTTCGCGTCCGTCCAGTGTAAGACTGGGCCGAGGCTGGACGCGGCATAGTGGGTCAATGAGCCGTTCATCACCACTTCGGCATTGGTTGCACGTGGGCCTAAGACGGCGTCATAAACGCCATTGCCATTAGTGACCTGGCCTGCATGGTTTTCGATAACGAAACTTTGTGAAGTCCTGGCGTCCGCACCCCAGGCCTGCCCATCACTAGCAACGCCCCAGGATGCCTGGTTTGGCCGCTGGAAGGTGTCCTGGGCCAGCATATTTTTGGGCGGCGAAGCCAAATTTTTTGCCGGCGATGGCGAGGTGCCCGGGACCGGTGACAGTTGTGGTGTTGGCACAGTTACACGCGCCTGGGCAGTAGGGACTACGTGTGGGGATGCCGCAAATTTGACCTGTGCCGCCGGTAACGTCAGGGCGCTTTGTATTTCTGCTGAAAAGCGGGCAGCAAGTATATCAATTGCCAGGACGAATCCCACTATGATCAAGCCAACCCTGGCGGTGCGTGGCGAAATACGTTTGTAACGAGATAGACGGTGACGATGTGTTTGTGTGCGCATCAATTTTCCTTATCTCTCTCTTTCCATAACTTCTATGTAGAGGCTATAGACGATCTGGTCGGCGACACCTTCGCCTACGTATTCAGCAAGGGTGTCCTGGGAGACGCCGATACGATCCATTTGTGCGCGAATATAGGCGTGGCGTGCTTTTCCGCTGGCAAAGCCGATCATACCGTAGCGCATGGCCTCGATTTGTAGTTCGATTTGCTGGCGTAGCCGGGCAACTTCACTCTGGTTCATTATTAGATGGTTCCTCCACCTGGTTGTGCCGCTTAAGGTTTGCTGCTGTGCTGTGGTGTCTTACGATGCTGGCTTTATTTTTTATGTACAAGAATTTTTTCTTATACCAGTCTTCTGTATGTCTTTTGTAACTATTCAGGTCTCCGTTCTTTTGTGCCGCCTGCGGCGGGCGGGGTGGAGGAGAAAGGCGGGGGCACCCCGCGCCCCGCCAAGGGGCCTTGCAGGCCCCTTGGAACCCCCTGCTAAATAGTTACTGTCTTTTTTAAGCAAGCGCGGATTTCTTCTGGGAACGCTTGTCAGTGTTTGGTCCCGCAGGTAGGGGACGGACGTTAGATAGTTGTTCGAGGCAGGATAGGGCGACGGAGAGCAGTTCCTGGATTTTGAACGGTTTGGTGATGTAGCCTCCGGCACCGGCGAGGCGGCTCTTGAGACGATCGAGCATGCCGTCGCGACCGGAGAGCATGATGACTGTTGTGTGCTCAAACTGCGTGCTTGTCTTCAGCAGGCGCAGGACGTCGATGCCGTCGAGTTTTGGCAGGCCTATGTCGAGAAAGATGAGGTCGGGTATGCAGACTTCGCCTTGCTTGAAGGCGCGCAAGGCTTCATATCCGTCCTGGTAGCTGATGCAGGTGATGCCACAACGGCGCAAACTGATTTCTACGATTTTACGCACGACTGTTGAGTCGTCAATGACGACGACATTATTCATGTCTCGCCCTCCTTTCCGTCTATAAGCCAGAATAGACTAATACAGGCATGACGAGCATGGGGATGAGCTCGTCATGCTGAGACATAGCGCTTACCTTTTGCTGCCACCTTGGGATGCCTGGTGGTGAGAGCAAGAAGGCGCTAACCAAGCGCTATACCTATGGGAAGTATAGGCCAGGATGGTTCGCTCTATCTCCCTTGATCCTTCTGAGGGACAGATACATAGGTTGACATTTCGCTCATCTGCTGATATTCTTAAAAATACAAAAGGATTTTGGGCGCGAGGATTTGTGCCCGCATATGCAATCTGACCCGCGTTGATCGAACAGAGTATGAGAGTGGCGGCCGACAGCGATCCGAAGCAGAGTGGAAGTTCGGAATGGATGCGCCTTCTCAGAACGCCTTCGTGAGCGGCTGGCCGAAGAAAGCCTAGCAAGGATACGTCCGGAAGTGTCCCAGCAGCGGCAAGTAGGACCAGGTGGGCGGTTCCCACGCAGCAAAATAACCGGGAAAAAGTGGTCTTTCTACCTTAGGCTACATGGTGGTAGGCTAAGGCGTCACCAGCGGGGGACATATCAAAAAAGAAAGGCAATTAGGGTGGCACCACGGGTGTAGTAGCGAGCCTGCATAGAACTTCGCTTACTGCTCTCGTCCCTTCTCCAAATGTCCGGGAAGGGGCGGGGGGTTTTTATTGCTCTGCTCCTTCCATATTACATTTTGTGAAGGAGTATGACACAATGACAATCAACCCGAACATGGTTATTGCTGACAACGCACTTGAGCTAGCTTTACAGAAAATTGCAACGGTCGACGTGCCACAAGGCAAACACATCGCCCTGGCTTATTCTGGCGGGCTCGACTCGACGCTGTGCGTCAAACTCTCCCAGTTGAAGTACCATGCTCGCAAACTTACCGCCATTACGGTCGATGTCGGGCAGGGGGCGGAGGAGATAGAGCAGAGTACCGCAAGAGCGGTGAAGCTGGGTATCTCGCCGCTCGTGATCGATGCAAAGCAGGAATTTACCGAACAGTGGCTCAGCAAGGCGATCCAGGCGAATTCCGATTATAACGGCTATCCCGTCTCCACTTCGATGACGCGTCAGCTGATCGCGGCCCACGTGGCGCAGAAGGGCCTGGAACTCGGTTGTGATGCCCTGATGGAAGGCTCTACCGGCAAGGGCAACGACCAGTACCGTATGCACAATGTTTTCAGCCTCTTCGCTCCTGGCACACCTATCTTCGTGCCTGTTAGAGACTTTGACCTCACACGTGGAGAGGAACAGTTGCTGATGGAGCATTATGGCGTGCCGGTCGAGGAAGTAATTGCTGGCGGTGACGATAAGACCATGTGGTGCCGCTCAATCGCCAGCGGGGGGATTGACCTGACCACGGAACTGCCGGATTCGATCTGGTTGTGGCTGGTACCGCCCGCCAAGGCTCCTGATAAGCCGACCACGATTACATTGAGCTGGCAAAACGGGCTGCCCGTGGCGTTGAATGGCGAAGCCCTGCCACTCGACCAGATCATCGAGCAATTGAATGTGATCGGCGGGGCCAACGGCATCGGCAAAATCGACATCTTCGAGGATGGCATCATGGGTATGAAGTCCCGCGAGATCTATGAAGGGCCTGCTGCAACCATCCTGCTGAAGCTGCACCGCGATTTAGAGCAGTTCTGCCTGACCAAAGAAGAGATCCAATTAAAACGCCAGCTTGATGCGCAGTGGGCCAGGCTGGTTTATCACGGTGAGTGGTTCCACCCGCTGAAAGATGCCATCGATGCTTTCATTGCCAGCACGCAGAAGGTCGTGAATGGCGAATACACCGTAGAACTTTACAAGGGCAACATCGATATGCGCACACGCACATCATCAAGCGGCCTGTTCTTCCCGGATATACGCTCGATTAAGAGCGCCAGCTTCAACCAGAAGGAATGTGCTCCCGCGGCGCATATACGCGGACTGCCCTATGAGTTGATCGCGCGGCGCAATCAAATTGCGGGCGTAGGGTACAAGGGAGAGCAGTCATGACGAAGCTGTGGCAGAAAGGCTATCGTTTGAATGAGCAGGTGGAACGCTTCGAAGCGGCGCAGAATAGCCTGCTTGATGTGCGTCTCATTCGCCACGACGTGTGGGGGTCGCTTGCTCACGCTGCCATGCTGGCGAAAATTGGTGTGTTGACAAAGGAGGAGCACAGGGTATTGAAAGATACCCTATGCGGGGTGCTGGAACTGGAAGCAGCGCATGAATTCATTGTCACGGTGGCGGACGAGGATGTGCACACCTGTGTCGAGAATTACCTGGTAGCGACAGCGGGTGCGGTGGGTAAGAAGATACACCTGGCGCGCTCACGCAATGACCAGGTGCTGGTAGACCTGCGCCTGTACGGCAAAGAGCAAGTGCATAGCGTAGCCGAAAAACTGTGCGGTCTCTGCTCGGCGTTGTTGGAGCTGGCCGGCGAGCATGCCAATACGCCCATGCCGGGCTATACACATATGCAGCGGGCAATGCTTTCATCGGTTGGCTTATGGGCAGCGAACTTTGCAGAAGCCCTGCTGGATGATGAGCAACTACTCGCGGCAGCCTACAAGCTCAACGACCAATCCCCGCTAGGCTCGGCTGCCGGATACGGAGTACCCATTGCTATTGACCGGGAGTATTGCGCCGACCTGCTGGGCTTCTCGAAAGTGCAGAACAACGTCATCTACGTGCAGAACAGCCGGGGCAAGATCGAGGCCGCCATTGTGCAGGCGCTGGCGCAAATCATGCTCGATCTGAGTAAACTGGCACAGGACATCCTGCTCTTTACGACGGTCGAATACGGCTTCTTCCAGGTCCCACAAGAACTGTGCACCGGCAGCAGTATTATGCCGCAAAAGCGCAACCTGGGAGTAATGGAACTGGTGCGGGCGCGCACGCAGACGATGCTTGCGCTGCAACAACAGATCCTGGGGATCGTGAGCGGCCTGCCTTCTGGCTATAACATGGACTACCAGGAGACAAAACGTCCTTTCATAGAAGCGCTGGACGTGGTGCAGGAGAGCCTGGAGATTTGTACGCTGGTCGTCAACGCGCTTGAAGTCAATTGCGAGCGCCTGACTGCCGCCTGTACCTTTGAACTCTTTGCCGCCGACCGCGCCTATGAACTCGCCACCGTTGCCAAATTGCCGTTCCGCGATGCATACCGCATCGTTGGGGCCGAAGTAACGGCACAACTGGACCGGCATCTTCCCTTACCCGTAGAAAGCCAGGAGCAGCTTGCAGGGCGACTGGCCGCGCGTAGTCACCTGGGGGGCGCCGGGAACCTGGGGCTGGTACAGGCACAGGAACGGCTGGATGAAGCCCAGGCCCTATGGGAAAAACGGAGAGAGACTTTTACGGTGGCAATACAAAAGCTGGTAGGAAACGAGGGGGAATAAGATTATGGCAACAGTCGTACTTGCATATTCGGGTGGCTTAGATACGTCGGTGGCCATTCGTTGGATCAAGGAACAATATAACCTGGATGTGATTACGCTGACAATCAATGTCGGCAACGAGCGTGACATGGCTGCTATCGCCGCTCGTGCCGAGCAGATTGGAGCGATCAAAGCGCTGGTTGTCGATGGCCGCACTGATTTTGTGCGTTACTTCGTGTGGCCCGCGCTGCAAGCGGGAGCAATTTACGAGGGGCAGTATCCCCTGGCAACTGCCCTGGCGCGACCATTGATTGCACGCCTGCTGGTCGAGGTGGCACACGCAGAGGGAGCCATGGCGGTGGCTCACGGCTGCACCGGCAAGGGCAACGACCAGGTGCGCTTCGATGTCTCGGTCAACACGCTTGCGCCTGACCTGAAAATCATTGCCCCGGTGCGCGAATGGAGTATGACACGTGACAATGAAATTGCTTACGCGGTAGAACATGGCATTCCTATCAAGGTAACTAATGCCAGTCCCTACTCGGTCGATCAAAACCTGTGGGGAAGGAGCATCGAGTGCGGCGTACTGGAAGACCCCTGGGCAGAGCCACCGGAAGAGGTCTACGCCTGGACGACCAACCCTGGTCTCAACGGGTCATCTCCGGCAGAGCCGGCTTACGTGGAGATCACTTTTGAGCAGGGCATACCCGTGGCGCTGAATGGCGAGGACATCGACGGTGTGGCCTTGATCGAAATGCTGAACAAGCTGGCAGGGAGCTATGGTATTGGGCGTATAGATCACGTCGAGAATCGCCTGGTAGGCATTAAATCACGCGAAGTGTACGAGGCACCCGCTGCTGTCGTGCTGCATAGCGCCCACAGCGCATTGGAGGGCTTAACGCTCAGCCGCGACCAGGCACGTTTCAAGGAAGTGGTGGCAGCGGAGTACGCGCGCTTAATTTATAACGGCCAGTGGTACAGCGCACTGCACCAGGACCTGGCAGCATATGTGCAGAGCACGCAGCGTTTTGTGAGTGGAGTCGTGCGCGTGAAGCTGTCGCATGGGTATTGTGCCGTTGTCGGACGCAAATCGGAGCACTCGCTTTACAACCACAGCCTGGCAACGTATGACAGCGGTGATCAATTCGACCACAATGCGGCGCTGGGTTTCATCAAGTTGTGGGGGCTGCCGCTCACCACGCAGGCAAAGGTACAACTCTTGCCCGCGTTTGAAGCGGAGGGCAACTTGCTGCGAGGACCCGTTGGTAAGGAGGTTTAATGATTTCAGTTTCAGTAGTCAATGTGACCAGCTACACCGGATTGGAGCTGCTGCGCTTGTTAGCGCAGCACCCCCAGTTCAAGGTAACCGAGGTTACGGCTCGCAGCGCCGCCGGGAAGCGATTGGATGAAGTCTTCCCACAACTGCATGCCAGGACGAACACGCAAATTCCGCCTCAACTGGTGATCACGGAGGAACCGGCACAGACTGATCTCGCATTCGTGTGCTTGCCGCACGCGGCAGCGGCTGAATCGGCGGTAAAGCTACTTGAACGAGGCACAAAAGTAGTGGATCTCTCCGCTGATTTTCGCCTGCACGATGCAACACTCTACGAGGAGTGGTACAAGCATACACATCCTGCGCCTGCTTTGCTGGAGACAGCGATTTATGGACTGTGCGAGCGTTACCGGGCGTCTATCGAAGGGGCCACACTGGTGGCTAATCCTGGCTGCTACGCTACCGCCGCCCTGCTTGGCCTGTTACCGGCAGTAGCGCTGGGCATCATAGGCCCTGATATGATCATCGATGGCAAATCGGGTGTTAGTGGTGCCGGGCGTTCCCTGACGTTGGGCACACACTTTGCCGAGGCAAATGAAGATGTGAGCGCATACAGCGTCACGGGGCATCGTCACCTGGCGGAGATTACGCAGGAACTTGAAGCTGCCAGCGTGGCAGCTGGGCACCCGGTCAAACTCCCACTACGTATCACATTCATACCGCACCTGGTGCCCATGACACGCGGGATCCTGGCTACATGCTATGCCGATCTAAATGAGGATGCAGTAAAGCTGGTCTCAACGACAGCAGAGGTCCGTGCACTCTACGAGGAGTATTATGCAAACGAGCCCTTTGTGGACGTGGTAGATCAGCCACCACATACAAAATGGACGTATGGCAGCAATCAATGTTTTGTTTATCCAATGGTGGATACGCGTACCAGGCGTCTACTGGTAATTTCTTGCCTGGATAATCTCGTCAAGGGTGCCGCTGGCCAGGCGATACAGAATGCAAACCGGCTCTATGGATTGCCGGAGACCGCCGGATTACCACCGGTATCTGTATACCCATAGATATTCGGCCTTAAAAGCGGGGATCTAAGGGGCCAGAGTCCGGGGAACCCGGCACGGCGAGCCCTTTGCACCCAATATTCTGGGATGAAATTCAGGAGGAGTTATCTTGGCAAGTACTTATTCAATGACATCTGAAAACCAGGTTAATAATGATCAACACTTGATTGCGCAGGTATTGCGCGAGGCGATTCCGTATATTGACTTCTTAAAAGAGAAGACGCTGGTCATAAAACTTGGTGGAAGTACCCTGGAAAACCAGAGGAGTGTGTTACAGGATATCATCTGGCTGCAGGCGCTGGGCGCACGCCCTGTACTGGTACATGGCGGTGGACCGTATATAAATGAGTGGCTGGATAAACTGAATATGCCAACACACTTTCAGAACGGCCTGCGCGTTACCGATGCCAGCACGTTGGATGTCGTGCGCATGGTGCTGCTGGGCCAGGTGAATGCCGGCCTGGTCTTGCTGGCCTCACAGTTGGGTGGCAAAGCTATCGGCTTGAGCGGAACTGATGGCAAGATGATATACGCGCGCATTGCCGACAAAAGCCTGGGCTTTGTGGGAGAAATCGAGTCGGTCGATCCCACGCTTGTTCAGATGCTGATCAACCAGGGTTATATTCCCGTGATTGCGCCGCTGGGCCAGTCGGCAGATGGGGATTGCCTGAATATCAACGCGGACCTGGTGGCAGCGCACCTGGCAGGCGCGTTGAACGCAGAGAAACTCATCTTCCTGAGCAACGTCGTTGGCATCTGCCGCAGAGATGGATCATTGATCTCAGAACTCAACGAGGTAGAGGCACAGCAACTGATAGAGGAAGGTGTCATCACCGGCGGCATGATACCCAAGGTTTTTGCCTGCCTCGACGCCTTGCTTGCTGTACCAAATGTGCATATTGTAGATGGAAGAGAGGCGCACGTGCTGCTGCGCGAATTGTTTACCGACCAGGGCGCAGGGACGATGATCGTCAGAAAGAAGCAGTGAGTGGCTCGCGAAATTTTTATTGACAGACATTGATATCGCTTGTATACTCATTATATACACAACCGAATACTTGAAAGCATCGAACAGGAAGAGTATATGACATGGCGGCGGTCGCAGAGAGTCGGAGCAGGTGGGAACCGACCCAACGCAGTCATAAAATGGGCCTGTAAGTCAGGGTACGAACATTGCAAGTATCAAGCATCAGTAGTTTCCTGCGGAATGTCCCCCGTTACTGAGGACAGGATATTAACTCAGCGTAACCGGCGTTTGAGTGTATCCGGCAAGAGGGATTATCTGCTTATCTCAACCCATAAGCTGGGCTTTAGACAAAAAAAGATAATCTGAATCAGGGTGGCACCACGAAAGCATTACGCCTCTCGTCCCTTGTGTGGGATGAGCGGCGTTTTTTATTGTTCTCAAATACTTCGATGGAGGTATACCGATGCCAGTTGAGATCAGCTACTACCCAACATTTAAAGAAGTCAGGCAATTACGCGATGCGGAAGCGGCGAAAGTTGAAGATGGCCGAAAGCCCCTACTGCCACTGTGTCGCGACATACTTGCCGATATGGAGACACCGGTCTCAGCCTACTGTAAAGTTGCACGTGGGGCGTATACGTTTTTGCTGGAGAGTGTCGAAGGTGGAGAACGCATTGCCCGTTATTCATTTATTGGCGTTGACCCGTACCTGGTAATGACTCAGCGGGGTGGAAACGCGACACTGCGCAAGGTGCAACGCGGATATACTGCACCGGCGTCAACTACCCAGAGTGTTGAAGAGATCCCCTGTCATGACCCGCTGGAATTCATTGAGGCTGAACTGGGCCAGTATCGACTGGTTGCACCCGTGGGTATTGTGCCTGATGGGCTGCCACGCTTTCACGGGGGAGCTGTAGGGTACCTGGCGTACGAGACGGTCGCACGTTTCGAGCGTCTACCAGTCCCCGAGAAGGACGCGCTCGGATTACCACTCGCTGTCTTCTGCTTCACCGAAACGGTAGTGGTATTCGACCACCTCAAACACCGCGTCAGAGTTGTCACACACCTACACCTGGATGCACCCGACCCGGATGCAGAGTACCAGCGTGCGCTTGCCGTGCTCGACGATGTGCAGCGGCGATTACAGCAGGAAGCACCACTATTACCTTGTGAGCCTGCGCCTCTTGAGGATACTGCCGCACTTCAGGTTGCCTCAAACCGCACACCCGCGGAATTCGAGACGATGGTGCGAAGTGGGCTGGAATATATTCGCGCGGGCGATATCTTCCAGGTCGTGTTATCGCAACGCCTGAGCAGGCATGTCAACGCTGCACCCTTTACCGTCTACAGGGCGCTGCGTACGATCAATCCCTCACCCTACATGTTCTTTCTCGATTTGGAGGATTTCCAGATCATCGGTGCATCACCGGAATTGCTGGTGCGCGTCGAAGATGGTGATGTAACCATCCACCCGATCGCAGGTACGCGCCGGCGTGGAGCAGACCAGCGGAGTGATCAAAAGCTAGCCGAGGAGCTACAAAATGATCCTAAGGAGCGTGCCGAGCATGTGATGCTGGTTGACCTTGGCCGCAACGATGTAGGACGAGTAAGCGTGCCCGGAAGCGTGCAGGTAAACCAGTTCATGGAAATTGAACGCTACTCGCACGTGATGCACCTGGTCTCTAATGTCACCGGGCGACTGCGACCGGATATCAGCCCGTACGAGGCACTGCGTGCTGGATTCCCGGCAGGTACGGTGTCAGGAGCGCCGAAAATTCGCGCCATGGAGATCATAAGCGAATTGGAGGATGAACAGCGGGGCGTGTACGCGGGAGCAGTTGGCTATTTCAGCTATTCCGGGAACCTGGATACGGCGATCGCCCTACGCACCATGGTCATGCAAAATGGCCGGGCCTATATTCAGGCCGGGGGTGGAATCGTTGCCGATTCCGATCCCGTCGAGGAGTACCAGGAGAGCATGAACAAGGCCAGGGCATTGCTGCGCGCTCTAGATGAAGCCGAGAAGATGGCTGAAGAAAGAAGGGGTACCAATGCTGCTATTACTAGATAACTACGACAGCTTCACCTACAACCTGTACCAGTACCTAGCAGAGTTGGGAGCAGATGTCCAGGTACGCCGCAATGACCAGGTGAGCCTGGAAGAGATCGGGAGGATGCAGCCCGAGCGCATCGTCATTTCACCCGGACCTTGCACACCAAACGAAGCGGGCCTGTCTTGCGATGTCATAGCGACATTCGGCCCATATATCCCTTTATTGGGAGTGTGCCTGGGACACCAGGCCGTTGGCCAGGTATATGGAGGACGAGTTGTGCGGGCGCCGCAGCCGATGCACGGTAAAACGTCATTGATCTATCACCAGCGCGAGGGAGTATTTGGCAATCTTCCTCAACCTTTTGAAGCAAACCGTTATCATAGCCTGATTGTCGAGCGCTCAAGCCTGCCGGCTGAACTGGAGATTACCGCTGAGACCGACGACGGATTGATTATGGGCCTGCGGCACCGCAGTTACCCGGTCCAGGGGGTGCAGTTCCACCCTGAATCAATTATGACGCCGGTAGGGAAAGACCTGCTAAGGAATTTCCTTGTATTCTGAAGGAAGTGGAACGGTCGCGATCTGAACCATGCGCTCACCCAACCGCAGCAGTGCTTCACGTAATTCCGGCGGATGATGGATGACGAACGGCAAGTTCAGCGCCATCAGATAGCGCGCCATACCCTCCACATCATCGTATTGCTCCTGAAGCAGCACTCCTGTTGGGGTGGGCGTCAGCGTTCCATATAACGCAGGAATCCTCTGTTGCACGGTCGACAAGTCTGCTTGAAACTCGACTTCCATCTGCATGCCGCTTGTCTTAGATTTCTCCCTCACAAAGGCCTCATAATCGAACTCCTCCGCTTTCTCAAAGGTCTCCGAGAGGATCTCTACCTGCTGGATGCGATCCAGGCGAAACATACGGTAGTCTTGACGCAGGCAGCAGTACCCGACCAGGTACCAGTGCCCTTTCCACCCGGTCAGGCCATACGGCTCGACCTTGCGGTGGGTGCTCTCGTGCTGATACGAGCGATAGTCGATTGCAATCCGCTGTGAAGCGTGAATCGCTCCGCTCAGATCGATCAGCAGAGAGGCATCAGGCCGCGCTTGCTGGTTATGCGGAAAGAGCACCACATGCGAAGAAACGGCTTGCAGACGTTCTCGCGCTCGCAGGGGCAGGACCCGCGAGACTTTCGCCAGCGCTCCTTCAATGGCCGCCGCTGCTTGTCCGATCTCCAGCCATGGGCTCGCCAGCAAACCCAGCATGATCGCCATGGCCTCCTCTTCCGTAAAGAGCAGTGGGGGCAGTTTAAAGCCAGGACGGAGCCGATACCCGCCATGCCGGCCAATGGTGGCTTCGACAGGAATGCCGACATCCTGGAGATGCGTGATGTAGCGGCGCACCGTGCGTACATCCATCTCCAGGCGAGCGGCTAACTCTGGACCGCTGATGGACGGCCTGGACTGAAGCAATTCGAGCACGGTGAGGACGCGACTGGTTGGATGGTACATGATAATCCTCTCTGCTTTCAGCAATCTTCAATCATCCCCTCTCAAACGAGGACCGATTCTGCCCTCCTTCAATGATATACTCCAGGTAGTAGATAAGTCAAGCGAGCGGGGTCATCAATCAGAGGCCCTGACTAGGATCGATCCGGCCTACCTTCTGACTCACGCACGCGGTAAAACTGTCCTGCGCGTCGTGGAGTAAACTTCTATTCACGCTTTGCCTGCTTTAACACGTCCTAGCAACATGCTAGACTGAAGATAATTAGGAATACTTGCCCTGAGCAGACATGTTCTCTAGTAGTAGAGAGATCCTCATATTTCTCAATTTCCAATACGCTGAAGAAAGGACCAATATATGAATAAATGGCAGGAACGAAATGAACGGGTTATTGAGGAATTCCGTGCAAATGGAGGCAAGGTAAAAGGTTGGGCGCCATTAATCCTTCTGACAACCACAGGAGCCAAAACTGGTCAACACCGTATAATACCATTGATGTATGTTTCTGATGGTGATCGAGTATTAGCAATAGCTTCTAAAGGAGGCAGCCCGAAACATCCTGTGTGGTATCACAACCTGCTGGCTCACCCCGAAGTTACTGTTGAGGTTGGTAGCGAGAAGTTTGATGCCACAGCGAGAGTTCTCACCGGCGAGGAGCGGGAACGAGCATTCGCGAGAGCGGCGGAAGTATTTCCCCCTTATGCCGAGTATCAAAAGAAAACGCCACGCGAAATTCCTGTTATTGCTCTCGAACGGCGTGCCAGCTAACTCACCCGATGTACTATAGTTTGTCGAATAGAGCTTAGGGCTGATGTCCACTCTTGAAACGGTGTGTTCCGTTTCAAGAGTGGACACCAGTTCGTTTATGCCATATTCGGTCTAGAAGCGAACGCAAATCTTGCCAAAGTATCCACCTTTGGGATAGAACGAGACAAAGCCGCAGTAGCAGCTTGCCGTTCTTGCTTCCATCTCTTACAATGGATTATAGCTGTTCAATCGAAACAGGCAGTCATGACGACGGTGTCACGATAAGCCTGTGTACTGGCAAAGAAAGCCATTCACAAGACTTTTTTTGACACAAAGGAGCATTTTCATGATTGTCGTAATGCAACAGCATTGTAGTGACGAAGCTATCGAACACGTAATGACCTTCCTGAAAGATCGCGGGTTGAGTGGTCATCTCTCGCAAGGTGTCGAACGCACGATTATTGGCGTTCTGGGCGCAGTTGGCCCCTCCGGTACACGCACGACAGCCGGTGGTGTCAACCCGGCAATCGGAGAAGCGCTAGAGGGACTGCCGTGTGTAGAGCAAGTAGTTATAGTGTCCAAGCCATACAAGTTAGCCAGCCGCGAATTTCACCCTGAAAATACTATCGTGGAGGTTCTGGCACCGTGCACAACCGAGGGAGTAGTTCGTATTGGCGAAACTGCTGTCGTAATGATGGCGGGACCCTGTACCGTTGAAAGTGAAAAGCAATTGATGACCACGGCTGAGGCGGTTAGAAAAGAGGGGGCAGTTATCCTGCGCGGAGGAGCTTTCAAACCATCTACCTCTCCCTATGGCTTCCGTGGTATGGGCGAAGAAGGGCTAAAGCTGCTCGCGAAGGCGCGCGATGAGTTTGGCATGGCGATCATCACCGAGGTCATGACACCTACTGACGTGGAACTGGTCTGTGAGTACGCCGATATCCTGCAAATCGGCACGCGCAGTATGCAAAACTACATGCTGCTCGACGAGGTAGGACGCATTGAGAAACCCATCTTACTCAAGCGTGGGATGTCCGCTACTATCGAAGAATGGCTGCTGGCAGCAGAATATGTGCTCTCGCAGGGAAATCCCAGGGTGATCCTGTGCGAACGCGGTATACGCACCTTCGAGAGGATGACGCGCAACACGATGGATATTAGCGCTATTCCGGTGATCAAACGACTCTCGCACCTGCCAATCATCGCTGATCCCAGCCAGGGGACCGGGCACCGCGACCTGGTGAGCGCTATGTCGCTGGCTTCCGTTGCTGCAGGCGCTGATGGCCTACTGATCGAGGTACATCCTAATCCTGACGAAGCATTGAAAGACGGTGCTCAATCACTAACGCTCGATCAATTCAAGAGCTTGATGCCACAAGTGCAGTTAGTTTCCACGGCTATTGGACGGACGGTTGTAACTGGATAAAAACCTTTACACCGCATGGCTGCTAACTGGAAGCTTACATAATAGTCACCGCGCTCACTCCTTTAGACGTACCCACGAAAATGCGTCCCTGGGATAGAGTCGGCGTGGCAAAGTGTGGAACCGTAAAGCCCAGCGAAAGCTTTGCACGCACAAGGCCGGTATCGATATCGAGAGCGTAGAGGATGCCACCGTAATCGAGGCTGTAGAGTGTGTGTCCTCCCACTATGGGAGGAAATTTTATTTGTTCAGAAGCCTGCCAATCGAGCACCAGCTTTGTTCCTGAGGGGTCCAGAACCCTCCGCAGACCGTCGAAACAGGGAACAAAGATCTGTGAGCCCACTGTCGCGGTTCCTCCCTGCGCCACCCCATTGCAGACTCTCACCACCGCAACCTGACCCCCTATACCACCCAGAGCACCGGCATGGAGCAGGTAGCCAAAACCGGATTTGCCAGCGATGAAGACAAGGCCGCCTGGCAGCAGCGCTGGCCCCATTGAACCAAGATCTTGATCGCCGGTATCCTGCACGCGCCACTCGGCGGGAGCAAAACTATCTTCCAGGTGCAGTGTTGGTGAGAGGCGCAGGACGGCATTACTTAAATCCCAGTTTCCGCTGATGTGGTCTTCATTGCCCGTCGCTACATAGACCTGCCCCTCCTGATCGATCGCTGGCCCCGAAGGTTCCCAGATGCCACCTGAATCCCGAGTCGGGACTTGATAGGAGAGTAAAGACTCCCTCCCATCTGTCCGAGAGGCGACTATCGTCCCATGGTACTGCCCACAGTCATCGGCGATACCACCAAAGGCGATGTAGACCATCCCATGAGAGAGGGCCAGTGCCGGACGCTGCAGGTATATCCGTGGTGGATCCATTGCCGGCACGTCCACCAGGCGATGTACGCGTATCTTGCCGGTGTTCACATCCACGCCCACCAGCAGGTGCCTGGGACCGGTGACCTCAGCAACCGCAAAGACCAGTCCGCTTACAGGGTCATAGACGGGGGTGCCGGTGATCCCAATCAGATCGATAGTCCCACCACAGTTCAGCGCTGACAGGGGAACGGGTTGCCCAATGGTGGTACGCCATTGCACCTGCCCCGTACGAGCATCGAGAGAGTAGAGGCTATCTCCCTCGGTGGCAACAATGACGCGCTCACCAATGACCAGTGGTTCCGCGTACACTGCATGGTCCAATTTCGCTGTCCAGGCAGGTATGAGCCGTTTTGGATCAGGCTCGTTTGCCAGGTACCCGGTACGGGCGTTGTCGTGATGATAGGTAGGCCAGTCGGTGCCTTTCAAAGCGGTAGGCGTGGGCGATAGCGCGGTAGGCAATAAGGACAACGAGGGAATATTCCCCCGTGGCGCGCTGGAACGGGGTAGTGGCGTGCCCGGGGCAATGTAGTAACTCGCGAGCACTGCGAGGAATAGGATGCCTGCCAGCCTGAGTGCTCTATGGCGAAAGAAGCTTGCCTGGTTAGAGATTATCCGCGGCGGGCGGGTGAGGACAAAGACGAAAGGTATACTAACGAGTACAGTGAGCAGAATAAGATCAAACACTTTCCAAACCTTCCTTTGCTAAGGAAATCAGGGTAGTAGCTTCAAGTAATGATGAGGACATTTCATAACTCGAAGGCCCACCCGGCAGGATTTCGGGCCACTCCTCAGGTGACGCGCCTCGCCCTCTCTGGTGCTAGTATAAGGAGGAAGCGCCATGAAAGTGTCATGAGCACTGTCATGAAAGCGTCATGAACATCGTCATGGGCAGTGGCCTGAAACGCTGACCTATAGATGAGCAAGCAAGAACGCGCCTGGCAGGAAGCACACACCAGCGCGTCCTCCGACCGAGCAGCAGGTGGACTCGATCACGAGTGCGGGCATCAGGAGCTGATCTTGTGGATAGGGGGATTCGCCTTTCGGAGTCTCTCAACAGGCTGATATATTATATAGTGTAGTTGTATGGCACAAGGAAGGAAGAAAAGCGATGATTGAGCATGAAGTAACCGGAGTGAAGTCTGAAGTAGCCAGATTGAACGATGATATGGAAGCGAACTTCCTCACGCCATTATGGCAGATTGAGGAAGCGACCATGCCGCTACAGCCCAGGCCAAAGGCTGTAGCCTGGCTATGGAAGTGGTCAGATTTGTATGATATCGCGCAACGTTCCGGCAGGCTGGTTCCGGTGGAGCGCGGCGGAGACCGGCGAGCGATTGCGTTGCGCAACCCTGGACTCGGCGGGCAGCCATTTGCAACGCCCACACTGTGGGCGGCGGTGCAGTGGTTGAATGGTCACGAGGTTGCACCCGCCCACCGCCACACGGCACAGGCAGTGCGCTTTATCATCAACGGCAGTGGCTCGTGGAGCACAGTGGAGGGCGACAGGGTTTTTCTGGAGCGTGGTGACTTTGTACTAACTCCCGCCTGGCTCTGGCACGATCACGGGAGTAAGACAGATAAGCCAGCGGTCTGGATGGATGGGCTGGACATTCCACTGAATAATTACCTGGATGCCAGCTTTTTCGAGCCATATCCCGGCGAGGCCCAGGAAGTTACAGCGGCGCTCAACGAAACAGTGCTCAAATACGGCATCGGCCAGCTGCGTCCCGCCTGGGAGAAGCGATCGGTTGACTACCCACCGATGTTTACCTATAAGTGGGCCGACACCGAGCACGCGCTCAATAACCTGGCCCAGGTCGATGCCAGCCCGTTCGACGACGTGGCGCTGGAGTACATCAATCCTCATACCGGAGGCTCCGTCATGCCCTCATTCTCGTGTTGGATCCAAATGCTCCGGCCTGGTGTGCATACACAGGCCCACCGGCACGTGGGCAGCGCTGTCTACCACGTCTTCGAGGGAAGCGGCGAGACGGTCATCAATGGTATGCGCTTCGCATGGGAGCAGGGCGATATATTCGTCATCCCCAGTTGGGCATGGCACGAACATCACAACAGCTCGGCAGAGAAGCGGGCGATTCTCTTCTCAATACACGATACGCCCGTGCTGGCCGCGCTCAATAAGTACCGGGAGGAAGCCTACAGCGAGAATAACGGGCATCAGCCGATTAGCGGCACCTTCTCAGGCCGCAGTTGAGTTGATACGCTTTGTGCCGGACAATAGAAGGAGTACGCGATGCGAATCATCCGTTACCGGTCCGCTAATGGTAAGGCCGCCCTTGGAGTCAGTTCCGGGGATCGGTCCTTCAGTGTTTTCTTTGACCCCTTTCTGGAACTGCATGATCTGCTCCTTCTCCATGCCGATGAGTTGCGCTCACGGCTTGAAGAGGCTGTACGCAGCGCCGAGCTGTCTACGTCACCGTCGTCGCTGCTCGCACCAATCGATGGCGATATGGAGGTATGGGCGGCAGGCGTGACCTACAAACGCTCGGAGGAGGCCCGCATGGAGGAGAGCGGTACGCCGGACATTTACGCGCAAGTTTACGCTGCCGAGCGACCTGAACTCTTTTTCAAGGCTACCCCTCGCCGTGTCATCGCCCCGAACTCACCAATTGCGGTGCGCGGCGATTCTACCTGGGATGTACCAGAGCCCGAGCTGACCGTGGTGGTGAATGCTCACGCGGAGATCGCCGGCTATACAATCGGGAATGATGTGAGCTCGCGCAGCATCGAGGGCGAGAATCCGCTCTATCTTCCGCAAGCTAAGGTGTACGCCGGGAGCTGTGCTCTTGGCCCAGGGATTACCCCGGCCTGGGAGATTGCTAACGCGTACGATCTGACTATACGTATGATCATCGAGCGCGATGGCCGGGTCTACTGGGAGGGCGAGACGAACACCGGAGAACTCAAGCGCAGCCTGGAAGAGCTGGTCTCATACCTCTTCCGCGAAGATAGCTTCCCCCACGGGGTATTGCTCTGTACCGGGACGGCCCTGGTTCCCGATAGACCGTTCTATCACAATTGTAAATAGACTGGCACGCGTTGATCGAAAAGAGTACGAGGCGGCAGCCAACAGCGATCCGATGCATGGTGAAAGTTCGGAGTGGATGTGCCTCTTCAGAACACATTCGTGAGCGGCTATCCGAAGAAAGTCCTACAAGGCACATGCTTGCAGAGGCAAGTAGGATAGGTGGATGGTTCCCACGCAACGATAGAACCGCTAAGAGTGGTCTTTCCACCTTCACTACAATGTCGTAGAGTTGGGCGTCGCCAAAGATGCGGCATCTCATCCGAGAACGAAAGACAAGCAGGGTGGGACCGCGGGAGCAGGAATCTAGCTCTCGTCCCTTAATCATTGAGATAGGGACGAGGGCTTTTTTTATTAGCAACTGGCAGGGAGGAGGCTATAGTGAAGAAACGCATTGAGCGCTTGCGTGGTATGCATGATCTTTTACCAACAGTGTACCAGCAACAGCATTGGCTCATGGATCGCCTGAGTACATTCCTGGCACAGGCAGGCTATGACGCGGTTGACTCGCCGGTGCTGGAAGAGAGCGATCTCTTCCAGATGAGCTTCGGGCAGGAATTGTGGCAAAACCTTTACACCTTTCGTTTGCATCACCGCGATCTTTGCCTGCGCCCGGAATATACCGCGTCTATGTGCCGCCTGTATCTCGACCATTACCAGCGGCAGCCATTGCCATTACGCTTTCAGTATGCCGGGCCTGTCTTCCGCTACGAGGCCCCTGGGCGCGGTCGCTATCGCCAGCATACACAGCTTGGCATCGAATTATTCGGGGGCCAGGCCGCAACCGCGGATGCTGAAATGCTGCGACTCGCGTGTGACGCACTCGATGAACTGCAAATCACGGCATACAAATTAGAACTGGGGCATATAGGAGTTGCCAGCGGCTTCATCAACCGCCTGCACCTGGATGATCATGCAGCGCGTTTACTGCTTGGCTTGATGGAGCAGATTAGCCGCTCTGCTGAAGGCGAGCAGATGGCACAGGCGCGTATCGAGGCCCTGTATCCTACGTATCAAGCAACTGATGATGCCGGGTATAGCAGTTTGATGTCAGATATAGAGGCAAAACTGATTGCGCCTTTATTGAGCGGCATTAGCATCAGCTTTGGCGACGATGATGCGCGCCACGAAATCGTCGAGCGCTTTCTCTGGAAGATGGAGCGCAGCGAGCAACGGCGGCAGATCTTAGATGCGCTGGAATTCTTGCGTGTGCTGCATACCATCTCAGGCCCACCTCCGGGGGTCTTTGAAGCGTTACGCGATCTTTTGGAACGCTATCAGCTCGATCCCGGCCCATTAACGGAACTCGAGCAGCTTGTGACGATTATCGAGCAGAGCGGGGTACCACGCCAGCAAATTCTACTTAACCTGGCGCTTGGGCGTGGAGTCAGCTACTATACAGGGTTGGTCTTTGAGATCCATGCCCAGGATGAAGAGGGTTTTGACGCGCAGCTCTGCGGAGGGGGGCGTTATGATCGCCTGGTGCGTGCCGTTGGGAGTACACGTGATGTCAACGCCTGTGGCTTTGCCTTTGGGATCGAGCGGCTACTCTCACTTATTCCCCCAGGGGAACTTCCCAGGGTGGCAGGGACGAGGGCGTTGGTCATTCCTGTAAGTGACCAGGATTTGCAATATGCCCTGCAGGTAGCAAGTACTGTGCGCACGCATGGAGCGCGAGTCGAGGTCGATGTAAGCGGGCACGGTGTTGGCGCGGGACTAAGGCAGGCGGCGAAAAAACACATACGGTATACATTGATTGTTGGTGAGGATGAGCAGCAGGCCAATATGGTCACCCTGCGCGATCTCGTGACGGCAGCAGAAGAAATTCTGGATACCGAAGCCGTTGTGCGCAGCATCGCGGGTGAGGAGGAAGAACAGTGAACTCAGAACGCGAAATTCGTTTGGCGCTACCAGGGAAGGGTACATTAGAGTCAGGAACGCTGGCGTTTCTTAGCGAGTGCGGCTTGAAAGTCAACCGCAGCAATCCACGCCAGTACCTGGCACGCATTAGCAGCGTACCAGATTTAGAGGTAGTCTTCCAGCGTGCTGCCGACATACCGGCGCTGGTGCAGGATGGGGATGCTACGCTGGGTATAACCGGTTATGATATCTTAGCAGAGCATCGAGGCAACGGAGAAGAAGAGGGTGAAGAAGAAGGTGACGATGATGATTTGATTGTACTGGAGCGTGACCTGGGATATGGAAGCTGCCGGCTCGTCGTGGCCGTCCCAGAGACCTGGATCGATGTAAGTACATGTGCTGATCTCTGGCACCTGGCAGGCTACTATGCCACGCATAAGAGGCGAGTTCTACGTATTGCCACCAAGTATCCGGCACTGACGGGACAGTTCCTGCGTCGACATGGTATTACCCATTGTAAGATTATCTCTCCGCATGGAGCATTAGAGGCCGCGCCCTTAACGGACACAGCAGACCTGATCGTGGATCTCAGCGAAACAGGGACAACCTTGCGTGAAAACCGTTTAAAGTTGTTAGATGATGGAGTCGTGTTACGTTCGCAAGCCTGTTTGATTGCCAATGCGCGTCTTTTGCGACAGGATAAGCGGGCACTGCATCTTACCTCGATCATGCTAGAACTTATCGAGGCGCGTACGCACGCCCGGAACCGGTCTATGCTTACTGCTTCCATGCAGGTTGAGAGCGCCGATGAGATGCAGCGTATCTGTACCAGGGTCAACCAGCGCCTGCAAGGGCCGGTTTCGAACCTGGAGTTCCAGGTTTTGAGCAGTGAAGGGCAGCATAAGGCGAGTTACCATGCGTATACACTCACCGGAGTGGTCAATGTAGGTAGCTCTGCCTCCGAGTTATTGGAAATTGTTGCGACATTGCGCTCTGAAGGGGCTACGCACATCAACATTACCCCGCTGACCTTCCGCTTCGCAGGAGAAGCTGTTAATGTGCGCGCCTTGCGCGAACGATTGAAGAGGATCCAATGAGCGACCTCATCATTTTTGATCTTGATGGTGTGATTACAAGCGAAGAGGCCTACTGGGACGCAGCAGGTTTGACGCTGCATGAACTGATGTATAGTCCATGCTATTGGGGCCTTGGAGCGAGTAGAGAGTATCACCCGGCTGCTACCGCTGAGGAGAGCCGGCGCACAAGCCGGGCCGTCTTTCCAGAAACGGAGATCCTGACACTCAAGGCTCGTGCGATCAATTCCAACTGGGATACCTGCTATGTCGCGGTCTGCCTGCACCTGATTGATTTGTTTGGACGCCTGAAGGAGATACTACCTGGCGGAGTAGCGCCGTACCCGCTGCCTCTTCGCCCCTGGGAAGCTGGCTGGATCACTGCTTTTAGAGAACAGATTGCAAATGTTAAGGGGCAGGTGCGAGGCGCAAGTTCGTCCCCCATGAGCGTTGAACTCTTCAATGCCCCCATCTTTCGCGGTTATATAGGACTGGAACTCATCAATCGCTTCGACGTCTACGCAAGCGAAATGCTCGGCTATCCCATCGAAGGGGTATTCTCACGCTACAGCCCTTTCTGGGATTTCTGCCGGGATATCTTCCAGGAGTGGTACCTGGGGGATGAACTCTATACGGAGACATATGGCCATAGCCCGGCACAAGCAGGCAAGCCAGGCTGCATACACTTCGAGCGACCACTCCTGGCTGTAGAACAGATACGCGCAACACTTGAGACCCTGCGCCAGCAGGGATATGTACCGGGTTTTGCCACCGGGCGCGTATACCAGGAGGCAGTGTATCCACTTAAAATGTACGGGTTGCTCGAGTACTTCGATGAGCGACATATTTCGACCTATGACTATGTTGAGCGCGCTGAAGCCGAATTGCGTGCTCATGGCGACCAGACACTCTTGAGCAAACCGCACCCCTTTCCGTTTCTGGTAGCAGCAGACCCCAATCTCCGACCGCGATCCGGTGAAATGGTAGCGGACATACAGTCTCCCCCGGCGACTATACCCTTTGTGGGCAAGGAAGTCTGGGGGACTCCCGCCAGGCCGGCAAATCGTGGGAATTTTATGGTTGTTGGAGACTCCACGAGCGACATCCTGGGCGGACACGCTGCAAGAGCACTTGCTGTAGCGGTGCTGACAGGAGCGCGCACTCCTGAAGCACGAGAGCTACTGGCACAAAGCAATCCAGACTTTACCATCGAAGACATGACGAAACTGCCTGCACTGTTAGCAGATATCGATAGTCTTGTGACCATCCAGCGCCTGCAATTTACTGAACGGAGGAAAGCAGAGCGACTACTGCAACGCTGGTTTGCGCGCCATATGCATTTGGCGACAGAGAGTGTTACATTGACACCCAAGGCTGTGTCGTTGAACTCGTTCAACGGTTTTTATCGCAGCGAGGGTGAGGAATATTTCTTTAAAACACATGTCGAGGAGCAGGGAGTAGTAGAAGAATACTATAATGCCGAATTGCTGTACCAGGCAGGTTACAACATTGTCAGGCCATTGCGAACATTGCACGAAGAAGGGCGGCAAATGGTCATCTATCCCGTGGTGAGGTGGCCCGTCATGTTCGACCTCCTACGCGCAGTCGAGGCAGGCGACGCGGGCAAGATCAATATTGAGACGCTTGCCTCGGCCGAAAAGCAGGAATGCAAGCGATTACGCGAAATCTACCGGTCAACGCTTGCTTTCAGCTCTGCGGAGGAGCATGCACGCGCACCCATCCATCAACTTTTCTGGCACCGCCTGGCCGGTGGACGCTTTAAAAGCTTTTACGAGGGAAAAGTGGTTGCTTTTCCTGAAGGCCAGGATGCCGGTATACTTTTCGATGAATTATTGAAGTGCAACTGGGTTATCAACGGGGTTTTGCAGCAGAAAACACTGGGTGAGCTGGTGGAACGAGCAAAGGTCGTGCTGAATCCAGCGCGGGCCACTATGACGATTATTGGCCATGGTGACGCTCACTTTGGCAATGTGTTTCTGGAGTCCACCGACCGTGAGCAAAGCGGGGAAGCGCAGGCACAGGAAACGCGATCCGGGCCGCGGCGTTATTTGTATTTCGATCCGGCGTTCGCGGGGCGGCATGCGCCATTGTTGGATGTGATTAAACCTTTGTTTCATAATGTGTTTGCAACATGGATGTACTTTCCACGTGAGATTGCACAGGGTCTACAATTGTCGGTCAAGAGACATGATTCGACGCTCGACGTTGAGCATGACTATACGTTGACTCCTGTGCGCCAGGCGATATGGCAAACAAAGATAGAGTATCTGCTGACACCTCTAATCGAGGAGTTGCGTTCGCAAGATGCGCTGCCCGCTGATTGGCTGGAGATTATGCGATTGGCTTTGATGTGTTGTCCATTGTTGACGGTCAATCTACTTGATGAAGAACGCATGCCTGCTAGCATCGCGTGGCTAGGACTTTTGCGGGCAGTAGAGATGGGTAACCGTGGCATAGAAAGCTGGAGGATCGATGTATGATTGCGATCATTGATTATGGAGCCGGCAATATACGAAGTATTGAGAAGGCATTGGAACATGTTGGCGCAGTGGTACAGGTGACCGGTGATCCCACGGCCGTCGCCAGTGCGCAGGCGGTGGTGCTGCCGGGTGTTGGCTCAGGTGGTGCTGCGATGGCGCGCATGAGGCAGCGCGGCTTAGATGATGCGATCCGGCAGGCGATACAGCAGGGCAAACCATTTCTGGGCATCTGCCTCGGCATGCAATTGCTGGCAGATCACCACGCCGAAGGCGAAGTGGATGGCCTGGGTCTCTTTCGTGGGGAGGTGCGACAGATTCCACACGGACCGAAGATACCGCACATGGGTTGGAACCAGGTAAGGCCGCTGCATGCAGGATTGTCGATCTTTGCCAGCATGCCAGAAGATGCCTATTTCTATTTCGCCCATTCCTATTACGTCGAGCCGCAGGACCAGCAGGGGGTGGCGGCAGTGACCGATTACGGCTCGCCGTATTGCAGCGTGATCGTTACAGAGCGTGTGTGGGGCACGCAGTTTCATCCTGAGAAAAGTGGATCGGTTGGGCTGCAACTGCTCAAGAATTTTGTAAAGTGGGTGAAAGAATGATCATTCTCCCGGCCATTGATATCAAGGGCGGTCAGTGTGTACGCCTATACCAGGGCGACTATGCTCAAGTCACAACCTATGATGCCGAGCCTGTACAGGTAGCGCAGCGCTGGCAGTCGGCGGGAGCGAGCTGGCTGCACGTGGTCGACCTGGATGGGGCAGCGGCGGGCCATCCCGTAAACGTCGAAGTGATCAGGAGGATGCGCGCAGGTACATCCCTGCATATAGAACTGGGCGGCGGTATGCGCTCGCTAGCCCATATACAGCAAATGTTTGACCTGGGAATAGACCGCGTCATTCTTGGTACCGTAGCACTGACTGATCGCGCATTGCTCGCGGAAACGCTGGCCTGTTGGGGAGAGCGCATAGCCGTTGGGCTGGATGCACGCAACGGGCGCGTGGCTATTGCAGGGTGGCGCGAGACCTCGCAGGTACAAGCAGCCTCACTTGCAGTCGAGCTAAGCGCGAGCGGCGTACAACGTTTCATCTATACCGATATTGCTCGCGATGGCGCATTGAAGGGGCCAAACCTGGAGGGACTGGGGCGGATACAACAAGTCATTACATGCCCATTGATCGCCTCCGGCGGGGTTGCTTCGCTAGATGATTTGCGGTCCCTGGCGGCGCTTGGTATCGAGGGAACGATAGTGGGGAAGGCGCTCTATACGGGTGATGTGGACCTCGCCAAAGCAATTCAAGAGATCGAGAGGTGAAATTATGCTGACAAAGCGCATCATCCCCTGCCTCGACGTAGCCGAGGGGCGAGTCGTCAAGGGCGTCAATTTCGTCAACTTGCGCGACGCCGGTGACCCCGTGGAACTGGCCGGGTTCTATAATCAGGAAGGCGCGGATGAACTGGTCTTCCTGGATATTACTGCCTCCTATGAGAAGCGAGCTACCATGCTCGACGTGGTACGGCGTACGGCTGAGCAGGTATTTATTCCGGTGACGGTTGGCGGGGGCATACGCAGCGTTGAGGATATACGGGCGACGCTAGGAGCGGGGGCCGATAAGATTTCTGTGAATACGGCGGCGGTACAAAAGCCTGAACTGATTCGAGCAGGGGCGGAGCAGTTTGGTGCGCAGTGCATTGTGCTGGCTATTGATGCCCGCAGCAATCCTGCAATGCCAGGTGGGTACGAGGTATTCATCCATGGTGGTCGCACACCGACGGGCAAAGACGTTGTGGAGTGGGCACAGTATGGAGTAGCCCTGGGTGCAGGAGAAATTCTGCTGACGAGCATGGATCGAGATGGGACGCAGCAGGGATATGACCTCGCGCTAAATGCCCTGGTTTCCAATGCTGTCTCTGTGCCAGTGATTGCGTCTGGAGGGGTAGGTGCCCTGGAGCATTTCTACGAGGGGTTAACGGCCGGTGGTGTGGATGCGGTGCTGGCTGCATCGATTTTCCATTTTGGGACGCTGCGCGTGTGCGAGGTGAAGGGGTATTTACGGGGGAGAGGGGTGGTGGTGAGGCCGTGCTGAGATTTATTGCCTCCATTCAGAGCTGCCAGCCGAATCAGGATGACGTGGGATGTAGGGATAGCTGGCACTTGCCGGAGGTCGGAGCCACGGCCTCAACAACAAAGTAATCACCAGGCCTGTCACAAATCCCCCCACGTGAGCAAAGTATGCCACACCGCCCATGCCCTGTTGCACGTTGGAGAGTGCTGCTATACCGTCGAAAAACTGTAATAAGAACCATAGCCCGATCAAGACAATCGCCGGGAGAGTCACAATGGTAAAGAAAATGAAGATGAAGATGATAGTTCGCACTCTTGCCAGTGGAAACAGCACCAGGTAGGCCGCCAACACTCCGGCAATGGCGCCGCTGGCTCCAAGACTAGGGACGGAAGAGCCTGGATCAACCAATACCTGTGTAATACCCGCAACTACTCCACAGAACAGGTAGAATAGCAAATAAGGGATGTGTCCCATCCGGTCTTCTACATTGTCCCCAAAGATGTAGAGGAAGAGCATATTGCCGCCGATGTGCAGCCATCCGGCGTGCAAAAACATAGCGGTGATCAGCGTGAGGTAGACCGGGTTTGGCGTGTGAAACGGGAAATGCGCTGGCACTCCTGGGAGCAACGTCTGAGGGATACCATGTGTCAGCGCCACCGGCACAACCGAATAGGCGAACATGAATGCCGAAGCGTCAGGCCCAAGCGATACCTGGTAGAGAAATATGGCCACGTTTACAGCGATGAGCCCCCATGTTATCCAGGGAAGGCGTCGTCGTGGTCCTGCATTGTCTTTGATCGGAATCACACGTTCCCTCTTCTTATGCTATCAATTATATTGTACTCCAGCCTTTATAATATTGTAACAAATCTGGCTTCAGAGATACTAACGGAACGAGAAATAGCCCCATTGTCTAGACATTGGGGTTAGGTCATGCTATGCTTGATGTCTTGACGGCAGTTTTTGCCGGACATCCTCTCCCCGCCGTTGGGGGTCTGAGTAAGGAGCAAAAATCAAGAGAAGGAAACAGACATGCCACGAGATCCACGAAAACACCAGAAAGCACTCATGAAAAAGCGAAGCAAGCAAAAAGCCGCTTCACAAGGCGGCAAATCACAGCGACAAGCGTCCATGTCATTCTCCGCGCAGGCCATTATTCGGCGTGCGCGCACCTTCCCTTTTTTTGAATGTTGGATCAGTGCCAACTGGCAAAAGGATGACCTGGGACTTGTAGAGATCCTTGTGGCCCGGGAGCAACCTGATGGCGATATTTGTTTTGGGGTCTACCTGGTAGATAAGTACTGCCTGGGGCTCAAAAATACGTTTGCCGATGCGGGTTTTTCCCGTACACGTTATCAGAACGAAGTCCTTGGCAGAATTTTCCGCGAGACAAAGCCGCAGGCGTGTCCGGTCGAGTTGGCCCACCAGATGATTTATGCATCGATTGAGTATGCAGCGCAGTTTGGCTTCGAGCCTGAGAAGGATTTTGCGCTCACGCAATACGTGCTGGCACCACGCGGTGAACTGGAGGAACCATATCAGTTGACGTTTGGAAAAAATGGGAAGCCTTTCTTTATTGCAGGACCACATGATAATGCGGCGCGTATCCTCAAGCAACTCGAGAAGACTGCGGGTCCAGGGAACTATGGCTATTTGGCACCGCTTGATGCTTACTAAATAAGGAACATCGACCATGATTGCTAAGAGCCTTGAACGCTATCTCTCCGCCGTACCGAAGGCGGAACTCCATGTGCACCTCGAGGGTTCCATCCAACCCTCCACCCTGCTTACCCTGGCGAGGCGCAATAGGGTAGAGCTACCTGTACGGAGCGTTGCAGAGTTGCAAGACTGGTTCACTTTTCGCGATTTCAACCACTTCATCGAGATTTACTTCGAAATTTCGAGTTGCCTGAAGACGAGCGAGGATTACGAGCTGATTGCCTATGAGTTTGGGGCGAGCATGGCGCAGCAAAATGCGCGCTATGCGGAAGTGACGTTCTCGCCGAGCACTCACCGCTATAGTCTCGGGGTGCCCCATGATACTTACTTTGGCGGGCTGACGCGGGGACGCGAACGGGCACGAAGCGATTTCGGCGTCGAGATCCGGTGGATTTTCGATATTGTGCGTGACATCAAAGATGAAGCGCGTAATCGCACACTGGCGGACTATACGACATCCGTGGCGATAGAGGGGAAGGATGAAGGGGTGGTAGCATTAGGACTGGGCGGAGCGGAAGTAGGTTACCCGCCTGAACAGTTCGCCAGGTGGTTTGAGAAGGCGCGGGGAGCAGGGTTACATAGCGCACCGCACGCGGGAGAAACGGTTGGGCCAGCCAGTGTATGGGGCGCATTGAAGGCACTGGGTGCGGAGCGCCTGGGACACGGTGTGCGGGCGATCGAGGACGCGGCGCTCGTGGCCTATCTGGCCGAGCAGCGCATTCTACTGGAAGTGTGCCCTACGAGTAACGTGCGCCTGGGGGTCTACGCTGACTATGCTGAGCATCCTTTGCCGCGTCTGTATGCTGCGGGAGTACCGGTGACCATCAACTCTGACGATCCAGCATTGTTCAATACCACACTTAATAACGAGGTAACATTACTGGCTGATCCTTTCAATTTTGAGCTCAAGACGATCAATGAGATACTGCTCAATGGAGTGCATTATAGCTTTCTGCTTGAGGAAGAGAAACAGGCAATGGAGGCAGCATTTCGGGCCGAAATGAGCAGGCTCGAACGAGATTACGGACCGTAGATAGGCAAACGATAATATAGAGCGAGGACATAAGCTATGCTGAAATTTGATCGCCAGGGACTGGTACCCGCTGTGATCCAGGATGATGCCACGGACGAAGTGCTGATGGTGGCATTCATGAACGAGGAAGCATTGGCCCGCACACGCGAGACGGGCTATACCCATTTTTTCAGCCGTTCGCGCAATGCTACCTGGCGCAAGGGTGAACAGTCGGGCAATGTGCAGGAGGTGCGGGATATCTTCGTGAATTGCGAAGAGAATAGCCTGCTGATCCGCGTGATCCAGCATGGTGGGGCAGCATGCCATACCGGTTATCGCAGTTGCTACTACCGTCGCCTGCTGGCGGATGGCACGTATGAAACTGTGGCTGAACGTGTCTTTGATCCAGATGTTGTCTATGCTAGCTCAAAAAATGCAGAGATAGGGGCGCAATTTAACGCGGCTTTGGAGGAGAAGATGCGCCAGTTGTATGGGGTCTACCTCTACTTGCGGGACCATGATCTGAGCGAGCAGTCGAATACATCACGGCTGCTGCAGGAGCATAGCCAGGGTTACCTGGTATCACGCCTGGCCGATGAACTGGAAGAACTGGCCGAGGTACAGAGCGGTGAGCATGCGCATGCCGGTCGACAGCCCGACACAATACTGGAGGGCAGCCAGGTTGGCTACTGGCTGCTACTGTTGGCTGCAACCAAAAAGCTGCGTTATGATGAATTCTCGCCCCATGCCTCAATCTTGCGAGGGTATTACGACCGGTACAGTGAAGGGCAGGCTATAGAACAGCAACAGAACTGTCTTAGCCTGGCTGCTGAAAGTGATCCTGCTCGATTTGCGCAGGGGCTCCAACTTGGATTTGCCCTGATCGGCTGGGCATGCGCCGAGGCCGGGGTGAGTCCTCTAGCCCCGGCAGAATATGACTTTGAGCAGATGCAGCGGAAAGGATTGCTAAGCTAATGATAGTATATCCCTACGCATCCCTGGAGGTAGAGTCAAGATAATTTCATGGGTGCGGTACTCCTATTAGCTCAGCATTGTATGGATGTGCATCAACATAGTCACATGCCGAATGTTCGGTATCACGTGGTAAGACACGCCAGAAAGCGAGCTGCATGCGGCTCCACTCGGCTAAAACCTGGGCGGCACGCCAACTGCGCGTCTTTTTGCGATGCCATTGAATGATGGTACGTAATGCCTCTAGCTCATCCAGGTCGTCGATGCGCTGCAATTCCACTAGCTCGGTATTGCAGTGCGCTGGGAAAACTCCTGTCAAATCCAGTACGTACGCAACTCCCGCTGACATGCCGGCACCAAAGTTCGGCCCGGTTGCACCGAGAACGGCCACCAGTCCACCGGTCATGTATTCACAACCATGTGCGCCTACACCCTCTATGACTGCCAGCGCTCCGCTATTGCGTACGGCAAAGCGCTCACCGGCACGGCCAGCGGCGAAAAATTGTCCGCCAGTTGCTCCGTAGAGCGCGGTATTGCCGAGAATGGTGTTTTCGTGTGCTGCGAAACTTGCACCGGCAGGCGGTGCAATGACAATCTGCCCACCAGTCATGCTCTTGCCCACGTAGTCGTTTGCCTCGCCATGGAGTATCAGGTGCATGCCGGGCAGGCAAAATGCCCCAAAACTCTGCCCCGCAGCACCTTGAAACGTGCAGGTGATGCTCACGCCCGGCAGACCGGCGTTACCGTAGCGGCGCGCAACCTCTCCTGCAAGGCCAGCTCCGATTGAGCGATCCGAGTTAGAGATAAGGTGTTGTAACAGCACGCTGTGTTCACCACTCAGCGCCTGTTCTGCCTCAAGCAGTAACCGTTGAGCAAGCGGCGATTGTGGCTGGGCAGTTGCAGCGCCTTTTCCTCCATCTTCCAGTGAGGAGGAAAGGGAGGGATGCTCGTTGGGGGCGACCGGGGCACCGGGCGAGTCGTTGGGCAAGGTACCAGGCGGAATACCGGGCGGGATATTGGGCCGGGTAGCAGGCGGGGCAGGTTTTGACGCTCCAGGGGCAGCGACCAGTAGGGGTGCAAGATCAATACTTGTTTCCTCGCTGTATTGCAGGAGGTCGGCCCTTCCGATTAGCTCATCCAGGTGCCTCATGCCCAACCGCGCCAACCATTCGCGGACTTCCCCGGCTACCAGGGTGAGGTAATTTATGAGCATCTGTGGTGTACCTGTGAATTTCGCGCGCAGGTCCTCGCGCTGGGTAGCAATGCCCGTAGGGCAAGTATTCAAGTGGCACTGGCGGGCCATATCACAGCCCAGCGCTACCAGGCTGGCAGTGCCAAAGCCAAATTCCTCGGCACCTAGCATCGCAGCGATCACTATGTCACGTCCTGTCTTCAAACCACCATCGACGCGCAACCTGACACGCCCGCGCAGGCCATTACGCACCAGTGTCTGCTGAGTCTCGGCTAAGCCGCGCTCCCAGGGTATACCGGCATGCTTGATGGATTGCAACGGCGAGGCTCCTGTGCCTCCATCCTGCCCACTAATCTGGATATAGTCGGCATGGGCCTTGGCGACACCCGCAGCAATCGTGCCAACACCGATGCTCGAAACGAGTTTGACGCCGACACGTGCCCGCGGGTTAACTTGCTTCAGATCATAGATCAATTGGGCCAGGTCTTCGATGCTGTATATGTCGTGATGCGGCGGGGGCGAGATCAGCGGCACGTGCGGTGAGGTGTGGCGCAGTCGCGCAATAAAGGGTGATACTTTAGCAGGCGGCAACTGTCCACCTTCGCCCGGTTTTGACCCCTGGGCCATCTTGATCTCTAATTCCTCGGCACGCACCAGGTACTCTGTGGTGACGCCGAAGCGAGCAGAAGCGACTTGCTTGATCTTGCTGCTGACGGGAGAGCCATTGATAGTCTGGTGGTACCAGTCAGGGTCTTCGCCACCCTCACCGGTGTTATTGCGTCCCCCGATGCTGTTCATGGCGGCAGCGATGGTACGATGCGTCTCAGGGCTCAGTGCCCCAACAGACATGGCCGAGACGACAAAGCGCGCACGAATTGACTCCAACGACTCAACCTGTTCTACAGGGATGGGGGTCGTTGGTACGAATGCTAGCAAATCGCGCAGAGTAGTGGGAGGTCGCTGGTAAACCAGTTCTGTGAAGCTGCGGTAGTCAGTTGTGTCGCCACTTTGGGCAGCTCTTTGCAATGCGCGAATGATTAGCGGATTATAGGCATGATATTCGCCGTCGCGGCGGAAACGGTAGTATCCGATGTCGGTCAATTTGCGGCGTCGATTGATTTCGGTGACCGCACGACTCTCTTCGGCAGCGGCTGTTGCCGGTTCACCCTGTAGTGGCTGTGGTTTGTACCTGCCCAATCGTTCGATCACCTGGCCGGCAATCTGTGTAAAACCAATCTTACCTGGATGAGCAATCTGAGCGCTGGAACCCGCGAAACAGCGTTGAATCAATGCTGGATCCAGGCCGAATATCTCGAACTGACCCGCACCGATGATGTTACGGATGGTAGAGATACCCATGCGCGCCATGACTTTACGCAAGCCGCCTTCAATGACGTGCAGGTAGCGCTCCACGGCTTGCTCGCGCGTGAGAGACTCCAGGTGCCGCTCACCCGCCAGCGCGCGCACACTTGCCAGCGCCAACGTTGGAACGACTGCCTCAGCACCATAGCCAAGCAAAAGTGCAACCTGGTGAATATCCAGGGCGGAGCCAGTTTCGCAGATCAAGGAAGTATACGTGCGTGACCCGCTGCGGATAAGGGCCTGGTGAACTGCGCCAACTGCCATGAGCATTGGAATAGGCGCCTGAGATGGATTGGCAAGATTATCACTTAAGATAAGCAGCGTGACGCCTGCGGCGACGGCTGAAATAGCTTCGTGCTCTAGCTTATCCAGGGCAGCTTCGAGTGCTAGCGGCCCCGCGTCACATGCGAAAGTGACGCTGAGTGTTTGAGAGCGAAAAGCTTCCAGACTACGCAAGGTCTCAAGATGGGACTCGGTTAACAAGGGAGTCTCCAAATGCAGCAGTCGTGCGTGCAGCGCGGTCTCGCTAAGCAGGTTCTGGCGGCGACCAAGGTAGCAGTCGAGCGACATGACGATCTGTTCACGCAGGGGGTCAATCGGTGGATTCGTCACCTGTGCGAAGCGCTGGTGAAAGTAATCCGAGAAAGAACGCGCCTGGGTTGAGAGCGCGACGAGCGGTGTGTCATCGCCCATACTCCATACGGGTTCTTTGTTTTCTAACAACATAGGACGCAGGATCAGCTCAACATCTTCATGAGTATAGCCGAAGAGCCGCTGGCGTTGGAACAGAGCTTCTGCATCGTAAGAACCGGCGTTAGGTAAGGCAGCCTGTTGGGGGAGATCGGCCAGGCGAACGAGGTTCGTGTCTAACCACTGCTGGTATGGCTGGCGCTGTGAGAGAACCGCCTTGATCTCAGAATTACGCAGCATTACGCCATGCTCCAGGTCCACGGCAATCATCTCGCCCGGCCCCAGCCGGCCCTTTTCGACCACTTCGTGCGCCTCGCAGGGCACGACGCCCGCCTCAGATGCCAGGATCAGCAGTCCGTGCGAGGTAAGTGTGTAGCGAGCGGGGCGCAGCCCATTACGGTCGAGCGCCGCGCCGACAAAACGGCCATCACTAAAGGCGAGTGCTGCCGGGCCATCCCATGGTTCGACCTGGCCGGCATGGTACTCGCACCAGGCACGCTGAACACTATCTAGTTCGGGATCGTGCTCCCAGGCCGGCGGAATGAGCATTTGCATGCTGTGCAGCAGATCGCGACCGGAAAGCGCGAGCAGTTCCAATACATTGTCCAACTGGGTAGAGTCGCTTCCTCCTGGTTGAATGATGGGCAGGAGATCGCGGAATCTGCTCCCCCAGTATGGCGAGAACAGTGCCGGTTCGCGAGCTTGCATCCAATTACGATTGCCCTGGATGGTATTTATCTCACCATTGTGTGCCAGCATGCGCATGGGCTGAGCTAACGACCACGAGGGAAACGTGTTGGTGCTATAGCGCTGGTGAAAGATAGCAAAGGCACTTGTATAGCGAGGGTCCGCCAGGTCGAGATAGAAACGCGCCAGCTGATTCGGAGCCAGCAGTCCTTTATAGACAATTGTTGTGCGAGAAAGCGAGACGATATAGGCATCATTGATGCCTGCCTCCTGCCAGCGCTGCTCGACCAGGCGCCGGGCATAGTAAAGGCTTCTCTCATACTGTTCTCTAGTGAGGTGAGAGGGACGCGTAAGCAGTATTTGTGCGATGCCGGGTGCAGTTGCACGGGCACGTGCGCCGAGCACAGAAG
>WNGJ01000078.1_pt1 | contig 69899 bp, 59 predicted proteins | sample 5400611 | NCBI WGS metagenome assembly WNGJ01 (sample SAMN13153375, study PRJNA577476) | soil metagenome | isolation source: 40 cm soil or saprolite under Garry oak tree replicate 1 | place: USA:California | collected 2016-06-15 | reverse complement strand
TGGCCATGGTGGTGGCGGCGGTGGTCGTGGCGGCCATGGCGGCGGTGGCGGGCGCGGCGGAGATCGCGGCGACCGTGGCAACCGCTGGTAAGCAGGCAGTTCGAATCTAAGAGCGCAGCGTCCCGGTTCTAAGGGGCGCTTCAGCCTCCTGTCGAAATCCTCTACGGCACTTCTGCGTCAATCGCTCACCGGAGCAGCTCTCACCTTCGGTAATACAGCTCGTGCAATCCTGTGGAAGAGCAGCCAGGCAAGAAAAGTGTTGCATGCAGAGATTGCGCGGTCGGAACGTCGCGCTTGGCTTGTCTCCCGAAACAATTTGTCACGTAACGTGTTTGAAACAACAGGCAAGGAAAATTGGTTGCAGACCGGTTTATGAAGTATATGAATAGGCCGGAGAACATGGGAGCGGTTCTGTGAAGGATGAATGCGCGACAGGGATCTGGTGAACCTTATCGGCCCGGATTGCATCCAAAGAATTGAGGCAAAGGTATCACAGATTGGTGGACTCGAAACGAGACCGCAGTCAAAACTTAAATGACGACTTGGCACAAACGCGATTGGAAGCAATTCTACGAGCTGGCGCGGCGCCCGTGGAGGCGTCACCGCCCGCCTCGGCCGGTTTATCCGACGGGGATAAATCGCGTACTGCCCGCACAGGGTTTCAGCTTGTCTGAGCTGGATGACGCAGGTGTGGATCTCGACCTTGCCGAGAGTCTCGGCCTGCCCGTGGACGCCGGGCGTATAGGTGCCTACGGCCCTAACGTCACAGTCCTGCGCGATTTCATCCGTTCCTCGCGGCAGCCGCTGTAATCCTGCTCATTGGCACCCGAGGGTCTCAATCATTCGGAAACTTTCGTCCCGATAATGACAATAGCCGCCGTCTTGGTGTCCCCCTCCTCCACGGAAATCATCTGACCGCGATCTTCAGATGTCCTGAGGAAATCTGGATCTTCCCAAGCGCCATCTTCCACTTCGTCCCAGCTGAAGATCTTGTAGTCGCCGGGCACAATCCCTCTTAGCAGATAGTGTCCAAATTGATCCGTGGCCACTTTCTGGAATAGACGCGACTGATCGCGGTGCGTTTGGTCCGGCACCAGAACAACCCACACGCCTGTGACGGGAAGGTTGTCTTTGTCCGTAACGGCCCCCTGAACGCGAGCGCCGCGCGAACTGATGGTTACCTCGAGTGAAGGTTGTGTGCCACGGAAAACGGTGAAACCGCTTTCGAGCGCGTCGCTCGACCCGTATCGGATGGATTTAACGTAACAGTCCTTCGATTGGCCAATCACGCGCAAACGATAAGTTCCATCGAAAACATCTTTCAAGACGAACGAACCGCCCACGACCTTAGCGGAAGTATTGAAAGAGACCATCGAGTCCGGGGAAGTAATGCTTACGAAGAGTTCATCTCGGTCCGGGCTCGGCTTCCCGTCCCAAACGACTCGTCCTGGAATGTTTATCCCGGGCACGATGGTGAGGTTTACGCCTTCTACATTAGCGTTGCCTATTTCAATGGATTGTCGTGCCTGATATGGGCGCCCATCCTCGAACCAAAAGGCGCTTAGGGCGTAGGAGCCGGGCGGGACTCCGGCAATTTCAAAGGAACCGTCAGGCTTTTCGATATTTGACTGGCGGTCGGGCGAACCCGAAGAAATATTACTGTTGCGCTGCTCCAACTGAACGATGACGCCAGTACTTGAACGCCTGGCCGAAACCATGTTGTAGACCCGGCCGCGAACGCGATAAGTTGTTACAGGCCGCACGAAAATCTCGACATTGGGGATTTCTTCACCCGCTTTGAGCGCAATCGTTGAAGCCCTCGCTGGATCGGGGCTATTGGGATAGTAGATGGGCATGAATCCCGGCCGGGAGTCATCGCTGTCGTCTTCCCGCACTTCGCCCCGCCCGACGATGTGCAGACCCGCTTTGTACTTGGCGCTGACAAAGTACCTGCCGGGTTTGAGGCCAAAGAGGCGAAACTCCCCGAGATCATTTGTCGGCACGAGGGCTTCCGCTGACAGCCTGCGCTTTCCACCGGAATAGACTTCGCGTAGAGCGCTGACTTGCGCCCAGGGAAGCGGTTCGCCTTCTTCATCGAGGACTCTCCCAGCGATGACGCCCCACGGAATCAGCCGGAAAAGAAGGTCGCGTAAGTCTTGTCCTCCCGAGAGGCGAATTTCCGCCCCAGGATCATTTGGTGTCCTCTGGCCATATTCTTGAGTGACAAAACCTAGGTGGCTTACTTTCAGCCGGTACCGCCCGGGATCGATTCCCCTCAACTCGAACCGGCCACTCATGTCTGTGACCACAGAGACAGTGTGGGCCAAATCCTGCAGGCTCTGAAGCTGCACCGTCGCAGTTTTCACCGGCTCACTTCCCGCCAGTTTCACAACGATGCCCGAAATCGCGCATTCTTCGGATCTGGGCCTCGTTAGGGAAGGGCTGCTCGAAGCCGTCTGCGCGGGGGCGACGCTTGCGAGGAGGAGGGGAAATAAAGCAGGGATAAAGAACTTCATGGTCCTTCTCATGCCGCCAGATTATACGACAGGAAGAAAATCTTAGTCTCCGCAACGTGTGCTCCCGGGCAGTTTGTAGGACGCCGTGGATGAGCGTAAAATAAGGCTTTCGGTCGAGCCCAATGGCCTCTCCTTTCAACATCATCTCGAATGTATCGTCTATGCCGGTGCCCCAGCCCAATGCGCATCCGCGCCCGGATTGGCTGCGCGTCAAGTTTTTTGGCGGCGAGCGCTACCAGGACCTGAAGCGCATTATGCGGACGCTCGACCTGCACACGGTCTGCGAAAGCGCGCGCTGCCCGAACATGGGCGAGTGCTGGGAACATGGCACGGCGACGTTCATGATTCTGGGCGACATCTGCACGCGGGCCTGCGGATTCTGCGCCGTGCCTTCGGGCAAGCCCGTTGGCCCGCCAGATGAACAAGAGCCATTTCGCGTGGCGGAAGCCGTGGAAAGGTTGGGGCTGCGTTATGCGGTGGTGACTTCGGTGAACCGCGACGACCAGCCTGACGGCGGCGCGCACATTTTTGCGCGCACCATTGAGGAGATTCGCCGGCGCGTTCCGGGCTGCAAGGTCGAAGTGCTGATCCCTGATTTTCGCGGGGATTGGAACGCGCTAGACCTGGTTCTTGCCGTGCGACCGGACATTCTCAATCACAATACGGAAACCGTGCCGCGGCTCTACCGGCAGGTCCGCAAGGGCGCAGTATATGAGCGCTCGCTTGAGCTGCTGCGCCGTTCGAAGGAAGCGCATCCGGAAGTTCCGACGAAGACCGGATTGATGCTCGGGCTTGGTGAAGAGAAGGAAGAAGTGTTGGCCACCATGCAGGATTTGGCCGCGCAGGGCACGGACATCCTGACGCTGGGACAGTATCTGCAGCCCACTCGCGGGCATCTGCCCATTGTCCGCTACGTGCACCCGGAGGAGTTCGCCGAATATAAGGTCCTCGGCGAGGCCATGGGCTTCAAGCACGTCGAGGCCGGCCCGCTCGTACGCTCTTCCTACCACGCCTTCGACCAAGCCGAATCCGCGGTCAGGTAACACCGAAAATAGTTCGCCCATCACATCATTTCTTACCAGCCAGAGTTGCAGAACAAACGTATTTGTGTCTTTGAATTACTTCGGAGCGGCGGTGGACCAATCGGTGAAAGGGACAGCGCGGCCGCCCCGCACCACGGTGGGAAGCACATGGTCGAAACCTTTGTGTTCTTTTGAGGAATAATTCAATTTGAGCTGTGGACCGAGACCTGTATCGAATTCATGGATGGACTCGACGCCTCGAATCAGCCCCTCGCGTGTTAATCCTTTTCCGGCGCGCTTCAGCCCTTCCACCAGCACCATGGCGTCGACGAAGCCTTCCAGGCTGACGAAGTTCGGCTGCGCGGAGGGGGAGTATTTCGTCAGCGTACGGCGATAGAGGGCAACCGTCTTAAGATCCGTCAAGTAATACGGCGGCACGACTTGCGTGATCACCATGCCCTCCGAGTCGGTGCCCGCTTCCTGTATCAAATCGTCGGTGCCAACAAAAGACACGGTCAGCAAGAGGGGCTTCCAGCCCCGGGCATGAGATTGTTTGAGAATGGGAGCGACCGTGTTCGCAGGCCCAACCAAAACGACGGCTTCCGGATTCGCCGCTTTCACAGTGTCAATCGCGCCACCCGCCTGCGCGGTTTGCCGCTGGTAGGAAGCGGCCGCGATCGGCTCGGCGTTGTGAGTCTTCAGCGCCGCTTTGACCCCTTCAAGCACGGCCGCGCCAAAGGCATCCTCAGGATAAATCACGCCAATTTTCTTGTACCCCAGCGTTCCCCACATGCCGTCGATTTGTTCGCGCGTTTCATCGAAATAGGACGCGCGAACGTTCACAATCCAGTGCCGCAACGGGGCGTACAGCGTCTCTGCGCCCCGGTGAAAAGCCCAACCACGGGAATCTTGTTGCTTTCCGCCATTGGAATGTATTTGACGGCCGTGGGTGTGCCGACGAAAAAACCGAACGCAAAAACTTTCTGCTCCATCAGGCGGTTGAAGCACGCTTCCGTCTTTGCCGGATCATAGCTATCGTCGTAGGCCACGAGTTTCAGTTTGCGTCCGTCCCCGCCGCCGGCGTCGTTGACCATTGCGAAGTAGGCTTTCGCTCCCGTCACCGTTTCCGTTCCGAGAAAGTGTGACGGCCCTTCCAGAGCCGAGCACGATCCGATGAGAATTTCTTTGTCGGTTACACCTGGCGCGTTTTGCGCCTGTGTTGGCGCGGAAATCGCGAAAAAACACCCAAGAAGCACGCCAAGTCCCAAGACATACTTCGGCGTATCTTTTTTCATCTCTCTCTCCGTTTTGAAAAGCGGCCCCTGGAGACGGAACTTTCGATACGTCTTGTTTAGTCTTGTGCTGGGGGGATGTCAATGCGTTTGGCGTCCACCGGAGCGTAGCGGTAAGCGTTGAAATGATGACCGGAACCGAAAGTGATACCGACAGAAGGCATTTATGACAAAAACTACTGTTTCGTCCGTGGCCCCAGCACTACAAGCACAATGCCGACAGTGAGGAGAGTAATCGAAACTGCAGCCGGGACTTGCGCGGTTTTCTCTTCGTCCACGGTGGCTTTGATGGGACCGATCTTCGCGACTTCTTCCTGTTTGTGATAGTTGAAACTAGGGTGGACGAGCCCAATCACGCCAAGAACCAGAAGTATCGCTCCGAGGACAATCACAAAGCGCTTCATAGCTCAGAACGTATCACAATGACTGGAAGTTTGCGTTAGAAATGCGCGCAGGCACGCTCCTGCGCCGGTTAGGCGCGGAAGTGTCCTGATTGGCTTGCGGAAACCTACGAACGGCTGGCTGCTGCTGCGGCTTTTTTCGCGGCTTTGGCTGCCGTGGAGGCTTTGCGGCGGCGCTTGGTCTTTGGCGGAGTCGCGGGCGCTTCGCCGATCAGTTCGGCCGTCATGATGCTGGTGACGAACAGCTTGGGACCATGATCGTCAAAGTCCACGGCGGTGCGTTCCTGGTCGGAAGCGGTCACGATACCCAGGCCGTACATCTCATGCTTAATTGTCTGACCTTCCTGCATTACTTGCACAACTTCCTCCTTGACCGCTCTCGCTGATAATCTCGATTCGAATCTCTTGGAGAAGAGCCTCCGAACCACTCGGGGGTTCTCCTGTCAGAGGCTAGAGGCTTGTAACGTTCTCAGCCTGCAGGCCCTTCGGGCCCTTTTTGACTTCAAATTCCACTGCTTGACCTTCGTTGAGGGACTTGTAACCGTCCATCATGATCGCGGAGAAGTGCACGAAAACATCTTCTCCCGTCTGGCGCTGAATGAATCCGAACCCCTTCGAAGCATTGAACCACTTCACCGTTCCCTGTTCCTTCACGTGCAAGCCTCACATGCGCAACTCCGACGCGGTCGAAGTCGCCGAAATTGGAATTGCGTTGCGTCTCTTGGACCGTTTCCAGCAGCGGCAAAGCTTGTGCTTGCAGCCTCTTGAGCGGGTCAAAAGGGAATGCAAGAGCAACAAACGCTATGTAAAGAGTACCATAAAAGAGGCGTTCTGTCCATGCCTCTGAACCTGGGGCGGAAGCACCAACTGGCCATCTAAACTACAGAAAATAAAGCGTTTACTTGAGAATTAGACAAGAAATGACTTTGCGCAGCCGGGGGAACACTTTACTCAAGGGATTCGGGCTCGAGGCTCAAATCGCCCTCGCCGGAGGCCTTTTTTTGCCAGTATTTGCCAACCCAAGCCTCCCAGCTCTTGCCGGCAGCCGTGTCCCGGCCGCTGAAGGCAAGTGCGGCAATATCGGCGTACGCAATCTTCAGTTTTTGCGTGGAATCCTTGGGAAGAACTCTCACAAAACTAGTCGTAAGGGATGGACCCGTGGTCCGGTCGAACAAGTAACCTTCGATTTTTGAATTGTTTTTGAGAGTCAGCGTCACATCGCCGCGATAGTCGAAGGCCTTCTCCAGCGCAATGCGCAGCTCTTCTTCCGTCGCCAGCTTTGGCACCCAGCCTTGAACGGTTTCGTGAACAGTACCGGGAGCGACTTCCAGAGTGTCTGGGTTTAGAGGAGAACCCTCGGATGTACTGGCGCTCGTAAAACGAGCGATGTGGCTGGGGCGGTCGGCATGGCGAGGACCCGTCACGCACGCGTCTCTTCAAGCTGGTTCTTGTCCGCCTGGATCTGCACGAGCGGATTGTAGGAGTGTACCGGCTTCACTGGCTCATTGAGCATCGCAAGCGCATCCCGATCGTCGTATTTGGTGGACAGCTCAGCTTTTACTGTCGCCCACAGGCCACGAAGACCACTGAAGGTGTGATCCACGGCCGAAGCCTCATAGCCGCTGTGCACCATGCAGTTCGCGCACTTCGGATTGCCAGACTCCGTGCCGTAATTCTGCCATTCGGTGGTGTCGAGCAACTCCTGGAAAGTATCCACATATCCGTCCTGCAGCAAGTAGCAGGGCTTCTGCCAGCCAAAGACGTTGTAGGTCGGCATTCCCCACGGGGTGCAAGCATAGGTTCGCTTGCCCATCAGGAACTCGAGGAACAGCTTGGACTGGTTGAACTGCCAACTCGCCTTACGATTCGACAATATTGCGCGGAACAAGCGTCGCGTGCGGGCCCGGCCGAGGAAGTGCTTTTGGTCGGGGGCCTTGTCGTACGAGTAGCCCGGCGAAAGCATCATGCCTTCGACGCCCAGCTGCATCATTTCATCGAAAAACGCGCGGACACTCTTGGGATCGGCGCCATCGAACAAAGTCGTGTTCGTGGTGACGCGGAAGCCTTGTTCTATCGCTTCCCGGATGCCTTCGATGGCCAAGTCGTAGCCACCTTCACGGCAAACGGAAAAATCGTGGTGTTCTTTCTGCCCGTCCACGTGCACGGAAAATGTCAGGTACTTGCTGGGCTTGAAAAGATGCAGCTTTTCTTTCAGCAGGAGCGCATTGGTGCAGAGATAGATGTATTTCTTGCGCGCGACCAGCCCTTCGACGATCTTGTCGATCTGCGGATGCATCAGCGGCTCACCGCCGGGGATCGAAACCATCGGTGTGCCGCACTCGTCCACGGCTTTGAAGCATTCTTCTGGGCTCAAATCCGTTTTCAAAATGTGCGCCGGATACTGGATTTTGCCGCACCCCGCGCATGCCAGGTTGCAGCGGAACAGCGGCTCCAGCATCAAGACGAACGGATAGCGCTTGCGCCCTTTCAGTTTTTGCTTCAGGACGTACGTTGCAACCGTCCACATCTGCGAAATCGGTACCGGCATGTTTCCTGGTTATCTCCAGCGCATAGGGGTGTACCCAAGGCCCCCAGGATCTTCAGGTGTAACGGAGATCACAAGCCTCTATTGTAACCGAGAACCGGCGAAATCCGTGCGAGTGCTTTTCCTCAGATGCAAGGGGTTGTTCCTTCGTGGCATGGTAAGTGCATTTTGGCAGAGGATGCTTCCCCAATCGCAAACAGAGTGTCTACCTAGCCCCAAAGGCCGCGCCGCGGCTTCGGGGGTAGAATCGAGCCAGATCCGAGGCAAAGAAACTGCTGCCTTTATGCCACGAAAAAACCTCTTGAGCCTTTTCGCTGATTTTAGCCACTTTGGCCGTGATGTCGCTGTCATCCAAAGACGCGGTTACCGTCGGGAAAAGCTGACGTACCCAGAGCTCCAGGCAAACGCCCTTTTCTGGAGTCACGCTCTCGCGGGCCGCGGAATTCTCCCAGGCGATCGCGTCCTTCTCTGGGGCCCTAACTCGGCCGAATGGGTGGCCTGCTTCTGGGGAATCCTTTTGCGGGGCGGCGTGGTTGTCCCGATGGACGCTGCGGCAGCGCCCGATTTCGTTCAACGCGCGATTAAGGACGCCGGGGTGAAGCTCATCTTGCGCGACCGTCAACAGGCGGAGCCGCCCAGCGCGCCACCGTCAATGATCATCAATGATTTCAAGGATGTCCTGGAAGGCCCTCAGCCGGCCTTGGATAATTCCGGCGTTGATCCGGGCGATGAGTCCACGCGAACCACCGTTGCGGAAATCCTTTACACCTCCGGCACGACAGCCGAACCGCGCGGCGTTGTTCTGACGCACGGCAATTTTCTGGCGAATCTTGAGCCGCTGGAGCGCGGCATCGAAGAGTATCGGAAATATGAGCGCTGGCTTCACCCGTTGCGATTCGTCACACTCGTTCCGTTGAGCCACGTGTTCGGGCAATTCATGGCGCTGTTCGTGCCGCCTCTTCTCGGAGTCGCCGTCGTCTTCGAACCGTCCAGCAATCCCTCTGAAATCATACGCACCATCAAACAAGAGCGTGCCACCGCACTTATTGCCGTTCCGCGGATGCTCGATCTCCTTCATGCAGCAATCGAGAGGGAATTCGAGGGCCGGGGCCAACCTCAGTGGCTGAACAGCTCTCTTGAAAACGCAAAGGGCAGAAAATTTCTCAAGCGCGTCTGGAGGTTTCGCCGAATGCACCGCCGCTTTGGCTGGAAATTCTGGGCGTTCATTTCCGGCGGGGCAGCCCTTTCGAACGAAACTGAAAACTTTTTCAAGCTTATGGGATATGCCGTTGTTCAAGGTTACGGCATGACGGAGACGGCTTCGCTAATCAGCTTGAATCACCCATTTCGCGCAACGGAGGGGACCGTCGGCAAGATTCTATCGGGTCGCGAATTCAAGCTTGCCGGAGATGGCGAGATCCTTGTTCGCGGTGAAAACGTTTCGAGCGGTTATTGGGAGCGAGGAACTGTTCATTGCGCGGATGAGGAAGGCTGGCTGCGCACCGGCGACCTCGGCGAACTTGACGCCGAGGGCAATCTGCGTTTTCGCGGACGCAAGAAAAACGTGATCGTCACACCAGCAGGTCTCAACGTCTATCCTGAGGACCTCGAAGCCGCTCTTCGCAAACAACCCGGCGTGAGGGATTGTGTGGTCATCCCGTTCGAACGCGGCGGCAACGCCGAACCTTGCGCTGTCGTTCTGTTGAAGGATGCACAGAGATCCGCCGCCACCGCGGCCATCGAAGGCGCCAACTCCTCGCTTGCCGAATACCAACAAATTCGCACGTGGATCGTTTGGCCCGGGCTGGACTTTCCTCGCACGGCTACAGGCAAGCCACGCCTGTCCGTCATCGCAGCGCGCGCTGCGCAAATCCTCGATGGACGACAAGTCAACGCGTCAGAAGGTGGCGGCCCGCCTTCCTCTTCACGCAGCGCACTCGACCAACTGCTGGAACGCTTCAGCAAAACGAGCAGTGGAGATTCTAGAGCCGACAGTCGCCTGGAACAGGAGCTGAATCTCTCCTCCCTCGACCGCGTGGAGTTAATGAGCGCCCTGGAGGAAAGGTTTCACGTGGAACTAAACGAAACGGTCTTCGCCAACGCCAAGACCGTTGCCGACGTCGAACGCGTCCTGCAACAGCCGGCGGCGCGCCGCAGCGAATACACTTATCCGCGTTGGACGCAGCGCGAACCTATCCGCTGGCTGCGGCTCGCGGTGTATTACGCACTGGTCTGGCCCGCCACGCAGATTCTCGGCCATCCGCGAATCGTGGGCGGCGAAAATCTTCGTGGCTTGCATGGTCCTGTGCTCATTGTTTCCAATCACATAACACGCCGAGCGGACATCGGCTTGATTCTTGCCGCTCTGCCGCTGCGATACCGCCATCGGCTTGCCACGGCCATGAGCGGTGAAACCCTGGGTGAAATGCGCCATCCGCCTCGCGATTGGTTCTCCGCCAAGCGCTGGGCGTATCAACTCGGCTACTGGCTTGCCACGCTGCTCTTCAACGTTTTCCCGCTGCCTCAGCTTTCCGGCTTCCGCGAAAGCTTCCGGTTCGCGGGCGAATCCGTTGATCGCGGCTACAGCGTGCTCGTTTTTCCCGAAGGCGAAGTCAACAATTCCGAAGATGGCCGCATGGCTCCGTTCCAGAGCGGCATCGGCCTCCTCGCCCAAAGTCTCGGCGTCTCGATTATTCCGATGCGCTTGGACGGCGTCTGGCAGATGAAGCGCGAACACCGGCGCCTCGCCCGCCTCGGCGAGCTCACCATTCAAATTGGGACTGCCATCTCGTTTCCATCGGGCACTCCGGCAGAGACCATCGCAAGGAATCTGGAGAGTGCGGTCCGCGCGCTGTAACGGGTTCTCGCCAACAAACAAAGATCTACGGCGTTCCGACCTGATGAAGCCGCACCACAGCCCCGCTGGAATACCGCGCCAGATAAAGTTCACCACTTGCGTCCTGGCCAAACCCCGCCAGGTCCCCACCTCCGGCATTGACGAGAAAGGTCCGAACCCACTGGCCCTGGCTGTTTTGCGCCAGCGACCAGATGCGCCCACTGATGAAATCACCGAAAATGTAATTCCCTCCAAGCGCGGCGATATTTGTTCCGTGATAGACATAACCCCCGATAACAGTTTCGTCGCCCTGCAAGCGGTCGTAGTCGAAGATTGGATCCAGAAAAGTGGCCGTCTGGCAATTGGAAGTAAAATTAAAATTGTGCGTTCCCTCTTTACAGCGCCAGCCCATGTTCGACCCGCCCTGTGCCGTTGTCACGCGGTCCACTTCTTCGAACGAATCCTGGCCCACATCGCCAATCCACAGATTTCCTGTTGCGCGATCGAAGGAAAAACGGAATGGGTTCCGCAGTCCATACAGCCAAATCTCATTTGTGGGACTGGCCTGTGCGGCAAACGGATTGCTGGCCGGCACGCTGTAAGTGCCGTTGCAAGCCACGCTTATGCGCAAGATCTTTCCGAGACGCGTCGAAGTATCTTGCCCGTTACCCATGGTACCGTGCGCGTCTCCACCACCTCCGCCGTCGCCCAGCGCGATGTAAAGAAATCCGTCGTTGCCAAACGCCAGGCCGCCTCCGTTGTGATTGGCCTCCGGTTGGTTCACGGTAAAAAGAATCTGCTCGCTAGTTGTATTGACCGTGTTCGAGCCGGACGTGGCGGCACGAAATTCCGAAATGGCAGTTTGCAGCGTGCCATTCAAGCGAGTGGTGGTGTAGTTGACGTAGAAGCAGCCGTTGCTGCTGTAACTTGGATGAAAAGCAAGCCCCAGCAGACCTTCTTCCCCACCGGAAACAATCAGGCTGGAAACGTCAAGATACGGCGTGCCCAAAACGCTGCCATTCTGAATAATCTTGATCTTGCCGCTTTGTTCGACGACAAAGAGACGCCCCGAACTGTCGCCTGCTTGTTGAATATCGAGGGGACTGGAGAAACCGCTGGCCACCGGAGCCAATTCCACTTGCAGAGTCGGGGGAGGAGGAGGTGGTGGTGTTGTCATCGGTCCTCCGTTGCAACCGCAGCACCCGACCGCCACGCACAAACCTAAGCCGGTGAACCTGGAAACGCTGCTCTGTTGCATCACCCCTCCCCAGGCTGGGTGTTTCCATTCTGCCGAAATTGGGGACCGTGCGTCGAGCGAATCGCCACAGTGATTCTTCGACGCGCTGGCAGGCCAGCTTCAAAAACCGTTCTGTGGCAAAATAGTAGGTTGATAGAGCACGATTTATGGCACACCGTACAACTCTCGAAGAAGAGCGCCCCGCAAAAACGCCGAAGGCGGCCAAGAAATTCGCAGCGGGCGGCCTAGCGAAAGTGGCCGGCCCTTCGAACGCATCTGGAAGCGAGGAGCGAGAACGCATATTCGACGCCTTCCGCCGCTGGGGTTACTTCGAAGCGGCTCTCGATCCTCTTGGTCTGTTTGAGCCGCTGAAGCATCCTGACCTTGACGCGCTAAGTGGTGAGACAGCTGAAGAGGCCCGGGGCATCTACTGCAATACCATCGGTGCCGATTTTATGCATTTGCCGGAGCCAGAGCGCCGCCGCTGGATCGCCGAACGGCTCGAAGCTGCGCCAAGCCCAGTGGATCAGCAAAAAATCCTCGAGCGCCTGATTCGCGCCGATCTGTTCGAGCAAGTCTTGCAGGCGCGCTACCTCGGCACAAAACGCTTTTCGCTCGAAGGTGTTACAGCCCTGATTCCGCTTCTCGACTCGATTCTTGACGCCGCAGGCGAACATGGCGCGGAATCCTCGATCATGGCCATGAGCCACCGCGGGCGACTGAACGTGATGGTTCACGCCGCCTGCAAAGCGCCGCATGAAGTGGTCTCAGGATTTGAAGACGTCGATCCGCGCAGCGTTTTGGGTGCGGGCGACGTGAAATACCACGTCGGCGCTACCGGCACTTACGTCACCACTAGTGGCAAGGAAATCGGCATCCACCTCGTTTCGAATCCCAGCCATTTGGAGGCTGTCGATCCGGTTGCCGTTGGCCGCGCCCGCGCGAAGCAGACGCGTTACGGCCTGCGCGGTCCCTATGTGGACCGTTCGCCCGAAACTCTCAACAAAGTCGTTCCCATCGTCATGCATGGCGACGCGGCTTTTGCGGGCCAGGGCATTTGGGCGGAAACGCTCAACTTCGCGGACCTGCGCGCTTACACCGTTGGTGGCACGATTCACGTCATCGTGAACAACCTCATCGGATTCACGACGCGGCCAACGCAGGAACATTCTTCGCGTTTCGCTTCAGACATTGCCAAGCGCCAGTCCGTGCCCATCTTCCACGTGAACGCGGAGGACCCCGACGCCGTCGTGCGCGTAGGCAAAATCGCGACGGAGTATCGCGCCACGTTTGGCGGCGACGTCGTCGTGGACATTATCGGTTACCGCCGACACGGCCACAGCGAAGTGGACGATCCGACGATCACGCAGCCACTTCTCTATGAACGCATCAAGAATCATCCGCCACTTTGGAAAATTTACGCCGAGCGCACCGGCATCGACTCGACGCAGATCGCCGAGACCGTCCGCAAGGAATACGAGGAAGAACAGACCAAGGCTCGCGCGCTTAAAAAAATCCCCCACCTTCGCAAGCTTCCTGAATACTGGGCGCCGTATTCGCATGGCCGGTACAAACCGGAGTATGAAGTCGATACCGGGCTGACACGGGAAAAGCTGGCAGAGATCACCGATGGACTCGTGCGTGTGCCAGAGGGCTTTCACGTTCATCCGAAAATCGTGAAGCTGCTGGAACAGCGTTCCGAGATGGGCCACGGAAAGCGCGCCGTGGACTACGGATTCGCGGAAGCGCTGGCGTTTGGTTCCATCGTTCTGGAAGGCAATCCGATCCGCCTCACCGGGCAGGACTCGCAGCGCGGCACGTTCAATCAGCGGCACGCGGTGCTGGTCGACACGGTAAATGAGCACGATTACCTTCCGGTCTCGCACCTTTCGCCGACCCAGGCTTTCTGCGAAATCTACAATTCCTCTCTTTCCGAGGCGGGCTGCCTCGGATTCGAATATGGGTTCAGCCGCGACTATCCCGAAGCGCTCGTATTGTGGGAAGCGCAGTTCGGCGATTTTGCCAACGGCGCGCAGGTGATCATCGATCAATTCATCAGCGCGGGCGAAGATAAATGGAATTTGCCAGCCGCGATTGTGATGCTATTGCCCCACGGCTACGAGGGTCAAGGACCGGAGCATTCCAGCGCGCGCGTGGAGCGATTCATGCAGCTCGCCGCCGAAGACAACATGCAAATCTGTCAGCCTTCGACCGCCGCGCAGTATTTCCACATGCTCCGCCGCCAGGTGCGCCGCGCTTGGCGTAAGCCGCTGATCGTTTTTACTCCCAAAAGCATGCTGCGCCATCCCGACGCCAGCTCCAATATCGAGGAATTTACGAAACCGCGTTTCCTCCCGTTGGTTCCCGACCGCGAAGTGCGGGACGCGGGCCGCATCCTTATCGCCAGCGGAAAAGTCGGCCACGAGTTGCGCGCCGAACGCCGCCGCCGGCAGGACACCAACACGGCCATTTTCTTTCTCGATCAGCTCTATCCGCTGCCGCGCACGGAAATCGCCGCGGCCATCGACGAGCATCCCAACGCGCGCGAGATTGTCTGGGTTCAGGAAGAACCCGGCAACATGGGTGCAGCGGGATACGTCTTGCCGCGATTCGAACGGCTCGCGAAAGCCCGGGGACTCAACTTCCGGTCGGTCAAGCGTTCTGCCAGTGCGAGCCCGGCAACCGGCTCCGCCAAGGCGCATGAGCTGGAGCAAAAGACGCTCCTGGCTCTTGCCTTCACAATTTCAAGCAGCGCTTAGGCTTTCCCCGGTTTTAACACGACATTCACATTCATGTAAACGCCGCGTTACCTAAGGAACCGGCTCTACTGCGACAATCAGGTGTGTCGCGTCAAATCTCGAGTGATCAAATACTTCCCAATGCCTACCGCAACTCGCCGTCCTACGGTACACTGCCGCCAAGCCGGCGTGCGGTACGCCCAAACGGCATGAAACGCATCCTTATCATCGAAGACGATCGCGATATTGTCGAACTCGTGCGCTACAATCTCGCTAACGAAGGCTTTCAGGTCAGTTCTGCTCACGACGGCAGCACCGGCCTGACCACCTTGAAAAAAACGCCACCCGATCTCCTGCTTCTCGACCTCATGCTCCCAAAACTTTCCGGCCTGGAAATTTGCCGGGAGATTCGCCGGGATGACTCACTTAATCGTTTGCCCATTCTCATGCTCACGGCCCGCGGTGAAGAAGCCGACCGGGTCGTGGGACTGGAGATGGGCGCCGACGATTACGTGACCAAGCCCTTCAGTCCACGCGAGTTGCTCGCGCGCGTCAAGGCGCTGCTCCGCCGTGCCGAGCCGCCCGCCGACGCGCCGCGCACTATTGAGGTCGGCAAGCTGGCGATTGATCCGGCGTCCTATCGCGTCAGCCATTCCGGGAAACCCGTACCGCTCAGCACGCTCGAATTCCGGCTGCTCTATTACCTTGCTTCGCGTCCCAACCGTGTCTTTACTCGTGATCAATTGCTAGATGCGGTCTGGGGAACGGATCGCTTCGTTACGCCGCGCAGCGTGGACGTCTATGTTCGCCGCTTGCGTGAGAAAATCGAGTCCGATCCGGAGAACCCCATGCATTTGAAAACGGTCCGGGGCGCGGGCTATTTGTTTGAAACCCGTGCGGCTTAATCTCTTCTGGAAACTCGGTTTTGCCTTTTTCGCCCTGCTGATCGCGGTCCTGCTCCCCGTCGATTTCTATGCGGAGCGCGCGCTGCGGCGCAACTACGAGCGTGCCGGACTCGAAGAGCTTGCCGCCATTGCACGCATTGCGCTGGCGAATCCGCCGCAGACTCCATCACTCTCTCCCTCCAATCCTGAAGCTTCCCCGGTTCTGCGTACCTGGGTTGCGAAAATGGCGTTAAGCAATGTCCGCGTCACCGTCATTACCAGCCATGGCCAGGTACTGGCGGACTCGCAATCCGATCCTTCAACGATGGAGAACCACGCGGGCCGCCCCGAAATTCGCGATGCCTTTGCAAACGGCGACGGCCAATCGGCGCGTTACAGCGTCACCCTCAGGCGCAGCCTCTTGTACTACGCTGTGCGCTTGCCCGTCGCCGGCGGTGCGCCGGTTGTCTTGCGTTTTGCCCTGCCCCTCCGCACCGGTGACGAGGAATTGTGGAGATTCCGCCGCAGTCTCTGGTTAGCGTCTCTGTTTGTCCTTCTAGTCACCGGGACGATTTCACTGCTCATCTCGCGGTCCTTCGCAGATCGCGTGGAACGGTTGCGGGAGTTTTCGCAACGCGTCTCCAACGGCGACTTTCGGCCCATCTTTGCCGACCCGGCCGGTGACGCGCTCGATAAACTCGCGGTTTCCCTGAGCGAAACGGCGGTGCGTCTCGACCTTACCATCCGCACCCTAAAAGATGAGCGCAACCTCTCGGCAGCAATCCTCGGCAGCATGGTAGAAGGCGTGTTAGTGGTGGACGCCGCGGATCGCGTGGTTTTCTCAAACGCTGGTTTCGCCGAGATTCTTGGCCTGGATATGCCGCCGAAGATCGGTAGCGCTCTAGTGGAATCCGTTCGACAGACGGAATTGATTGAGGCCGTGCGCAAGGTGCTGCGCGGTGAACCTGCGGTGCGCGCGGAAATTGTAACCGGCACGCTGCGGCAGCGATTTTTTGCCGCCACTGCCACGGCCGTGCGTGGCGGAGAGACGTCCGGGGCCGTGCTCGTGCTGCATGACATCACCGACCTGCGCAAACTCGAGCGTGTCCGCCGCGATTTCGTCGCAAACGTTTCTCACGAATTCCGGACCCCGCTCACGGCCATTCAGGGTTTTGCGGAAACGCTACTCGCCGGCGCCATCGACGATCCACAAAATCGCCTCCGCTTCCTCGAAATCATTCTGGAACACTCGCGGCGTCTCGCGCGGCTCACGGAAGACTTGCTCATGCTCTCGAAAATGGATGCCGACCGGCTTGAGCTGGAGATTCGCCGTCTCAGCGTTTCCCAATTCGTCGAGAGCTGCATCGAAACTACCCAGCGCCCCGCCGCCGAAAAAGATCTCCGCATCTCTCTTAACCTGCCGCAACAACTGCCGGACATCGCCGCCGACCGCCGCCGTCTCGCCGAAGTGCTGCAGAATTTGCTCGACAACGCTATGCAATACACTCCCTCCGGCGGCCAGATCATGGTTAGCGCTTCCGCCAACGGCACCGAAGTAGTCTTTACGGTTTCTGACACGGGCATCGGCATCCCGCGAGCGGATCAATCACGCATCTTCGAACGATTCTACCGGGTTGATGTTGCGCGCTCACGGGAAGTCGGCGGCACCGGCCTGGGGCTTTCCATCGCCAAACATCTTGTGGAGGTTCATGGCGGCCGCATCTGGGTGGAGAGCGAAGTGGGCCAGGGTTCTCAGTTTCATTTCACCGTGCCCATTTTCGACCCGGAACGCGCTGCCGTTCGCCCAGCCCGTTAATGCGAGCGGCGGAATTGCTGGCGAAACTCTGCAACCATCTAAATCCCTTCTTTTGCATCATTTTCACAATTGTGTGAACAAGCTGTAACCATTTCCGGCACAGAATTTTGCGTACGAGGGGGAGTATGACTTCCCTTCCGAAAGGGGACCAATGGGAGCAACCGCTGGACTCACGGAAGTCGTGCTCTACGACACGCTGGTGAACTATCTCGTTTCCATGGCGCGCACTGTCGAAGGCGCCATGAACCGCGCGCTCGACGCCATCGTCAGTCTGGAGAATCCCCGCACTTCCGTTCTCCCCGGAGAGGTTTTCCTCCTTGAGCCGCGCATCAATGAAATGGAAATTGCTATCGATGAACATGCGATCCGTCTGCTCCGCCGCGGCTCGTTCTCTGACGACGAGATGCGCCTCATCGTCGCCGCTCTGAAAATCACCAATGACCTCGAGCGCATCGGCGACATCGCGGTGAATCTCGCCGAGCGTGTCGTCTCCCTTCGCGAAATGCAGGGCGCACAGATTGCCGAAGAGCTGGCTCCCATGGCCTCCGCCGTGCGCGGCATGGTCAGCAAGAGCCTTGGCGCCCTTATTTTCCGCAACGTGGAGATGGCCACGCAGGTTCTCGAAAGCGACGATGTCGTGGATCAATACCGCGATCGCATTTTTGAGAAGTTGCTCCAGCACATGACTCAGGAGCCCAAGCTGGTGAGCCCCGGCATGCACTTCATTCTTGCCGCGCGCCACCTGGAACGCATCGCGGACCACGCCACCAACATTGCCGAAGACATCATCTTTTGGGTCCGCGGACTTGACGTCCGCCATGGCCGCGGTTTGGCGGTCCGCCCCGGCCAGAGTGACCAACCCGATTCGTCTTCCGCCGGGGATTCTGCCATCACGGAGAATTCACACGCCCTTCATTCGGACGTGACGCCGGCCTGCGATACTGAACGCGCTTGATCTTCAAGTAAGGTCCTACCTCGGGGACCGGTGCACCCCTGGCTCCGGTCCCCATCTCCTCCCTCTCGGAGCTCCGCAACGCTCTCCAGGCACCCCCTTGACCGCGCCACGCAGTCCTACTATCGTCGTAAGAGGGTCGAGATGCATCCGTTCACCCAATCTCCCGAACGCACAATAGCGCCGCGGTCGTGCGCCTGGGTGTGTTTCTGCCTTGCCCTTTTCCTGCTTTACAACCCTTTCACGGCTGCGACGAGTTCGCAGGGCGGACTGAATGTTCGGCATCCGGCCAGCAACCGCGCCACAGTAGGCGCTTCAGAACTACAACACTTCTCTCCTGCGGATGGGCGGGACAAACTTTCAGCGTCTGCGACTGCCATTGCCGAACCTCTCGTATCGCTTCCGGAAGTTTCCTATCATGTCTTCGAACTCTTCCCGCAAGTAGTTTCTCTTACGCAACAGTTGTTTGGCTCGAGCCTGTGGTTCCGGCCCCCGCCCGCTCTCTAGACGAAGTTTGTCCTAAATAGACCGAGAAATTTGGGCGTCCGCACGAAACTGGCGGCGCATCGCCATTGCTCAAGTCACTTAGAGGATCCTGTGGGTGTCTGGAACCCCGATAAGTCACATCTTGACGGGCCCCGCGCACTTCCAAGGATAGAGGTTATGACACAAAAAAGACTTGGCATTTCTGTTGGCGTTTGCTTGGCGATAGTCCTCTTGTTGGCGTGGCGCTGGAATGCTCGCGGCCCGACCCAAGCGGACGATCAGAATCATCCTCTAGCCTCAGCGGAGACCATCGCGGCAGTCGCGCGCGCCGAACGCCACACCGTGGGGAACACGTTGAACATCGCCGGGGAGTTCAAGCCGTTTCAGGCCGTTGACGTTCACGCGAAAGTAGCTGGCTATATCAAAGTGATTCACGTCGATGTCGGCGACCATGTGAAAACGGGTCAGACGCTCGCGGTTCTGGAGATCCCCGAGCTGGCTGCGGAACTCGCAGGCGCCGACGCTTCTGTGCGGCGCTCCAAAGAAGAAATCCGCCGGGCCGAAGGAGACCTGGCGCGCGCGCGATCGGCGCACGCCGCAGCCCACTCCGCTTACATTCGATTGAAACAAGCCGCCGAGGCTCGCACCGGCCTTGTAGCACAGCAGGAGATCGACGATTCGCAAGCCAAGGATCTTGAATCGGAAGCCCAGGTTTCCGGTTCAAGCGCGGCGCTGTCTGCCACCCAGCAGCAGCTTCAAGTAGCCGAAGCCAATCAAAAGCAGTACGCGGCGCTCTCCGATTATTCGCGGATCGTCGCGCCCTTCTCCGGCGTGGTCACCGCGCGCTATGCCGATACCGGCGCACTGATTGCCGCTGGCACATCCAGCAGCACGCAATCCATGCCCGTCGTGCGGCTGGCGGAAATTTCAAAGCTTCGCCTCGTTCTCCCCATTCCCGAATCGGTTGCCGCGCAAATTCATCTGGGCGACCCGGTTAACGCGCGCGTGCAGGCGCTGAATCAGGATTTCGTCGGCAAAGTGTCGCGTTTCGCGGATTCCCTGGACCGGCAGACCCGCACTATGGAGACGGAAATCGATTTTGACAATCGTGATGGGCACTTGATTCCCGGCATGTACGCGGAAACCCGGCTCTCCCTTCGCGAGAAAAAAGATGCTCTCGCTATTCCGCTGGAGGCCGCCATGCGCAACGGCGAAGACGCGACGGTTCTCGCCGTCAACTCGCAGAACATCATCGAAGAGCGCCATGTCAAGCTGGGACTCGAAGATAGCGCCCGCGTAGAAGTGCTCTCCGGCTTAACGGACAAAGAGCGCGTGGTCATCGGCAATCGCAGCCAGTTCCGCAGCGGACAAAAAATTCAACCGAAGGAAGTCGGCGCAGACGCCGCGAAAACGGGGAGAGAAAACTGATGTCCGGCTTCTCGATTAAATATCCCTTCTTCATCATAGTCGCCTGCCTCGTCGTGGCCATCGTTGGCACCGTGACGCTTGTGCGTATGCCGGTCGACCTCTTTCCTCCCATCAACATTCCCGTGGTTGTGGTGGCCACTTTTTATTCCGGAATGCCGCCTCAGCAAATTGAAACGAACATTACCAATCCTTTCGAACGTTTCTTCACGCTGGCCAGCGGCGTGGACCACATCGAATCGCGCTCGCTTCCCGGTGTGAGCCTCATCAAAATCTACTTTCAGCCCGGCACGAATGCCGACGCCGACCTCAGCACCGTTTCCAACCTCGCGATGGCGGACCTCCGCCGCCTTCCGCCCGGCACGTTGCCGCCAGTGGTGCTGAAGTTTGACGCCTCTAGCCTGCCTGTCTGTTTGATCACTCTCAAAGGCCAGAGTCTGAACGAAACCGATCTTCAGGATCTGGGCCGCTACACCGTCCGAAATCAAATCGCCAACGTTCCTGGCGCTTCGGTTCCGCAGCCCTTCGGCGGAAAGTATCGCCAGATCATGGTCTATGTGGATCCCTTGAAGCTTGAAGCCAGCCAGTTGAGCCCCATGGACGTGGTGCGTACGGTCAACGAGAGCAATCTCATTCTCCCCGCCGGCGACGTCAAGATCGGCCCAATCGACTACAACTTGTATTCCAATAGCCAGGCCCCCACGGCTAAGTTCATCAACGGCATGCCGCTGAAAACCGTTGGTCAGTCCTCCGTGCTTGTCGGTGATATTGGCAAAGCTGTGGACGCCAACGCCATTCAGACCAACATCGTACGCGTGGACGGCCAGCCTTCCGTGTACTTGCCAATCCTGAAGCAGGGCGGGGACACCAATACCATCGCTGTCGTAGATGGCATCAAGGAGGCTCTCCAGCACCTCGTCGACATTCCAAAACAGCTCATCACGCGCGTCGTCTTTGACCAATCCTTATTCGTCAAGACAGCTATCTCCAATCTGATCCGCGAAGGCTCTATCGGTCTGGTCTTCACCGGCCTGATGATTCTTCTCTTCCTCGGCAGCATGCGCGCTACTCTCGCGGTCTTCCTTTCCATCCCGCTCTCTGCGTTGGCCGCCTTTCTGGCTATCAGCGCCGGTGGCGGCACTGTGAACACCATGGTCCTGGGCGGCCTCGCACTGGCCTTCTCGCGGTTGATCGACAATTCCGTCATTGTGCTGGAAAACATTTTCCGCCATCTCGAGATGGGAGAAGCTCCTGACGTCGCCGCGGAAAAAGGCGGTCAGGAAGTCGCCCTGGCCGTCCTCGCTGCGACCATCACGACTGCCATGGTTTTCTTTCCCGTAGTTTTTCTCTATGGCGTTAGCCGCTTCCTTTTCATGGCCCTCGCCACTGCCGTCGTTCTTTCTCTGTTTGCCTCCTATTTTGTTGCAATGAGCGTCGTCCCGCTCTATTGCGCCAAGCTGGTCAAGAAACACGAGGCCGATGAAGAAGTGGGCGAAGACGTTTCGTTACACCACAACTGGATCATCAAGAAGTTTAATTTCTACTTCGAGAAAATGGTCGAGAAGTATGACCGCACCCTGGCTGCTTCGCTGCTCAAGCCAGTCAGCACCGTCGTTGGACTTGTCGGCGTTTCACTGCTCTCCCTTTCGCTCTATCCTTTTCTCGGTGTCTCCTTCTTTCCAAGAACCGACCCCGGCCAGTTCGTTATCAACTTGAAGGCACCGTCGGGAACCCGCGTTGAGCTCACCGAGGACTACGTTAAGCAGGTCGAGCAGATCGTTCACCAGGTGGTTCCGGCCAGCGAACTTCAAATCATCGTTTCGAACATCGGCATCACCACGGATTTCTCCGCCATTTACACTCCAAACTCCGCGCCGCACACCGCCTTCGTGCAGGTCAGTCTCAAGGAGGGGCACAAAGTCGGCAGCTACGAGTACATGCGCCGCGTGCGGCGGCAGCTCAGTCAGCAGCTTCCGCAGCTCAGCACGTACTTTCAGTCCGGCGGTCTCGTGGACGCCGTGATCAATCTAGGCTTGCCCGCGCCGATCGACATCCAGGTCAGTGGCAATAATCTCAACAACGTCTACGCCACAGCCGCAAAAATCGCCGCGCCTGTCCGCGATCTTGCAAATGTCAGCGACGTGCTCATCCCCCAGGACATCGACTATCCCGCCTTGCAACTCGACGTGGATCGCGGTAAAGCCAGTCTCCTGGGTCTTTCGCAGAAAGAAATCGTCGACAACGTCATCACCGCGCTCACTTCCAACGGCATGATCGCTCCGAACTATTGGATCGATCCGAAGAGCGGCAACCCCTATATGCTGACCGTCCAGTATCCCGAGGATCAGGTCAAGACGCTGACGGACCTGAAGCAGATTCCTCTGCGCGGCGTGAAAAGCAGTGAACCCACGTTCCTCGATAGCGTCGTGAAAGTCAGCACCATTCCTTCTCCCACGGAAGTAGACCACTACCAATTGTTTCGCGTCATCGACGTATACGTTTCCCCCAAGAGCGAGGATCTTGGCAGGCTGACCAGCCAGGTGGACAAGATTATCAAGGACACGAAGCTCCTGGAGGGCGTTCGCGTGAATCTGCGAGGCTCGGTGCAGGGCATGCGCGCTTCCTTCAAGAGCTTCGGGATCGGCTTGATCCTCTCGGTCGTCCTGGTCTATCTCATTTTGGTGGCGCAGTTCGCCTCTTGGAAGGATCCCTTCATCATCCTCCTTGCAATTCCTCCGGGCCTTGCCGGCGTGCTCTTGTTCTTGCTCGCTACCGGTACGACTCTGAACGTGATGTCCCTGATGGGACTCGTCATGATGGTTGGCATCGTCGTTTCAAACAGCATCTTGATCGTCGAGTTCGCCCGTCACCTCCATCACGAAGGCAAATCGCTTAAGGAAGCTGTCTCGACCGCTTCTCGCTTGCGGCTTCGCCCCATTCTGATGACTTCCCTGGCAACTCTTCTTGGCCTGATTCCCATGGCTCTTGGCACCGAGGCCGGCAGCGAACAGTACGCTCCACTGGCCCGCGCGATTATTGGTGGCTTACTCGTTTCCGTCGCGGTAACCGTTTATCTCGTGCCTGCGGCCTATCTCATCGTGCACCGCGGTAAAGAAACGAACCCTCAGGAGGCTCAGGCGTGATGCGCACTATTCTTGCTTCCTTCTTTTTTGCGATTCTGATCTGCGCGCCGCTTTACGCGCAGATGCCAGACGGCACACAAACTCCAGCTGCCGCTGGTCCTCCTGCTTCTGCTGGCAGGGAACTGACACTGGCCCAGGCCGAAGCCCTAGCTCTGAAAAACAATCCTCAGATCACAATCGGCAAATTGCTCGCCCTGGTCGCGCGCCAGTATGTCCGGGAAGCGCGCTCGGCGCTGCTCCCCAACGCCTATCTCAGCGTAACCGCGGTAGACTCCAATCCCGGAAGCCGCCTTGCCGCCGGCGGCCTCAACAACCCGATCCTCTTCCCGCGCGCCGCCGCGGGCGCGACGGTCGGCCAGTTGATCATCGATTTCGGCCGTTCCACGAATCTTCTTTCCAGTTCCGAATCACAGGCCAAGGCCGAAAATGAAAACGCCGCGGCCACTGCCGCTCAAATCGTTCTCTCGGTCGACCAGTCCTTTTACAATGTGTTGGAAACAAAAGCTCTCGTCGTCGTCGCGCAGCAGACCGTCGATTCCCGCCAGCTCTTCGTGGACAAGATCAAGGCGCTCACCGATGCCAAGTTGAAATCCGATCTCGACCTCAGCTTCGCAAAGGTCGACTTGGCGCGCGGCAACCTCCTGCTGCTCGAAGCGCGAAACAACTACCAGGCTTCGCTCGCCGCTCTTTCCGCCATTCTTGGCTATCCGGATCAACAAGATTTCCGGCTTGTCGAGGAGCAGGCCGCCATCTCCGCTCCCGCTATGGATGTCAGCCCGTTGATTCAACAAGCTCTGCAGCAGCGCCCGGAAGTTCTCGCGCTCCAGGACCAGGTCCAGGCCGCGCAGAAATTCGGCAGCGCCGAGCACGACCTCTGGCGCCCAACCGTCAGCGCCCTCGGCGTTGTCGGCGAAGCTCCCGTTCGGGACGATCACATCCCGAATTGGTACGGCGCCGTCGGCGTGAATATCAACATCCCTGTCTTCAACGGCTTTCTCTTCAACGCGCGCGCCAAAGCCGCCGATCTCCAGACCGAAGTCCATCACCAGAAACTTGCCGACCTCCGGAACAATATTGCGCGCGATGTGCGTACTTCCTGGCAGGACACGGCGCGCGCCTACGAGAGACTCTCCGTCACCCAGCAATTGCGCGAGCAAGCTGGCCTCGCCTTGGACCTTGCACAATCCCGCTACAATCTCGGTCTCGGCTCCATTGTCGAATTCAGCCAGGCCGAACTGCAGAAAACCGAGGCCGACATCGCGGACACGGATGCCCGCTACCAATATCGCTTGACCCAAATCGTTCTCGCCTATACGATTTCCTCACCGAAATAGGTCCCTCCTCGCGGTGCAGAGGGGAAGCCGCCCTTTGGAGATTGCGGATGACTCGGTTTGTCTTACAACTCGCCAGCGGACGAGACGCGACTCGGGCATCCTTTTTTCGGCCCGTCTCGACCTTCACGCGTTGTTGTTAACATATCGAAAATTCCGCAACCTCTGATACGTCAATGGTTTCCCGTGAATTCCCAGGGATTGTTACAGGATATTCACATTTGGTTGACGTAGTTGTAAGACGGGGCCTTTACCTTCTGGCGCGGGGTGGTACGCATTCTTTTTCGGTAGCAGGTCGAATTTTGCTCCAAAGAGAGAGGAAATGAAAAAACTAGCAGCTCTTACACTATCGATGTTCCTCGTTTCCGGAACTGCTTTTGCCGATACACCGAAAGACGCCGACGCACAGCCTGCCAAGGGGGCCCAACCGGCGAAGCCCAAAGTGGCCAAGAAGGCTGAGAACTCCAATGCAGCCATCGCGGCACAACTGGAAGAGCTTCGTCAGACCCTGCAATCGCAACAAGAGCAGCTTCAGGTGCTGAAGGAGGAGCTCGCCAAGCGCGACCGCCAGATTGACGAAGCGCGCGAAGCCGCGGCGGCCGCCAACGCTCGCGCAGCGGAAGCCAGCACCAAGGCTACCGAAGCCGTGAACACGACCGCCGAAGTGAAGTCCACCGCCGTTTCCCTCAACTCCACGGTCAGCGACTTGAAGGCCAGCAACGAAGCCCTCAAGACCGCCGTGGTCACGGAGCAAGCGGAAGCCAAGAAGGCCGAGGAAACCGGGCCGTCAACGATCAAGTACAAGGGCCTCAACATCACGCCGATCGGGTTCATCGCGGCAGAGACGGTTTTCCGCCAGCGGGCCACCAGCGGGGACATTCCGACTCCGATGAACGCCATCCCGTACCCCGGAAACGCGCTAAGTAAAGTGACCGAAAACAACTTCTCGGGCCGGCAATCCCGAATCGGCTTGCTCGGCGAGACGAAGGTCGGAACCGCCAAAGTAAGCGCCTACTACGAGGCGGACTTCTTCGGCGCGGGCACGACCTCCAACAACCGGCAGACCAATAGCTACGTGTTCCGCCAGCGCCAGTTGTGGGGACAGGCGGCATTTGATAACGGCTGGCAGTTTACCGGCGGGCAAATGTGGACGCTGGCTACGGAAACCCGGAAGGGCATCGCCAATCGCCTGGAGGTTCTGCCGATGACGATCGACGTCAACTACACGGTGGGCTTCACTTACGCGCGGGCGTACGGATTCCGCGCTGTCAAGGATTTCGGTGGCAAGTATGCGGTGGGCGTTTCCATAGAAGGACCGCAGACAACCATCGGCGGGAGAGGGTTCTCGACGTTTACGACGGCAGCGGGCACTTCGCAGAACTTCTTCGTGAATGCGCCCGGGGCTGGCGGCGGTCTGTATAACGCCTTCGACGCTACCGGCTACACGGTCAACAAGGCCCCGGACATCGTGTTCAAGGCGGCGGCGGATCCCGGGTTCGGACATTATGAGTTGTTCGGAATCGTCAGCACCTTCCGCAATCGTGTCTATCCATGCGCGGTTGTTACGCCACCGCCGGACGCAACCCACGTGGTGGTCGGCCCAGCGCTGACGTGCGCGGCCGGCGCTACTACGTCTTCCGTTGCAGGGGCGTTCAATGATACACGCACTGGCGGCGGTTTCGGAGCAGTTGCCCGAGTTCCGCTGTTCTCCAAGAAGCTGGACGTTGGCGTAAAGGGCCTCGCCGGAGACGGCGTCGGCCGATTTGGGGCAGCCCAGTTGGCTGACGTCACTGCCCGGCCCGACGGAACATTAGCCTTAATCCGCACAGGGCATGGGCTCGGCACAGTTGAGTTTCATCCAAATCCGAAGTTGGATGTTTATCTGAATTACGGTGCGGAGTACGCGTCGCGCGCTGCTTACGGCAACTACACAGCTGTCACCGTAACAACTGCCGGTGCGGTCTCGACCTATACCTCGATCACCAGGGCGGGCGGATACGGCGGACCCACAGCCAGTAATGCCGGTTGCTCGACTGAGGCTTTGCCCTCTGGCACTTCTGCGCCGGGAGCAGGGGCATGCGCAGGCGACATCCGGCTTATCCAGGAAGGTACCCTCGGTTTCTGGCACAAGGTCTACCAGGGTCCGAAGGGTGGAGTCCGCTGGGGAATGCAGTACTCGTACATAACCAAGAGCGGCTGGAGCGGCGCCGCAAGCATCGCTCCGAAGGCCGTGGATAACATGGTGTTCACCTCATTCCGCTATTACCTGCCGTAGTTCCGGCCAGGCAATTTGCGGTTCGTCCCTCCCCTGGGGACGGAAAAGGGCAGCCCGCTGCGGCGCGGGTTGCCCTTTCTATTTACGCGTTCCTCACACGGCCCTAAACCCCTCATCAGAAGGGTCTTAAGCATGCTTGTCGGCTTGCATGCAGCAACCGATTCAACCAACAATGAAGCCACTGTAACAATACCGTAACAATCAGGGAACATACTCAACTTCCCCGGGAATAAGTACAATAGTTTCAAACGGAGATGAAGCATGAAGCGAATTGCAGGACTGCTCTTGGTAGCTCTCGCCGTCGCGGGCGTTCTGTGGGCGGATAACGCGCTCACGATCACCGGTGCCGGTGCAACGTTTCCTTACCCCATGTATTCCAAATGGTTTGACGAATACCATAAGAGAAACGCCAATCTTGAAATCAACTATCAATCCATCGGCTCCGGCGGCGGCATCAAGCAAGTCACCGAAGGCACCGTGGATTTCGGCGCCACCGATGGCCCGATGAACGACGAGCAACTCAAGGCCTACCAGGACAAGCACGGTTCCGGAATTCTTCACTTCCCTACCGTGTTGGGCGCGGTTGTACCTACCTATAACATCCCCGGAGTCACCGCGGAGTTGAACTTCACTCCCGAAGCGCTCGCCGGAATTTTTCTCGGCAAAATCACCAAATGGAATGACCCGGCCATTGCCGACGTCAACAAAGGCCTTAAGCTTCCTGCGGAGGACATCGTCGTCGTACATCGCGCGGATGGTAGCGGCACGACTTACTGCTGGACCGACTATCTTTCCAAAGTCAGCGACGAATGGAAGACCAAGGTTGGCAAAGGCGGTTCAGTGAACTGGCCCGTGGGCCTTGGCGGCAAGGGCAGTGAAGGCGTCACCGGCACCGTCAAGAATACTCCGAACTCGATCACTTACGTGGAACTGATTTATGCCGAATCCAACAAGATTCCTTATGGCAGTGTTAAGAACTTCGCCGGTGCGTTCGTTAAGGCGTCGCTTGCGGCCGTCAGTGCCGCCGCTGCCGGCGCGGCCAAGGAAATGCCGGATGATTTCCGCGTTTCCATTACCAATGCGCCAGGTAAGGCCGCTTATCCAATTTCCACTTTCACTTGGCTATTGATTCCAGAGAAGTTCTCCGATGCGGCCAAGCGCGACGCTATGAAGGGCTTCGTGAAGTGGATGCTGGCGGACGGCCAAAACTACGCGGAGGCGTTGTCCTACGCAAAACTACCTAAGGAAGTCGTCTCGAAGGAAGTAAAAGCCATCAGCAAAATCCAGTAGTCCGAGCGACCAGAGTGGCATCAACGACTACCATTGTTCCGAGCGCGGGCCCCGTTGCGGGCTCGCGCTCGTTTCTTTCCCGTCTCCGCCAGGGCGATGAAATCGCCCGCATAATCACCTTTCTGTTCGCTGCTTCCGTCGTTCTTGTCACCCTCCTCCTCGTTTTCGATTTGTGGGAGGGCTCCGTCCTTTCCCGCCACAAGTTTGGCTTCAATTTTTTTCGCACCTCTGTCTGGGATCCGATTTTTGATCAATTCGGCGCCCTGCCCTTCATTTACGGCACACTTGTCACCGCCACGGTATCTCTGTTAATCGCCGTGCCGCTCGGTATCGGCGCGGCCATCTTTCTCGCCGAACTTGCGCCCGCAAGAGTTTCCGACACGCTCGAATTTTTCATCGATCTTCTCGCCGCCGTTCCCAGCGTCATTTACGGCCTCCTCGGTGTCTTCGTCGTCGTTCCGTTGATGCGCCAATACGTTCAACCGTTTCTCAAACATTCCCTTGGCTTCCTTCCGCTATTTCAAGGCCCCGCCTATGGCGTCGGCTTTCTCACTGCAGGCATCGTCCTTGCCATAATGGTCATCCCCTATATCATTTCCGTCTCGCGTGAGGTCCTTCTCTCCGTCCCTCGTGATCAGCGCGAAGCAGCGCTCTCTCTTGGCGCCACACGCTGGGAATCGACTTGGAAGGTGGTCGTCCCCTTTGCCCGGGCCGGCATCCTGGGCTCGATCTTCCTTGCCCTCGCGCGCGCCCTCGGCGAAACCATGGCGGTTACCATGGTGATCGGCAATACTCCTGCGATTAGTGCTTCTCTATTTGCTTCCGGGTATTCGATTGCCGCTGTTATTGCCAACGAGCTCACCGAAGCTACCAGCAATCTGCATTATCAGTCCCTTATTGAGTTGGGACTCGTGCTCTTTCTTCTGACCTTCATGCTCAATGGGCTCGCTCGCTTGCTGATTGTGGTCACTTCCCAGCGCGGAGCTGGAATGGGGCACGCATGAACTCCCGGCTGCGCTGGCGAAAGTTTGTGAGCGGCTTCATGCTGGCCATGACCGGCTTGTGCGCCTTGGTTTCTGTTTCCGCGCTCTTCTTGATCCTGGGCTACCTCGTCTATCACGGCGGAACATCCATCAGTTGGAGCTTCTTTACCAAGTTACCGGCGCCTGTCGGCGAAACGGGCGGAGGCATGGCCAACGCCATTGTTGGCAGCGGGAAGCTGCTTCTGCTCGCTACGCTCATCGGGGTTCCCATCGGCTTCTTTGGCGCCATCTATCTCGCGGAATTCAGCGGTGGAACCACCGCTTTTGTCGTTCGCTACGCTGCCGACTTGCTCAACGGCGTGCCTTCCATCGTCATCGGCATCTTTGCTTACAGCGTGGTCGTCCTGCCCTTCAAGCATTTCTCCGCGCTGTCCGGTGGATTCGCGCTAGGCCTGATGATGATTCCCATCACACTGCGCAGTACTGAAGAGTTTCTCCGCTCCGTGCCAAACGCTCTCCGCGAGGCCTCCATGGCCCTCGGCGCCAGCAAATGGAAAACCATCTGCTCGGTTATCGTTCCGGCCGCTTATCGCGGAATCCTGACCGCCATTCTGCTGGCCTTCGCCCGTGTCGCCGGTGAAACCGCCCCGCTCCTTTTCACCGCCTTTGGCAATCGCTTTTGGAGCCACGGCTGGAATCAGGCCACCGCTGCACTTCCGGAGATGATTTACAGATATGCTATCTCTCCGTATGATGATTGGCACCGGCAGGCCTGGGCCGCGGGGCTTGTCTTGCTTGCTTTGATTCTGGTCATTAACATCGTTGCCCGGGCGATTCTTTCCCGGGGCATTGCGGTCCCGAGGACTTAGTTTATGCACGCTTCTGTGAGGCCAGCTTTGTCCGTAAACTTACCTCCCATCGTGACCAGCGCGGCGGCGAGAGAGACGCCGGAAGCTCTCTCCCTGCGCATGACCATTGCTAAGGTCAATTTCTTCTATGGCAGCAAGCAAACCCTCTTCGATGTCAACATGGGGATCGCCACCAACAAGGTCACCTCGCTCATCGGTCCTTCCGGATGTGGCAAGTCCACACTGCTCCGTACCCTCAACCGCATGCACGAAACCGTCCGCGGCGCACGCCTCGAGGGCGAGATTCTTCTCGACGGCCAGAACATCCTCAGGCAGGACGTAACCGCCCATCGCCGCCGCGTTGGCATGGTCTTCCAGCGTCCCAATCCTTTCCCCAAGTCCATTTTCGATAACGTGGCCTACGGCCTGAGGATCAACGGCTCGAAAGATCCCATCTCCGAGGCCGTCGAAAAAAGTCTGCGCCACGCCGCGCTCTGGGACGAAGTGAAGGATCATCTCCACAAGTCCGCTTACGAACTTTCCGGCGGCCAGCAGCAGCGCCTGTGCATTGCCCGCGCTCTTGCCGTCGAGCCCGAAGTTCTGCTCCTCGACGAGCCCTGTTCCGCGCTCGACCCTATCAGCACCGCGAAAATCGAAGAGCTGCTCGTACAGTTGAAGGATCTCTGCACCATCGTCATCGTTACCCACAATATGCAGCAGGCCGCGCGCGTCAGCGATTTCACCGCGTTCCTGCTCCTCGGTCAACTGATCGAGTTCAGCCCTACGCCGCAGCTCTTCACGACTCCCGGTGATCCGCGCACGGAGGCGTATATCACCGGCCGCTTCGGCTAGGGCCGTCTGAGAAACTGTTTCGGAAGCGATGCTTTATTGTCATTCCGGGCGGAGGCGACGAACGAAGTTTGTGAGTTCCGACTCCTGTCGGAAGGAATCTTTCTTAAGTTTTTGCAGCGGAGGGCACGGAAAGAAAGGACCCATGGAACGCCACTTCGAAAAAGACCTGAACGAGTTGAAAGAGCGCCTGCTCTGGATGGGCAGCCTCGCGGAGCGCGCCGTTCACCAGTCCGTTCACGCGGTTTTGGAAACCGATGAACAGCTCGCCAAGCGCGTCCTCGAGGAAGAAGACGCCATCAACGAGCTTCAGATGGAAGTCGACGACCGCGTCGTTCAGCTTCTCGCCTTGCACCAGCTCATGGCCACCGATCTCCGCTTCGTCCTGGCGGTCTCGCGCATCAACAACGATCTCGAGCGCATCGGCGACCAGGCCGTCAACATCGCGCAGGGCGCGCTCCGTGTCCTCCGCCACCCGCGCGTCAAGCCCTACGTCGATCTCCCGCGCATGAGCGAACTCGCCGAGGAAATGGTCCGCAACGCGCTCAACGCCGTCGTTCGCCGCGACGTCGAGCTCGCGCAAAGCGTCCTCGCCACCGACGATCAGGTGGACCACTACCGTGATCAGATTTTCCGTGAATTGCTTACTTACATGATGGGCGATTCCAGCGTCGTCTTTCCCGCGTTCGAATTGATTCTCGTCGCCAAGAACCTCGAGCGCATCGGCGACCACGCCACCAACATCGCCGAAGACGTCATCTACCTCGTCCAGGGCCAGGACATCCGCCACAACATCGCCGACCGCCGCTAGCGCCAATCGATTTTTTCGAATTGGACCTCTGGACTTATGGACCGACTACTGTCCCGATAAGACTGCAAAATCAAATAATCGGCTTGCCCCTGCGGATCCAGCCCCATATGCTCCCACACCTGTCGAGCTAAGAAAGCAATACTCTCCAGGTTTCAGCGGTGTCTTTGGCACTACTTTGTATACCCCTGGCCTCAACTTCGTGAAGTCAAACCCGGTATTAGCCTTCTCATCCGTGCCGGAGGATGCCCCAAACGCATTAGCCTGCATCACTACAGTCTCGCGCGAGTCCTTCTTTTCATCAAATTTCAGCAACGTGAACTCATTGGGTGTCGTTGTTCCACCAAAAGATGCGTGACTAAGCCCTGCATTCGACTCCTCGAAGTAAAAATAAAAAGCCATATTCCCGTCGCTGCTTCTGGCATTGGCATGAGCCCCCCGGACGATGGCCTTCCACTTCATTTTTGCAATTCCGTAAGTCATAGCCGACTTAAACACACCGCCGCTCTTCCCCTGCGAGTAAACTGTGGGCTCAAGAATGACCATGTGTACCCCATCTTTGGTCGTGGCATACATGTAGATACCCGGATCGTGGGGCGAAGCAGGGTCATCAGGATTGGTGTTTGTAGGAGTCGCTGGAGCTGCAGACGGCGTGGAACTGACTGCCGCAGGATGCGGATTAATCATCGCGCGTATGACTACGTCCGACACTTTTGCTTGCTTCAGCGCCGTCAGGCCCGCGATGCTCGTGTCAAAATCTGTTTGCGGCGCCGACCGAATCTTTTCCAGGATCACGTCCTCGCCCAACCCGAGGGAAACCATGTCCAGCACGTCTTGGTTCGTCAGTTTCCGCTTGCTAACGTCCTGACCGTTACTCGGCAAAAAGCTTGCGCAAACGAAAATTGCGCAGACCAGTACTGCTACCTTCAAAAATAGTCGATTCATCGAGCGCTCCTTCTTGCTTTGACCTGATTCCGATGATGCGGATAGAGTTCCGGGGGAAAGTGAGCGCACTCTAGTCCAGATTTGGGGAGGGGGCAAGTTTTTTTTACTTCAACATGTAGCTTCCTGATAGGGCAACCGCATGGCTAAACAGCAAACCCATCGCTCTCTTGGAGTTCTCCACCATTCCGCCGCTCGTAATCCCGGTGGTATACTGCGCCCGTCAAACGTTCCTATCGGGAATTCCACGAGCACTGGGTCAGTTTGAATTTCTTAATCGTGACAAGCGGGTCCAGAATTCAAACTGGCCAGCTACAATTCCCCGCTGAGGTGCCCTTTGTTCTCCATATCATCATTGTCCAGATTATTGTTCTCCAGATCATATTTCGCTTTGGTTTTAGCTTTGGCGGCCACATTGGCCCCGCAAGCGACACCCCAGGCGCAGCCCGCGATTCCCGATACTCCGGCGGGCCGCACCTTCAAAGCCTGGCTCGAAACCTTCAACAGCGGTGACCGCGCCCAGCTCGAGGCTTACCTCCACAAGTACGATCCCGGCAAGCCCGTGGACAACGAGATGCAGTTCCGCGGCATGACTGGCGGTCTTGACCTCCTCCAAATCCTCAAGAGCGAGCCGCTCCGCCTCGAATTCCTCGTCAAGGAGCGCCGCAGCGAAACACAAGCCATCGGCAAGTTGGAAGTGAAAGAGGGCGATCCCGCCCAGGTCGCCAGCTTTGGCCTGCGCGCCATCCCTCCCGGCACGAAGCTCACGGATTTGAACTTCAAGATTGACGCCGCCACGCGAACCCGCGTGATTGACGGCGCTATCGCCCAGCTCAATGAGTTTTATGTCTTCCCCGAGACGGTGAAAAGGATGGGAGACTTAGTCAAAGCAAAACAAAAGAAAGGTGACTACGATTCCGTCATCGACGGTGACGCCTTCGCCAAAATGCTCACCGACAATTTCCAGGAAGTAAGCCACGACAAGCATCTCCGCGTGAACTTCAGCCCCGCGCCCATGCCGGACCGTCCCGAGGGCCCGCCGAATGCCGACGACCGCGCCCGCTACCGCAAGGACATGGAACGCATGAACTGTGGCTTCGACAAAGTGGAAATTCTCTCTGGCAACGTCGGCTACCTCAAGTTCAATTTTTTCGCTGACCCGGAGGTGTGCGGGCCCACCGCCGTCGCCGCCATGAATTTCCTCGCCAACGTGGACGCCATCATTTTCGACTTGCGCGAAAACGGCGGCGGCGATCCCAAAATGATCGCGTTTATTTCCACCTACCTGTTTTCAGAGCCTACCCACTTGAACGATCTTTGGGAGCGCAAGGGCGATTCCACGCACCAGTATTGGACTTTGCCCTACGTGCCCGGGAAGCGATTGGACGGGAAGCCCGCCTATGTGCTCACCTCGAAGCAAACTTTCTCCGGCGCCGAAGAGTTCAGCTACAACCTCAAAAATCTGAAGCGCGCCACCCTCATTGGCGAAACCACCGGAGGCGGCGCCCACCCTGTCTCAGGTCATCGCATTGACAGCCATTTCATGATTGGCGTTCCCTTTGCCCGCGCCATCAATCCCATCTCCAAGACTAACTGGGAAGGAACCGGCGTCGAGCCCGACGTAAAAGTTCCCGCCGCCGATGCCCTAGCCACCGCCCAAAAACTCGCCTCGAAATAATCTTGGCCTTCTGATGATGCTCTAAATGTATGTCGCCGTAACCCTGTAACGCCCTTTAATTCCCTTCAGAATCAACACTTGATGAAAAACAGGGGGTTGGGGGAGGGATACCCATAGGAAATCTCACGAAGCCCTCGAAGCCCGCGTGGCGCCACTCAAGGACTCGCCGAAAGCAGCCGCACTCCGCCGGCATTCAACAGCGCCAGCAGCGTCAGCACGCCCAGCAAGGAAATCGCGCTCCCCAGGGTTCGATCCGGAGTCCGCACAAACCGTGCCGTGATGCGCTGCGTCCCCGGACCGAGCGTCACGATCATCTCGCCGTTGGTCTCGGCGTGCTCTGGCGTAACGGCTTTGCGATTCACCTCCACGCGCCAGGCCGGATAATCCAGCAGCCGCAGCGCCACTCGCAGCGGCTCGGTCGAGATCACGCGCACGACTCTTTCTTCCGCGGTCCAGCGCTCGATGCGAATCTCCGCATCCGGCGCGTGTCCTCCGGATTCCTCAGCCGGCAGAACCTGCGCCCGCGGCGATTTTTCCGATAAGTTCGTGTGATCGTCGCCCACGGGATCATATTCATCGGTGCCCTCGAAGCCCTGGTCGTTCGCAATCGCTTCCTGGAGCGATGGGATGTCATCGGAATCCCACCACGTTTTCTTGATGAGAAACGTCGCCGTTCCGCAAACCGCGACAATCACCAACGCGCTCCAGATCCACCGCATTCGCCGGCGCATCATCACGGCCGCTGAAAAATACGCATACGGCACCGCCACAATGGCCATCCACCTCCACGGAAATTGCACGAACCGCAGCTTCGGAAGGTGCGCCCAGAAAAACGCGCTCTGCCTGACCATCAGAATCGCCCCCGCCGCGGAAAGCAGCAGCAACGCGCGCCAAAGTTTTTTTCTCTCTTCTCCTTCTTGTCCCTGCGCGGTCTCTTGGTGGTACGCCGCAATCGCCGCGATCACGGTCATCACCAGCATCAAAACCGCCACGCTCGATGCGATCCAATTGAATACGCTGTGTTCCGGGTCGTTGCCCATCGTGTAGAGAAAATTGTCCGATGGTTGCAGGCCCGACGAAAGCGCCTGCGCGATATTCACCCAGCGTTGCTCGTAAGCCGCCGGCAAGAGATAAAAGCCCGCCAATCCAAACCCCAGCGCCAGTCCGCCCGCGCCGCGCCACATCGGCTGCAACGATTTCTCCGCAAGCGCAGCCCACGCAAAAAGTAGCGTCACGCTGTAGCTCGTTGTCACCGCGGCAGGCGCATTGGAGAGCCACACCGCCGCGAACGCCACGGCGAAGAACGCCATCTCCCGCGGAAGGGAACGCCGCCGATTCTCCACCAGCCCGCAAAGCTGCAGCGCTGTCAACACAACCAACGGCATCAGCGCGCACGCCAGTTGTTCCGCAAAGTCACTGCGCATGTAAACGATCAGCAGCGCGTACGGATTCGCCGCGTAGCACGCCGCTCCGAAGAGCGCCGCATTTCTCGGCAGAAATCGCCGCGCCAGCGCAAACGAACAAAGTCCCGCCAAAGTCTGGGCGATAACAATAAAAACTCCCGGCACCGCCTTCCACGGAACCACAAAGCCCAGCGCCGCCCCCAGCTTCCACGACAGCGGCGGATAAAAAATAAATCGCGGCTCGCCGAATCCGTGGTTTGCCCACTCAGTCCATCGCGGGAAAAAAATCCCCTCTCTCCACTGTCCCGCAGCGTCCAGCCACGAGGCCGCGTGAAATCCGAAGTCATGCCCCGAAGCATTTCCCAGCCAGAAAAATGGCGCAATCACCAGCAGCGCGGTTCCCAGGGAAACGCCCAGCGCGAGCAGCCACTCGCGAAATCCCACGGCCTTCATTTTGTTTGGAAGTTCGGCGGAAGATGTCATGCCGTATTCATGCCGTTGTAATCGCTCCGCAAACGCGCTGCCCTGCCTCATCCGGAATTGTGCGGCCGCGCGGCAGTTGAGCGATAATACACGCGCCCATGGCCACCGCAAACACCGCACCTGCTCCGATCATCGAGGCGCGCAAGCTGGAGAAATCCTACCCGCAGCCCGACGGCAGCCGCATCCAGGTGATCGCGCCCACTGATCTCGCCATCTATCCCGGCCAGATCCTTGCGCTGCTCGGCCCTTCCGGCTGTGGAAAATCCACTTTGCTTCGCATGTTGACCGGTCTTTCTCCCGCTAGCGGCGGCGCCGTTTACTGGCACGGCCAGCCGGTCCGCGACGAATCGCCCAACGTTGGCATTGTCTTTCAGAGCTTCGCACTTTTTCCCTGGCTCACCGTTCTCGAAAACGTCGAAGCTCCACTGGAGGCCCGCGGCACGCCTCCCATCGAACGCCATAAGCGCTCGTTGCGCATCGTTGACGCCGTCGGACTGGACGGTTTTGAAACCGCCTACCCCAAGGAACTCTCCGGCGGCATGAAGCAGCGCGTCGGCGTTGCCCGCGCGCTCGTGGTCGAGCCCGAAGTGCTCTTCATGGACGAGCCGTTCTCCGCGCTCGACGTCCTCACTGCGGAAACGCTTCGCGGCGAATTGCTCGAACTCTGGCTGGGCCGCAAAATCCCGACGCGCGCCATCTTCATGGTCACCCACAACATCGAAGAAGCAGTGGTGCTCGCCGACCGCATTATCGTTCTGGGCCGCAATCCCGCGCACATTCATGCGGACTTCAAGGTGGATATGCCGCAGCCTCGCGACAGAAAGTCCGCTCACTTCATAGAGCTGGTCGACTCCATCTATCGGATCCTCACGCGGCCGGATCACAAGGACGAAGCGGCCCCGCTGCGAACCTTCGGTCCAGGCAAGGAAGTGCGGCCGAAGATCGTCATGCTTCCGCACACGCGTCCCGGCGGCCTTGCAGGCCTCCTGGAAATCCTGGCAGACCAGGGTGGCCGTGTCGACCTTCATCGTCTTGCGGACGAACTGAGTCTTGAGGTCGACGCGTTGCTGCCCAGCGTCGACACAGCTGCCTTGCTGGGTTTTCTCCACGTCGAAGAAGGCAATGTGACGATTACACCGGAGGGCCAGGCGTTTGCGCAAGGAGACATTCAAGCGCGCAAAGCAATCTTTCGCAAAGCCGCTCTCGCCAACGTGCCGCTGCTTCGGCAGATGGAGCAGGCGCTGAAAGCCAAATCCGACCGCACCCTAAACGAGGAATTCTTCCACGATTTGCTCGACGAGCATTTTGGCGAGGAAGAATCCCGCCGTCAGCTGGAAACTGCCATCCAGTGGGGCCGCTACGCCGAAATTTTCGATTACGACGCCGCCACCGGCAAGCTGACCCTCACCGAGGCCTGACGCCCCGTGCCGGATCTCACTCTTTCGACTGCCCAGGCTACGCCGCTCCCTCCTGCGGTGCAACGGCCCGCGGGCGCGCGCTGGAGCTGGGCGTTCCTGATGGATATCGCCGTTTTTCTTTTCGTCTTCGCGGCGATTTTTGGAATCTATGCGATTGGCCGTTCCTGGCTTGGTCCGGTCGGTCCCCGCGCCGAAATTTCGCAGGATCCGCGCGTTCTCCCTCTCTACGCTCTGTACTCTCTCGTCAGAATCAGCGTGGCCTACGCGCTCAGCCTGGTATTTGCTCTCGCTTATGGATACGTCGCCGCCAGTTCGCGGCACGCAGAAATCGTCATGGTCCCGCTTCTGGATATTCTTCAGGCTATCCCCGTGCTCAGTTTCCTGCCGGGAGTCATGCTTGCCATGGTCGCGATTTTTCCGCACCGGCAGCTCGGTGTCGAGCTTGGTTCCATCCTGCTCATCTTCACGGGCCAGGTCTGGAATATTGCTTTTAGTTTTTACTCTTCGTTGAAGACCATTCCGCGCGAACTCAACGAGGCCGCGATTATTTATCGCTTCGGCCGCTGGCAGCGTTTCGCCGAACTCGACCTCCCTTTTTCCACCATCGGTCTCGTTTGGAATTCCATGATGTCCGTCGCCGGCGGCTGGTTTTTTCTGATGGCTTGCGAAATGTTCGTCCTCGGCAATCGCGACTTTCGTCTTCCCGGCCTCGGCTCTTTTCTTCAAACAGCCGCCAGCCATGGCGATACACGCGCAATTCTGTGGGGCGTCACGGCGATGATTGCCGTCATCGTTTTCCTCGATCAGCTGGTGTGGCGGCCCATCATCGTTTGGGCGGACAGATTCAAGTTCGAACAGGTCGAAAGTTCCAGCGCTGCACAAACAACTCTACTCACTCTCATCGGCCGCGCTTCCATCGTTATCCGCTTGTACCGGCTTCTCATTCAGCCCGTCTTCAATTGGCTCACTCTGACTTTCACCCTTGGTGCACGCCGCGCCGCGGAAACTTTTTCCGCGCCAAAGCAAAATCGCCTGCGCCGCTGGATTGGATATCTGCTCGCAGCAGCCGTTCTGATCGGTTTAGGCTTTGCCGTTTTCCATGCAGCTCGCGAATTGTCCGATCTTCATCGCGAGGACTATAGAGAACTGCTGCAAAGCGCCGCGCTCACTTTTCTCCGCGTCAACACCGCTCTCATCCTGGGCGCTCTCTGGACCGTTCCCGCCGGGGTCGCTATCGGCTCGAACCCTCGCCTGGCTCGTATCGCGCAGCCACTCGCGCAAATGGCAGCCTCCATCCCCGCCACCGCCCTCTTTCCCATTATTCTTCTTTTTCTGCTGCGCCTCCGCGGGGGGCTGGAGATTGCCGCCATGCTGCTGATGCTCCTCGGCACCCAGTGGTACATCCTCTTCAATGTCATCGCCGGCGCGATGGCCATCCCCACCGACCTTAAGGAGGCTGCGAAAATCTTCCACTTCAGCTCCTGGGATCGCTGGCGCCATCTCATCCTGCCGGGCATTTTTCCGTATCTCGTCACGGGGATGGTGACCGCGTCGGGCGGCGCGTGGAATGCCAGCATCGTCGCGGAATATTTTCATTTTCAGGGAAGGATTGTTTCAACCGCGGGTCTCGGGAGCACCATCAGCAGCGCGAGCGACGCGGGCCGCTTCGATGTGCTACTTGCTTCCACGCTCATCATGGCCACGGTCGTTGTGCTTATCAATCGACTGCTTTGGCGCCGGCTTTACCGGTTGGCCTCTTCGCGCTTCAAGCTCGAAACGTAATCACCCCCGAAGCAGGGCATTCGCCGATTGGCATCTAAGGATTCACTGCGACAGTTGACTTCTTTTCTTCGGCCTTCGGCTCGGGCGCCTTGGGCCCCTCCGGTTTTTGGCCCCAGATGTACTGAGCAAACCACTTTTCGTTTTCTTCCATCACCGCGCGCTGCTGCTTCGGTTTTGTAATTCCGTGGCCGAATCCTTTGTACACTACCATCTTCACCGGCACGCCGCGGTCTTCCAGAGCTTGCCGCAGTTCGTAGGCGTTGGGGATCGGCACGCGCCGGTCGTTTTCGCCATGCTGGATCAGCGTCGGCGTTTTGGCCTTCGCGATGTAACTGATCGGCGAAGTCTTCTTGTAAATTTCCGGATCGTCCCACGGCGTGCCATGCAGGTACTGGCGTGTGAATGGTGTGATGTCCGTATTCGCGTAGTAGGTCATCCAGTCGGAAATTCCCGCTCCCACCGAGACTGCTTTGAAGCGTTCGCTCGACGCTGTGATGAACGCCGAAATGTACCCGCCCTGGCTCCAGCCCATCGAGCCCACGCGGTCCCTGTCCACCCAGCCTTTGGCGATCAGCGCGTCCACTCCGGAAACTACGTCGGCATAATCCCCGACACCGAGATTGCGGACGTTCAGCGCGCGGAATTTTTCGCCATAGCCGGCCGAGCCGCGGTAATTTGGCCGCAGCACGAGCGCTCCTTTGGCTACGAAGCGCTCGATGGGATAGTACCGGTCCGGATTTACGATCGGCTGATCCACTCCGGTCGGCCCGCCATGAATCACGACCAGTAACGGATATTTTTTTCCGGGATCGAAACCGGCTGGTTTGTAAACCACACCTTCAATCGTCGTGCCGTCGGCCGATTTCCAGGAAATCACTTCGCGGTGCGCCAGCGTAAATGCTTTGAGCTGATCGCCCATGGCCGTCAGCTTCTTGCCTTCCCACGGCGCGACTTTGGAGGAATAAATTTCCGCATATTGATTTTCTAGCGCGGCCCGGTACGCCACCTGTTTGTAGTCCTGCGAAAACGAAAAAGAAAAGGACGCCAGATGATCCGGCGCACTCAGTCTTTCAATTGCTTTTGTCGCCGAATTCAGCCGGAAGAGATGCGCGTAGGTTTTCTGTTCGGCGGCAAAATAAATTCCGTCGGGCCCCCAGCCGATGAGCCCTGGATCTTCGTCGAACGCTTCCGTCAGAATCTGCGGGGTACCGCCTTCCGCGGGCACCACAGCGATCTTTACATTCGTGTAGTAGAAGAATCTCGCTCCCGCGGCGGTCTCGAACGCAATCTTTCTTCCATCGGGCGACCACTTCGGATTCGAGTCCGGCCCCGGAGAGTCCACAATCTTCTTCACGGACTTGTCTGCAACATGCACCACGTAAATATCCTCGGAGAACGATGAAATCAGGTCAGGATCCTTCTGCGCGCTGAACGCGATGCGCGTCCCATCGGGAGACCACGCGAAACTCCCCACGCTGAACGCATCTCCCTCGGTCAGTCGTTTTGCTTCTGGTGCGGCGTTCGACGAGCTGTCCGGAAGATCGATGATCCAGAGATGCGCCATCTGGTAATCGGCGTGAACCACGGAATATTCGCCGTATTTTTCTTTGCGGTCTTTTAGCGCCTTGGGCTCCGGGTCCGAAATCGAAAAAGCGATGCGCTTGGAATCCAGCGCCCAATCGAAAGCATTCACGTCATTCTCAGTCTTGGTGATTTGCTGCGCCTCGCCGCCATCCGCGGAAATAACGTAGAGTTGCTTCTTGCCTTCAGGTGTGTCTTTGACTTGTCCGGGCCGGTCAGAAAGAAACGCGATCCATTTCCCGTCCGGCGACCATGCCGCATTAGTGCTCGATTTTTTCGCCGAAGTCAGAGCATGCGATTCGCCGGTCGCAATGTCTACCATCCACAAGTTTCTATCGAAAGCGTTCTCTTCCCAATTGGCCTTCTGCACTTCGTAGACCACGCGTTTCCCATCCGGCGAAATCTTGGGATTAAACGCGCTTTTCCATTCCAATGATTGGTCAATCGTCGGCGTCGTGTAAGCCGCGGCCTTCGCGGTTTTTGCCGTCTCCTGCGCCTTGGAGGAAAGGACAAGCAGCCAGCACGTCGCCATCGCAACAGGAATCAAAGACAGCTTGCGCATTGCCGGATACCCCCATTTATTGCCAGAGACGTGAACTCAGTATTTGCGGTTCCAGAGGAAGAACCCAATGAAAAGGCCAATTCCCACAATAGCGAACCCCAAGTAGACGCGCCACCCGTGCAGCATCGTTGCCGACACAATCGCGCCCAAGGCGGACAGAATCAGCAGCAGGGCACCCCGGCCCCTCGTGAGTCTCTTTTGTTCGACCACTCGGGCTTCACTTCTCGCCGCCGCGAAGCCCACTCTGCATCGCACCGGCGTTTTTCCCGGCCTTAAGTTCTCGCTAGCTCTCGGCTCAGGTAAACACTCTGCTCAAACCCCAGCACGCAGACAATAGCCTTCCTCCAGAAAAAGTCAAGGATTTGAGCGGCCTCACAGAGCAGGCTTTCTTGTTACAATAACGTGGGCCCGCTCACCGAGTTTCCCCAGCCTCTAACCTGGCGAGGATTCAGCCCCAACCGGAGAATCAGTCTCCCCGTTTGCTTGTGCCTTCGGGAGGTTTCCCTGTTGGCCGGCAGGTTCCGTCCAGCAGGACGGGCCTCAGTTCTAGCTGAAATTGAAAGGCGGAAAACCGGCTTAGAAACTTTTTAATCCGGACTGGGTTTGTAACCCGGTGCACTGAGAATTCGTCGCAGTTCAAACGCGCTATGTTCCTCTTGGCTCACGTTCCAAGGCTCTTGCCTCCCCTCCCGCGCGACTACATACGCCGCCGCCGTGCGGTGCGCCGGATCACGAATGTTTTCCTGATCGCCACCCTGAGCTTAATCTCCGCGTATTTCATCGCGCGTCCCACAGGTGGCTCGGGTTTCCGCGCCCAGAATCTGCCCGCGAATCCTGTTCCCGTGCCGGTTCCTGAGATACATCCAGCGTCTTTTCCTCCGACCGCTGCTCCTGTTCCGCCTTCGAGTGACGCGAATGGTTACGAGCTGGAGCCCGGTCCTTACACGGTCTCTGAAGTCGAAGACCTGGTCTTGCACGACACGAACCGCGACAAAGACTTGCATGTGCGAATTTTTTATCCCAACGTGGCGGGGAAATTCCCGGTGGTTGTCTTTTCGCACGGCGCCGGCGGTTCGCAGACGTGCTGCGATGGGCTTACGCACCACTGGGCCAGCTACGGCTACGTGACCATTCAGCCCACTCACGATGATTCCGCCGTGCAGCGCCGCAATCAGGGCGAGGAGAATATCCGCTTCCTGCAAGCGGTGCGCGATGGGCTGAAAAAACCTGTGCTTTGGGAAAGCCGTCCGCTGGACATCACTTCCGTTCTGGATGCCCTGCCCTTGCTAGGAAACCGCGTGCCTGGGCTATTAGGAAAGATTGACTCCGACCGTATTGGCGTCGGCGGGCATTCCATGGGTTCGTATACGACAGAAGCCATTGCCGGCGCGCTCGTGGACCTTCCCGGCCATCCCGGCAGGAATTTTGCCGATTCTCGCGTGAAGGCCGTTCTTTGCCTTTCGCCGCAAGGGCCGGGCCAATTCGGTCTTAACGATCATTCCTTCGATCAAATCTCGCTGCCATACATGGGCATGACCGGATCGCTCGACAGCCTCGGCCCCGTCGCGAGTCCCGCGTGGCACAAAACTCCGTTCGAACGCAGCCAGCCCGGCGACAAATATCACCTGTTCATCGAAGGTGCGAACCACATGTCGTTCATTACGCCGCGCACTCTCTTGCCCGGCCGCGCCGAGCAAGGCGGAAATATTTTCGATTACACCAATTCCGCCTCGTTGGCATTCTGGGATGCGTATTTGAAGGGCGACGAGCGCGCCAAGCAATACCTCCAATCCAACGCGCTGGAAAAATCCAGCCGCGGCGCCGTAAAACTTTCTCGCCGCTGATCTCTCTCCGGCAACAGAATTATTCGCGAAATTCGCGCTTTGCACGGCCCCGGCATTCTTCGTTTCTCGCTCAGCGTTTTTTGCACATTTCCGCCACGGTTTTTCCACAGTTTGCGTAAGGGGTCCTTTCGTACTATTGACCGTGTTACTACTGGTTTCAGACACTCAGTACAGGATGGCTCGCTACTCCGCCTTTCTCGGGCGCCGCGTGGAGGTGCAATATCGCGCCGGCGATATTCTTCTGCCGGCTTCCGGCACTTTCGTGGCCGATTCCGGCCGTTCCATTTTCCTCGAACAGAATTTTGAGCAGCGCGGCCAACATAGACATTTCCGTTGGGAAATCCCTTATCAATATCTGGTGCGCATCCAAGAAAAACCAGAGTCTGGAGCCTCCGCGAACGGCGCCTCGGTGACCGCGACTCCCCAGGCCACGCCCGAAGCTCCTCTTACGTCCAATTTTGAGGGCAAGCCTCTCAGCGCCGCTGCCGCTGCTGCCGGCGGCGCGCCCGGTATCCTGCCGCTCTCCCACCGCCACAAGACCGCCTGATCTGTTTACCTGATCGATTCGAAAGATTCCCTGCTCTGCTTTCTAATTAGGATTCGGCTACAATCGTGTCCTCTTTTTTTCTCGAGAAATGCGCAGGCTTGCATTGGGCCCGCCAATTCAAGGAGGCCTCCTTTGGAATCATCCGCCGGCACGAAAAAAATTGGATTAATCGGACTCGGTTTGATGGGCCGCCCTATGGGCAGGAATCTTATCAAGGCCGGGTACTCTCTCACGGTATGGAACCGCACTGCTTCGCGCGCCGATGAATTGGTGGCCGCGGGCGCGAAACTCGCAAAATCTCCGCAGGAAGTTGCCGCCGCTTGCGACTTTCTTCTCACGATGGTCAGCGATCCTCCCGCGCTGGAAGAAGTTTTGTGGGGTTCGAACGGCGCCATGCAAGCGCTCAAGCGCGGCAGCATTTATGTGGATTCCAGCACCATTTCGCCTGCCCTTGCCCGCAAGATCGCCGCCGCGTGCGCGGAACGAGGGGTGCGCTTTCTGGACGCACCGGTCACGGGCGGCGACTGGGGCGCAAAAAAAGGCGAGCTGCTTTTCATGATTGGCGGCGATGCCGACACGTTGCAGGAGGCGGAGCCCATCCTTGGTGTAATGGGCAAGAAATGGTTTCATCTGGGCCCAAACGGAGCCGGTCAAACCGTTAAACTCGCGATGAACTTGATTCTCGCTTTGCAAGTGGACGCGCTCGCCGAAGCTCTCGCTCTCGTCACCCGCGCGGGCGTTCAGGGCGAAAAACTCGTGGAGGTCATGCAATCGAGCATGGCGCGCTCCGGCGTACTCGACGTCAAAGCGCCTAATCTTCTCAAGGGGGAATATGTACCGAGTTTCCCGCTGCGCCTTATGCACAAGGACCTCGGCCTTGCGCTCGACCTTGCCAATCAGCTTGGCGTCGCGTTGCCGGCCACGGCCGCCGCGCGCGAAACCTACAATTACGTCAAAGGAGGCGCCAAGGAAGACCTGGATTACTCCGCCGTGATGAGATTCTGGAAGCCCTGATACGTGCCCTGTGTCGCGTTCGAATCGAACAGGCCAGCCGCGCCGTCTTGGGTGGCCTACTCGGCGTGAAACCTCACCGTCGAGGTCAGGTGTATCGCTACGGGCCGTCCATTCAACCGGGCAGGGTCATATTTCCATTGTTTTATGGCTTCCATGGCTGCTTGCCGCAGAATCGGCGGGCCGGATACGACTTTCAAATTGGTGACATTGCCGTCTGCGTCGATGAGCGCGTCAACGGTGACGTCCCCGCCTGCACGGCTCGATCGGGCGATCTGCGGATAAACGGGCGGCACCGACTTGAGCAGGCGTGCCGGCTGAACTTGGCCGCCAACGGGCGGCGACGCCGGGATCGGCGTCGGCGCCGCGTGGCTGGTAAGAATGCTTGCCATCGGCGCCTCCGGCGCCAACTGCAGCTCATCACGAACTACCGGGGCTGCAAAAGAGGCGGAATTCGCAGCCGACCGATTCGCTGCGGGCCGGCTTGCTTCGGGCACAATCAGGGTGAAGTTGTGGGGCGTCGCCGATTTCGCGGGAGCAGCGGGTTGCTTTGGGCGGCTGTCACTTCTTACCGAGGCATCAAAAGAAGGCAGCGGGGATCGATAAGCGGTTTGAGTCGCCTCATTGCTGGAGCTGCTATTCACAAACCATAAGAGCCACCGCCGGTTGTTGCCGTCCACCACTTCGACCAGGAAAGGGCGCGGACTCCTGGCCGAGCCGTTTTCGGTGCCGATAGGTTCTCCCTTGCCAACAGCCGGACTCGCGATTTGTTCGACAGCGCGATTTCTTCGGACAAGCCTGGATGCGGTCATTACGATGCCGACAATCACCACCAGGACCGCCAAGCCAGTCATTGCGCCCATCAACTGACGGCGGCTTATGCGTGGATTCGAGCGAAGAGTCTTCGGCTGCTTATTTTCTTCCTCTTCCAAGATCTTGGAGTAGGCCTCGAAAGTCGTAGCTTCGAGAATTTTTGCCACGAGCGGGGAGGCTGTATCTACGATTGGCGCCGCGCCGGAAACGGCATACGCAGCGTCAAGCGGCAACGCGTCTTCGTCTATTTTGAGAATTGCGTCAGCAGGAGATGATTGAGGTTCGAGAGGCGTTGGCGGCGAGACCGGCGACTCATTTTTCACTTTGCCGTTCACAGGAACGACGTCGGCTGAAGCTTCAATAGAGAGCCACTTGCGAATCTGGTGGCGGCTGCCTTCGGCTAGATTGGCAAACTGTACGCCGGCGATCCTTTCAAAACCGCGCGTCCATCGGACGTCGCCCTCCGCATGGAACGATTCATTGCTGATCTCCCTGCCAAAGGAAGCCGGCGAAAGGCCTATTGCTTCGAACTTAAAGTTAATCCGCTCGCCGTCAGAAGGAGCCTGATAGAATTCAAAGCGCATTCCGGTTTCGTTCAAGTCAATCAGCTTGCCCCAATTGTCCTGGCCGAAATAAGTCAGGACCACCCATTTGAGCGGTTCTCTCGAACGGGCGCGCCGCTCGCTGGCCTGCCTTTCGTAATTCTGAATTGTCGATGAGATGGGCATAATCTAATTTCCCGCCGTGACAAGCACAAACACGCTCACGCGTCCCAATACTCTTTCGGATGAGTGCTCGTCCGGCATTTCCTTGTTCTCGATCACTATGCCAGACATCAGTAGCTCGCTTGGGCCGTATCCTGCAGTTGCTGCCACACACCGGGAAGTTTGACTTCGGTGCGGCTGGACTGATCAAAAAGAACGAATTCCTGGACGTTCGCGAGCCGCTGCTTCACAAATTCCCTGAGCTTCTCTATATATGCAGGGTTGTCTTCGGGGGGCCAGACGAATGGTTGCGTGATTTCAATAGCAAGGCGCGCGTGCTGCTTCGCCGGCAGGAACACCGGGTAACTCAGCCGCACCGCTTCTTGCTGGCTCAAGCTCCCATCGGCTTCAAGCCTGCTCAGGATCACGATTCCCGGGCCGGCGTCCAGTCGATAATCGGAATCCGTGTTGTTCTCCAGATCATAGGATAGGGTCAACGTGGAATGAGTCTTGTCCGTCTCTTTCAGCTGACTTGCAACGTAGGTTGCCTTAATCGCTTGCGCGTTCCAGGACTTGTTGGAAGCATCGCCGGGTGAAGCTTTAAATGCCGCCGCACGCGTCATGAACAAGATCAGCAGGACAAGGCCTACCCCTGCCGAACAGGCCATAGCATAGAAGTTTCTTTTTGACACTGTGCCCCCGAGATGCCTTCCCAGAATCGAAGCTCGCGAATTCTCCTGGCGGTTGACGCGAGAGACCTGGTTCGCTGTGAATCCGTAACATTTCCCCGGCGCACAGGCAATAAAGGAAAACCCGCAACTTGCATTCAGGTATTTCCCCTACTGATTCTGCAAGGCAAGGCGTCGAGCACGCATGGTTGATTCGCAGTCAAGGCTTCTTTTTGCTGGCGTACGCGTCCGCGCCCAGCAGATGAATGGAGACGTACGGCTCGTATCCCACAACCCAACTGTCATGCCCCGGCGCAATGTAAAACACGTCCCCGGCTTTCATCTCGATCACCCGGCCGTCATCCATCGCCGCCGTCGCGCGCCCGGAGAGCACCATGCCGATGTGTTCCACCGCACAGCTCTTCGCGCCTGTCGCGCGGCCCACGTGCACCGACCATTTCCATCCCGGCTGGTACGTCGCACGGCCAATGGTCATTCCGCCGAGCCGCACCAGTTCGAATCTGCCCTTCTCAAACGTGCGAATTTCGTCGGGCTGCTCAAAGCGTTTCAGGATCACGTCAAGCATGGGCTCCTCCTTCCACTCCGCTTATTAGAAAAGAATCGCTGCGGTTGCGTGACATCCAATTTGGAGGAGCCGCCCTTGTTCACGGATCGGAGTGCTCTACAAATCCGTGCGCCGGCCCAGCGCCCATTTTCCCGGCCCGCTGTACGCCAGCATTAATAATCCACCCATGATCGCCAGATTCTTGCGGAAGTGCGTCTCCTGCATGGCCGCCATCACTTCGCTCGACGCCCAATAATTGTGGAACAACAAAGTGACGGCCGTCGTGTACCAGAACATGACAAACGCCGCGATGCGCGCTTGGTATCCGGTGACCAGGCATAACGAGCCTGCGACTTCAATCACCATCGCCACAGCCAGAAGCAGTGGAATCAACGGCAAATGCCTGGTGCTCATGTAGGCCACATTTCCGGACCAGCCAAATATCTTGCCGATTCCGCTGGTCGCGAAGATGTAAGTCATCATCAGCCGTCCGAGAAGGGGAATTACGGGGTGATTGAGATTCATAACGTGGGCTCCATTTTGCAGGTTTGACATGCAACTATGTCGCGTAACGACATAGACGAGCGGCGTGGCCTAGTGTGAGCAGCCTCGCGACGGCTGCCGAAGCCTCACTCCTCAAATGAGGGATCCAAGCGGTTTGCCACGCGCGGCTAAGTGCCCATCCAGCTTTAATTGCGATTGCCAATTTGCAATGTACTGATAGTTCTAGTACAATTGACAAAGGCTGTTCAGCGCCCTACTTCTAGGCTTGACGGGAACTCTGTCTCCGGCTACAGACAGAGTAAGCAGGCCCCCTGCGAATCGAGGAGGCGCATGGCTCGCCCACGATTTCCGGGAAACATAGCCACTCTCGTGGTTCTGGCTGCCGTGTACTTCGCCGCCGGGAAACTTGGGCTAAAACTCGCCCACGTCAACGCCAGCGCGACCGCTATTTGGCCCTGCACGGGCATCTCCCTCGCCGCTTTCCTCATCTTCGGTTACCGCGTTTGGCCCGCCATTCTGGCGGGAGCCCTCCTGGTGAATCTGACTACCGCTGGTTCTGCAGTTACGTCACTGGCCATAGCGGCGGGCAACACCCTCGAAGGAGTGATCGGTTGCTATCTGGTGACGCGATTTGCCGCTGGGAAGCAAGCCTTTCAACGGGCTCAGGACATATTCAAGTTTGCTGTTTTGGCGGGAATGGTTAGCCCGATCGTAAGCGCAACGGTCGGCGTCACCACGCTAGCCGTGGCGGGGTTCGCAAGCTGGAAGATCTACGGCTCCATCTGGTCAACGTGGTGGCTGGGGGACGCGGTTGGAGCCGTGGTCGTTACTCCTCTGGCGCTCCTTTGGTGGGAGAATCCTCGCGCGCAGTGGAGCCGCAGGCAAATCACCGAACTCGCCTTGCTGTTCTTGGGACTATTTTTCACCGGCTGGATTGTGTTCGGAGGCCGTTTTGATTTTTCGCTGAAAAACTATACCTTGGAATACCTTTGTATTCCATTCCTGGTCTGGGCAGCGTTCCGCTTCGGCCGCCGAAAGGCGGTGACTGCCATCTTTGCACTGGCAGCGATCGCTACCTGGGGCACGGCGCACGGATTTGGCCCGTTTGCAAGAGAGTCGCAAAATACGTCGCTGCTGTTGTTGCAATCGTTTATCGGGGTCATGGCCGTAACCTCCATGGCGCTTGCCGCCGAATTTACCGAGCACAAGCGCGCCGCTGAATACGTGCGCCAATTGGTGGTCACCGATCCGCTCACGGGGCTTGCCAACTACCGGCGGCTTCTCGACGCGCTGGACTCGGAGATCAAGCGCTACGAGCGCACCGCCCGGCCCTTTGCCATCGTGCTGGCCGATTTGGACGGGCTGAAGAAGATCAATGACACCCACGGTCATCTCGTGGGAACCGAAGCCATCTGCCGCCTGGCAAACGTTCTTCGCATTCATTGCCGTGCCGTCGACATTGCCGCTCGCTACGGCGGAGACGAATTCGTACTCGTTCTCCCCGAAGCGGACGCCCAGGCTGCTCAGCGTGTTGCCGATCGAATTGCCGAACGCCTCAGCACGGATGGCGACGAGCCGCCTGTCACTGTAAGTACCGGCATCGCGGTCTATCCGCACGATGGCAAGACCATCGCGGACCTTTTCGGCGCCGCTGACCGGGGCCTGTATCTCAAAAAGGGCTCGTCGAAAAAGAGAGGCTTTCACCAGCTCACTGGACAATGAGGCCATATTCAGGCATCCCTGTTTTCTTTTTGCTCCTCGAACCTATTTTTCTCACCTCACTGTAAAATCATTCCATGGCCATCGCACTCGTCGCGCAACCTTGGTGGGTAAACTTCATGGTCCTGATTCCGCCGCTGGCCTGGTTCTCATGGCGCCGCGGCGGTGTCCCCGTCAGTGCGCGACAGTTGGCAATCAGCGGCGTGTTTGCGGCGGCGTTCGGATTCTTGGAAGCCGTAGTTGTCGTCTACCTGCGTGCAGCCGTCGGCCTGCTTCCCGGATATCAGGGAACACTCTCCGACGTCGTTCGCATGTCAGGACAGTATTACGTTCAATCCCAAGCCATTACGCAATTCCCGAAGAGCCTTCTCACGCTCGAAGTCCTTCGCGAAGCCGCTACCATCCTCATGCTGTTCACCGTTGCTTTGCTCACTTCCGCCAACTCCAGAGCGCGCGCCGCTGTTTTTCTCTGGACCTTCGCCATTTGGGACATCGGCTACTACGCCGCTCTTTGGGCTACGGTGCGTTGGCCCCTTTCGGTCAGGGATCCCGATGTGCTCTTCCTGATCCCCGTGACCTGGCTTTCGCCGGTATGGTTTCCTCTCCTGGTTAGCGCTCTCGCCGTCGTCGCCGTTCTCTTCTCCCGCGTCTCGCCGCCAAAAAGTTGATCAGTGGTGGCACGCGAGCTCCTTTCAAGAAGCTCGCGGAAATTTTCGATACGTACCCCATTCTTTCCGCATCAAAGGAATGCCATGGGCCGCAAAGTTCATCGCAATACCACGATTCGCAAGTCTCATCCGTGGGGCTCGCCACCCTGGAGCGTTGATTTTCGTCCTGCGCCACGGGCCGTTCCAGACCAAGTGGACTTCGCGATTGTTGGGGGAGGCTTTACTGGCCTTTCCGCGGGGGCGTGGTTGAGCCGGTTTGCGCCCGGACAGTCGGTCCTGGTGCTGGAGGCTGCTTCGCTCGGTGACGGCGCCAGCGGCCGCACTGGTGGCATGGCGCTTTCAGAAACCGCAGCCGGCCAACTCCCCGGACTCGGCGATGTGCTCGCCGGCTACAAGAGAATTCTAAGCGCTTTGCGCATCGACGCGCGGCTAACTCTCCCGGGCGTCTGGGAGCTTGGCCGCTCCGGTCCGGCGAAGGATTCACCCATTTCCTGGAGCGATTCCGGCGAATTGAAAGTCGTGCGCCGCGTGCCTGGCGGCACTGTGGACCCGGCCAAAGTGTTGGCCGGCCTGGCGCGCGCCGCGGAAAACGCTGGCGCCCAAATCGTCGAGCACGCCGAAGTTCGCTCGTTGGACTTTTCGAATTCGCTGCGTTTGCGCGTCCGTCACAAACTCCGCGGCCGCATTGAGCAAAAAGAAATATCGGCCGGGCAAGTCCTTCTCGCCACCAACGCTTTCTCACTGGAATTGACCGGCCTGCGCGCTGCCGTGCCAAAACTCACCTTTGCGCTAGCCACTGCGCCGCTGTCCGAGGCGCAGCGCAAAGCCCTTGGCCTCGGGTCGCGACGCCCGTTTTACACAGTCGACTTACCGTACCTGTGGGGACGCTTACTCGAATCAAACGGCGCCATCTTCGGCGCGGGGCTTGTCCCGCCTTACGTCGGAACGCCTTCCCGCTTTCCTCTTGGCGACGGCTCGATGAAAAACGCCGCGCGCGACTTGCGCAGCTACGATGTGCGCAGGGGCCAATCCGCGGACCGCCTCCGCTGGCTCGAAAACCGTGTCCGCAACTTGCATCCCGCGCTCGAATCCGTGCGCATCACGCACCGCTGGGGCGGCCCGATTCTCTTGACGGAAAAAATGCTCCCCATCTTCCGCCGCCATCCTTGCGGCAAACAGGTGTTGATCCTCGCCGGCTACAACGGCCATGGCGTAGCGCTCTCCGTCTATCTTGGCAAGTGGGCCGCGGAAGCGCTCCTCGCCCGGCGCGCTCTGCCGTCCTGGGAATAATCCAAATAGCGGTTGTCTGGCGCTCGCAATGATAGAATCCCACGCGCATTCCTGAGGAGGAGCGAAATGAGCAGCAGGCTACGGACTTGGATGATTGTTTCACTGGCAGGCGCGGCGCTGCTTTGCGGGCAAGCGGTCGCGGCGCAGGAGAGGACGCCAGACTGGTCCAAGGTTCAAATCAAAGCAACCAAGGTTTCCGGCAACATCTACATGCTAGAAGGCCAGGGCGGCAACATCGCAGCGTCCGTAGGCGAAGACGGAATCGTCATCGTGGACGACCAGTTCGCTCCGCTTGCAGAAAAAATCCAGGCCGTGCTCAAGGAATTGAAGACTACGGACAAACCCGTACGCTTCGTCATCAACACCCACTATCACGGGGATCACTCTGGGGGAAACGCGCCATTCAGCAACGCCGGCTCTACGGTGATCGCACAGGACAACGTGCGCAAGCGGCTGGAAACGGGCGGCATCGCGGGCAATGGCGGCTCCATGAAGATAGAGAATAAGCCAGCGGAAAAAGCGGCGCTCCCTATCATCACGTTTGAACACGACGTGACGGTGCATCTCAACGGCGAGGACATTCGCGCGCTGCATTTTCCTTCCGGCCACACCGACGGCGATTCCATCATTTTCTTCCCGAAAAATAATGTCGTACACATGGGCGACGACTTCGTGCGCTACGGATTCCCGTTCATTGACGTGGCCAGCGGAGGGAGCGTACAAGGCATGATCGACGCCATGGAAAAGGCCACTGCGCAGTTGCCGGCAGATGTAAAAGTTATCCCCGGCCACGGTGCGTTATCGAATTTGGACGATGTTCGAGCGTTCACCAAAATGCTCAAGGAAACTTCCGCAGTGGTGCAGAAAGCCATCGACGGCCAGAAAACGCTGGACCAGATGAAGCAGGAAAAAATTCTCGCCGCCTGGGAGAAATGGAAGAACGGGTTCGTCAACGAGGACGCGTTTATCGAGACGCTCTACAACTCGCTGACCGGGCATAAAGGCGAGTTCATGAAGCACAACTGAAAGATCCAAATCTTACTGGGTCGATGCGCAGGCCAGGCTTCAGCCTGGCGCGGTGTAAATTACTTGGTGGAATCCAGGCAGGGAAGCGCGGAAGTTTTCGCCTCGGGAGTTTCGTACGATACGTCTCCCACCGAGTCTTGCATGGAGAGCAGCACCCAGTTTTGCGGTTCGTCGGCCGTCCGCGTGAAGGTGAAGAGAGCAGTTCGCTCACCGCTGATTTTATAGCGCATGGTGCGCTTGATGACCGGATACACATCCGTGGTCGTGTCTTCCATCGCTGCGCCGCAGCGCGCAATCAAACGATCCGGGGTCACCGTATCGGTGGCCTTGGTGATGCGACGTTCCCGCGTTTGCTTGAACCACCCCGCGGCCTTGACGATGACGAACTGCGCAAAAAAGAGACCGGCGACGACAAGGACGACACTTCCGGCCATGATCCAGGATTGCTTAATTTCTGGGAGCTTCATGGGACGCCTACCCTTCTGGGCTTGCTCCCATGATCGCTCCGCCGACGGCCTCTGGAAGAGAAATTTTGTAGACCGCTGCGAGTCGGTAACTTCGCTGTAGGTGGCGGGGCGGTCTGGAACCTGCACCGTTTATGGCCGGGCGTTCGGCGAGAAGAAGCCAATCGGCAGGTCGCGCGCAGTGCGCAAGCCAGCCGGAGCGTCAAGGATCACGGGAATCGAGTTCACGACGACCGAAGCCGTGGCTATGTCGCCATGCGAACCGCCGGGAATCAGCAAGCTGATGTTGGGATGCCCCGTCAGCGTGATCGTATCGGCAGGATCTTTTGCGCCGACATACATCTGCAACTCGAGATAGACGAGTTCTTTGCCGTCTTTCGACAGGCCGCGTCCAATTTGGTGCACTCCCGCCGCCTGGCCCACCTCGACTGTCAAGTATTCCGTCGGCACGCGCTCGTTGGCGACTTTGGGTTCGATCGTTTCGGTAATTTGCTCGACGGGCAAATTCAAACTGTCGGCCACCATGGCTACGGATTCCGGCAAGCCAACGTGTTTGATCACGCCGGCTTTTACCTGCGCGCGAAACTCCTCGACGGCCATTCCCGCGCCGATTTTTTTCTGCAGCGGCAGGCGCCGCTTCGAAGCGTCCACCACGCGCACCGCCTTGGCGTGTTCTATGCGCTGAGAAATCGCTGCGAGCGTCACGACAAGTTTGTCCATGACGAAGCCCGGGTTCACGCCCGTGCCCACCAGCGCCACGCCGGACTCCTTCGCGGCCGCGTCCAGCTTCGCCGCGAGTTCGGGGTGCGTTCGAAACGGATACGACAATTCTTCGCAGGTCGAAACGATGGACGACTCCGCTTTAAGGCACATCAGCAACTGGTCCATCACTTTTGCGAGCGACGACGATGTCGAATGGATCACCACGTCCGCATTCTGTTCCAGCACTTCCTGGGCATCCGCGGAAACGCTCACGCCCCACGGCGCGTCCGTCGCGCCAATCACTTCGCCAAGGTCACGCCCGACTTTCGCGGGATCGGTATCGATGGCGCCGATGATTTCAATGGCCTGTTTTTCCCGCATCAGGCGCGCGATGGATGCGCCAATCGGGCCCACACCATACTGGATGGCGCGAATTTTCTTTTTCACGTCGTTCTCCACTCCCCGGTTTGAATGCGCACAACGCGCATTTTCGCTGCAAAAGAAACCCCTACGATAATGGAATTCCCGCGCGCATTCAACGAAGAAGCGTTCCAAGCGTTCCGACGGACGGCGTTCGCGCCGGTAAAGCTGGAAATGTTGCTGGAGCCGGGCTTGCGCCGCATAATGGTTTGGGAAGACACCAGCCGATTGCGGAGGAGTTCTACATGCCTGCAAAAAAACTTTCCGATCCCGAGATTACCGCTCAGCTTTCCAAGACCAAGGGATGGACTCTTGTGAACAGCAAGCTGCACCGGGAATTTACGTGCAAGGATTTCGTTACGGCGTTCGGCAACATGACGCGTGTCGCGCTCGTCGCCGAAGCCATGAACCATCATCCGGAATGGTTCAACGTGTGGAACAAAGTGGTCATCGACCTGAATACGCACAGCGTGAAAGGCATCAGCGACTACGATTTCAACCTGGCGGAAAAGATCAACGAAATCTTCGGCGCGTGATTTGTCCCCATCGAAAACGAATTCTCCCGAATGAGACTAGACCGCCAGCCGCAAAAATCCAACCGGGGCTGGATTTTCCTTTTGCTGCGCTGGGCGGCTGCCCTGCTCGTTCTTGGAGTTCTTTTTTATCTGCTGCCGGTGGCGCCGCTGCCTAGCGCATTGGCGCGCGTCCCCCTCACGCGTCTCGTCGCGGTGTTGCTGATTTATCTGGTGGCTGTGACGGGCGGCATCACCAAGTGGCATACGGTGGTGAATTCCGCGGGCGCGCAGCTTAACTTCGCAGCCAGCGCACAGTGCTACACCAGCGGACTGTTCGGCGCGCTTTTTCTGCCGTCGATTATCGGGGGCGACGTGGCGCGCCTCGCGGTGGGAATCTCGCACAGTCCGCGTCCCGCCGCGGTGATCACCGGGAATGTGGCGGACCGTTTTCTCGACGTGGCCGCGCAGCTCACGCTTGTCTCGCTGGGCCTGATGCTGCTGCCAGTTTCCCTGCCGGTCCCGTTGCAGGCGCCGGCGAAGCGCTTGCTTTTCGCCGGTGTCGTTGGCGCAGCAGTTTTTTTTGGTCTGGTCTTGGCGCTACACCGGCCGCTCCTGCGCGGACGCTCTATTCGAATCCGGCGCAGGCTCGCGCAACTTCGCCACGCCATCCGCGCCGTTTCCCGGCGTCCCTTGCGGCTGGTTCTTTGCTGGTTGTTGGGAACTTCCGTGCAGGGGACTTATGTCCTGCTCACCGCTCTCTTGGGCGTCGCTTGCGGACTCCGCCTCCCGCTGCGTGTGTGGCTCTTCGCGTGGCCACTTGCCAAAATCGCCGCCGTGATGCCCATTACGCAAGGCGGCATCGGTGTTCGCGAGGCGGCGCTTGTCGTGCTGCTCGCGCCCTTTGGCGCGCCCGCGTCGCAGGTTCTTGCGACGGGAATTGTTTGGGAGGGCGTGATCATCACTGCAGGGCTGCTCGCAGGACTAACGGCGTTTCTCTTGCGCTATTTGCAGTTTCCTGGGTCTCGACGCTGATTGCCACACTCAAAATCTTAAATCCTGAGGCCATCTTCCTCGATCTATTGCTCGCGCAAAGAAGCGGACGGATCCGAGTTGAAGCGCGACCGCCAAGTGGGCATTGACTATGGAACGCGGCCACTCGCGAACCCCAATGAAGTGAGGCGTGGCTGCATTTTTTCTCATCGATCCGTTTACTTTTTTGTCGTTGACACGTGCGTTTTGCAGTGCTACAAACCGCACAAAGACAAGCTCTTTGGTGGTGAGTCTCCTAACGAATTGTACTAACAGTCGCGAGTGAGGCCGCAGACCTGCCTGGCAGGGCAGGCCTGCTGAGCTGCCAAGAGTGTTGTCAAGCAACACCCCACCACCCCGGGAGGTGAGAACGAAGCTGTTTTCACCTCCTTTTTATTTTTGGCCGCCGAATGCCGCGTCTCCTGTTTCCGTGTGAAACATCGTTATCCTCTTCCTCCTCATTCCGCCAAACCTCGTTGCCTCCCCCTGTTCCGTTGCATAAGACCCGCTCTCGGTTAAGATTACGCTGTCATCGATGCTTGCGACCACAAAGCCGTCCATACGTTTGAGCTCAGAATGAATTCCATCGCGCCGCCGCTCCTCTCCTTAGCGCACGTGACGGTCATGCGTGGTGACCGCGAGGCCCTGCATGACGTCAACCTGGACATTGCGCGCGGGGAGCATGTGTGCATATTGGGGCCGAACGGCTGCGGGAAATCAACGCTGATCAAGACTATTACGCGGGAGTGCTATCCACTTGCGCGAGAGGGGTCCAGCATTTCCATACTGGGGCGCGAGCGATGGGATATTTTCGAACTGCGCGCGCTCCTCGGAATCGTGTCGCCGGACTTGCTGGCTTCGTGCACGACGGATGCCACCGGCCGCGATGTAGTGCTTTCCGGTTTTTTCGGCAGCACGCGCATTTTTCCGCACCATCATCCTGATCCGGGACATCTCGCGCGTGCGGAAGATACTCTGGCGCGGCTTGGCATTGCGCATCTCGCCGATCGCGCGGTTACGGAGATGTCCTCCGGTGAAGCCAAACGCACGCTGATTGCGCGCGCTTTGGTACACCATCCGCGAACACTTTTGTTTGACGAGCCAAGCAATGCCCTGGACATTGGCGCGCAGCTTCAGCTTCGCGACACCATGCGGCAGCTTGCGCAATCCGGGCTGGGGATTTTGCTCGTGACGCACCATGTATCCGAGATCATTCCAGAGATCGAGCGCGTCATTCTCTTGCGCGAAGGCCGCATCCTGGCCGACGGCTCGAAATCCTCCGTGCTCACCGAGGAGCATCTTTGCAGATTGTTCGGAGTGGCCGTCCGGCTGGGCCAGAGCGACGGGTATTTCCATCTTTACTGAGCGAAATCAACTTGGCTGCGTTCAGTCAGCTCGTCTGCGCCAATGCGTAGAGCAATTCGGCAAAGGAGCGCACGGCGCCATCCATGCCGTGGACCTTGGGGTTTTTCGATTCGATGACGTAGTACTCGTCGGGAGCGTGCGCCCCGCTTCCATGGCCGAGTCCAAACGGGCCCGCCGCCAGATGCAGCGGGTCGCCGGTGAAAACGTACCCGGGCCACGACCCCGCGCTGCGCGGAAGAATGACCGGATCGATTCCGCCCCTGCGGTACACCTCGGTTTCGACGTGGATCAGCGCCGCGTCGGCGCGCGTGCTGTTGGGGTCGTAACCGCCCGTCATGCGAACTTCGATGTCGCCGAAACCTTTTTTCGCGAGGTGCGCCTTGAGCGCGGCGAGCGCCTCCGTGGCGGTCATGTCTGGAACGAGACGCAGGTCGAGCTTCGCGGTGGCCTTTCCGGGGAGAATTGTCTTTCCGCCCGGACCGGTGTAACCGCCGACGAGGCCTTCGATGTTCACGGTGGGCCGCGACATCAGGAGTTCCAGCGCTTCGTTCCAGCTTACGTCGTGAACCCAGTGCTCGACTCCAAGAAGTTTCTTTGCTTCCGCCTCGCTCAAGCGGCGCGCCGCTTCGGCAATCATTTTCCTTTCCGCGTCCGAAACCGGGCGGGCCTTGGCGGCAAAACCTTCGATGGCTGGATCGTTGCCGTCGGGCGAAACCAGAGTGGCGAGTGCTTCGACCAGGTGCCATGCCGGGCTATCGAGACGTGCTTTGTTGCTGGAGTGAACGTCCTTGCGCGGGCCGCGGCCCCAGCGTTCGCCGCTGGAAATCAATTCGCACTCGATCACGCCCTTTGCGCCCAGCGCCATGGTGACTTCGCCGTCGAGCCCCTGGGAGGCGCTGGGCATGAAAATTCCTAGGCAGTTCTTCAGGGCGCCGAGCACTTCCGGCCGGCGCACAATCTGCGGAAAGTGCGGTGAGCCGATCTCCTCTTCTCCTTCGGCCACGAAGACCAAATTCACAGGGAGCTTCTTACCGGCGCCATGAATCGCGTGCAGCGCGGCTAGGAATGACGCTTCCGGCCCTTTCTGGTTGACGGCCCCGCGGCCGATCACGACTTTGCCGAGCCCGGGTTTGTCCACTAGAGCGGCTTCGAACGGCGGCGAAGACCACTCAGCAGGATCGGCCTGCTTCACGTCATACATATAGTAAAGGCCCAGCGTTTTCGGGGCGCCGGCATCCAGAGTGGCGAAGACGCCTGGCTGGCCATCCGTGGAAATTTTTGTGGCTTGCTGAAAGCCTGCGTCGCGCAGCATGCGCATCATCATGTCGCAGCCCTCGTTCATGCCGCGGTTTTCAGCGGCGATGGACGGCTGGCGGATCCAATCCTGCAGGTGTTTGACGGATTCGTCGTGGCGCCTTTCAATTTCGGTGCGAATGGCGTCGAGGTCGCTGGCGGCCGCTGCGCTGCGGGCCCATGCGGGCCAGGCCAACGTGGCTGCGCCGGCTGCAGCGGTTGCGGCAGCGCCTTGAAGGAAAGTGCGGCGGTCGGAAGACGGAAGGAGCGGCGAAGAATTCGAATTGTTCTGCTCGCGCCCTTCGCCGAGAGATTCGTGGTTGGAGTTCGAAAGATTTGGCATGACAGCCTCCGCAAAGGATTTTCGTGCCGAGACAGAAGCCGGGGATCGTCGTCTCGTTTTCAACGCGGGAGATTATACCTTCTCGATTCAGTCGGCAACTTCCATCGCGGCCGATTGGACGCGCCGTGGTTTGCGATAATGAATCTCGTTTTGGGTGTGATTGACGAAGCGCGCAATGGCGCTGTTGGGGCCGACGCCCCAACCCGTGAAGTCATTTAAGAGAGCCACGGCATTGAGATTCAGCGAGTCCGTATGCTTCCAGCGAACACCGGAATCATCGGTCATATCTTCGCCGTTGGGACCGACGGCCACCCACCGCCCATCATCGATGTGTGCCACGGCGGAGCGGTAGCCGCCGGGCTGCAGCGCGGCTAGTTGCCAGGTCTTGCCATCATCGGCTGAATAGGCGGCCACGCGGTAGGGGTGGCCGGGTTCCTTGTAGTCGCCGCCCAACGCCATGATTTGATTCTCGTCACCAAGGGCAAGCGAGAAGATCCCCGCGGAAGACTTGCCACTGGCAATGGGGGTTTCTGCCATCGTCCAAGTGAGGCCCGAATCGGTGGAGTGAAAGACTCGGGCAGCGGGACCGCCGGTGCCGAAGAAAATCTCCTCGCCGGAGACTGCGAGACAAGTATTGCTCGCAGCGAATGCGCCTTCGCCGGGCAGCGCCGCTGGCATGTTTTCGCTGGCCAATGGACTCCAATGCTCGCCGTCGGTGGTGCTGAGAATCAGGAACTTGCCATCGATGGGGTCACTAAGAGCAACGCAATGTTTTTCGGAAAAGCAAGCGATCGAGTCGAGAAAGAATTCCTTGCGTTTGTCCGTGTATTGTAGGTTCCAGGTTTCGCCGCCGTCGGTTGTTTTATAGACGCGCGACTTTTCGCCTTCGCCGCTGGACATCACATAGGCGACGTTCTCTGAGAACGCCACAATCCCACGAAAGTCGAGCGCGTCGCCGCCGGTGACGTGCCGCCGCTTCCACGTTTTGCCTTCGTCGATGGATTTTAGAATCACGCCATTCGAACCGGATGCCCAAACAACCGGCACGGGAACGCCCTTTGCATCTGGCATCTCGGCCACGCTGACCCCGCGCAGGTTGCTGTCAATTCCGCTCGTCTGCACCTTCCACCACTGCGCTTGGACGGTTGAGCTGAAGAACAACGAAAGCAGGAATGGCAAAAGGGCACGCATAACGCGCATTCTAGCAGGGGACTCTGCAAAGTGACGCTGCTGATTCATCCGCACATCACAGTTCTAAACGAAACATTTGTTTCTTGGCCACCACTGGCTTAGACTTCCGCGGGCTTCCTGCCAGGGAGGGACGAAGATGCGCGAGAAGAAATCGAAACGCCTTAGCACTCTGTTGTTTTTGATTGTTGGAGGAGGCTTATCTTGGCCCGCGTCCGCGTCAGCCCAGTTCCATCCGAAGGACACAGAGTGGCCTTCCTACGCCGCCGATCTTGCAGGCACACGCTACCGCCCGCTGGACCAAATCAACGCGACCAACTTCAGCGATCTTGAAATCGCCTGGAGCATTAAGACCGACAATTTCGGCGACCGGCCCGAGTACAAGCTCGAAGGAACGCCACTCATGGTGAACGGCGTTTTGTACGCCACGGCTGGATCGCGCCGCGCCGTGATTGCTCTAGACCCGGCCACCGGCGAATTGCTCTGGACTCATGGCGAGCATGAAGGAAAGCGCGGGGGAGCCGCCCCGCGGCAACTCTCAGGCCGTGGACTTGCCTATTGGTCCGACGGAAGAGAAGAGCGAATCTTTTACGTGACGCCGGGATTCCGGCTGATCTGCCTGGACGCGAAGACCGGAGTGCGTATTCCTTCATTCGCCGATAACGGCGAAGTGGATCTGAAGCTGAATGACGATCAGGACATTCTTCCGGATTTGACTACCGGAGAAATTGGCATCCAGTCGGCTCCCGTGGTCGCGAAAGACACCGTGATCATCGGCGCGGCTTTCCGCGAAGGCATGACGCCCAAGAGCATGCGCAACAACAAGGGCTATGTGCGCGGATTCGACGTGCGAACCGGCAAGCGTCTCTGGATTTTCCACACCATCCCGAAAAAAGACGAGTTTGGCTACGACAGCTGGGAAAAAGGCTCGGCCGAATACACGGGCAACACCGGAGTGTGGACGCAAATCACCGTGGATGAGCAACTCGGATTGGTTTACTTGCCGGTGGAGTCCCCCACCAGCGATTTTTATGGCGGGCACCGCCCGGGAAACAATTTGTTCGGCGAAACTTTGGTCTGCGTCGATTTGAAAACCGGTGAGCGCAAGTGGCACTTCCAACTGGTGCACCACCCGCTCTGGGACATGGATATTTCTTCCGCGCCGATTCTCGCGGACATCACCGTCGATGGGAAACCCGTCAAAGCCGTGGCCCAGCCCACCAAGCAAGGATTTCTTTATGTCTTTGATCGCGTGACCGGCAAGCCCATCTGGCCGATCCCTGAGCGCCCGGTGGAAGTCGGCAATGTGCCGGGCGAGTGGTACTCTCACACGCAGCCCATTCCCACGAAACCTTTGGCCTACAGCCGCAATGGCGTGCTGATCGACGACTTGATCGATTTCACGCCCGCGCTTCGCGAACGTGCCAAAGAAATTGCCTCAAAGTATCATCTCGGCCCCGTTTTCACGCCCCCGACGGTGAGCAAACTCGAAGGTCCACTCGGCACGCTCACGATGGGAACTGCCTCCGGCGGCACGAACTGGCCCGGCGGATCGTATGATCCTGAAACGCACAAAGTTTACGTCTATGCTTGCAATTCGTGCATCGAGCCGGTCGGTCTGGTCCCCGCTCCCAAAGAAGTCTCCGACATCGCATACATCGCGGGAACGGCCGGCAGAGAAGTGGAGATTCTGCACGGTCCTGGCGAAAACGCCGGAGCCGATTCTCCCAGGCCGCCGAAGAAGCCGGCCGGCGGGAGTTTCAGCCGATTGGACGTCGATGGATTGCCCCTGGTCAAGCCGCCGTACGGAACAATTACGGCCATCAATCTCGATAAAGGTGAATTTGTCTGGCAGATCGCGCACGGCGAGACGCCGGACGTGGTAAGGAATTCCGCGGTCCTCAAAGGCATGAATATTCCTCGCACCGGTCAGACCACCTACAACATCGGGACGCTGGTCACCAAGACGCTGGTCATCGCGGGAGAAGGAAATATCACCATTACGGCGGATCATCCGCGCGGCGCGATGCTCCGTGCCTACGACAAAATGACCGGCAAAGAAGTTGGCGCCGTCTATATGCCCGCCCCGCAAACCGGTTCGCCGATGACCTACATGGTGAAGGGAAAACAGTACATCGTGGTGGCCGTCAGCGGCGGGCCTTACTCCGGCGAATACATTGCGTATACGCTGCCATCGACGGGAGAATGAACGCACTGCCGCACAGATGCTCCACGCGGCAGGAAGGTAATGACCACGGTGAAGCTGACCTATCCATCGGCATTCTTCGTTGTGGCGGCAATCGCTGCGCTTGGCCTGCTTCGCGCGCAGGCCCCAACATCTTCAGATTCGCGCTCCGTGTGGGACGGCGTCTACACCGAGGAGCAGGCCAAGCGCGGCGAAACGATCTACCGCAAGGAATGCGCGGCTTGCCACGGCGACATACTCACCGGCGGAGAATCCGCGCCACCACTGACGGGTGGCGCATTCCTCGCCAATTGGAACGGCCTCACCATGGGTGATTTGTTCGACAGAATTCGCAAGACCATGCCGCAGAGCGCGCCGGGCCGCCTCACCCGCCAGCAAGACGCAGACATTCTGGCCTTCATGCTGAGCGTCAACAAATTTCCGGCTGGAAAGACGGAACTCTACCGGCAATCAGAGATGCTCAAAGAGATTCGCTTTGAAGCGGAGAAGCCGGCTCCCAAAAAATAGCAAGAACGAAAGTTTGGTTTCGCCAGCATCACCACATCCACGTTTTTTGATATTTCACGCACGGAGGATTGCCTCATGAAAAGAATGCTTCCCGTACTTTTGGTTGCCGCCGCCCTTCTCGGTTACATGGCTGGCTACGCCTCGAAACCCGCTCCGCAACCGATCCTCAGCGGCCATTTCGACGACCTTTCGATGATCCCCAGCGCCAACGCCCAGGAGAGCAAGAAAGAAACCATGCCTTTCGGCTTCAATTCTCCCCATGATCCGCCTCTTGCGCCCGATGCCCCGCCCATCACCTACTGGAACATCGACGACATTCGCAAAGCGCACGCCGAAATGGCCGAGAAAGCCGCCAAATTAGTGAAAGAAGCGGGCAGCGGAAGTTCGCAATCGTTTGGCGGCGGGCCCGTGCACGTGCAGACGCGCAACTTCACAATGTTCATGCTCTACCGCATGTTTCGCGACAAGCCTGTCCTCAGCTTGACCAAAGTCAACAGTGTTCTAGATGATGCCGAGCAACACGCCGGCGCCTACGATTTCTATATTTTCACCGGAGGCACCGGCGAAATGATCCTCGGCGGAAAAATCGCCAACCGGCAAAATCTGCAGGACAAAGACGGCATAATCCCGGGCGAATATCGCGGCCAGCCCGTCGTTGGCGGGCAAACCTACAAAGTGAAAGCCGGCGACTGGCTGCTGATTCCGCCGGACACCCCTCACCAGCCCAAGCCGGATCCCGGCGGCTTCAGCTACTTCATCATGAAAATCAATGTCGGCGTATATCCCTGGAGCCTGATCCGCTAGTCAGCCGCAATGATGAGGACTGTGGGTCTCGCCAGACAGTCTCAGCGCAACTGGCTGGACTCGACGCCTTTCTTCCGGGCTTCGTCAAGGAGCGCGTCGACCTTTGACTCGAGATCTTTTTTCTTGTCTCGCAACGCGCGCATTTGCACCTCGATGGGTTCGCGTTGGTAACTTTTGTTGAGTTTCATGCCGCTCGTGGACGTCGAGGGCTTGCCTTCGCTGAAGTTCTTCAGATCAACGAGCTGCTTGTCAATGTCGGCGATTTGCGCCTGCAGCTTATCGAGCTGCTTGCGAACCGAGGCGACATATTGCGCGTCCACCGGCTGGGAAAGCTCCGGCCTCGGCTTGTTCTTCGCGTCGCCAACCACGGAGACTGTGCCGCTGGCGCCGGAAATGTTCTCGTTGGTCCAGACTTTCTTCGGTTTCTTCGTCTCCGAAGGGGTCGAAGAATCCTGCGACGGGGTTGGCGGTGCAGGTGCGTTGCTGTCTGGAGATTGAGCGGCAGCGGAAAATGCCCCAAAGAGGGTCAAAATCATTGCCAATGAGAGCGAACGGGGCATGAAGCCTCCAGTGTCGCAGGGTCCAGGACTTTACCGTCTCAAACCCATTCTAGGAGAAAAAGTTTCACTGATCGGCGGTGCCCGCGAGTGGCTTGTCTAACTCGCCATGTCCGAGCTCCTGGCGAATGGCGCTAAGCGCTTCCTTGGGCGGGCCTATATAGCGGTAGTTTGAATAAAAAGTGCGCTCGTGAACGGAGAATCCGGAAAACAATTTGCGCCCGTCGAAATCGTACTGCGAGAAACTGGTAAGCCACAGCCCAAGCACAAACTCGTAGCGCTCTTGCATGAAGTGGCTGCCCTTGTAGATTTTTCCCAGAAACAAACCAATGGAAATGTCCTCGATGACGTCGCCTTCGATGCGCGCGACTTCGCCAGAGGCTTCGTCAATCCACACCAGGCCGCGCACCTTGGGAAAGATGGAAGTGAAGCGTGTCGTGGGTTTGAAGGCCGGGTTGGGATCCATCTTATATTTCGAAAGCGCTCGCTCGCCGCGCTGTTCCGCGGCGATCAGAGTAAACAGAAAGGCATTGTGCGTGGCGTCGATGAGATCGTTGCGGTCTTTCTTTTTCTTGGCGTATTTTTCTAGAGCTTCCCGCTGGGATCGGTTGTCGCTGACGAGTAGCGCCAGCGCCAGGCTCTCCAGGTCCGCGCGATACGCGGCGGAATCCTTGGGTTTGCCATCGGGGCCGAGGGCAATCCGCACCATGCCCGTCCCTGAAGGAATGACCCGCGAAATTTTTACCGCTGAGGGCGTTGGGTCGTTGGGATTCTTGCGAGTCTCGACGCGTTCGATGCGTTCGTAGAGATCCAGGGCGGCTTCGCCTTTTTTCTGGTTCGCGATGATGCGCTTAAAGAGATCCGGTTTTGTGGGCCCAATCGTGGGAGTGGTATCGGGTACGGCGGATTGCGCGGCGGCATCGGCAGCGAAAGCCAGCGACAGCAGCGCCAAAGAAATAAGAGTTTGATTGAGCATGATGCAAATTGGCGCGAAAGCCGCCAACGTCTACCCTGATTGGATTCGTCTGGGCACACAATTGTTGTACACCGCTATTGCACCGAAATTCTCCGCCCGATGTCAAACGGTCAATGCCAGGTTGTTCGCCGGAGCTGGTTAAGACTTTGGTTTGTCGGCAGGCTTCTGTTGTTGCTGCTGTTGGGCCTCTTCCGTCCAGGGCGGCACGAGGCTGTTCACGCGCGCGTAGGCGATAGATTGGCCGAGGTGTTCGCCAAAATGCCCAATGATCATAGTGAAAGATCCGCGCAGCGTTGATTGCCGCCCAAACATTTTCTGCGGCTTATCCGCATCGCCGTCACTCAGCGCCAGGGTGGCGCTGCGAAGGTGCGCAAAAGAATCCTTCAGCGCTTGCACCACCTTGGGCTTGTCGTTGGAAAGAGCGATGATTGCTTTGAAATCCAGGCCGTTGGGCGGCGCCGTCCCCAGCGCTCGGGCGACGCCATAGTTCGCGCCGACGATGTGGGTGAAGACTTCACCGACCGAGCGAACACCCTCGCCTGGACGCCAGGCATACTTTTCCACAGGCATGGCTTCGGCCAGCCGGGTGTAACGCTGTTCATAGTAGGCAATTCCTTCCAGGAATTCCGCCCGGAAGCCTGACGTCGGCGCGGCGGACGCCATGGCCGGAGCTTTATGGTCGAGACTCTCCTGAGCTTGGATGGATGGCATCAGACCTAAGACGAATAGTGTAACTATAAGAAGATAAAGATAGATACGACGCATGGCATCCTCCTTGTCGCGTTGATTCTGGCGGGCCTGGGCGAGCAACTTCTCCCCAGATTCGTTACGCAAAACGGTACAATATTGTATCGTTGATCCCTTGGAAATCGGCGTAGGCTACTCCAAGAAACACCGAAAGCAAAGTGCTCTTCCGCACGTCTATATACCAAGGAACGATTCGACCGGCCCACTCGTATTAGCTAGAGAAAGTTGGAGGTCTGTTTGGGCGTAACACCTATCGACGGATTTGACGCCATCACGCGCACCGCTCCGCGCGCCGCCGGTCTGCGCCTGAAACACGGCCGTTTCCGCAGCGGTTTGGTTACCATGACCGAAACGCTGCGCCTCTCTCTGGACGCCCTTCGCTCCCATAAGCTGAGGAGTTTTCTGACTTTGCTGGGCGTAATTCTGGCCGTAACGACGCTGGTCGCGGTCATGAGCGTGGTCGCCGGACTGAATTTCTACGTCGCCGACCGCATCGCCAATCTCGGCGCAAACGTCTTCGTTCTGAACCGATTCGGGATTATCACCAGTGAAGACGCCTGGATAAAGGCCCAGAAGCGCCCGCTGGTCACTACCGACGAATTCGACAAACTGAAGACCGGCATGCGCACCGCCGGCCAAATCGCCGCCCTCCTCGGCACCAACTCGGACGTGCGCCATGGCAATGACCTGCTCGAGAACGTCAGCATTCTTGGAGTGACTTCCAACTTTTCCGAGGTCCGCGGGTTTACCGTCGCATCGGGCCGCTTCCTGACGGCATCCGATCAGGAGCACCGCTCTCCCGTGTGTTTCATTGGCACGGACCTGGTCAAAAAGTTTTTCTCCAACGTGGATCCCATCGGCAAAACCATTCGTGCTGGAACGCACAGCTATGAAATCGTCGGCGTGTCCGCAGTTATTGGCAGTGCGCTCGGGCAGTCGCAGGATAATTTCGTTTTTATTCCCCTGGAGACCTTCAGCAAGGAATGGGGCACGCAGAGAGATTCGCTGGTGTTGTTTGTCCAGGCGCAAAACGCGGAAATGATGTCCGCCTCCGAAGATGAAGCGCGCATGCTGCTGCGCGCCTGGCGCCACATTCCCTGGGAGGGGCCGGACAATTTCGGCATCATCGGTTCGGACTCCATCATGGGCCTGTGGCAATCCTTGACCGCCAACTTGTTCACGGTCGCCGTGGGACTCACTGCCGTCTTCCTTGTCGTCGGCGGAATCGTGATCATGAATATCATGCTGGCCAGCGTCACGGAGCGCACGCGCGAAATTGGCTTGCGCCGGTCGCTGGGCGCGCGGAAGATGCATATCGTTCTTCAATTCGTGACGGAATCGGCGGTGCTGGCGGCGACCGGCGGCTTGATGGGGATTATTCTTGCCTACGTGGTGGTCGCGGTGGCTCGCGCTCTGACCTCCATTCCCATGCGGACTCCGATGAGCGCCGTAATTCTCTCGCTTGCCGTTTCCACCAGCGTCGGTCTTTTCTTCGGCATCTACCCGGCGACGCGCGCGGCAAAACTTGACCCCATCGAAGCCCTTCGGGCAGACGGCTAAGGATAATCGCGGCTCGTCTAACCGAGCCGCCACCAGACGACCATGGCGCAACAGCACGGCGAGAATCTCAGGCAGGCAATGGACACGCTCCGCGCGCACAAGCTGCGCAGCTTTCTCACCGTCTTCGGTGTCGTCCTCGGCGTCAGCGTCATCATGCTGGTCGCCGCGCTCATTACTGGATTCGACGAGCAGGTGCAGGAAAGCATCAAGCAGTACGGCGCCGATACCGCGTTCATCTCGCGCTTTGACCAGGGCCCTCACGGCGGCGGCCGGCGCCCCAAGGAAGAGCGAGAACGCAAGCCGCTGACCCTCGAAGACGGCCAGGCCATCAAGGAATTATGTCCTGCGGTGAAGGACCTCACCGTTTTTATCAACTGGTGGGAACAGCCGCATACCGTGCGCACCAAGTATGGCGAGGTTAGCTCCATTGATTACCGTGGCGTGCAGCCGAATTTTGGCCAGGTCTATGCCAATGCCGCGACGCTGGCTGGCCGGTTCATCAGCGAAGGTGACGACCTGCACCGCGAAAAGGTCGTTATGCTGGGTGAAAACGCCGCCCCCGTGCTTTTTCCCAATGTTTCACCCATTGGCAAGGACGTGATGATCGACGGTTCGGCATTTCGCGTCATCGGTGTTGTGGAAAAGCCCAAGGGCATGTTTGGCCAGGACGATGAAGACCGCCGCATTCTGATTCCCTACAATACTTTCCGAAAGATTTATCCCGGCGCGTACGAACACAGCATCCGCATGCAGGCTTATCCAAACATGCTCGATCAAGCGGTGGACCAGGCCACCGAAGTGCTTCGCCGGCGCCGCAACGTTCCCTACGACGGCAAGAATTCTTTTTCGATTCAGACTTCCCAGCAAATCGTCGATCAATTCCACAGCATCCTGGGGATGGTCGCGCTCGCCACGTTTGTCCTCAGCGGAATTGGCCTGCTGATTGGCGGCGTCGGCGTGATGAACATCATGCTGGTCAGCGTCACCGAGCGCACGCGCGAGATCGGTATTCGCAAGGCCATCGGCGCGAAGAGCGGCGACATTACCTGGCAATTCTTGCTGGAAGCCATGGCGCTCACCGGAGTCGGCGGCGTGCTCGCGCTCGTCCTGGTCAATGGTCTTGTGCTGCTGGTGAGAGTTAGCTTGAAGTGGCCGGGAAGCGTGCCGGTGTGGGCGGCGGCCACCGGAATTGTTGTCAGCGTTTGTGTAGGGCTGGTGTTTGGAGTATGGCCGGCGATGAAAGCGGCGAAACTCGATCCCGTCGAGGCGCTCCGCTACGAATAGCGGGCAATTCTCTTCTCTCTTCTAGCTTTCAACAAAACTTAGGCGGCATCTAGTTTACTAACGCGGCGGACTTTAGGTTGCTGGAGCTGCGTTCAGCGGAGTGTGCGGATGCGGTTGGCGCCGGCGCTCCGGGCCAGGTGACCTCGAGGGCGAGCTCGTGCCGAATGAGCAACTTGGCGCGGCGCGTGATGTGGACGGCTAGCGTGTTTGCGCGCTCACCGCCGGTTTCCGCGAAGCCCTCTTTTTCCAATTGCAGGCTCCGGTCCGCTTTGTATAGCGCCACGCGAAATTGATGCGGTCCCGCGGCGAGCGCGTGTTCGAAATGCAGCGGCTGGCCTTTCTTCTCTTCCGCTAAATTTGCCGAGAAAAGCAATTCGCGATCAGCGAAGACGATCAAGGTGCCTTCTCGGACCGCCGAAGTAATCTCAATGTGCAGGCTGGAATTGGGAGGAGCTGCGGGCTGGTTGATGGGAGGCAAAGAGGGAAGAGCGGCAAGAAACGTTTTCGATGAAGAGTTGTGCAAAGGATGTTTTTCACGGGCGCGAGAATTCTTTGCGGAACGATTCGGCCGCGCTGGAGAATTTTTCCGTTCATCGGCTGGCGATAACACATCAGCCACGGGAACGGGCGTCACGTCCTGCGATGTGTGCATCAACGCTTCTGGCGGCAGCGCCAGCGAAAAACGAACACCCGCGGGAGGCGCAGGAACCGCAAGCCGCGTGCGGGCAGAGCGGATCGCTGGAACGCTGAGCGCCAGCAAGAGACACGCCGCCGCCGCGATCAAGATGTCCTCCGGGCGCGTCGGTTTCGACCACCACGATTTCTTCTTGATTTTGGGAGCGGCCGGTTGCTTGCTGGATCGCGCAAGCGGGTACAAGGCGGATGCCAGCTCATCGCAGGAAGCAAAACGGTCTCTGGGATTTTTGGAGAGGCAGCGGGCCACGATACGATCGAGCGCAGCCGGAACAGCCGGATTGCGCCGTGAAGGCGGCTCCGGGGCGGCCTGCAAAATCTGCGCACAAACGGCTCCGATGGAACTTCCATCAAAGGGGCG
>WNGJ01000077.1_pt1 | contig 69909 bp, 88 predicted proteins | sample 5400611 | NCBI WGS metagenome assembly WNGJ01 (sample SAMN13153375, study PRJNA577476) | soil metagenome | isolation source: 40 cm soil or saprolite under Garry oak tree replicate 1 | place: USA:California | collected 2016-06-15 | reverse complement strand
TTGGTAGATACAACGACCAAGGATAAGGGCGCGGTGAAAGCTATGAGCCACGAAACATCTAGCCTCGGTGTCCGATACGATAAAGTGAGGCTAAACGGAAGCGCCTGTAAAAACGGGCTAGAAAACTCGGGGTGGCTCGCCAGCTTGGAATCTCCTAGAAAGCGAGGTGAAACTTCAAACACGCAGATGATTTGAAACTGAGGGGCCGCTGCTCGCGGGCGGCCACATAAGGAGAGATGATGGCAACGAAATACGCAGGCCGCGACTGGCTGAATCAGGTACTGAGCCAGAACGGTAATAGTAAAATATGGAAAGGTCCGCTGTCCGAATTGGGGGCCGAAGTCGGGGATCTGTTGGGCGAATTATTCTACGGCATTTATCACGTTGACAATGGCGCACTATCGAAAGTGGATTGGTCGAGCAGCTACTTTATTGAACTGGCAATTGACCAGACGATGGCGACGTTCGACTTTAATCATCTGACACGGTTCGTTTTTCTTTGTCACGATCATTGTATTCGCGGACAGATTTCGCCGCGATCAAACCGTACAATGACGCTGATGTTTCATAAGCGGGAACGCTCGGGCGAGATGAATCACAGACACCCGACACTTGAAATGGCGCTATTTGATTACCGAAAACAGCATCCATTGGAGGCTGCCAATGCCGCGAGCTAAACCCGCGAAGCCCGCACCCGAGCCTGACGAGATGGTTAGGCAGCGTGTAATCGCAATATATGCGGCACTTCGGAAGTGTAAAAGATGCGGCGAATTTGGCGGACATAGGTGCCGAATGAGTGGCGTAGTTGCGACGCAGCAGGTTTATCATAGAGGGGTGACGCGATGATCCTGCTAACCCTATCCTTGATCGCGTGGGCGGTAATCGCGCGGTGGGGCGTGAATAAGTGGACGGTGGAAAAGAGGAAACGATGAAGCACTTAATGGCGCTGACGACCTATCAGCCGTGGGTCCATGCGATATTCCATTGCGGTAAAGACGTGGAAAACCGCGACTGGCCAACGAAGTTTCGTGGAACGCTGGCGATTCACGCGGCAAAGAAAGAACCGAGAGACGAATACGTTTTCGTCCAGCAGAGAATAGCAGACGACATCAAGGGATATGGTAAGAGTCCATTCGGCGAGCTACCCTCCAGTGAATCATTGCCACGTGGTGCAATCGTCGGACTTGTCGAGGTCGTTGACTGTGTGACGCATTGGAACGGCGACAATCCGCCAAGTGGCTCAACGCTGGATCCCAAGTGTAGTTCGTACTGGTTCGTCGGTGACTATGGCTTTGTACTGCGCAGTCCGCGATTGCTACCGACGCCAATCCCATGCCGTGGCTATCAGGGATTCTGGAAAGTGTCGGATGATATTCGAGCACAGATTGATGAGGTGGCTACATGCTCACAATCATAATCGGCGTGGTCGCGGTCTTCGCGATCTATGCAATCAGGAAAATCATATTCCGACCACGCGACCTGTGGGTCAGAGGAAGTCACAGGGAAAGCCTGCCGATGATCCTGGGGCACATTGACAATAGCAGCGTTGACACGGCCGGCGAGCGGGAAATCCGCGCGTGGTTATATCCGGAGGAAAGATGAGCCAAACCCTGACCCTGCCCTATCCACCAACGGCGAACAACTTCAAGATGATCATTCGCAACCGGATGATATTGACATCGGAAGCTCGGGCATACAAAGCAACGGTGACCCACTTGGCGCGAAAGTCGGGACACCCAATGCTGGTCGGCCCAGTTGCGGTTACGCTGAACGTCTATCGTCCGCGCAGGACTGGGGATCTCGATAACTGTTTAAAGGTCTTACTTGATTCTCTCACTGGCGTTATATGGGCCGACGACTCGCAAATTACCGAGATTCATGCTTATAGACATGAGGACAAGAATAATCCCAGAGTCGAGATAACGAGTAGTATTGCAGCGGTTTAACGTGGTAGAATAGGTCCGAAGTGGATTGACGTATCAGCATCAACCCACTTCTAACAATCAACCTGAATGGAGGCTGAATGCCGAACAAAGACTACTTCATTGTTGACCACCTTTCAACCGCAGAACTGTCGCGAATCTTCGGGAAAATCGAAATTAACGCAGAAACTCAGTGCTGGCTGTGGATGGGGAATAAGCCGAGTGGATACGGACACGTTAAACTTCGCGGAGAGACCGTCAAGGTCCATCGACTTATGTACGCTTGGCTGGTAGGTCCATTGCCGCGAGGATTGAAGATACGACAGGTCGATCATCTTTGTAAGATCAAGCATTGTTGCAATCCGGTCCATCTGGAAAAGGTAACGCCGAGAATTAATACGCTTCGAAGCAATGCGATTCAAGCGGTCAACTTCAGAAAGACTGAATGCGGACGTGGACATTCTCTATCCGGTGGCAGCCTCAGGATCGACCCGCGCGGGTACCGGCAGTGTAGAACCTGTGACAAGATTCGAAGAGGCCAACAATATGGTGACGCGCAACGAATTTATGCCCGTGAATGGTGGAGACGAAAGACCGGATACTATGAGAAGCGGGCAGCATCTTGAGGATAAAGTAAACCCGCGCGTGGAGATCACCAGCGGGATTGCACAGATATAAGGAGCAACCGATGATCAACCTCGAACACAAACTGAAGCGCATCGAAGAATATCGAGTGAAGAAGCGTCTACGGAGTAGAGAGCGGTATCGCAAGGCGTGCGACGAGAAACGAGCGGCAAAGATCGACGGGGGTAAGATTCCAGTTGACGGCGATCTGAAATCGTGAGAATATCAGGTTGCCAGAAGATTGACTGTATTTTATGATGATTTCCAGCAACCTCAATTCAAGTTTCGGTGTAAGTACGCTGGGCTACCGTGCCCAAAACGCGTCATGGAATATCTTTCTTCTGGCAAGTCGGAAGACTCCTAAACGTAGCTCAGCGTAGTTACCCCGGTACTCCTTCGACTGTTTTAATTCATACATCGTAAACCGCACAGCAGGCGCTAGCTGCGTACTGGCTCGGTATGGTGTGAGAATGTGAGGAATCCCTAGTTGTCAGCAAAGCTGATGGGTCAGATATGGGGCCTTGTCTTAACAGAGCCCGAACGTTCGGTGATGATGGCGCTCGCCGATCACGCCGACGACGATGGCTCGAACTGCTACCCCGGAATGGAATATCTCGAATGGAAAGTCGACAAAAGCGAGCGTCAGCTACGACGTGTTATTACTCGGCTTGTCGATCTGGGCGTCGTTGAAATCGTTGAACGCGGGCTTGGTCGAGGCAATGTTTCCGGCTTCAAAATTCACGTTATGAACGGTCAACTAAAGCCAAATCCACATCAGAGAAAAGCGGTAATCCAGAGCATAAAAGCGGACATTCAGGGCAGAAAAGAGGACATCGAGGGAAATAAAAGCGGACATTCAGGGTTTGAAAAGGGGACATCCACGGTAGCAAAAGAGGTAATCCAGGGTCAAAATTCAGGCGCTATAAGGAAGAACCATGTAGGAACCAATATAGAACCAGATAAGGAACCAGAGAGAGACGCGCACACAAAAAAGAAACCGCCGAGAGTTTTGATCGACGATGAAGAGTGGATGGCCACGATGGAGGCGAATCCGCTGTACGAAGGAATCGATATTCGACGACTTCAGGCGAAAATGGTCGTATGGTGTCAGGTGAACCACAAGCAGCCGAGCCGACGCAGATTGGTAAACTGGCTCAATCGCGAAGAAAAGCCGATGACAAACGGAAACGGAGTTAAATCGAATGGTAACGGATATAAAACACAACCAGAGCGACAAAGAGAGTCGTTCGAAAAGCTTGGATTTACGTTTACAAACGATGGCGAGGATTATCACCAAGAGCATCCTGGCCTTGAACCCCTCCGCATTGCTGCCAGAAGCGACGATATTGAAATTGACGGCAGAAAGCTGGAATGAAATCCTATCGGATATTCCTGTCGAAAGCTTGAACGATGCCTACGTAGCGGCTGTTAAAACTCGTGAGTCGAAGGCTGCGACATTCCCGATCAACGCAGCGGAAATTGCGATCGCCTGGGCTAGGTCTTCGAAATCCGATCAGTCCGGCCCTGCTCTCGCTTGGTCGTTAGTCGTCGCGGCAATGCGAGTTGTTCGGGCTCCAGAACAACCGAAGTTCGATGACCCGCTGATAAATGCACTCATCAAGCGGTTCGGCTGGTTCTGGATGACTCACAACGAGAAGCAAGAAGACGTGAGGTTTGCCTTTATCGAAGCCTATAAACAGCTTCAGGCATCGCCGAAACCGGAGAGCGATGGTCTACGCAAGGAGCTTCCCGCTTTCGACCAATCTGCGCTGCCGAATCCTGAGATCGAAAAACAGATCGAGAGCGCTGCATCCGGAATGGTGTTCGATTCGCGCCGGGATAATATTCTTGAGGGTGTCGCGAAGATGCGAGCGGCTCTTGGGCGTCCAGAGGTGAAAGTCGAGGAGCAAAAACCTGATACAACTTGCGGGAACTGCCATCTTGTTCGGTTTAAAAGCACTTATCCGCTCACTTATTTTTGCAATCATGAGTCTGTGAAGATCGAAGGCGAAAAGAAATTAATCGGACACGATGCCACGATTCAGCCAGGCTGGTGCCCGCTGAAGAAAGCGAGTTAAGATGCCTCAGAAACGATCAGCATTCGCACCAGATCGACACGTTTGCGCCTACTGCCGTGGAACCGGCTGGGCGAATCAGCGAGACACCTGGAATGATGACGCGCAGCGGACCGTCCGGCAGTTCATCCCTGGTGTCGTTCCGTGCCTCTGTACACAGGGACACAATCGACAGTCGGCGTATCAGAAGGCGGTCGAGCACAACTCCGAAGAGATGCGGAAATGCTTTGGCAATAACTGGCGCGAGGATTACAAAACGGCGATGGACTTGGAACTGGCGCGGTTGAATCCACCAGTCGAGAAGATTCAGGAGAGTTTGTTTTAAATCAAATAGCGAAGGAGCAATATGCCGAAAACTGAGAAGTTCGAACTGAAAACCAAGATCAGCGAAGAGTTACTTGCTGACCTGGCGGTGAAACTGGCCGATGAGTGCGTGGCCCGTGATGTCTTGAAAGAGGAATTGAGCATCACTCGCACGCGATACAATAACAACATCAAGGGCAAGGAGGATCTGATTCAGGAGTTATCGAATCAGGTTCATTCAAAGCATCACGTCGAGAAACTGGATTGTCCGCTGAATCCATTGCCGGCGTCGAAGCGGATGGAGCTGCTTCACCCAAACACCGGAGAGGTCGTTCATACCCGACCAATGACCGCCGACGAGGCAAAGGAGGGGTATCTGTTCGAGGGCATCAACGATCCGGAGAAGTCCGCGGAGAACGTTGCTGGGTTCTTTGACGCTACCAACGAAACCGGTCCCCAGTTTGTGGGCGACAACGACGAAGACTCTGACAGTGAGCCAGCGCGGGTTGAAGAGATCGAGGCAGGCGGCGAGCAGTTCCCGAAGAAAAAGGTAACCGAATCGCCGATCAAATTCGACGACGATCTACATTTCGGCGCCGTGCTGAAAGTCGCGCAGGACAGCGGCGATGGTTTCCACTTTGGTTATCGCGTTGCCTCGAAGGTGACCCCAAAGGCGAGCCACGCAATTCCAGTCTACGTCGACAGCGTGACCTATGCCGATTACGACCGAATGCTTGAGAGCGCTGCGGCTGCGATGATCAATAGATTGACGTCAGACCCGAAGTTCTCGGCAATGGGCGTCGATCGTACACGCAGAATCACCGATGCAATCCAGGCGTTTTGTCTGCCGGAGAATGCCGAATCAGCGGTCGCCAATTGAATGTCTGGCGTAATCCGGACTCAAGATCCAGCCGACGAGCAACTGAAGCAACTCGGCTGGCTCCTGGTTCTGGGTGGCGGCGATCATAGCCAGTGGTTCGGCCACCACGAGAAGACCAATCGGCTGACCGAAGGCTTTGAGACGCGATTCGAGGTTGAGCAACAGTTGAGGAAGATATGTCTGTGACGGCTGCAAGCGCATCATCGCAGATCTGGTCGCGGAGGCGGGGCGGGAGAACGAGAGGCAAGGTAAATTATTTTGAGCGCTGAACTGAAAATCACACGGCCGCTTGTTCGTTATCACGGATCCAAGTTTCGACTTGCGCCGTGGATAATATCGAACTTTCCGCCACACCGAACCTATGTCGAACCGTACTCCGGCGGAGCCGCAGTTCTGATGCTCAAACCCCGCACCTACTGCGAGGTCTACAACGATCTGTCGCTGGACATCGTGAATGTGTTTCGGGTTATGCAGGACGCTGAAGCCGCAACAGAGCTGAAGCGTAAATTATTTTACACGCCTTTTGCCCGTCTCGAGCTCGAGCTATCACGAGAAGCGACGAACGATCCTGTCGAACGCGCGCGGCGGCTTATCGTCCGGTCGTTTATGGGGTTTGGTTCGGCTGGGCACAATATCGCGTTCAAGACTGGGTTTCGGTCAAAGTCGCAGCGATCCGGGACGACGCCGGCTCATGATTGGCGAAACTTCCCAGATTGCCTTGACGCAATAATCGAACGGCTACGGGGCGTGGTAATTGAAAACCGGCCCGCGCTCGAGATCATGGAATTATTTGACGCGCCGGACTGCCTGTTTTATTTGGATCCACCCTATCCCAGATCAACTCGGTATCTTGGCGAAAACACCGAGTGCTACGAATTTGAAATGTCGGACGATGACCACAGGGTACTGGCTCGAGCTCTGTACACCGTCAAGGGAATGGCTGTCGTTAGCGGTTATGCTTGCGACCTGTACGACCTCGAGCTCTATTCGGGTTGGACGCGGATACAAAGAGACGTGGCGGGTAACGGTGGTAAAGGCGGGGTACAAAGAACCGAGGTGCTCTGGCTGAATGAGGCGGCATCTCGAGCTCGGATTCAGGGTACACTTTTCGAGTAGTAAATTATTCGCTTTCTATTAATCGAGTCATTGTGATACATTCGGCTTTCAACGTGCTGTCGCGCCAATCTTGACCTAAAGGATTTTATGAGACCTAAACGCATCCTATCCGGCCTCCTCGCAATTTGCTTCCTGTTTACCCTCTGTGCCTGTGGCACGCCAAAGCCGGGCACCCCTGGCGGCGGCTTCAACGCTAAAGCTATCAGCTCTGGCGCGATCACATCGTTGACCATCGCACAGACCACATTGCAAGCCTTGGTGAGCGCTGGCAAAACGGGATTCCAGACTGAACTGAGCGCAGTCAATCAGGTTATGGCGGTCGCCGGACCGATCAACGCAGATATTCAGAACGGGGTATTCAGCGGTACAACCGACAAAAAGATACTGGCGTTCGCGGCTCTTGCATCATCGCTGGCAATCCAGTTTGGCGCGAACTCTAATATCGTTCTGGCGGTAAACATCGCCGTGGGGCTGTACGAGTCGATCAGCGCGGCACTGAATGGTAACGCTGCACCTGCTGGGGCCGCATCGGCGCCGGTGGATTACAAAGGGCAACAGCGGCAGCTTGACGCGGCTGTTAAAGCCTACAAGAGCGAGTTGTCAGCGAGGTCAAAATGAGCGAGCAAAAACCATCAATCGGTAGAATCGTTATATACAAAGTTACCGCCGAACAAGCGGATCAAATCAATAGACGGCGCACAAGCAGCCAGTCCATTGCCGAGCGTATTAAAACCAGCAATCCTGATAATACGAAATGGCCGCTGGGCGCGCAGGCGCATATTGGGAACTCGGTTTCTGACGGCGATTCGTTTCCAATGATCATCGTGCGTGTGTGGTCCGGTGATCTAGTCAACGGGCAGGCTTTCCTCGATGGCAATGACACCTTGTGGACTTTGAGCGTCAAATGTGGCGACGAAGACGGGCAATGGAATTGGCCCCCGAAAGTGTGAAGTAATTTCACGTCGTCGCCTGCATTAGCCCCTATTTGCACAAGGCTGAACCCGATGGAAAGCGACGGCGGGAAGGATTGAAATGGTATGATCCGGTCAGGCGAGAATAACGTTGTCATCTTTACCTTGAATGATTCTGATATAGAATCAGCAATTAGGCAGTTTATATGCTCTTGCCATCCCGATATGGCAACCGGCTACGTCGTCAATCCGACAGGTGATGAACGGATCAAGGTGGACTGTCAATACGTAGCAGAAAAGAACTAAAGCGGCGTAGACCGCGAATAGTCCGGCGGCCCTGGCTGGACCACAGAGACGAATGAGTACGGGAACGGATTTTGCACTGTTGGGAGCGAGGGCCAAACGTGTCTCAGGAGATATTAGACCGAATGTCTGCACTCGAAAGCAGGATTGATCGAGTAGAGAATAGCCAAAAGCTGTTCGTTAAGAAAAATGACCTTGTTGACGAGATTAGAGACTATATCGGTGACGTTGTTCGGGATGTGGTCTCTGAGATCCTTAAGCCGATGGCGGACACCTATTCTCGGCTAGTGTCCGATAAAGCTGAGAATGTATGGTTAAAGAAAACTGCACTCTGGCTTACGGTTTATTGCCTCGCCCTGACTGCCGTAACCGGTACGGCAACTATTTTCGTCTGGCTTGTTAGAAGCGCACTTAACGCCTCGGGTCACTGAAATGCAAGGACCGATCCTGATTATTGACGATCACCCCGACATGCGGGAGCTGCTTCTCATTAGCCTGGGATTCATCGATGAAGACATAACAGCAGTAGGATCGCCTGACGAGGCTCTCTCATATATCCGGCGACGCGTCAAGGACCATAACCCACCGCGAATCATCATTTCAGATATTGCTTTGCGTAACGGCATTGATGGGTGGGCGCTTGCCAGAAAAATCCGAGAGATTGAACGATCCCCAGAGAATAAAGGACATGCGTTGTCGGCCTGGGTAATGGTCTCGGGTTATAGTCAACAGGAAGCAGATAAGCCGATGCAGGTTCTTTCTGATGTCTATGCCGTTGTAGAGAAACCGATTGTTGACTGGGAAAAGTTCAGGGCAACACTCAGGTCTGCTTATCAAAGAAGGTTCGCTGCCGAAGAGATGAAAACAATGGGAGCGCCAAGCCGTGGCGGCCAAATGGGCGGCTCGTGGTTTTCTGATAAAGAATTGATGTTTGCTGTCGTGGCAGTAATCTGGATGCTCTTTACAGCCGTTGAAATGACCTTGCAATGGAATCAGAAGGCTCAGATCATCAAGAATGAAGAGCAGATAATTTCCAATCAGCGTTTGCAAATTCTTCGGATTGACGATACACGCGAAGACCTGGCATCTTACGGGATGCTTAACAAAAATGGACCATTTGGGCATAAGGAAGAAAAGAAATGAGCAGTGAAGATCCTCCCGCTGGATGCAATTTAGCTTGTCTACAGAAATGGTTTGAAGATCATCAAATCAACGGCGCGAAGCTTGTCCAGATTGGTAATGGCGCCGAAGCTATGCACGCTCGACACGCCGCAAATCCCGCACTGGTGTTTCCCGATGGGTTTCTTGCGGGGCTACCAGAGCTTCTGAAAGAACAGGTAGTGATACACGATCTGATCGTAAAACACCGAAGGAAGTGGCGGAAGCTCTGCGGATTTAAAGGACAGGGCCAGCCAGCGGGGCAAACCTAACCGCATCACAGGCGACACGTCGGGCACTCGTGTTTGTGAGCCAAGGGGGAGCGCTCAGGGGTGTCGCCTTGAGATTACCTATACGGCAACCGACACTCGAGACACAGGTAGCGGCCCTCGTTACCTTCCTCAATGCATTGTGGGCATTCGCATAAGCGAATATCAGCCTCTGGTTCCTGCGTACCGCAAAGCTCGCATTCATGTTCGTCCATCTTAGCCCTCCCTCGGTTCTGGGATCGGCCCAGCCCATTCAATATCGGCGCTGCGTTCGACTCGTTGCCATCGTTCATTACAATACATCTTAAGCCCATCACCGATTTCAAACACTTCCCCGCTGCGTTTACTGTACCTGCGCCAATAGCTTCCCGGCTCGCTTGGTATATCGTTCGTATATATGAGTTTGCGTGGCAGCGCCCGCCACAATCTCAGCGCTTCGTTAGTCGCGTCCTCTTCCTTCCCGCGTGTCACCCTGACGGCTGCACCTGTCGTCATACACCGTTCGCAGCGCCATCGGTAGAATTCGTCGCCCCGTGTGATTACGCTGCTTTGGCTGGTCGCCGCGCTATTGCATTCCGGATTGGGGCAATTGTCATTTGTCATCGATAAACCTCTTGCGGAATTCGGCTTGAACCTCTGTGACTCTGATAAAAGCGATAGGCCGTGATGTTCTTGCGCGGGAATCGATAATCCATTGGAGCCAGTCCGAGAATTCCTTGACGGCATCGGGGGCTGAGGCCTCTGATTGCGCCATCGCAGAGCGTAACGCGTCCCGTAGCTGCCGTTCGTCCTGTGATTCAACCATCAGGACCGTTCTATACCGCTTCCCGCATTTAGGACAGTCTGGTTCCATTATCGTTCCTCCATTGCGCGTAGATGCGAGACGATCTCGCTTAACGTCGGCGTAGGTCAGTAGATTTTCTTCCAGCCAGTTTAACCGCGCGCCATCTTCGCTCCCCGAATCCGGGGCGAGGGCCTCGATTGCGGTGCGTAGGTTCTTATATAAAACCGAATATCCGTCATCGTAAGCATCGGCAGCAAAGAAGTCGAAAGCTACAGCCTTGAGATTCTTCACAGCGCTAACCTGGGCGCTCTGCGGGGTGGAGTCGAAGTCGCCAGCGGTAATACCAGAGATGGCAGTTGAATAGTAATTCGGTGCACGGTTCATGTATTGCAATAGTTTTTCCCGGTCAAGCCCGACCGGCGCAACGGCGGGCCGTGGGGCCGCGCTCACTGCGACGCAAGCATTTTCTATTGAGCTTTGCGATCCTCCGCTTTCGAACCTGTAGCCGGTGAATTGCCAGCTATCGAGACTCCAATATTTTAGCTTATTCAGCTTATCAGCGACGGAGGCCATTTCGCTGAACAGGCTTGGCGCAGCGGTGGGCCCGGCGACCTGCGCAGCGATGTCGGCGATACGATCAATTCCGTGCTCGCTGATCTCTCGATAACCAGCCTGATCCGACTCAACGCAATACTTCGCGTCGGGGTCTGCGGCAATCGCATCACGAATCCTGTCGCGTAGCTCCCCGGTTCTTATCGGCGTGTCGAAATGCCCGATCTTGGCTTTGTCGGCTCGTTCCATCGCCGCTGCTAGTCGCTCCGCTATTGTTGCGGACGTGATGACGGCGTCCATATCGGCCATCGCTGCGTCAATTAACTCCGGCGTGTTCGCTTGTTTGAAGCGGATCCATGCTTGCTGTAAATCGTTAGTCATTTTCTCTTTCTCCCATATTCCCTATAGTCCTCAGTGATCTCCTCGCCCGGCTGAATATCTCTGATCGCACGAGAGCGGTAGTTCGTGAAGCACGTATTAGCGGCAAGCGAGTGATTAATAAATCTCGCATTATCGCCACATAGAATAAGGTACCGATGCGACTTGCTGATGCCTGCATAGTTGATTAGCTCGATTCGTTTATGACGTGGAAGACTACGAACGAAATCATATTCAAGATGCAGATCCAGTCCCGGGGTATATTCCCAGATGAGGGTGTTTGTCTTGATAAGCTCTTCCGCAAATAGCCCAAGGCCGTGGATAGGACTGAGCGCGATACGGGTTTTAATAATTAGCATAGGCTACCTCCGTTGCTCGATCTTCTGTTCGATTCTATCAAGCTGGTTCTCGATCCGGCTGAACTGCGTAGCCAGAAACAGCAGAAACAACAGCGCGAGTGTTGCTATTGTAACCCCGGTGATGACATGGCCTATCGTGTCGGGTTTGTTGTTCATGGTCTCAATACTCCCATAAATCGACGCATTTCTACCGCGCAAGCTTCGCACATATCATCCTCAACTGCTGGCGTGTAGACATCGATCCGCTGGCACTGAATGCACCACTCAGGTTCGGCGGTTTCCGGCATTGGACCAGTGGACGATTTAGCGGGAGACTTCTTAAGCCAGCGCTTTGCATGTCGTAAATAAACCTTAAGATCGTTTTTGGGTTTGTTGTTCATGGTTGCTCCGGTGGCTAGTCCGCTCGGGCTAATCGTTTTTCGCGGGCTTTATTTTGTGGCAACTCTTCCTCGTTATCGATTAAAACCTCAAGCCAGCTAATCACACAGTTTATGCTTGGGGTCGATCCGTCAGGCGGTGGCGCACCAAACTCTTTTAACTTAGCCATATATTCGCCTTCCTTGTTTTTAGCGCAATATCAAGGCAACGATACGCCTGCGGTCTGTCGAACTCGGCCCGCGCGAACCAAAGCGCCTCGTATGCCCTGCGTCCATTTCGTCTTAATGTGAAATAAAAACTCAACATCATCCACCTCCGTCCAAATTCGATGCGAGGATTGTAGCAGGATAAATAAGGTTGTCAACCACAAAATAGTTGTATTGCGACAAAATCGTTGACAACGAAAATAAAATGATTTAGATTGTAGTCATGGCAAAGATAACAAAACGTACAATGATTAAACGGCTACGGAAGAGAATCAAAGACATAGGGTCACAGACGGACGCTGCTGCGGAGTTCGGCGTATCCACATCATATCTGCAATATGTGCTACAAAATGGCAAAGACAGCACGAAGGGGCGCGAGCCTGGGCAAAAGATTCTAGATGCACTGGGGCTGAGGCCAGCAGAACAGATGTACGAAGAGGTAAAAGATGCTTAGATTTAAGGCAACCGATGGTGACATAGTCCGCGTGATAAGTGACCTATGCCGTGTTCTGCTGCTCGGACCGAACGAATCATTCAGGAAAGCCAATGGCGGCGTATCGCTGGATAGCAGCAACGACTTTTTCCTTCACGATGAGGGCGACAACGAATATACCCTTGATTGTCGATATGCTCATCAGCGGGAAAACCTGGAGGCGGTCGGGGTGATCTTGGAATGGCGCGGGCTGTACAAGGTGATCGACGGGAAGCCAAAGAAAGGCACAAAATGAAACCACGTAAATTTCTCATCTACGCACTGGCCCTAACCGTGCTCACAATTGGTATCGTGGTTGCCGCGCGTCTGGTGGCTGCGGCGGTGGTGATGTTCGTTGACTGGGTGGGATAAGGAGGCGGGGATGCTTGAATTAACCAACGACGAAATCAAAGACCTTAAGAAACTAACCAAGCTGGCAGATCCATTTGGATACGAAGGCGCATGGTCTGACGCTCGCGGTGATTATATTCATTGTGGACGCTGTCACGCCGAAGCTGATTTAGGTGCAGTGATCAAGCACCGCGCATATTGTGTGCGAATGGCAGCCCGGCGACTACGGGAGAGATTGGAGGCGGGAAAGTGAAGTCATACAAGCCTGTAAAATGCAATTCTCTCGGTACGCACTGGCGTGACATCGTGGACAATAAGGGCAAGCTCTTTGCCGTTCAAGTGCCCACGGATATAGCGGAAGCTTTCTGTGCTGAACCCGGTCGATTTCCAAATGTAGAAACGCCGATAGAATTTCTCAGACGCGATCTCCTGGATATGATCTGGGCTCACAGTGTTTTACCAGCCGCTGATGAGCGGGAAAGGGGGGCAGGGGTGAAAATAATCACTCAAGGCAAGATCGCTGAAAAAGCGTTTCGGACAACGTGCAACAAATGCGAGACGGTATTTGAATGCGTGAAATCTGACGGCGAGTTTGTGACAGATTCACGCGATGGGGATGCGATTGTTGTTAAATGTCCCGTTTGCAAGAACGAGATATGGATCGACGTGGCGCTATTCAGGTAAAACAGGGGGCTGGCTAACCTAGACCGCGTGGCAATGCGTAGACCGTACCAAGTAATCGAAATCGGACTCCGCTGGCGAATCGTAAGTCCAGCCGGGTCCAAGCGCTGCGCAAAGCTCCTGCGCCTCAATCTCTGACTGCGTGGTCATCTTCAGGACGCGGTTACAGAATATCTCGTATGTGTTCATGGTCAATCTCCTTGTGGTTATATTATCGGCTGGGGTGAGCGGGACTTTAGGCCCCGCTCGGATTTGTTACTCAATCACGATAATCTTTTCTCGCGGCACCATTGAAGCAAGTTCTTCTATCGGATCACGATGCTCAACCGAAAACGGCACGGCTTCCAGTTCGTGGTATTCGCCGAATCGTTTGCCCATGTCTGCAACAAACCAGTCAACAATCTCGGTAGTTTTCTCGCGGTCGCCCTTTAGCTCCTCAAGCCTTTGCTCAAGATTGCGGCACATTTCAAGGCATTTGGCGTTAGTCGTCCACGGCAACTGCTTATTGATCTCGGGGCGTACTTCCCCTAATGCTCGGGGCAACTGATGGGTAAACAGATCATCACCTGTCATATAATTCAAAATCTTATAGACGTTTTTCATTCGCGGTTCCGGCGCTAATAGAAAACCGGCTGTGACGCTCAAGACTGTGCCAATGTGAAACTTCTCCATGCGAATCTCCTTTATCGAATTGTGATTTGATTCTCCGCAACAAGGACCAATCTCCCTGCGGCAAATAACGATTGCTTCAGCCCGTCCGCAACCTGGGCGACGGTCGCCCCTTGGCAGAAGCGCGTATAAACCGGCGTGACATAGCGGTCCATCTCGCGCGCCTGGGATAGCGTGAGCCCGAGGTCGTTGTAGAGCGCGACGGATAACAGTGCGGTGAATGTGACGTAGTTCATTATGCGGACTCCTTTCTCAGAAGCTCGATATATCCGATGTCGTTAAGATTAACCTGTGCGTACGTGCGGGCATATCCGCTGTCGCTGTTTGACAGGCTAAAGGTATATCCGCGATCATCGATCACACCGCTGATTGGCCGCGCGCCTTCGTGAATGTGATTATTCTTTTTATCAAAGATTGCGGCGATAAATTGGCAGTTCTGCCTTGCGGGCTCAAACATAAAGCTGCGCATTACCTTGCTGATCTCTGCCGGGCCTGTGATTCGATCAAAAGAATTATTGCTATATGGGTTAATCATACTATTTCCTCTCCTTCTTCGGTGCGCCCATCACGGGCTTGTACTGCTCCAGCCTGAGCGCGTCTGCGTCTGACAGGACCGCCGTGTTGCCTACCATGAACTCGGGTGTGATCCCAAGCGCAATGTAGCGCTTACGGAGCGTTACGTAAGCGATGCCGGTACGACGGGAAATGGCTACGAGGGTGTTGTTTGGGTTCATGGGCGCTCCTTCACGAGAGCAAAATCGGGCATTCCATAGCGCTTACCCGTGGCTGTGTCGACTGCGTGAGCAGCGCTCTCTTTACGCCAAATTCTCGTATCGCCTAACCGGATGAACAGCGCGCTTTTTGTCAGTTGCCAATAGTTGATGACCATCTCAATTTCCTTATCTCTGCGGTTACTCGGTCGGGGCTTCGTGGTCCCCGACCTACTGGTTAGGATTGCGGGTTGGTAAATGGATCGGCTTCCCGGTTCAGTTTTGCAAGCTGACGATTAATCTTCGTGCGCATATCCAGCAACTCATTGATTGCCAGTTGGGGCAGTACCTCGTCAAAGCCCTTCAGGTTCAAATCTCGACGTAACTCCAATCCTGTTAGCCGCGCGCGTTCAGCAACGGGCAACTCGCTCCACGTTGTCCAGCCTGGGCCGTGACCCGGAATTGCTTTAGCTTCGGCATCTTCGTAAACCTTTTTCGCACGTCCTGTGTAGTTGATTGCCATCGTCTTTCTCCTTCATTCTCTTGACTGAAAGAGAGTGTAGGCTATATTACTTTACAGTGTCAAGCGAATAATTCAACTACCAAAGAAAAGATTGACTTTGTAAAGAGATTAGATTATAAGAGTGACGTGGAACCGAATGATTTAGTCAGTCAATCCGAAGCAGCAAAGCGATTAGTCGTTTCGCGTCAGGTTATTAGCGAGCGGCTAAAGGCTGGCACGTTAACACCTTACAAGGATGGCTTTGGCATTGTTCGCGTTTCCTGGGCTGAAGTGTGCGAGTATCAGCCGCGTAAATCTGGCAGGCCAAAGAAAGCGGAGGTCGCGTGAAGCACCACCACCGCAGCTCGACAATCGACCACTCGGACTATGATCCGGTCAAACGCGTTCTCTCGATCAAATTCCATTCGGGTGATACGATTTATCAGTATCGCGATGTCCCGATGTCGGTCGTCAATGAGTTTCAGAAAGCGAAGTCTGCGGGTAAGTTCTTTCATTCCAATATTAAGACAGCGTACAAGACAACGAAACTGTAACTGTGTTAAAATGACCCATTATGAGCTCTGCTTTACAGAAACCTAACAGAATTTTGCCACCACAAATCTGGAAACCCGGTCAATCGGGTAATCCCGCTGGTGGCGGTCGAAAACCCTCGCTCATAACTGCGCTATATAAAGAGCTTGCGAAACCGGGCAAATCTCTCAAGACGCAGAACGATGAAGTAGCGGCAGAGATTGTTCGCCTTGCTCTCGAGGGAAAATCAGAAGACACCAGGGTCAAGGCGATCACTGAGATATTCAATCGGCTGCACGGTCGACCGCACCAATCGATTGCCGTTACATCGACCAATGATGAGGAATTCCAGAATATGGTTCAGTTGTTCATCAACGAGTGTCAGCGGATGGGACTCGAATCGAATACCGAGGATGCAGAGGTCTATCTGAGCGAGACCGTGATCGAGGTTCAGGCTGAGAGTGTGAGCGAGACAAAGGAGCCAGATGAGCAAGCCGATAAATGAATACATCGATATGCTGAGCCGACAGATTGATAGCCTCCGTTCTCAAAAAGTTGTCGATTGGGAGCTCGTGCATCAATTAGATGCCCAGAGAGCGCTCGCACAAGAGTTGATCTTCAAAGAGGCGGCTGTATCCACGCTGGTGAGTCCGATCACTCTGAAATCCGGTGAACAATTGCTGAAGATGCGAACCGACCAGATAAACGGGATGGTGCCAATCATCTTGCGACGAGTGCCTTGGACAGAACTACTCGATCAATTTCCGGAGAAATAGCCGTGTATGATCGCAACTCCTGGGCATCACACCCTAACGGCAAAGGATTCGTCCAGTATGAGACGGAGATCAACCGTGACTGCGTTTTAAAGACCCCGGCAATGGTTTGGGCTGGTACAGAGATTCACGGACCAGCCTGGGTCACTGGGAAGACTCAGTTCAAGGGTGACAATCACGTCCTCGACCTGCCGTCAATCCACAACTCCATAATTGAGGGTCGAAACATCATTTCTGGACACGCAACCGTCAATAACAGCCAAATCAGCGGTGAATGCGTAAATTCAGGGCTCACAATTGCCGAGCATTGCGTGTTTACCGGGCAGGTAAGGCTAAGGGATAGGGCAATTTGCCAGCATGTTCAAGCTTCTGGGCTGTCGATCATTGGTGGAGATGCGATTATCCGAGACTGTGTATTAGAGCCTGGCGTGATAATTCTCAGCGGACTTTGGTATCGGTCGCCTCGTGTTGTTCGCCTTGGCTGGATAACCGTGGTCGAAGGGAAGAATAATCGGGTTGCGCTTGATTGCGAGATGCGACCGGCGAAAGTCTGGCTGGAGAAAGGGCCGGCGATCGGCGTTCAAAAAGGAATGACCGAGCTTGAGGTTGATCAGATTAGGCAGGCGATTTTGTACTGCATAGGTGAACGCGAGAAACCACAGACGGAGGCTGCGTGATGTACCTTCAATGTCCATTTTGTCATCAGAGAGTTGACGAGGCTAAAGAGTTTCACGCCTGTACTGAATGTCCAGAGGACCAGGTATTCTTTCTGGCAATGCAGGAGATCAAAGAGGAAGACAATTGGGTACCTGACGAGCTCCCATTGGACGTCAACATGGAACCTTACGCCAAGCACGCTGTTTGCTGCATTTGTAAATCTGCGATGACGTTTACCATCGCTGAGCCCAATACGTCTTATATCTGCGCCAGTTGTCGGCAAAGGGCCAGTAAGTTCTGGGAGGAATAATGAGCGACAGCAACGAACTTGTCCGAATCCACGAAGCTGAGATCGTCGAGGATATGCCGTACATTCCTCCGAGTCCCGGCAACAACTCCTACGAGCAGCCTGGCGTTGGGCTTCAATTCGCCGACCTGAGATTCGAAGGTCGTCCGCGCCACAAATCAGACGAACTGCGTCGAGAAGAGCGTCACAAAGCAAAGTGCGAGGATGCGGCGATGGTCAGAGAGCGGAAGATCGCGGTTCAGTCATCTTATCGCAACAAGCAAAATCCGATGGTTGAATTTTATAACGATTTGATTGAGAAGCTGGCGGTTGAAATCGAGGAAAGCGAATAAAAAGGGCGGCACACTCGGCCGCCCAGTCTAGAAACCCCGTTCGAAAATTGATTACGCAGTCGGTGCCGGTACCGGCTGATCCGGAATGATATTGCTGACCTTTGCCAGAATCGAATCGATGCTGGTATTGAGTCCGTCCAGATCCGCTGGTGTTGCGCCGCCCTGTTGAGCCAGTAATGCCGCAATCTGCGCTTTCAGGTCAACTACTTCCTGAAGAACAACGGCTGCCTGATCGTGTTCGGCATCGACCGCTGTTGTAAGTGCCTCTAGTCTGGCTTTTGTCTCTTCCAATGTCGCCATAATTCGCTCTCCTTGTGTCTTGATTGAAGCTTCAATTCGGTCCAGACGCTCGTTGTCGGAGCCATCATGGACGTACAAATGAATATTAACGTTAATTGTCACAGCGCGATAATAGAACAATCTCGGGCCGGTTTCAATCAAAAGCTCATAAACTTGAGCATCAACAAAGACACAAATAGCGCAAGCCCACCGCCATAGCCCCAAACTCGTACGTTATTGTAAACTCCGTACACTCCACCAAAGCAGCCGACAGCCGTGAAACAGAGCCAGATTATCAGGATAATTGGATTAGAACCGTGCATTTTGTTCACCTCGGGATCATTAGTGCAAATGGTGTGCAAGTGTAAGGAAAGCCCGCTTATGTTAAACAATCGTAAGGAAAGAAATGGGGCGATTTCTTTGCTTAATTCCCAGAGAATGCGGACTGAATTGGCGGTGGCCCGTAGTTCGCCTGCGTAACTCGACTCATTATGTGAGCTACCATCCTAATGCCGCCTCGGACTTCGTTTAAGATCACAAAGGCACACTGATTTGGATAACAATAATAATCGCCGCCGACGCACACGACCGTATCGTCGAGTTCTGCGTTCCGGCCGCAGGATTTGCAGATTATTTTCATAAATTAACCCCGGCGTTCTATTGTCAGCCAATTCAACTAGCACAAGCGGATTGGTTACCGCCCAGGCGCAGGGAGGCAGTCTGCATTTCCGGGGAACCGTGTCCTTACGCTTCTGGCGGTAAGGACTCTTCAGTGCCAGCAAATAATCGCGCACCTGTCATTACCTCGCAGGTATGCTTTTCTTGCTGCTGGAACGACCATTTGATCACGTCTTTTAACGCCTTGCGTTGCTCCTTGTCGGGGGTTGACCCATCAATGATAGTCAGGACCTTGCCAAGTAGGAACTTTGTTTGTGATTGATAACAGCGAAAAGCCGCATCACGCTCCTGCTGCTGTAATGCCTTGATGTTTTCGATGGATGCCCCTTGGGTGGCAAGCACATGAAAGGGTGTTTCGGGCAGAAGGTTGGACGATACTGCGCATTGATCTGACATAACTTTTCTCCATAACTGAACTTGACTTGCCCCGAAGGGCGACAGGCGCATATTATCACAGAATGAGCCACGCGCAAATCATCGGACCTCAGCCTAAAGCTTTCAACCCGGCAAACTCCAACAGTTGCGCTTATTGTCAAGCGATCCTGGCGTACACCTTAGATGGCAAGAACTATGGACTGCTGGGTATCCAGGCGATCTACGAAGCTCAAGAGGCGTGCGAGAACCGATCCGGTGTCAAACTGGTGAACGTCCGCAAAAAACCGGGTGCGTTGTTCGCAAAATAGGTTATAATGCAGCCATCGCGCCTTCTGACTTCGCGAGAGTCGGTTGGAAATCTGAGTTAGTCGGTGATTGCTTTCCTCCAATCGCGGTCACCGGCTGGCTCGAAATTGATTGGAGGATTCACGATGATTTCTATTTTCAACGGTAAGAGCCGTAATCTCGGCAAAGGCCTCAGGCAGGATGTATTCATTCAGGTATCAGTTGAGCTGCGGAAGCATCTGCACCTGCTGAAAGGGGCAAGGCTGGGCGTCCTGATGTGTATTTCGCTGCATTCAGACCCAGAGGGATGGGCGTTTCCAAGCGTCGATACCATCAAACGCGAGACCGGCTACAACGAGCACACGATTCATAAAGCGTTAGATGATCTATGCAAGTTGATCCTTGACGGTTCGCGGATTCTCCTACGCCACCAGAGGGTAAATATCGAAAGAGGCTATTTTGAATCGAATCGATACCTGCTCTTTCCGTCCCCTGAAGAAATAGAAAAATGGGAGAAGAAGTCCGCTAATCCGACTGCACAAAATGTGCATACGGTCGAACCGTGTGCTAGTTTCCCGCAGTCGGTAAAACCGCATGCGGTAAATGTGCATACTAACAAGAACCAACTTCTTAACCAGAACCATGATAAACAAGAACCATTGAAGAGTAAGAGCGCTACGCGCATGTCAAATCCTTCGGATTCTGACGTTTTTGCTCGCGCGCTTTCAGATATTTTCGATTATTGGAAGGTTGCAACGGGACATACGAAGGCGAAACTTAAGGGAAGACGGGAGCGAGCGGTAAGGGCTCGTCTGAAGGACGGGTTCACGGTCCACCAGATCAAACTAGCAATCGAGGGGTGCCTTGATTCTCCGTTTCACGCCGGGGATAACCCCACAAGCCGGGTCTATGACGATCTTGAACTAATCTGCCGCGATGCCGCAAAACTTGAACCGCTCATGCGAAGCCGAATTGCTTCAGTTGAGGACAAATGGACGACTGGGTGCTGCAAGGCAGAGAGACGACTATTTGATGCGAAATGCGTAGAATGCGGAGCTCAGAGCGATTTCAGCGGACTGCACGATCAATGGCTCCAGGCGCACGTCAAGAGCTACGGACGAGTTGAGGACGTTGCCTGTGCCTAACCTCGGCAAGATAACCCACAGGTCCCCACCCTGGCTCAACCGTCACCGCGTCGAATACCGGATACGTGACGCTGAGATCGACGGTGACGAGTGGCGAGAATACTACAAGGCGAACCTGTTGAAGAAACTCACAGCGGCACAGCCGGACAACGTAGCGAGGAAACTTGAGAAGGAATTGAAGAGACTGGAGCCGAAGAGAAGAAAGAAACGGTAGACTCGACTCCCGAAAGGCAGGTGCGGCGTGAAACCAATATTCTTCGGTGTCTCTGTACTGTTGATCCAGTGGGCGATCCGGTTGATCTGGGTCACGTGGAAGATGAGAAAGGCGGGAATGTGAACGAGAGCGAAAAGGCAGAGCGGTGGAATCGATCAATTGAGAGCGACGTCAACACACGCGGCACCTATGTGCCGAGCAAAGCCCTGGGCAGCTATCTGGCAGGTGATCACGAGGACTGCCTGCACGGCTGCGACGAGCGGACAGGGATTCAATTAACCCAAATCGAAGCGCAGTTAGTCAGCGAGGCTCTTTGCGCCTATCGCGATGAGATCAATGAACGCTTACAACCGGAGTTCAAGGCGTTGCGAAACAAGATAGACATCATCGTAATCGAGAATGCGATGGCAAGCCGGTGACCGTAAATCCAGCATAACTGTGTTATCATCCCCGCGTGATCGAAGAACTGAAAGAACTCAAACGCCAGATCGCCCAGAAGATCATCCTTGCCAGTCGAATCAGGACCGGCGTAAACCCTCAACGCGCAAGAACCAGGGCTGAGGCTGAATCTGGCTGGCGCAACTGGGCGCAATCGTGCTTTCCAAACTACATCAAAGGCGAGTTCTCATCATTCCACGCCGATATGTGGGATTGGGGATGGTCGATCAAAGCCGGAGAGTCACAGCGACCCTTCGTCGGTCTGTGGTTCAGACACGGCGCGAAATCGAGCTCGGTCCAAATGCTTCTGACGTGTCTCGGGGCAATGAAGAAGCGAAAGTACTGCTGGTATGTGAGTTCTACACAAGAGCAGGCTGATAATCACGTTCAATCGGTTGGCTCGATGCTGACTGCTTCACGAATCGAAGACTATTATCCAGACCTGGCAACCCGCAAGACTGACAAATACGGGACATCTGCTGGCTGGCGTCGTAATCGATTCTCGACACAATCGGGGTTTACGATCGACGCGCTTGGTCTCGATACCGCCAGTCGTGGAATGAAGATCGAGGAACAACGGCCGGACATTCTCGTGATTGACGACGTGGATTTGAAGAAAGATTCGCCGAATGTGGTCGCCAATAAGATCGATACCCTTACGACGTCAATTATCCCTTCTGGCTCTGATGACCTGATAATAATCTTTGTCCAAAACCTGATCCACAAGGATTCGATTGCCTCACAATTGGCTGATGGTCGCGCTCAGTTTATGTCGAACAGGATAATCAGCGGACCAATACCGGCGCTGGAGGGCTTCGAATACGAGACAAACCCTGACGGAACGTGGAGAATCACTAAAGGTGAGCCTACCTGGCCGTGGTTTGATCGTCAAAGATCCGAGAAGAAGCTGAACGATATGGGGCCTGCAGCTTTCCTCTCGGAATGTCAGCATGTTGTCGACCGCCCATTACCTGGTGCCTTGCTTCGAGAGTTCGACGAGGTTTACCACGTAATCACAGACTCAGAGTTCATCGAAGGCTATCGAAAACTTGGCGTGCTGGTCAGGCGCGATGCCGACGGCCGGGCAATTATGCCTGATAGGTTCAATATCGGACGAGCTGAAGACGTGGGAACTACTGTCGCGCATCCGAATGTCACGACATGGACAGCTCGACCATCTCAGGTTCACCCGTTGAAAGAATGCGTATTCACCTACCGGGAATTAGTGTTTCCGGAATGGGCGTCAAAACTTGTCGAGCCCGAACCAGTGTCGATCAAACGAATCTCTGAGGAAATCCACAGACTCGAAAAGCTGGGCGACGAGCGCTACTACGTCGATGATTTCCAGACTGAGGATCTGAAACGCCGCGGACTCGAAGAATATATCGAGTGGGTGAGATTCGACAAAGACCGAAAGGCGATTCCGCTCTATAACCGGATCAAACGCGCGTTGATTTCCCATGAGGCATCGTCGGAGGTCAATACATTCGCGGTGGACCTACCACCAGAACTGCGACTCGGCTGGGAAAAGTGGAACGTCAAGGCTGGCTGGCTCGAAGGGGTGGCGCAGTTACAGAACTATCTGGAGATTAGACCGGGAATGACTCACCCTTTCCGGAACTATCCGGATGGTCATCCGAAGGCCGGCGAACCCCTGGATGGATGCCCTCGATACTTTTTGCTTGTTGCGGACGGACAAGGGGAGTTATATTGGGCTGAGAATCGGTTGAAGGTCAAAGCGGCAATCAACGCCTCAGGATTAATGCGCGGCCGGTGGGAGATACCAAAGTATCGATTACCGGAGAATACGCAGGGCGTTGAACAGGCAAAGCCGCTGAAGATCGACGACGATTGGGTTGATACGCAGCGGGCACTTGCTCTTGATTTCTTTCCGCCATCTGGTCCGTTATCTGAGGCTGAGAAGGTACAACGGGCGTTACCAGCGACGTTGAGGACTGAGGAAATCGTGAAACAGGATTTGAATGACGATGATCTGGCGATGGCGTGGCTGGCTCAGCAGGCATTTATCAACCAGCACGGACTTCAAAAGAAAAAGACTGGTCGACGGGACCGAGTTGGAAAGTATTTGATGCGATGACAGATTTAGTAATTATTATTATCTCGATCCTGGCTATCGCCTGCTGTGCGTTGCTTGCCTGGGCGATGGAGGAACGGCGTAAACGCTCGCTTGCCGAGGATCGCTACGAGATGACCAAGACCCAGCGCGATCAGGCCGTAGAGCGATTCGATTCCTATCTTAACAAGAAAGTGGCCCGTGACGAGGCATTCGAGAATCACAATCTTCAGCGCCAAGGAATCCCGATCCCGAATCAACCACCAGAGGAAAAGAAACCACGCCAGCACGCTCCGATTGGTGGAGCGGCCCGGCTAGAAAAGTATTTCGCAGATCGACCTGCACCAGCGCCTGAGCCACCACGGACAGTCAGGCCAACCGACAAGGTTAATTAATGCCAACCGCCCAGCCTCCCATTGCAATCCACGGTCAGCCTGACGCCTCTGGTTTGCCCAACGAGATAGTCGAGAGACAGATCCAGCGGCGTAAACAGGATGATCAGACTTACGACGTCGATGTCTTTGACGCGATATTCCAGAAGATCAAACAGATCAAGCTAAAGCATCGAACGGAGTTGCTTCGACGTATACGCAAATGGGCACAGATCATCGATTTCTATCACAATCGACAGTGGGGTAAGGTCGAGGGTGGGCTTGAAAACGGTCGCTGGATACCTGCCGACACTACGGCAATGCCGATTGAGGACCGGGTTTTCCTACTATCAAACAACCAGATCAGGCCGTTGATTGGAACTCTCGCCGGTGTCTGGGGTCGTTCTGATCCGCGAATCCTGTCAGAGCCCGCCAAGGAATCAGACCAGTCGCAAATGATGTCCAGGTTTGGAACAGCCTTAATCGACCACTATCAAGAGCAGTATCTGACAGAAGATTTCCGGCAGCGTGAGGCAAAGCTTGCCTTACTTCCGGGAAATTGGCTGTGCTATCAGTATTTCGATCCGACTGGCAACGGCGAAAGCTTCCAGATCAAGCAGACACAACCAGTGGCGGTCAAGCTGACGCCCGACTTGCTGAGTTGTGCAAGTTGCGGAAAGTCTATCCCAGCCCCTGCACCGATCTCTGACAACGAAGCGCAAGAGAACCAGATGGGGATGCAGGAATCTCCACAGGCAGAGCAGCAAGAGCAGGCGTTGAATCTCAATCAGCCGGGAATGCCGCAGGTCGCACAATCGAGATGCCCGAGTTGTAGCGGCCCGATGATCCTAAAGCCAGGAACTACTCTCCAGGGAGAGGCCCCGGCGCCACCGATTGACGTTCCAATAGGCGAGGTCTTCACCGAACTGGTAAACCCAGCCGAGATTTGCTTGGAGTTGCGAGCGCGTGGTATCCAGGACTCGATGTACTTGCTGAGAACCCGTGTTCTACCGATTGAATTGCTCGAGCATACCTTCAACTGGGCTAAAGTTCCTCAAACAAGCTTGTCGATCGTAAGCTGGGAGCTGAAACGGCTGGAAGTCGCGCTTGGCGTCGATTCACAGGGACACGGTGGCTACGGCCCATCGATCTCGGATGGATTTGCAAACGACACAGAGCTTGACGAGGTTTGGTTTGAGCCGCCGATTTACTCCAGATGGCGCGCGAAAGATGACGTCCAGATTGGTGACGTCACAGTCCCAGCCGGGACAATGGTGATCGATACGTTTCCTCACGGACTCCACGCAAAGTACGTTGACAGCGAACCACTGCATCTTCGACCAGAGACAAAGAATGACTTCTGGGTGTTGGGTAAATATGACCCAGCGGCAGAGGCAATCTGGGCAGATGGCGCGGCCGACGATATGATCGATCCCCAAATCGGAATAAACCAGGCAGAGTCCCTGAGGATGGAAAATCTTCGGGATAACGCCGTTTCTCATAATATCTTCAACGGTTATCATATCGATGCCGAAGCCGTGGACGGCTGGCCTGATGCAAACATCGTCCTCAACAGTACTGGAAACCCGAACGTCAATCCGAATGAGGTCTGGTCACAGATACCGGGCTCAGAGCTTCGTGGCGTCGAGGTATTCATTGAAAACAAAAAGATGGATATGCGGGAGTCCGGTCAGGCTGGCGCGGAACTCGCCGGAAATATTCAGTCTAACAATCGAACAGCTCGTGGAGTAATCACGGCCCGCAATCAGCAGGTAGAACAACTGGGTCCACGTCTGGCTTATCGCGCATACGTTGAATGCCTTCGTGTTCGCCAGATGTTGAAGTTGAAACAGGCGAACTATGTCCCCGGTCAGTACAAGGACGTGCTGGGCGATTACTCAGATCTGGAAGAACAGGCGTTTATTGATGGCAACGTTGATCGAGACCTGAGGATCATCGCGCAAGACGGCTCGTGGTTACCGCGGACGGTCGATCAGGAGCGCAACGACATCGCGGCCTACATTCAGTTGAAAATGCAGTGGGCTCAACTTGGGCAGGCGATGCCCGATCCTCTCGAAGAATGGGCACAACGGAGCTTCAATGTCCCGTTCTCAATGGAGGAATACAATCCGGACAATCGAATCGCGGTCGTCAGAATCACCGATACCTGGGCTTTGATTCAGAGTCCACAGTCGTTATCACAGGCCGGACTTCAGGGAATAGACCCGAATGCCGCCCCTCCGCCTCCGGTGATGGTGCCTGTCGGTCCTCCCGGCCCGGATGGACAACCCTCGATGCAGCCGACAAACCCAGCATATATCGCGTATGCGAACGCCCTGAATATGCTGGCCGCCCAGATCCCCGTTGAATTGTTGGTCGATGACCATCCGACGTTCATCTACAAATATCGGTCCTACCTGAAGACTGATCGCGGACGAAAGGCGCCACCGTTATTTCGGCAGATCCTGATTAAGAAAATCGAAGAGCATATGAACGCGATGGCTGTTGAACAGCAGCAGCAAGCGGCCCGTCAGGCACCGCTTCAGATCAAGACCGCACAGGTTCAGAATGATTTGCAGGCTGAGAACACCGCGAAACAGGCGGCGGCTCAGCCTCCAGATGATGAATCAGCGGGAGAATAGTTCCATAATGCGTCTGTGTTTGCATGACTCAAGCTCTATCATGGCTTTTATTGCCCGGTCGAATTCCTCTAACGCAGACCGTGAGATCACTGGGCGGCCCATCTTCAATCCAAGCGCGCTGAGCCTATCGGACATTTGACGACGGCGCTTTCCGTGATACGCTTTTCGTAGCCTCATTTCGATTCCTCTCCAGTCTCGCCAAGTTTAAAGCTCCCTTTGGCGTTTATGATTTGCGCCAAGCCATCACCGGAAAACTTCTGAGCCTTCTGGTACATCAGTTCGTTTGATTGTCTCAACATCTGCTCCATGTCGAAATCCATCCGCTGTTTTGAAGTCGGCGAAACACCATTCATCCACTTTTCCCGTACCTCTCGGTAAAGATCTGCGGCCTGTTCGTAGTGTGTCGTCATCGCCGATAGTCGCTTGTTCATCTCGGCCTTGTACCGAGCATGTCTGCGGGAAAATATGACAGCAGTTGCGATAACGCCAATAGCTGTGACGAAAATTGATAAGATCATTTCTCACGCTCCAGCTTCTCGGCGATTGCGATGGCTTCTTCTGCGAGTAAGCTAAAATCACTGCCATTCCCTTCTATGTACGCGCTCCTACGGCCGGGATTAACCGCCCATCTATTAAATCCGCGATGTTCTCGCAGATTCAGAACCTCAACTGCGCGTTCGACAGTCATTGGCTCGGGCTTTCGCTGAAGCTTACTCAGCCGTTCCATCGTCCGTAGCTGCTCGGTGCCACCCATCGAGCCAAATATCTCGCAAATCTCATCGGACTTCCATCGCTTTGGACTTCCATCGGCGAAGATTCCAGTAACAGGCGACCTATCTCCGTACCCGGTAAGGACAGGCGCGACGAACGGCTTCTTTCCCATCTCGTGAATTTCGTTGACCATCTTTGTTGCCCATTCGCGATTCGATTGCGCCTGACTGTCGACAATCTTGTCCGGCATCGATTCGTCGAACGGCTTTTTCGGAGCGCCATCCTCGAACATCTGACGATTTGTTTCCTGTTTCTTGATCTTCTCGGCCAGATAGATCGCCTCGTCTTCGCTGACCTTGGAATAGAAGGCCGTGTCGTCTGGCGTATATGGCGTAATACAGTGGCAGATTTTCGGATTCGGATGGTGATTCCGTGTTTCCAAAGCATCGTCGGGATTCCAGGCGAATCCCCACCGGAAACCATTGTATCTCGCGTCGTCCAGAATCTTCACGGCCTCGACCGCGCCGGGTGATGGGTATTTGGTGTGACCTGTTTTCATATAATCGTTGACTACCTCCGACTTTGCCGGATGCGTGACGACGACCTTTTCCGGTGATGGAATGGACTCGGCTCCGCTGTACCGCTTGTACGTTGTTTTCATCTTCGGTTTCGGGAATTCCTCGCCCACGGCTTTGCAGGCAGTATCAGCGCTGATATAGACGACTCCCGACAAGCCCCGGTCGGACGCAAATGTCTTATATGGCGCAACCCAAGCCCAGTTGAAGAAGTTCATGTAGCTAATCTCGTTGAGTTTGTCGACGATTCGATCCGCCCAAGGCTGTTCAGGCTTTCCAAGAACGACATCATTAGTGATCTCGACCGCTTCTCTCATTGCGCCGCTCATTGGCGTTGGGGCTTCCTCGACTATGTCGTATGGTTTAGTCGGCTTGATCACGCTTCCATCGGGGAGAACCCGATATACCGGATGAAGTTTGCCGGGGGCGTAGACCAACCAAGAATCTGCACCTTCCGGCAGTGCTGGAAACCTGATGAACACGCCAGGGAACTCTTCAGGTTTACCGGGAATCGAAACGCTGATTGTCAATGGTTCGCCTAGTGGTCCAGTCGTGAATTCCAGCTTGGGCATTTCGCCTGAATCCGGGGATGAATCGAACGTTGCGGTTTTGTCTGTATTTCCGGTACAGGTCCATACGACCGGCTCGATAGGTTCGTCGATCAGAAACGCATAGTAATCCGTGCGAAGGATCGCCTCGGCCGCCCTCAATCTGATTTCGTCAAACTCTTCAGCTTTCCCTGCTGTCAACTTTGCTAGATACTCAATCGCTACTCTGTGCGGATGTTTTTGCTCCATCTTCGATCTCCTTTAACAAATCTTTCAACATTGCGTTTTCATCGCCAGCCCAAATCTTGTCGCCGTCAAGATACTTTTGGACGATTGCAGCGCATCTCTTCCGTTCCTCATCGGTCGCAATCTCTTCAGGGTCACGAGTATCCCGGTTCTTCAATTCCTCGATCTCAGCTTCGGTTAGCAGTTCGCTTGTATAGCCGAATGATGGGTTTGGTCTTCCGTCTTTTGGCGGGATAGGGTATGTCATCTGATTTTTTTCTCCTTTAAATCCACTTTACACACCATTTGCATGTTCCGATCAATGTGCCATTGCTATCGTATACCAGCCAGCCGTGGACACTCCGAGTGGCTGTCATCCCCGGCATGAAGTACTGCCGTGGCAGGAACACTATCGGTAAATCCGAGCGTTTAAGCCCCTGGTACGGGCCACCGCTAATTGAATACGAAAGTCCTTCCATTAGCTTACGACCTCCGATTCTTCTGGCCCCTGCATCGCCTCGTACTCTATCAGTGACTTTGTGAGCCTCCGTCGAACGTCGTGTGTCATAATGACCACTGCTTGACGGATGGACAGCGGGCCTTGCTCATCGCCAGTGACGACAAAGCAGGTCAGTTGATAATCGCTCTGGCTAAATCCAGTGTGAATCTGATTGGTGTAGATCACCTTGAAATCAGGCGCGATCACTGGCGGTCTTGGGTTCTCATCGTTTTCAGGCATTCTTTCCCTCCCTAAATGCTCGCAACTGATCTTCATAATCCTTCAGCAATAAATCCCTAATATTCCCATCCATCTCGGACAGCAGTCCCTCACAGGTCGTTGAATAGCAGGAAGTCCATCGTATGGGTTTCAGCTCTTGCGACGTAAATCCCACCGGGCATCCCGTTCGGCGATGTGCCCATTATTTGGCATTGTTCTTTACCTTCCTGTCTTTTTTCGGGCCGTCCCACGCAACACTACCGCAGTGCGGGCACCGACGAATAGTTTTTGGGTCCTTACGTGGCGGCCAGGACTTGTCACATTGATTACAGGTTAGTTCCGTTAGTTTCGGTTTCTTCATAAACCCAGAATAATCCATCTTTACCGGGTGTCTGTCAAGCGGCAAGTCGCTCGCTATGATGTACGGTAGGCGATGGCTATCTAAACCCCTCTAAACAAAGGGGTTGACGCCCAACTATTTTTGATAGACAATCGGCGAGTCATCAACCCGCGTATTTGGATGGGCAACCAATAGATAAGCCACGCGACAAGAACCGGAAGGTCATCGGGCGCACCCCGTATAAAGCAGACTGGAAGGGGATTGAAAGGACCTAATGGACCTCGAAGACAATGGCGTAAATCCGGCTGACACGGCTGTTGAGACTCCTGTTACACCAGCAGCGTCGACCCCTGCGGCTGCGGCCTCAGAAACAGAGCCCGAAGTAGTCCTTGATCTCGGTGTTTCCAAACCTGCAACTCCAAAAGACCTGTCGGATGATGAGCTTGCAAAGCTTCCAGAGAACGACGCTCGAAAATGGGGTAAGGAATGGAAGACTACGGCCGGAACGTACAGGGAAGCCCACGAGGTTGCCCAGTCGTTTGGTGGAGTCAACAATATCAAGGCGTTAAAAGGTGTTCACGACACGTTCATTGCACCAAGCCTCGACCCGCAAGCTTTCTTTGGTGAACTGGCAAAGATCGATTCTCAACGAGCGGCACAACTGATGACGTTCGCCGGATCGAAATCGGCCGGTAGCTCGAAAGAGGAACTCCTGACCGAGTTGTTCGGCGCGGTTCCAACAAAGAAAGACATTGAACTCTTTAGGCAGTTCAAGGCGGCTGACGGTAAGCTTGTTTCGATTCCCGGTGGCGAACCGGTTCCCGAACGGTTTCTGTACGCTGAAGCCCAGGATGAAGACGGTAATACTGTCAAGACTCTTCGGACTCAAAAGGAAATCGACGCAAATCCAGACTATCAAACCTGGAAGGAACTGCAACGCCAGCGACAGGAATTTAACGAGCGGACGGCGCGCGAGACTGAGAAGACAACTCGGGAAGAGCAAACCCGTTTGGCGACAGAACGTGAAACAAAGATCAACGAGAGTATCGAGGAATGGTTTAAGCCGGTCGATACGGCGCTTGAGCAACTCGGATTTACTCCAGATCCTTCCGATACCCCACAGGACGTAGCCCAGAAACGACTAATACGTCGAATCTTTGAGGGTGCGGTACGCGAAGAGTTTGACCAGGTTGAAGAGAATGCCCGGTTATTCCAGACCTCTTTGGCGTATATTAGGAATGGTCGCCCCGATCTTTTGGGAACAATTGACGCACACAACCGAATCAAGGGCATAGTCGCAGACACGGTAACTCAAGCTTGGAATCTGCTAAAAGGCGGCGTTCGCGCACGCGCAAGAGCAACCCAGGCGGCTGTTACCAATAAGCCAGCGCCTAACCCTGTTGTCAGTGGTGCATCGAATGGACTGCCATCTACCAAGATCGTGGCCCCTGCCGACATAACGACCAACCCAGCCTCAACCGCAGAGTTTATGAACAAGGTATATCAGGAATCTCTGGCAAGGCGTGGGATACAACAGACTGGTTAGGTCTTCCAGGGAGGATGACCTACTATGTCAGCTAACGTTACCACAACTTCGATCACGCCGGCCTTACTGGAAGTGGTCGACCGAACGATCTACGAATACGTAAACAAGACAGCCAATAGCTACACCCGATGGGGTGCCGGCCAAGGGAAAGACATCAACGCTCGCGGTGCATTTGTCGTCGGTGAATCATTGCCCAATCCAAGCTGGGGAGGTTTCGCAGAGGGTGGTTTGTACCCCGACCCCGGCGCTCAGACGCTCCAGAAGATGACGATTGCCTATCAACGGCAAGGTCAGACAAACAGACTGACCAAAGACGCGCTTCAATCGAAAGCCGGTCAGTTGTCCGAGACTCTTGCCCGAAATATTCAGTCGGACACCAATCAGTTTTTGAAACAATGCAACAGAATGATGTTCCAGAATGGCAACGGCGCCATTGGAATCGTTCTGACAATCTCAGGCGTGACGATCACGTTTGATGCTCCGTTCTACGGAACTCAATTCATCGTCGGCGGTGCCTATCAGGTTTACACAACTGCGGGTGTACTGCGCGGGGCACAGACTGAAGTCTACAAAGTGGTCTCGAAGTCTGGCGCGACCGTCACTTTCGATACCACGATAGCGACTTCTGGAACCGGTGGCGCGGTTGCCGCTGGTGACGTGGTTTGCTACAAGGCAACCTATGGACTGGAAGTCAACGGATTCCCATACCACATTAACAATTCGCTGACTGGTTCTTACCAGGGAATCACCAAGACCAGCTTGCCAGAGGGCTTTATCCCGGTCGCCGAGGATGCGGGCGGCGGAAACATCTCGGTTGCGTTGATCGAGCGCAACAAAGGAATGATTAAGTACAAGCCCGGCAACACGCTCAGCATGAAGCATTTCTTCCTGTCGAGCCCGACCCAGATCAATAGCTATCTGTCTTTGGGCGGTAAGGAGGGCGCGAATACCATTTGGCGCGCACAGCAATCCGGACGAACGCTTGATCTCCAGTGGAGCGCAGTGGAGTATTGTGGCGATACGTTCTTTGAAGACATCGATTGCCCGGATGACACTCTATACTTCATGCACGATCAGATCATTGCCCGGTACGAGTATAAGAAGCTCGGACCTGAAACCTTCGACGGTGGCGACAATGGTTCGTTGCTCTGGCCGATCCCTGGATTCACTTCCGGGACTGGCAATTGGTACGATCAGCGGATGATGATCACCACGATCAAAGAGAACTGGGGTTCGGTTAACCCGGCGTCAGCCTTTGTGATTAACAATCTGAGCACTGGACCGTATGCTAATCGCGGTCGAATGCTCCAATAGTTGTTGTTTGCTCCTTAGCCATTGGGAACTGGGGGCCGGAGAGGCCCCCGATTTTAAACTATGTCGAATTTAGAATTACCAGCAGACATAAAGCCACGCGACATCGCGCGAATGGCATTGCCGGTCAAGCCAGCGTGGTTTGATAAGGCGCTACAGAAGATCGTCGGTCTTAACCGATTCGGTGGTCTGAATATCCGAGTGGTCTTTGGACAAGACCCGGAGTTGATGGTTACTGCGTTTGGCGAGCGTCGATTGAAATACCGGGCGGCGACCTCCACGCAATTGATGGAATCCAAGATCGAGGGCCAGTTATCTCGTGTTTGGGAAGACAAGTTTGATATCGGCATTCCTCTATGGTTTGCCGAAGTCTGGATTCCACCAGAAGAGTTTGGCAGCGCATCCCAGTGGGAGCGACTGCGCTGGAAGTGGATCAACGGCGTTCGGACAGAGGTATTGAATCCTTACCCGACATTTGGCGATTACAGGGAGTGGTTACGGTTCGAACACAAAGAGCCCGGTCGGGGTTCATATTGGGCACCGAATCAAAAGATGCTCGATATTATCGCCCAGGGCTGGAAGATGATGCAGGAAATGAAAGTCCTGTCGGTCGATGATCAGATTATCCGCAGCTACAAGGAAGCAGCCCGCAAAGATGAGGAAGCCGACAACGTGCTACGTCCTGAATTTCAGGATCTGGCAAAGGACTGGGCGAAGCTCGTCAGGCAGGATTTCACGATTGACCAAAATCCAAAAGGAGCGAAACAGACAGATGGCAGCAAACTTACTACAGGGACTACCGAAGCGTGAGCAAGGTTCCGGATTAATCATCCCGGATACCTTCATAGCCCAACCCGATCCGATTGACCGACGCGATCGTTACGTGATCTCGCCTGGCGAGACTCTGAAACTGGCGCATCGGCAGCTTTGCCGACTCAGAGTTCGCCAAGGATATATTGAGCGTATTTTTCTAAATACGCCGATCAACTACAACTTCGACGCCGAGGACCTCCAAAGGTTCGATGAAAGTACACTTCCTCGCGGACACAAACGGGTTGAGGTCGACTATCCGGTAACCCAGGTGCGCGACCTTTTGCAGTATCGCGAGAATGGCTTGACCGACCTTGAGGAACTGGTGGGACTGAGCGTCACCGACATTGAAGACATCGAATCGGTGGTCTTGCCACCTGTCGAAACCTATTTGTGGCAGTTGAAGCTCTATCTCGAAGATCCTCAGTATGCAGAGACTGCAATCAGAGCCGCACGAATCGACAACCAGTTCAAGGAAATCGCGCGCCAGACATTGCATCGCATCCTCAAAGGTGTCGAGCAGGCATGGGCATATCAGACTTTGCACCTTGACGAGCGAGAGGCTGAGATGCAGGACCGGATGATGCCCAGCGGACGTGGACAATCGCAGTTGAGCGCCCGCGAACGACATTTCTATAAGAACCTGAACCGAACGCCTCCAGCCGGACGACGGATGGAGCTCGAAGGTGAGCGCGATAATCCCGGTGGAATCAAGAGCTTCCTTGCTGAGATTGTGGGCGGAAAGCAGTCAGAAGAACTGTCCAGAAAAGACGACCAATTGACACAGGCAATGGCGATGATCGAAGCTCAAAACGAGCGCATCGAAGCCCTGATGAAGATGCAGGAAATAAACAGTAAACCAGCGGTCACGGAGGCCCCGAAGAAGGTGGCACCACCGGCGATGGTGCCAAAGGTCACCGTTGCCACTGTTAAGCCAGCAGAGACACCGAAAGCCGGACAATAAATGAAGATCGTAGATGTAATCCCTCAGATCTATTCAGGTCTGGGGGAAATAGACCAGCAGAAGCTACCAATGGCGATTGTTCTGACGAAGTTGAACAGCGTCCTGGCAATGAATCTGAAGAAGCTGAACCTTTCCAGCCTCAACTGGTTTATGACCTCGTTTACTATCCCGGTATTCGATCAGATCAACGACTACGATGGCTTTCCCGGTGACTGGGGCCGCGAGCTGCACGCCCAATACACTTTGGACTATGCGAGATGGGCGGCTCTCGATTTGGTCAACGTCAACTATCTGGACGAGATTGGAGCGGGTCAGCGACCGACCGCTGGAATATACGGGACTCCGCCGCATCTGAAGATTCGCAATATTCCCCGGGGGGCTGTTGCCGTTCAGATTTGGTATGAACCAGATACGGCGCCACCGGTCAATTGGAGCGCCGATCTCAATCCGATAGTCAGGGCCGGGTTTGAACCCGGGATAATCGCCGAGACCCAATTTTTATGCGCTCCGTTTGTCGTCGGCGGTCTGTCGAAGGAAATCTATGCGGTCATTATCTACGAAAAGGATCAATGGCAGGCACTTCAGGATGAATACCGGTATCGTCCGAGAATGACCGGCAGGGTACCGAAGCGCGGGTTTAGAGTAGGTGGGCGTCGATGGCTATAGACTTCACGACTATAAAAAACGAGGCGATGGCGATTATCAATGTCTCGACCGCGACCTATGGAGTCCACAACGGTAATCCATCGTTCTTTGATACGTTTATAAACGACGCGATTTATGATGCAGATGTCGATGTTCAGACCGCGATTGTCCAGAATCCTAAGCACTCGCAGCGACCGGGATACCTGACGACCGTAACAGTCACGGACGGTGCTCTCCTGCCAGCGGCGATCGGCGACATTGGACCGATTGAGGTAACGACTACTGCCGGGGCTATTCGCACGGACAGGAAAGTCAGTATCGGCGATCTGGAGTTATGGAAAGCCGATAGTACACACGTCCAGTTTGGGGCGCTCGATGACGTTGAAGGACACTTTGCGCTGGCTGGTGATCGTATTCATTTTATCGGAACGCTTTGCACGATCACCATTCCACGGATTGTGCGCGGTGCAGCCTCAGTGCTTTATGCTCCGATGGAGTATTTAAACACCGTCCTGGCGCTGGCGGTTGCAAAGGTTTTGCTAAAAGACCCTGAATTTGCTTTCCAGTCACAGACGGCTATGAGCGTCGGGATGGCTGGTCTTCAGGCGATTGGACGCGGAGAATTGGTTGTGCCGGAACTGCGACCAGCAATGATGCAGCAGGCGGCCTGATTTAAATTGCTTGATGGAGGAATGTTATGTCAGTAAAACTTAATGTTACACAGGTCGCACTAACAACCGCAGCGGCGGTGGTCAAGGCGGCCAACACGGATCGCAAGGGCGTGACTCTTCAGAATGACTCGGCTGTCGATATGCTCTGGGGCGATAGTTCGACCACGTGTTTTAATCGATTACAGCCTGGCGAGAAGACTGTAGTTACCAGCTTCTCGAAGCTCTGGGCGAAGACCGCCAGTTCCACCGGAAACATGAACGTCTCGACAGAAGCAGAGGTCTAGGCGCAGCGCACAAATTTGATTAGAAGGAGATTCCAAGTGAAGAATTTACGACAGCAAATATTGGCGCTTATCGCCGTGATACTCGTTTACGCAGTGATGGTGATTCCGTGGGGAACGCCCGGCGTCGGAGCGTTCGCCGGTTCCGATATTGTTCGCGCGAGTACCCTCCCGGCATCTTGTACACCTGGACGAGCACCGGCATATCTTTTGACCGCCTCTCCGTATGGTCTCTACACTTGCTCAGCGACTGGGATAATGGTCTCGGCTGGCAACATTGGCGGCGTCAACGGTTCGTCGATCCAGTTATTAACAGCGACGGCGACTATAAACGGTGCAGCCGCAGCCACGATTTCGGCAACTAACCTGATTCCGGCTGGGTCGCTACTGATGGGGGTTACCGTTCGAGTCTTGACGACATTTTCCAATACATCATTGACCAGCCAGACAATTGGGGATGGCACCACAGCCGATCTATTTGGGACTGGCATTGCGCTAACCGCAGGCACGACCACTACGTACGCAAACCAGAAGACTACGTTTACGCCAAAGATATATCAAAGCGCAGCCAGCGTGGTTTTCACCGGAACGGGCGCAAGCTATGCCGCAAATGGCTCGGTCGAAGTCGTGATCTATTATTATGCACTGACCGCCCCGACTTCTTAATTGTAGCAACGATACAATTTCAGCTTTTGGAGGATAAATGATTTACGCAAGCAAAAGACATCTGATGGAAGTCCAGAAGATTACTCACAATGGGACGTTCAGCACGCGCGCCGGAATGGTCCAGGGGAAGACCGGCGACCTGCTGGTTTACGATCCGGCTGATGTGGTTTATGTCGTCGGTGAAAACCCGCGCAACAATCCGCACAACTGGCGACTGGTCTTTGCGTCAGACTTCGAGAAGGATTTCGAAGTTTACTCAAAAGACGACCGGAAGCTTGACCCCATCCCGACCGACATGGGCGTTCACCAGTTTGACGAGAACGGTGTTTTCCTTGGCTACAAATCACTGGTCGATATTGAAGCTGAGAAAAAGGCAGAGGCGGACAGGATCGCAGCAGAAAAAGCCGAGCAGCGACGACAAGCTGAAGAGCAAAAGGCGCTTGAGGCCAAACAGAAAGCCGATGCCAAGAAGAAGTCGGACGCCGAAGCAAAGGCCGCGCTGGATTTGGAAGACGCAAAAGCAAAGGCCGACGCCGAAGCAAAGGTAACCAAGCCGATTCCCGCAGCTACCGAAATCGGGGAAGTCAAATAACAGCTAAAGGTGAGTAGTGGCGTTATCCGATGGAGAGATTGCAACTCAAGTTCTTAAACGTCTCGGTCTTCCAATAGAGCAGAGACCTAATATCTTTGTGCATATTCCGGCGGCCCGCGTGGCAGTCGCGCGCGCTGCTGGATTCTCCCAGGATGAATCACGGAAAACTCTCCAGCACATTTTCACACCGTTATCCATCGCGTCACAGGCGATTGACCTTTCGTCTTCGGTCAACCTGGACCCCAAAACAGCAGAGCCGATGTTGATCACCTATCCTTTCCCGGCTGTCCGCGTGGGATCGGCAATCGCGATCTACAAAGCGGATTATCAACTACTGCAATTGGGAACGATTCGCAGCGATCAAATCTTCTATGCGATGGAGGGGAACGTTATCCACTTTCGCAATAAAACAACGGTCACCGGAACGGCCTCGATCACCAGCCAGATCGTTCCACTAACAGCGAATTGGCCGGCGGGTCGGTACGAGATCGAGTTGATCGACGAAACCGCATCCAGATTTGGAGGACGATAGTGACAGAAGAACTCTACGTCCCTGAATGGATGCGCGACATCAACCCGGAGCTTCAGCAACGGATCGACCGCGAGCAACAACAGCGTCGGCGAGCCAATGAAGCGCAGTTGCGGCCTAGAAATGAAGAACAGAGGTTTTTCAAGCAGTGGCAAGGGGAGGCCGACTCAGCGACCGCACACCTAAAGACCCTGGCAGGAATCGGAGCGCCAAAGGCAGATGTTGATAATCAGAGACTCAGATTGACGGACGCGCTGGTTCATCTCGGAAGGTTCGAGGAAGCATTACTAACTGCCCCAGATGACCAGACGCGTCACCATGTCAGGAAAGTCATTGCGGCAGTTGATAAGGATGATTCACGGGTCTGTAAATGCGGCGACGTTTCACGTGTAACAAAAGTCGGGGAAGGCATACTTCCTGGTTCGCATAAGAAAGATTCGATCTTTAGCCCGGTCCATAACAAGATTACACCCGTGGTGGTCTGCGCGAAATGCGGATCGATGAACGTCACCCCGGCTGTTCCGGTTCATCATCAGGGATTTGAAAAGACTCAGGCTGAGAAAGAGGCTTTTTCGCGGTACGTCAATCGGCAGAGGTAAGATGGCGATCTTTCGGCAATTCGTACAGTTCGTGGAAGGATTTATCGGCGCAGCAATAGTTAGCCTGGCGCTGACCGTCAACCACATTATCAGTCCGTCTCAGAACGTGCTGTACGATTCGCTGGGAATCCTGACGACCTTCAGGGGTAGCTCTGCCGGTCCTACAAATGTCGGTGGTCAGTATCTCCATCCTCTCGGCGACACCTTTGCGACCTCAAACGGTGGAAATGTCATTCAGTATCTCGGAAAATCCGCGTGGTTTATCGGCGGCTCTGGAGCGGTCAAGACCACAGACCCGACAACTCCGTCAACAATTGTCACGATTGGTACAGGCGGCTCACTCCTTCAGATAGCGATTGTCTCTGCTGGTCACTACATCACGGCGGTCCAGGCCGGGTTGATTGCACCGGCAGCGGTAACCATCGCCGGACGGTCATCGCTGGGTGCGGGTTTCACTGGTAAAAACACCGGGATTTACTCAATAGTAATTACGAAAGTTCGATCATCGACTGGGGCTGAGAGCTTGGCATCCGATTCGTCAAATGTCATCTCGGTAACCAGCCAATCGATTCGAGTGGAGTTTGGCTCAGCGCCGACCGATGGATCAGACCTGTATATCATTTATGCGACTGGTGCGGGCTTTGGAACCTCAGGACCATACTTCAAATTAATGGAGGTCACTGAAGCTACGGTAAATGCGTCGACAACCGATAGCATTGCGCGGGCAATTGAGATCGAATGGGCAGACTCAGACCTGTTGCCGATCAAGCCTCCGCTCGACAACTTCCCACCGGAAGCCGGGAACTTCGTGTTCACGCTCGGTAACGTAATGTGTGTGGCGGGTACCTTTGGCGGCGTCGGGCTGTCGGTCTCTGTACCGGGTCAGCCAGAGGCATTCCCGCCAGATTTCGCGTCGTTCCTTCCAGAACAGATCATCGGAGTAGCCAAAGGTCGCGCTCAGAATGGGTTTGCTTATCTTCTGTGCGCCAACTCGGTTCACGCAGCGATGTATACCGGCGCTCCCGGCGCTCCTGTAATCGTTAGACCGGTCTGGGATACTATAGGCTGTTCTGGTCCGGCGTCGGCTTGTGTTGCCGGAACGACTCTCTATATGGCAACCCCTGATGGTTCGCTTGTTCGGACGGGCACCAGCGGCGAGCCCGATACACTCTTTGGAACGCCAATCGACGCTCAGATAACCGGCTGGACTCCCGCGAATATTGTGGTCGCTAATGACATAAAGCGGAAGCAGGTTGCATTTATTCACGGTCAGGAAGCATACTTGTGGCAGTTTAAGAGTACGCCGAGTTCGGACATCATAAGTTCTGGCGTCTCAGTCGGTGGTGATTCACCCGGCGAAAGCGTGTCCCAGGGTCGATGGAGCGGAACAATCAATCTGGCGGCTGTCACAGGTTCAGGTCAACCAACGGGGACGATCACCAGCGCGATTACTCTTGGTGGACGTCTGAAGATGTTGAGCCACGAATCATCAAACTACAATATCTACACCTTGGATGACGGATCGACCGGAGTATCGACATGGTTCTTTACTACTGGTCATCAGGCATTTGGTAATCCGGACATAAAGACTGTCACTGGTTTCCAACTTGGATACGATTCGACGACAAGTCCGACTATCACGACGACTATCTATAAGAATCTAAATGTCTCGTCCGGTGTTTCAGGGCCATCGTTTGTGATGGACTCGACAAAGAAGATTACGAGCTGGCAACCTACGAACATCGATCAATGTGAGTTCGCGGCAATCAAGCTGGCGGGAGTCGGCGCAAACCAGAAACTGCGATTCCTTCAGGTCAAAGGCTATTCATCGGGGGTCAAAATATGATTTCCAATGACGCCTTGATGAAATTGCGGTTTGAAGAACTCCAGCAGCAGGTGCGCGATCTTCAGACACAGACACAGACCCTGCAGGAGCAGGTTGCCTCTGGAGCGACCGGAACGCCTGGTGCGCCATCATCCGGGTCGACAGTCCCGACTGGCGATATAGTGAATCAACTCCGTAACTCCGACTTCACTTATCCCGATTCGACTTACAACCCGACATCAACCTACGCGGCGAAGGCAGACCGACCGGCAGACTGGTACGCGCGACTGGCGACAACCGCAACTCAGTTCACGGAAAACAATGGCGCCACTGAGTCGCCGGAGTCCGTCAAGCTTCTGAAGTTCTCAAATACCGGGGCGATCACCACAGGGACAAAGAATCTTGCGGTCTCTGATTCGCTATTCGTTGCCGGAGATGCCACGAGCGAGGTCACGATTTCCGGGGCGGGAGCATCCGGAGGAATTCATGATTCGATAATCGACACATTCACCGACGCTAATCATGTGGTCATCCATGACAACGCCATCGATTCGGTCATTCAGGCACTTACCAGGGTATGGCCTGCCAGCACTCCCACGGCATGGAATAGACAGCGCGGGACAATCGAACTCGGTGGAGGATGGTGTATAGCTTCTCCACTTATCCAGAACCTTCCAGATCCCGGAAAGACTCTGTTTGGTCAGGCGATATTCAAGTTGAATAGCGATGCCGGGATTACGAGTCTGCCAGCGGGAACCGGTTTGCAGTTCTCGTTGTGGGACAATACTTCGACGATCAAAGCTACAGTCGAGGGCGCGGTATTCGATATTACCGGATCGATCATCAGCGGGGCGGGCGCGGTCACTCGTTATTACATTCTCGAGGTCGTGATTTCCGAGTCCGAGACTTTCTTTTCGAATGTCGCATCGCCGTTGACAATCGCCAGCACGCCAGACCCGACGAATATAAGTCCGGGGCAAATAAAGGTCTCCTGGCAGAAATTTAGCGCGGCGTTCAAGTACAGACTTTGGCGGGCAGATAGTGTTATAGGCGCTACTCATTTCTATCTGGTTGAAGAGGTCGAAACCGGAGTCACTGAGGTCAACGATAACGGTGGTCGAAACGGGACATCGAGAACGATTGCGGCAAAAAACCAGAAAGCACTGGCGATTTTCAAGGATTTCAGTGCCCAGATAACCACCGATTGGCAACGCGCGTTCTTTCCGATCAACGTTCCGACGACCTATAACAAGGCAGCGACAACAGACAAGCTCTGGCTTCGGATAGATTTCGTGGACTCAACTGGCGCATATGTCGCGGTCGACCCGCTGGCGGTTGCAATTGACAGAGTCGGATGGTCAAATAGCCGCGGGAACTGGGCAGCGTCTTCGCTCGACATCGGATCAGGAGCGCAGATAGTATCTGGAAGCCCTGACCCCACAGCCGGCGGCGGTGGCGGAGATCCGGGAGATGGCGGAGGTGGAGTCGGAGGGAGAGGGGAGATCGGCTTCCTGCCGTTCTAAAAATATGCCACATAAAGCAGAGCAACAGAAAGCCGATGCCTATCAGTCACAACAGCAGACGGCGACCAACACGGCTATTCAAGCGGCTGGACCTGATCCGTATATCGAAGCAGCAAAGAAACACGCGGCTGGCGAACTGGAGGGGATGGGCAAGGGCGACTTCAGCGGTATAGACGAGGTATCGAACATCAACACTGCGGCGAATCGGGTTAGATCGATGTCCCGGACGCCCATCGGTGACGCCGAACTCGGGAAGTACTCGGCTGACCCGAATTACACCCAGCAACTCGATAGTTATAACAAGCGGGTGTTTGATGCCTCGGTCGGTGATGCCACACTCGGCGCCGTCGAAGATGCGCGAAACTATGATACCAACTTGCTTTTACAGGGTGGGGCTCAAGGACTTCAGGCGCGGCAGGGTCAGGCAAACGCTTACGAAGGAACCCTTGGGGTAGCCCAACAGGGCGTTCAGTTTAGTCGTCGTCCATCGTTCTGGTCACAATTGGCGCTGGCTGGAGCTGGCGCAGCCGGGCAAATAGGCGGAGCGTACGCAGGTAAGTAGATGCTAATAACCATCGCGTCGGACATTCTGAAATACTGGGACTCGCCTGAACTGGCGGTCGAGCTGTGGATAATCGCCAAACAATCGTTCGTGGCTGTCGATGGCGTCAATCAGGTGTCCATCCAGGCTTCGGGTTTCGAAGGCGATTTCAAACAGCGAATAACCTGCACGCCGGATTTGAACGCCAAAACCCTGAGTATCCCATCGGCTGTACTCTACTCGACGACCGATGCGGCAACGCCAACGGGAACATTTGCGAAGTACGGAGCGAAGTTTTATACACCAGATGGAACGTCCTTGGCGGATTTCGGGAAGCTAACCGACTTCTTTTTGACTCACACCCGGATGTCCACAACCTGGGAGTTGGTCGAGATCGATAACGACGTTCCGATCAACAGGTTTCAGAACTACCGGGATTTCTTTATCTCACAGACCGGTCGAATGGGCTGGGTTGGTCGAGAACTGGACAATGGGGAGATTTCACCAAATGTTGACAACTGCGACTGGCTCGGCACGAACAACACGACGCCGCAGGTACTTAATCCGGCTGGCTTCACGAATTCGCGAAAGGGTCAGCGGCTTAGCTTTATTTTTGGGGATGCCGTCACTCAGTATCCGACCACTCAGGGAAATCTGAGTTTCGGAATCGGCAGTATTCTGACAGTCAGGTACAACGGAACAGCCTGGTTATTCGAAAGTATGATCCAACAATAGGAGCGTTATGCCCGGACAATTCTCAGGAACAGTAACATTGACAGCGGCGGACACGAAGTATCTGCTTTCGGACTTGATAAAAGCGGTCGATTCGACAGCCGAGTTCAGTGTCAGTGAATTGACAGTCAAGTCGGATGACACGGTTCCAAATACCGCTCCGATCTTCAAAGGATCTTCACGGATGGTCAGCCCCGGCGCTGGACTCCCTCCGGTTGATTACGGTCGGAAGCTGGACGTTGGTGACAGTTTCACTATAGGTCAAGGAGCAGAGGGCAACGCCGTGGATACCTCGAATAAGAAGCTCTATTACTTTATGTCGACGGCGGCGGGCCAGAAGATGCACGTTGATACGGTGGTGAAATGAGAATCAAATTATTAATACTACTGGTCCTGCTGTTCTGCGGAGTCGCCGATGCCCAGGACTCGCAATCAGCGGCCCGTCGAATAAAGGTCGTGGCGACACTTCCGGCGACCTGCTTGACGACCACCGCACAGAAAGACGTGGTAATCAAGACCGGCGCGACACCGGGATTATATTACTGTGCGGCCGATGGAGCTAGCTGGACACAGGACGCGGGCAGCACTGGTATAACCAACGGGGCCGGGAATAATGTAATCACCAAGTCGAATGGTACGAATATCGTCGCGTCTGGACTGACCGATGACGGAACGACGGTTACGTCTGCTGAGAACCTTGCGCTTGGGTCAAATAGCCTGACAATGACTGGCTCGCTGGGTGCAACAGGTGCCCGATTGACCAAGGGCTGGTTTACCGATCTCCAGGTAACTAATGCTATTGCCGGTAGTATCACTGGAAACGCAGCGACGGTCACGACAAACGCCAATCTGACCGGTCCAATAACCTCGTCTGGAAACGCAACGTCAATCGCCTCACAGACGGGGACCGGCACAACGTTCGTAGTCAACACGTCGCCAACGCTGGTTACACCTAACATCGGAGTGGCGACTGCTACGTCGCTGGCGTCTGGCGCGATCACCGATAGCTCAACATTCGTTCAAACCAGCAATTCAGCGGCAGCATTCGAGTCCGGTCCAAATGGTTCGACAAATCCAGTTGTTAGAATAAAGACAAATACTGCGTCACAAGCTGATGGTATCCAGATTGACGGCCTTGCTGCTGGTTCTGGCACGACTATCACGGCGCTGTCGAGTGGATCGAATTCACCAATAACCCTTACGCCAAAAGGAAATGGCGCGGTTGTTCTTCCTCCCGGCCCTGACACGGCCACGAATGGCTTGGGGTTCACCGGGTTTACGAATATCGGCATCGGCGCCGGCAGTAACGCTCTCAGGTTGTTCAATAATGGCGAGCGTTTTGCTATCACAAGCTCTGGGATGATTACCTACAGCACGGCCCTCATCGGCTTTTCCAGCAGTGGAACAGTCGAGGGGACGATGGATGTTGCGATATATCGTAACGCTGCGGGCAAACTGGAGGTCAACAGCGGTACAGCCGGAACGTTTCGCGATCTGATCGTCCGTCAGTATTTTGCCGACTCGACAGCGGCTGGGTCTACTGGCGCGCAGACAATAAATAAAAGCGTCTTCTCCGTTCAATTCGCCGGGGCGGCCACGTCCCTTGTAGTCACAAACAGTCTGGTGTCGACGGCAAGTTTTCCGATCTGCACGGTTAACACGAATGACACAACGATGAAGAGCGTGGCGGCTGTGCCGACAAGCGGAACACTGACGCTGACTGCGAACGCGGCAGCGACCGGAACAACGGTCGTTAGTTGCGTAATTCACTGAGGAAGGTCCATCATGAAAGTGAAAAACATCTGTTTATTTTTGGTCATACTGTTGGCTGGATTTCTGGCTGGTACATTAGCGGATCGGCATTTACACTCGTCGGCGTCTACCAATGGACTAGTTGAGTCTACGCCAGCACCATTGGTCACTCCGGGCGCTCCGACGACCTTTACGGCAACTGCGACTATCACAATGACGCTGGGCAGCTCCACGGTCGATCAGGCTACCGCGAACGCATTGCGAGCGGCTGTGCTGCTGGATTACTGCAAGGCGAAGGGGCTTGACCAAACCAGTCCCGGAACGTCAGTCGATACCGACGTGAAGGCGCTGCTTAAAGCTATCGTCGTCGGCTATCGAGCCGATCAGGCCGGAGTGACACAGAGAGCCGTAGATAACGCGGCGATTCAACCATAACGAGGTAAAATGTCCGACACCCCAAGACTGCGAGCCCCCAGCGGGCCGACACTGCCAGCAACATGCACGCCTGGACCGCCACAGGCTGATCAGTTTATAAAGACTGGCAGTAATCACGGTCTTTATATCTGTACCGCTCCGAATGTATGGGAGCTTCAGGCGAACGCTGCGACAGGTGGGGTTACCTCGGTCAACGGAGATTCTTCGACTCATCAACTAATTGCGATTGGTTCCGCTGGCAGCGCCCCGAACGTCGATAGTGCCTCGACTCCCGGTACAACCAAAATTAATGTTCCAGCCGCCAGTCCGACCGTTGCGGGAATCGTCACCACGGCATCACAGGAATTCGCCGGAGCAAAGACCTTTGATAACGATGTCTCGTGTTTCGCTACTCTCCACGGACTCGCCGTAGAGACAGGCAACGCCCAGACAAATGTGACCGGCGTTGACATAATGTCCTTTCCGAACGACACAGGAACGGGCACGGTCATCAACAGATTGGCGAAGTTATCGAACGGCAAGGCCATCATTCCGACGACCAGCGACCGCGAAGGAATAATCGGCGTCGTCAAGGGACTAGCGGGAGCGACAGGAAATTGCCAGATTGCGGTCGGTGGAGTCGCGACGGTCGCCACGGACGGAGCATGGACAATCGACAACTACGCGGTGGTCAGTATCTCGGTAGCTGGTAAGGTCCATGATGGCGGTAACTCCCGACCAACGGACGTACAGGTAATAGGTCGATTTCTCGATACTGGCGGTTCGGCTGGTTTCGCAACTCTATTGATCTTCACACCTGGAATCGTCTACGGCGGTGGTGGTGGCAGCGGAAATGCCGAACCTCTGGGATACGCGGCAATGATGATCGGCGTTTCGACTCCCAATCAGGTCGTGATGCTGCTGCCGATCAATGACTCGTTCACGCTCTCATTTACAGGATCGACAGCAATCGCCGAGGTTGCGGCCACTGCTCAAACGGATTTCCTGGTCAAAGTCAACGGTGCGACCAAGATGACAATCAGGTTCGCTGCCGCTGGTACAATCGCGTCACTGGTGGGCATCACCTCGGTCAACGTAACTCCCGGTGACATCGTTAAGATCGTGGGGCCAGCCTCGCCCGATCTCACCTTGGCGAATTGCGCTTTCAATCTGAAAGGTACGTCGAGCGTTCCGGCTTCAACGGTCGTCGGCATCGCAGACAATATAATTGGTCCGACGACACCGAATCAGAAGATACTTATCTATGTTGCGAATGCTCCATTTACATTGTCGTTCACGGGGTCAACGGGTATCGCGGAAGTGGCGGCAACCGCTCAGGCAGATTTTGGAGTTTGGGTTGGCACAGCCACATCGAACGGTACGCTTAAATGTACCTTTAGATTCGCGGCGTCGGGGACCATTCCGTCGCTGGTTTCGCCTACTTCGACTTCCATTGTTTCAGGTGACGTGATAAGAATAATTGGGCCGGCCACTCCCGATCTGACGCTGGCAAATATTGCGTTCAACCTGAAAGGACTTACGTGATTCGAACAACTCTGATCCTGTCGATGCTCTTTGGAGGAGTCTTAATGCCGACGTTTGTTGCGAGAAATATCCAGCCCACAATCTTACAGCCGAACCTCGTCGCACAATGGAGTTTCGTCGAAGGGTTCAATCAGTGGTCGCTCAACAAGGCCGGGGCATCTGGGTATCCAGTTAACATCTTTGGCGCGTATAGCGAACAGCTTACCCAGACTCTCGACTCCCCGACGCAGCAATGGTCCCAGCCCGGCACGACACTGACTGACTTTTACGGCGGGACGACTGATCCGAATGGAAACAACTCGGCAACTCGGGTTCAGATGATATCCGGCTCGGGGTCAGCGCTCTATCTTACTTTGACCCTGGCCAACGTCGCCTACACCCTTTCTGTTTATGTCAAATCAAATACCGGCTCGTCTCAGGCGATTAGAATGGGTAACGCTGCCTCGCCGGGCACTGATAAAACCGTCACGACATCATGGACGCGAGTTTCACAGACGTTCACCCCATCGGCAGGAAGCAATATAGTAGGAATCCTAAACGATACCGCACTCGACGTTTTGGACATCTCAGTCTATGGGTTTCAGCTTGAACTCGGTAGTTCGCCAACAGCCTATCCCCTGCCAATAGCCGACCTGATGCTGGGTTCGCAATCTTACGTGGACGCGAACGATCCGACGTGGAACGCGACCGGACTTACCCATGGCGCGTCGGTTTACACTCACGGAATCAGTACCGCCCCATTGACCTTTTCAAATATCACCGTTTATAGCGTCTTCAAGAAATCACCCGGCACGGATTCACCCGGTTTCTTTGAGCCGATACTGACAAGCGAAGCGCCCGGTTACAAGATCGTGATGGAATCGCGTGACAGTCTAAACGCAGGAACAGCCGCTAATAGCGTGGGGCCCGGTTTTGGCTTTGGTTTTGGTGGGGGCGCGCCTCCGGTGAAAGTCGCCAATGCCAGCGGCGTGAAAGTTGATGACGGGGCTTGGCATGTGTTCGCGGCAACATATGATGGGGCAAATATAAAACTGTACTTCGACGGCACTCAGGTAGCACAGCAACCGCTTGTAGTCGGCTCACAAACGGTTCATCGATTTTACACTGGAATATTCGAGCAGATCGCATCGGCTACAAATTATTTTCCCGGTACGCTTGGCAATATTGCGATTTACTCAGCCGCCCATTCAACCGCGCAGATCCAGCAAAACACCACGACGTTACAAGGAGTTATGGCCTATCGCGGTATCTGTATGCCAGCGCCGACGCAATTTATAGGAATCGAAGGCGATTCAATTGCTGCCGGTCTTGGGCTGACTCAGGCGCAACGATGGTCATGGCTGATGCTCCAGTCGATCACGCCGGTTGTCCAGCAATGGAATGATGCGGTGGGTGGTTCAACAGTAGCGAATGCCACTGCCCGCACTGCGGTTTTTAATCAAGCGATCAACCTGAGCACACCGCGCCGACTGCTGGTAGTTGAACTGGGCGCAAATGATATAACTGGCGCGGCCGGTACGGGGCTCGCATTTGTCGCGGCTCTGAAGACCTACTGCATCGCCCAGCGTGCGGCTGGGTGGAATAAGATCGTGGTCGTTCCTGTGTTGCCAAGGGGAGACATATCAGGCTTCAACACAGAACGAAATATAGCAAACGTGGCAATCGCGGCTGACCCATCGTTCTACGACGCCCTGGCTGTGATAAATCCAACAATGATGGCCGACAGCGCGCCAAGCAATGCAACATTATATCAACCCGATTTGGTGCATCCGACGGCGCTCGGTAATTCGACTTATCTATGGCCGGGAATTCAGGTATCGGTAATTCCGCTACTTCCCTAGCTAAGAGATTGCAGGTAAAACGTGTACGTTCCCAACCAGATAATTCGCGATGACCAACAGGTCGGTAGCAGTTACCGCTCCGTCATAATTGACATCGGCGGCGGCTCTCTGGTCGGCGGTCAACGTGACATTTCCAACCAGCGCATTCGAGAGGGCCAGCAGGTCGGTGACGGTAACAAATCCGTCGCCGTTCAAATCACCGTACCGGGTAAACTGAGGAACTGGATGCGGAAGGCCACCGGATATTGGCAGACTTGTGTTACTGATGTGTCCGGCAAGCAACAGTTGCAGGGTCACCAGATCGTTGTTATCCAGATAGTCACTGTCTGTGTAGCCGCGATAGAGATTTGCCAGCGGGTAATATTCGGAAAGGGTCAGATGGCTGATGACCATCGACTGAAGCCTGATGGCGTCGGCGGCATCAACGGTTCCAGACATATCGACATCGCCCCAGCGGGAAGGATCGACACAGGAACAGTCTTGAGCGTTTACTGAAGTGTGATTGACGGAAACGAAAATGAACAGGGCAAATACGGAAAGGATCAGCCTGAATTTATGCACTGGAATTGTCCTTTTGGTGATTTTGCTCCCTCAAGCAGCCTGGGTTATATCAAAAGATTATTCCACTGTCAGTAAGGAATCATACACAGGTGATTATGTGCCAGAAAAGTTACAAGGCGTGTTAAAGTGATGACAAAGGAGCATCTATGAAACCACAATACAGAGCAACGGCATTCGTCTTACTAATCGCGCTCATCTTGCTGGCAGGTGTTTTTCTGAAGATCATCGCACAGGAAAAGCCAAAGGGCATCGCCGTCAAATCCGAAGAGCGTAAAGTCACGGCAGTCGATTTCAAACCGGGTGACGCAGCCCAACTCGCGTTATTGCGTGTCCAACGACAGGAAATCGACAAGCAAATCAGCGGGATTCTTCAAAGTTATAATCTCGACGGCTCGGAGATCGTGACCGATGCGCGGGGTAACTGGACAGGCTTGAAGATGCCGGAAGTCAAGAAACAGTAAGAGGGCACTGTGGCATTCAGCGTACCAGCCGATTTAGCAGCCAATCTCCAATCGATGACGCGCAAACGTCGGGTAACTGATCCGGCGACACCGGATGTGAGTCAGGCCTATCCGAACGTCAACGACGACCAATCGGAAGTGCAGAACTACCAGTCAATGCCTGCGTCCTACCCTTCGGTGACGGCTCTTCCGGCAATGACTCCACCGGGAACAGCGGCGACTGATACGACTTCGGGTGTCCCAATGCCAGCGCTCCCTGGCGCAAATCCATACTCGCAGTTTCCAGCAGGACCGGCGCCACAAGACCCGAATGTTCCAGTTCAGCCAAATAGAAGCGATGCGATTTACAACGACAAATTCAGTCGGAAGCGCGGGTTCGTCGAAGGTCTGATGCGCGGACTGGCAACTGGAAATCCATTAGCAGGTGTGATCGAGGGCGGAATCGGAGCGGCATCGAAACGTATCGGCGGCGACATGGCCTATCAGCACGATTTCGGTAATTACGCCAACACCAGAATGACCCAGTTGAAGCTGGAGGATGCTGACCCGAACCTACGTCATCAACTTCAGATGGATACCCTGAAACAGCAGATGAACAATCTGATTACTCGCACGGGTGCCATTGGGGATATTCAGACGAAGAACAAAGAAGCGCTACAGGACAACGCGGCGGGTAACAAGGCGACCTTCGCAACTGAAATATCCGGACCCCAGCGATTAGCAGAAATTAAGGCTCGCGTTGAAGGTCAAAAGGGTGTCAAGGAATTGGCGGGCCAGATAAAGGCGTCGGGTAAACTGGACGAAGCGACCGCTCTTTTCAAAGCAATGGGATTCGATGATGTGACGGCGAAAGCCCACGCGACACAATACCTGAATGGAGTCAATGAGGCTGGATACGAGAAGCTGTTGGCACAGGCCGACCAGGCCGGGGCGACCGCAGACTTGAGAGACAAACAGGCGGCAAACGTCGGACAGGGTAAGCCAGCAAACGGATTGACTGCGAATAAGAGCTTGGATGTCGATCTAAAAGAAACGAATGATACACTGAAGGCTCTCAACGCGGAGGAGGCGGCTCTTGGAAAACAACGGAACACGATGTCGCCTACGCAGTACCAGACCAAGCTGAAAGACATTGCTGACAGGAAGGTTGCGGCACACGCCAAGTATAGCGAGATCGTCAACCAGCACCGACAGCCAGCGGCCGGGGTGACACGGCCATCTGGGAAGAGTCCGTATCCCAAAGGACAGGTAGTCACAAAAGGTGATGGCACGAAGATGGTATCAACTGGCGAACTCGGGCCAAACGGTAAACCGACATTTATTCCGCAACAATGAAACACAATGCTTTTAGATCCAGTCGAATTAGACCCGTCCGAAATACAGCAGGACAAGCCGGTCGCGCCACCAAAGCCCGAACCGGTGGAACTCGATTCGTCTGAAATCTCTACTCCCGACCTAAAGGACCCGCAGGAACTCGTCAAAAGATACGCCACCGAGCGCGGGATTGACCCTGGGATTGCTCATCGATGGGCGACACAGGAGTCTGGTTACAATCAAAAAGCGATCAGTCCGAAAGGCGCGATCGGTGTCACTCAGTTGATGCCGAATACCGCAGCCCGTCTCGGTGTCGACCCCCACGACCTACAGCAGAACATTGAAGGGGGCACTCGTGAATTACGGAGATTGATCGATAAATATGGCGGCGATCAGCGAATGGCCCTAGCTGCGTATAATGCGGGAGAGGGCGCGGTTGATTCCCACGGCGGCATTCCTCCCTATAAAGAAACCCAGGACTATGTGAATACCATCGCTGGCAAGCAAGCGAAACCCGTTGAGGTTGATCCATCAGAAATAACAACGAAACCTATCGAACTCGACCCAAGCGAATTCACGGTTGAGCAACCAGAAGCAGCGCAACCAGCACAGGCGAGTCCATTCACAGCCGCCAATCGTCCGGGATTTGGTCATCCAGCTCAGTCACAGAGTCCATTTAACGCGGCGAATCGCCCAGGGTTTGCACCACCAAAGCCCGGCAGCGTTCCCGATGTGTTGTCACGGTTGCAGAGTCCGACGACCGGGCAGGAGGTAGGTTCAGTCAGCGGTCGGCCAACCGCAACGCCACACCAGGGACAAGGTATTCAGACGCCAGTCGGCCAGCGGAATAATCTTTACGAAGTTCCAGAACAGACACAGGCTCGAGTAAAGATCGAACGAAACTCGGCACTGATGGAGGCAGCAACGGCTGCAACACCAGAAGCACGACGAGCGGCAATTGTTAAGCTCGCGGGTTATGGTCCTCTGAGCGACGAAGAGAAGCGAACGCTCGGCGTCGGTCAAAATGATGCTCTTGGTTACGCCAGCAGTTTCGGAACAGGTGTTGCCGATACTGGATTATCGGCACTCGGTGCGGTCGGTCGCGTACTATCCACACCGGGAATACCGGGAACTCAGGGCGTCGGACAATCAATATCGGATTTCGCCGATAATCGCCGTAAGGAAGTTGATGCCCTTGCGAACGTCTTCAACAAAGAGAATGTCAGCGGTCACGCTCTGAACACGGCTGGCAGGGTAGCGCCACAGTTATTAGCCGCAGTTGCCGCGGCCCCTGAGACACTGGCGGCAAAGATCGCGTATTGGGACGCGACGACCGCAGCCCTCGGCTTCGGTAGGGGTGAAACACCAGAGCAATACATCAAAGAAGGACTGGCTGCAACGCCGATGGTTGTCGGTTCTGAGGCATTCGCGGCTGTCGGTGAATCACTAGCGCCGGCAGTGGCAAAAGCTTTGGGCAACGGACCAACCACGCTGTTCGTATCTAAACAGGTTCCGATGATGGTCTCGATCTTCGGTAATGCTCCAACCCAGGGAATGCTGGTCAGGGTTGCTGGCGGCGACGAGCAAGCAGCGACTTCGGCCGTTGCCCTCTCGGTGTTCATGGGCTTGCTTCATGCCAAACTTCCGACTGACGTAGAATATGGTAAAGCGGCCCTTGAAAATCTCCGCGCGGCAGACGAGTCTGCGGGAAACACCAGATTTGCGGATTTAACGGAGAAGCTGGCCGATGTCGCCAACCGCACAGGTGAAGACCCACAAGCGGCAGAGCACTTTGCAGCCCGGACGGTTGACGAGGCTCGACGCGGTGGCGAAACGGCGATCAGGAACCTTGAGAACATTTTCAAGGATGTCGGGGAATTACCACCAGCGGAAGGACCAGCCGCACAGGACGCACAGCCTGGCGCTCCAGTCGTTCCCAGTTCTCCGGCCGGAACTCCGGTTACCCAACCAGAACAATTAACTGGCAACCGCGCGTTCTGGGAGATGACGAAGCAGGAAGTTCAAGACCGCGCAGGTGGAGCTGTCGCGCCTGAAATGCTCGCCCAGATGCACGAAGACTCGGTTAGAGATGCGCTCGCTCGTGGTGAAATCGTGCCTCCGCAGGTACTCGCCGAATTCCCTGAACTTCAATCGAGATCGGCGTCGTCAGTAGCTCCTGAATCGGCAGCGGTGCCTACTCAAGAGTCTACGACGGCGCCAGAAGATCAGCGACTGCCCGGCCATAAGCTACTCAACGACAATGGAATCATTGATGCCCAGATTCGACAGATGACACCTGAAGAGGTCAGTCAGAAGCTTAACAAGATTCGCTTAGGTGTCGAACCAGCGACAACCCCAGCCGAGAGTCAGGCAATCGACCGGCAGGTTCAACGGCTATCGAAACAGGGTGTCAAAGACTTCAGCCCGACCGAAACGTATGGTGAAGAACCGGTGAACGACCGTCGCGCGGAATCCAGAGGACCAGACAGGCGCGGAGAGGATCGGCGGCAGGCGGAAGGCCTTGGACCAGGTGGCGAAGAACGACGTATAGGGCCACGTCGAACCCAGATCAAGAATATGACGCTGGACGAAGCCCGGCAAGCGGCGGGAATCAGCAAAAAGACCGGGTTGCCAAACTATGAAGTATTTCACGACGACCAGCAGGATATGCAGCAGTCGCACCCGCACGTAGGATACGCCGATATTGACGGATTCAAAGCTTATAACCATATACTCGGTCACAAGGGAGTCGATGAATCTGTTCTGCCAGCAGTCGGTGCGGTCTTCAGGGAGTCGGCGGCGCAAGAGCCAGAAGGCAGCGTAAAGGTTTACCACAGGTCCGGCGATGAATTCTTATTCAGGTCTGATGACCCAGCGCGTGTCTCGCGGATTGTCGAGCGTGCGAACAAAGTTCTCGATGATATGACGTTCACCTATCAGACCCCAGGTGGCAAGATACTCACAACGAAAGGACTGGGATTTAGTCATGGCACAGGATCAGACGAAGACGAGGCTGAAGCTGCGGCCAATCTCGACAAACAGGTCAGGAAAGCAGCAGGACTCAGGACTGGCGAACGAGACATCCCCGACGTGGGCACAGGGAGTGCCACCGGGGAGCAAGTTGCTCAAGGTAACGTTACCAAACGGAAAGACGTATCCAGCGAAGTAAAGGAGGAAGGCAATGCCGTTAAACCCACAGAAAACAAAGGCCGCGTTTCAACAGAACATGAGGGAACTGAACAAAGGCCCGCACCACCGGGCAATGAGCCGCAAGTACGGAGAGCAAAAAGCGAGCAAAATAGACGCGGCGATCAGTTACAAGGAGCAGGAGAAAAAACCGAAGTAAAGCAACCTTGGCAGATGACGCGCAAGGAATTCCGAAACAAATACTGGGTGCATTTCGATCTTCGTCCAGATCCAGAATCTCGCGTTGACGAGATGATGAAAGGCATCAAGAGCGGATGGGGAAGCCCTGACCTGAACTTTGAAAAGCGTGCGGATTTGCCAGAACGGGCACCAGCACGCGGATGGTCGACCTCTACCGGACAGGACAAGGCTGGAAATCGCGCCTATGTCCTTCCACAAAGCGCACTGAAGTCAAATGGTCGAGGATTCAAACCCGGAACTGTGCCGGTCGCTACGACTGTTTTACAACGAGAAGGCCAGTCAGTCCATCATCGATTGATCGAGGAAGCCTTGGAGCGCGGCGACAATGTTCCAGAAAAGGTTTTGGCTGAGTATCCAGACCTTCAGGGGAAAGCGAGGAAACCAGATGAGGAAAGTCAGAATCAGGGGATCAGCCCCGAAGTTGCCGAGAATTTCAAGCCTCTCGAAGCCGAAGTCACAAGACCCGACTCCGTTCTTAGACAGCACATTGACGCAACCATCAGCAATCCCAGCGTCGATAATAGAACAGCGCTCCACGACGCCGCAGTCGAAGAACTTGGGCACGTCGAAGACCCAGCCGTTCGAGAACAGCACGCGGCCGCAATCGTCGATGAAGTCGTCGATAGATCAGAGTCTGGCGATACTGAAGGGCGCACAGAAGAGACTGAGCCGGAATCCATAACCTATCGCTATCAAGCTGCTGATACTGGAAAACGTGGACATCATACGGTCGAAGGTAAGCCCGTCACGATTCCCGGATTTGAGCAATTCGACCTCTATATATACCGGACTGAGGGCGGAAAGGGACTACCCGATTCATGGTCGGTAAACGAAGGAACAACCGGTTCTCGCATCGCCAAGGCTTTCAGCGAAGAACAGGCGATTGAACACGCGACGGCGACCCTTAAGAAAGCGGGCGTCGATGGCTTTAAAAAGGTTATTGCCGATTGGATAGAGAAACACGGAACGATCAAGGGCTACGCTCCACCAGCAAAGAGACAGCCGTTTAAGACACCTGAGAAACCAGTGCTTCCACCCGACCAGAGATACTATATCGCCTCAAAAACTGGAACCTTCGAGGAGGTGGAAGGCAAACGATTCACGATACCAGAGCATCCCGACCTGGACGTATTCACTCATCGTAGCAGGTCTGGACAAAGCTGGATGGCGAGCGAAGGCACGACAGGCCACGCAATCACCGACTACACCCCGACTATCAAAGACGCAAAACAGGAAGCCGCTTTCACCGTCGAGCGAATGGGCATCGACAAGTTCCGCTCCTCAATCGCGGATACGCTTGAAAAGAACGGCGGAACTCCGCGTTATAAGTCGGTTGACACAAGACCCAAAGAGCCTACAATAGAACCAACGGAGGCTACTAATGAGCCAGCCACAACGCAAACTCGGCCCCCTCGGACGAATGGCAAAACGCCACTGGGAGCAAAACCTACCGAACAAGTACCAGGAACTGCAACACCAGGGCGGACTAAAAGAGGCACTACTGAGCGCCCAGGAGAGAGCGAAGGACCAGTTCGCCGACCGAGTGAGCAAGGGTCAGAACCCGGAACAGGCGAGGGAGCAGGCGTTGGCCGACCACATACTACTGAAACCGGAGAGCGACCAGCCGGAACCGTGGGAGAAGGAACGGGCGAACGACCAGATGCAACAGGCAGTCGACCAGTCGCTGAAGTCATCGAAGAAACGGCGCCACTCGGCGGGTACCGGCCCGCAGCCCCAAAACACGCCGGAGATTTCTACCTAGACGATCCTGCGCTGATTACCAGTGGCGGAGCAAAAACAAAGCTGCAGCGTAACATCGCGGCAATTCGACTTGTCCGGAACATCACGGCAGAGGGACGACCAGCGACCGCCGAAGAACAGAAGATACTCGCGCAGTTCACGGGGTTTGGTCAATTCCCAGCGGTTTTCAATCAATACGCACCTGAAGGAAAAGAGTATTCCAAAGAGCGCGACATCATCTTAGGCAAAGGTGATGAGCCTGGATTGCTGGAAGGCCCCGAACTCGCGGCCGCCAAGCGCTCGACCTTGAATGCTCACTACACATCCCCAGAAGTCGTCAAACGAATGTGGGACATTGCCCGGCGTCTCGGGTTCGACGGCGGTCGAGTACTCGAACCATCAATGGGCATCGGTAACTTCTTTGCGCTTATGCCCCGTGATCTGCATGGCAAATCGAGATTGACAGGTATCGAACTCGATCAGATGACCGGACAGATGGCGCGATTGCTCTACCCGGAATCGAATATCCAGATCAAAGGTTTTGAGAAGCACAACATACCGGACAACTTCTATGACTTTGCAATCGGCAACGTTCCTTTTGGTGACTACAAGATAAACGACAAGGATTACAATCGCTTCCAAGCAAACATTCACGATTACTTTTTCCTTCGGTCGCTGGACAAGGTTCGACCCGGGGGATTGTTGATGTTCATCACGTCAACCGGAACGCTGGATAAACTCGATTCAAAGATTCGTGATGCACTTGTCGATAAAGCCGATCTGGTCGGGGCAATGCGCTTTCCAGAAAACACGTTTCAGGAATCAGCGGGAACGGCGGTCGTTACCGACCTGATCATTCTCAGGAAGCGGTTACCAGACGAGAAAGCCAAAACCGACTGGACGGGCTTGGGCGAGCTTCCTGATGCCGATGGTGGCGAGCTGATCAAGATCAACAAGTATTATGAGAATCATCCCGAACAGATTCTGGGAACGCTTGATCGTCGATCGCGGCTCTACGGCAAAGGTAGTTCGCACGTAACCCGGACCAAGGATTTTGTTGAGCGCTTCGAGAAAGCTGTCGAGAACCTACCAAAAGACGTGATGTCCGAGCGGCCGAAGAATCCGGTCTTTGAGCCAAATAGACTGGTCGATGACGGAGATACCAAGCAGGGCGGGTTCGCAATCAAAGACGGTAAGCTATTCGTCAAAGAAGGCGACGACCTGATAGAGCAATCTGCCAGTCCAGCGGAGATTGCGCGTATTCAGGGAATGCTCGATGTCCGGGATGCTCTTCGAAAAGTAATCAACGCTCAGCTTGAGCATCAGGGCGAGACGGCAACAGCCGCAGCTCGCAAGGAACTCAACAAGGCCTACGATCAGTTTGTTAAAAAACACGGCTATCTCCACGAGCCCGCAAACGCGCGCGCGATGATGGACGATCCGGACAAGTATGTATTACTTGCGCTGGAAGACTACAACCCTGAGACAAAGAAGGCGACGAAGACCGCGGCCTTCACCCAGAACACAATCAGGGTCTATGAACGACCGGAAAAGGCAGATAACGTCGGGAGTGCCGTGGGTATCAGTCTCAGCGAATACGGCAAGGTCGACATTCCCAGAATCGCGGGACTGGTCGGAAAGAGTGAAGCGCAGGTTAGTAAGACTCTCGTAAAGGACGGGCTTGCCTTTCAGAATCCAAACGGCACTTGGGAAACGGCAGACATTTACCTCTCCGGCAATGTCAGGCAGAAACTCGCACAGGCACAGGAGGCAGCAGCGGTTGACAAGCAATTCCAGCCGAATGTCGATGCGCTGTCAAAGATTCAGCCTGAAGATCTGGATTACACTGACATCGATGCAAAACTTGGCTCGCCGTGGATTGCCCCTTCAGATGTCGCGCAGTTCATGGCGGACAAACTCGGTGGTCGTCCTGAGAACTACAAGGTTAGCTACCTTGTCGGTCAGGGTCAGTGGATGGCCGACTATGCAAGGAGGAATAGTCCTCTTGAGTTTTCCGAGAAGGCGCGAAAAGTTTACGGTACTCCGCGCGCAAACTTCATTGATATTGTTCAGTCGGCTTTGTCGGATAAGCCAATACTGATCTACGATGGATCAAAAGAAACCCGCGTGCTAAATGCTCAGGAAAGCGCAGATGCAAACGCCAAGGTCGCGGAAATAAAGACCCTGTTCAAAGAATGGCTCTGGGAAGACGAGGAGCGCCGGACAAGACTCCATCGCTACTACAACGACAATTTCAACAACATTCGGCTGGTCAAATACGATGCGCGGCATTATAAGGACGAAGACGGTCAGTATCGATTACCGGGAATGAACCCAGCAATCAGCCTCCGACCGCATCAAGCAAACGCAATCTGGCAGATTATCAGTCAGGGTCGGGCGTTGCTCGCCCACGAAGTCGGGACTGGCAAGACCTTCGCGATGGTTGGCGCGGCAATGGAAATGCGTCGGATGGGATTGGCAAACAAACCGGCCATTGCGGTACCAAAGTCGATCATCGAAGGATTTCTGGCAGATGCCCAGCGATTGTATCCAAACGCGAAGATCATCACACCTGGAGCGAAGTTCACCAAGGACACGAGGAAGCAGACGGTCGCGCGGATTGCGACCGGTGACTACGATCTGGTTGTCCTAACCCATGACAATCTGGATATGTTACCCATGCACCCGGACGTTGTTCGAGATTTCGTTAACCGGGAACTGGACGAACTGGAAGCCGCGATCAGAGCGTCACAGGCGGAGGATGCGAGCAAGGGTAACAAGGTCGTAAAACAATTAGAGAAAGCGAAAGCCAAACTGGAAGCCCGGCTAAAGGAAGCTGTTGAAGGATCGAAAACCGACGACGCTGTGTACTTTGAACATACCGGCGTCGACTTCCTGTTCGTCGATGAAGCCCACAAATACAAGAGTCTTCCGGTCTACAGCGCACGCCAGAGGGTCAAGGGTATCCCGACCAGCCGGAGCGATAGAGCAACCAATATGCTGATGCGTACTCGCTGGTTGATCGAGCAAAACAAGAATCGCGGAGTGGTCTTTGCCACAGGTACACCGGTCGCCAACACGATGGTCGAACTCTACAACATGCAGAAATACCTGCAATACCAGGATTTGGTTGATCGTGGCATTCAGGCGTTCGATGCCTGGGCAAATACCTTTGGCGATACGACAACTAAGATGGAAGTCGGGGTAACCGGAGATTACTCGGCGGTCACCCGGTTTGCGAAGTACTCGAACCTTCCTGAACTACTGGCGCTCAGTCGTCAGATTATGGACGTCCAAAGAGTAGATGATCTTGGCGGTACGGTCGTCCGACCAAAGCGAAATGACCAGGTGGTAAGCATTCCAATCTCCGACAGCCAGACCGCTTTCATGAACGACATCAAACGTCGGGCTGTCGCGATCAAGAATCGGAAGGTCGAACCGAAGGTCGACAATATGCTGAAGCTCAGCTCGGATGCCCGCAAGGTCTCGATGGACATCAGGCTGGTCCGTGGCGGAAGGGAAGACGCGAAGAACAAGGCAAAAGCCGTAGCCGGTGAAGTCCTGAGACTTTGGAAGAAACAACCGACCAGAACGCAAATGATCTTCTCTGACATCGGAGTTAACAAGACCGAGTGGGGATTCTCGATGTATGACGAGATTACGAAGCTACTCGTCAAAGGAGGAATGCCGAAAGATAAGATCATCGACTTTGCGACCCTGACAGAGAAGCAGAAAACGGGCGCCATTGAACGATTGGCAACCGGGAAGGCGTTAGTAGCCATCGGCGGAACTGACAAGCTGGGAACTGGCGTCAATGCTCAGAAGTATTTGATTGCGCTTCACCATATCGACGTTCCGTGGCTTCCGGCAGCGGTCGAACAGCGCGACGGTCGAGGCTGGCGACAAGGGAACGATCTAGCGCAGGAAGGGAAACCGCTTCAGATATACCGATATGTCACGACCAACAGTTTCGATACCTTCATGTGGCAACTGGTCGACGCCAAATCGAAGTTCATCCGTCAGGCGATGCAAGGCGACTTGAAACAGCGGACGTTCAAAGACGAGGACTCAGAAGAGCTTTCGCCGGCAAAGGTCATGGCTATCGCTTCGGGCAATCCCGACCTTTTGAGAAAGGTTCAGGTTGACGAAGATGTCCAGCAATTGGAGGCCTCGGAACGGCGCCACACCAAAGCACAGAACGCGCTGAAAGATTCAGAGAAGAAGTTGAAGCGCGAGGCCCAGCCGTACCTGGACCGAATTGCCAAGTACGAGGAAGAATACGAGACTCTGAAGCGTAAAGATGATGAAAAGTTCTCAATAGATATAAACGGCAAGAGATATGACAAGCGAGAGGAAGCTGGGAAAGCTCTTGAGACTTATCTGACGACGCTGCCGGAAGATGCTCATACCAAGATTGGCGAGTTTCGAGGCTGGGACATTATCTATCAGAAAGGTAACGCTTATCTTGGCAAAGGCAAAGAGCTCGGACGTAATAACTACAACTTCAACCTGAACATTGAGGATGGCGAATCCACTATCAGTTCGATTGAGCATATTCCACAGAGCATAAAGAACCGGATCAAATCGACTGAGGCCAGCCGCCAACAGGGGGTCGCGGACCTCGAAGCCGTCCAGAAGGAAATCGGGAAACCGTTTAAGCAGGCCGACGAGCTGTCTGCAAAGAAAGCCGAACAGATAGAACTGGAAAGACGGTTATCAGAGAAAAGGGAAACACCGACCGATAACATCGAAGCCGTGCCGTTCGATCCATTCGACGGTGAAGAGCCGCTTGAATTCAATACACCGGAATCGACGGAGCCTGACTCGAAGAAGTATTTCCTCTATAACCAGGGAGCGGGAGAGTTCCAGGAAGTCAAAGGAGCTAAACCGCTGGAGATTCCCGGCTTTGAGGATATGGATCTGTATATCCACAAGACCGATGATGGATGGTCAATTGGCGAAGGCCGAACCGGGATGCTCGTCGGGGGTGGCAAGACCAAACAGGCGGCGATTGCCGACGCCACGAAGAAGCTGACGAACGCCACGCCTGAGAAGATCAAGCAGTTGATGGCGGCGGCGGTCGAGAAACAGGGCGAATCTCCGCGAGTGAAATCACGCAGGGGCGAGCCCTCCGGCAAATCCCCGATCGTAGCCGCTCCGTCTCTCGGCGGTGGAAGCGGCAAAGGCACGCCGATCCTGACAAAGATCAAAGACTGGAACAAGGCACGAATAGCAGCGAAACCAGTGGCGATCAAAGAACCTGGTGGTTTCCGTGCGACCTTCTCAGATATGTTCACTCGTAACGGCGCGAAACTCCGAGCTGAGAACGTAGAAGCTTTCGAGGCGTTCATAAAGGCCGCATCATCAAATGCTCAGTCGTATAACCTGATGCGAAAGAATGTTCCGGCAATTGAGGAAGCGGCAAAGATGAAGTTCTCAAACTTCGCGTTGCACTTAATTGAGTCTCGATTGAGGGGAATCCGACAACGCTACCAGGATATTGCCGATGAAGTATCGATAATCAGCGACGATGATCTGGTCGAAGCTTTCAACCAGGATCACGGATTTGCCGACATTCTCGACAACATTGCTGGGAAACGTGATTTGGGCGACAACTTGCGCGCCGAGGCTGAGACTCTGCTGTCTGACGGTGATCTCGACGGCTTGCGGACATTCATCTACGACAAACTGCTGGCTGCTGCCGACGCCGTGGGTACGATCCCATTCAGCCCGAACTATTCATTCGAGAAGGCAATTGAAAACGAGGGGTTCAAGAAAGCTCTGGAAATCTACAAGGAGCATTTCGAGAAACCGTTGGCTGAAAATCACGTGCAGAATGAGGGAGTGTTTAGTGACGCGCTGGGACCGCTCGATACCTATTATCCGCTGATTGCCAAGAACGAGGACGGCGAACTTGTCGGTAAAGGTGGGGCGATTCCCGGACAGCGGGCGCCACTGGCAAAACCGCGCAACATCGCCAATCGATTTGCCACGGGACTGGCTGAGCAATACAGCGCCGAGGCTGCGGACCTGCAAGACCGAATTAGACAGGCGTTCAAGGGCAACAACATGGCTGCGTTCTATCAGATCCTCGAAGACGAAGGAATCACAGTCCCGTATAAGTCCGGTCCAACCCTGCCCGGTTACATCAAAAAGGACGCTGGTCCGTACACTCGCATCCTGAAAGATGGAAAGACGATCAGCGTCAAAGCTCGTCAGGTTCAAGTCCCTGAATGGCTCTGGCGCGAAATCTCCCCAATGATCGAACAGAAGATACACGGGAAGTCACTGCCCGGCCGGTTATTCAGGAAACTGACCGGACTGGGATTAGTCGGCTTGCTCGAACCGGCGATACACAGCCAGAACATCGTGAAGACGTTGACGACCAGTACGCCGTTTATATTCAAGAACCCGCTTCAGACGACAATCGGCAAGACTCCGATCCTGAAGGCGCTCGACATCGTGGCGAACATTGTCACCAATCTGCCGGTGTTGACGAAACCTATCGCCGCAGGCGTGAAGATCCTCTCGACATCGACAAAGAGCCAGAAGGCAATGCGTAATAAGCGACGACTGGCCGACGCCGGAGCCTTGCCGGAAAAGACTGGGAGTATCACCTTCAGTAAAAAGATTGCCGAACAGACTGGGGCGAAACGCTCGCTGTCAATGGGACCGATTTTGTATGGGCCATCGGGGATTGATACGCGCGCACGACTGGCAATGCTCGACATCCTCGACGCGATGAATCCGGACGCTACAAACGCCGAGATATTCGACTTTGTAAACAACCTGGGGATTTATAACCGGGCACTTGAACCGCAGTTAGGTCGGTTCGTCAAAGACCTGGGGATTGGACCGTTCTATACCGCAGGCTCGACCAGAATCAGGAACGGCGTCCGTGCGCTGACTCTCCAGCACGATATTCCGGCCGCTGGTGGTTCAGGCGGTGGTAAGGGCGCTGGCGGCGGTCCAAAAGCTGGGCCGGGCGCAGAGTACACGGCAGGCGACAGAGCGGCCTACGTCATCGCCCAAGCTCTTTCTGGCGGAATTATCGGCCTGCTGGCAATGTGGGTTTTGCTGCACTATGCATATCGAAAGAAATTCCCCTGGCAGGAAGAAGACGCGAAGTTACTGCAGATCAAACTCAATGACGACGACCGGAAATCTGACGCCGCAAACGCGCTCTATGGTAAAGGTGACAACGGTGCATACATCGGGCTCGACTTCAGTTCACATATTCCCAGTGCTACCCGCGCACTCGGGATGGCTGGTTATTTCAATACCACTCAGGCTGGTGGTACAGTCGGGCAGTCGCTCGAAAAGGGAATGGCGGATTCCATTAGTGGACTGACTCAGCCGTTGATCAGCGCTCCCGGTATACATATGGGCTCAGTCGCGATCTTCGGAAAAGAGCCACGATTGACCGGGATGCGAGACGTTGAAGGAAACTTCGGGCCGCAGTTTGCAGCGGCAGCGCCAAAACACGAACCCGGTTGGAAACAATTTAGTTCTAATCTGGCAAACGGTATATTGGGCGTCAACGGTTTCCTCAAGAATGTGGCTGGTGTTGGCGGTGTCGGATACGAGGGTCAACGCGACGACGACAAGACCAAGACCGCGAAACTGATGTCCCTGGTGGTTAATCTGGCCGCGCCGGGGCTCATCAAAGGAACGTCTGACGTCACTGACGATTCGATCAGACTGGCATTGCAAAGACAGAACACCGACGAGAACGCGACAAAGCCACTGCGCGATCAGTTTATCAAACAGATGCGATCAGGTGGCGACCTGGACAAACTGCACGATGACATCGCAGCCGCCTATCAAGCGGGTAAACTGCGAGAATCGGACATCAACCAAATCTACGACAAAGGTTCTCAGGGTCACACGGAAGAGCGCTGGAAGACCTTAAACGGTCGAAATGCCATCGACGTGTTTGTCAATCATATGACACCGGAGCAACAGGAAAAGACGGTTAAGCTCCAGCAAAAGAACGGTGACTCGGTACTCGGTCGTCGGCGCGCACAGTATGCGGAATCGCTACCAGAGAGCCAAAGGGATACCGATCCGTTGCTGATGAAACTTGATAAGTTGTGGGATGATCTTTTATCGAAGAAATAACTGTTGACAAATCCGAGATTCTGTTGAAAATAGTTTTCGCGATCATCTGATCTTTATATCCAGCAAAGGGAGCGAACCGGGTATCCAGTCCCGGCCCGAGGGCATGGTAGTCTGACAAGCGCTGATTGAGTGTCAGACCGACCCAGACGAGTTTCTTGTAGCCGAAGATGCAGGGGATGAGTTATGGCGTAAGGTACTACGAATCAGCCGGTGCAGTTCCCGCTTAACGAAAGAGAAACCCGATAGCGCGTCAAAACGTTGTCGGGTTTTTCGCTTTCCGAAACCCGCGCCGGTCAACGGTTTACAGAATTAATTTAGCAATCTGCATTTTCCTACAAATAGTAGTTGACATACAAATACGACTTAGCGTATAAGTACGCCTATGGAAAACGACATCAGGAAAACGATCAAAGTTCCAGAATCGACGCACGGCAAAATCAAGCTTGCGGCGGTCCTGGCGAGTGAGAACATTTCCCAATTACTGGATAGGCTTGCTGGTGCGGAGATCGAGGCGCGGAGTGCCAAGCCCGCAAAGAAACGAGGCAAATCCAATGGCAAGACCAACTAAGGCAGAACGGGATTTACGCGACCTGAGAACGAAACTGGCGGTCGCCGAGCAGGGTAAAAAGAACTGGATGGACGAGGCCGACGAGTGGCGCAAGAAAACGGGGGAGATAGAAACGCGGCTTGAGGCAAGGACTTCGTCTGCTAAGCGTGACGTTGAAATTCTGATCAAAGATGTCGAGGGCTACAAATCTGAAGTCACCCGACTAAATGAAAAGGTGCTGCATCTTCAGGCGCAGATCGGCCGGATATGTATCGAGAAAGGAATCGTCCGATGAACGAATTATCAGCAGAATTGACAATCAAGAAACATTCCTCGCTGGAAAAGATGCAGTTCGCGAAGGATCACAACGCGGAGATCATCTGGACCGACGAGGACGACGAGGGCGGGCTTAATGTGGTGGCGGTGCAGCCGATGTCTGCCGGCCTCGAAAAGTATCAGGTACTCAGCCGCGCAATTGCGGAAACCACCTGCTATCACGTCTCGGCCGAGGAGTACGCGATCATCAAGACCTTTCCTGGCACACAGGAGACCCAGTACCAGAGCGGCAACAAGATGCTGCGCTTTATGCTGAGCGGTGGGGCGTTCAGGGTCTGGTGTTTAGCAGAGGACGAAGTAGTTTATTAGGGTTTAGCGGCGGTCCAGCATCGGGAAAGCGGTGCCAATCCGATAGCCCTGTCAGACGTTGGAGCAAGCCGCCGCTGATTATTGGAGGGAAAATGCAGATACAGACGACAAGTTACGCATGTGATCTTTCAGGATGCCCGAACGTGACGGACAGTAAGGGGCTCGGTGCTTATGTGCAGTTGTGCCAGTTTTCGTTCGGTTATCACAATCGCGGTAACGAATTGAAGCGCGGCGAGGAAAAGCATTTTTGCTGCAAAGATCATTTTATGCAGTGGGTGGATACTCAGGTCGGATAAGGAGCGGCGATGGATTATGTACTTGCAGCGGAGTTTAGCCCAAACGAGTTAGCTAAAACCGTGGAGCGTTATTTCGAGGCGAACTTCAAGTTATATGGCAATCCGTTCGCTGTGGTTGAAACATCTCTACATCCGCTTCAGGAGGATAGAATGGTGTTTTGCCAAGCCTTAATAAGAGAGAGAAAGTAAGGAGCAACATGAAAGAACAAAAAGAACTACGAGTAACCCGGCTGTCGATTAAGAATATCTTGGGCATCCAGAGTCTCGAAATCAAGCCGGGCAAAGGAATCACGGTCATTGAAGGTGAGAACGCCAGCGGTAAAACCTCAGTGATCGAGGCGTTGAAGTCGATCTTCAAGGGAGGCAACGATGCTTCCCTCCTTCGAAGAGGAGCTGAACAGGGCGAGATCGTTTTGGAACTCGACAACGGTGTGCTGATCGAGCGGACAGTCAGGGAAACCGGCTCAGCGACGATGGTAACCGATCCGATGTACGGTCAGATTCGGAAACCAAAGGCGTTTTTGGAACAGCTAATCGATCAACTGGGAATGAACCCCGTCGATTTCCTGACTGCTCCGGCGAAGATGCGCGTCCAACTGCTACTGGAGGCGATGCCGATCAAGCTGGACAACGACCTGATCGAGCCGATCATTGGGCACACGGTCGATGAACTGGACACGAACGCCCTGGAATTGATCGACCGGGAGCACAAGCGATTCTACGACGACCGGACGGGTGTCAACCGGGTCGCAAAAGAGAAGCGTGCGACGATCCTGCAGATGAAGCAGACGCTGCCGGAGGACGCAGAGGATACCGACTGGGCTCGTATCGTTGTGGCCACCGAAGGCAGTCTTGCCCTTGTTAATCAAAGCACTCAAATGAAGATTGACGCAATTATCACCGATATGGAAGGCGAGAAAGATGCCTCAAAAGCCAATGGCACGCATTCAATACAGGAGATCGACCGAGAATTAGAGTTGGAAATATCCAAATTGCGCCAAGAGGCAGAGACGAAAAAGGAAGCCATTCGCGAAAACGTCATCGCCGGACTTGGGATTATCACCAAGGGAGCGCAGGAAAATGTCGACAAACTGAGAGGTGAGGCAGAGCCAGAACGCCGTAAGCTGACTGATAAGCTGGCCGTCGCCCGTGAGAACCTGACCAATCAGTCGAAGATCAACCAGACCAAAGAGTACATCAAGACTCTCGGTGAAGAAGCAACGAAGGCCGAAGCGCAGTCAGACAAAGACACCAAAGCAATCGAGGCGCTGGCTGACCTGAAAACCAAACTCCTGAACGACCTGCCGATTAAAGGCGTCGAGGTCAAGGACGGTGAGTTGTTCGTCGACAGTATACCCTTTGATCGAGTCAACGAGGCGCGCAAGGTCGAGATTGCGATTCAGATTGCGGGGCTCAGAAGCGGCAAGTTGCCGCTGGTCATTGTCGACGGTCTGGAAAGACTCGATAGCAAGACATTCGAGGCATTCAAGAAACAGGCGGCGAAGTCAAAGGTCCAGATGATCGTAACGCGGGTGTCAGATTCGGCGCTCGCAGTGGAGGCGTAAATGAAGTGCGGAACTCGACGGTTTGGAAAAGTTGTCAAGATGGAAGACTGGGTAGCGAAACATATCCCGCATGGCGAACCGAAGAAAGTCTATCCAGATGCCCAGCCACCGAGTTACCGACTCTACAATCTGGTGTGTCCGTGCGGGGCAAAACTTTTATGCGACGAACCAAAGGAGCAATCAAATGTCAAGCGTACTTGAAGAGATCGACGGAGCGGTGACGACACCACAGGCTAAGCCACAGCTACACATTAGCGCAATCAACATGCTTTCATTCTGTGGGGAACAATTCAGACGGCGGTATATCCTCAAGGAAAAGCGACCACCGGGAGTTGCTATGATTGTCGGAACTGCTACTGACAGATCAGTCACGGCGAATCTACAGAGTAAGATCACCGACAAGAAACTACTGGCGATTGATCAGGTGAAGCAGATCGCATCAGATAGCCTCAAAACCGAGTGGCAAACCGGAATCGAACTTGACCAGGAAGAAGCAATGCTCGGGGCCGAGAAGGTCAAAGGTAATGCGATTGATAAGGCAGTGAGGCTGTCGGTTCTGCACGCCAGTAATCTTGCGCCGGTGCTCGACCCGACACATGTTCAGCGTCCCTGGGTCGTCGAACTGAACGGCTATCCGCTGGACCTGGCGGGAACAATCGACGTACAGGAAGGATCGATTGCGATCCGTGACACGAAGACCAAAGCAAAAAGCCCCAGTGAGGGCGCAGCGGATCAGGATACGCAATTGACGGCCTATGCTCTTGCGGCAAAGGTAATCGACGGCCGCGCACCGGAGAAAGTGACCCTCGATTGTCTCGTGGACAACAAGGTTCCGGTTGTCAAAGTATTCAGTTCGACCAGAAACGAGGCGGATTTTGATGCTTTTCTTGCTCGTGTCGAAAACGCGGTGTTAGCCCTACAGGCCGGGGTATTTGTTCCGGCGAAACAGACAGATCCATTATGCAGCCCTAAATATTGTGGATTCTTTTCCACGTGCAAATTCGTTATGCAGCCCAAACAGTTTCAGATCGGAGGATCCAAGTGAGTAAACAAATCGGAACCGAAGAGACAGCGCTTGCGACCAGAAACGAGTTTTCAAGCGAACTCGCACCGACAAGCGCCCAGGCTGAGAAGCAATTCGAGATTCAATCAGCAATCATAATCGCCAACAAGTTCCGGCGCGATGAGGACGCGGCCTTCCTGGCGCTGATGAAAGCGTGTAAACGGTTGTCGTTCGCCGAACAGTCCAGTTACAGTTTCCCGCGCGGCGGACAGCAGGTGACCGGCCCCAGCGTTCATATGGCAAGAGGCGCGGCCCGTGTGTGGAAAAACCTTCAGTACGGATTGCGAATCACCCGCGACGATGACGACAGCCGACAGATTCAGGCGTTTGCGTGGGATCTGGAAACAAACGTCAAGGTTACAGCGGAGGATGACTTTAAGAAACTCGTACAGCGCAAGAATAAACAGACCGGGCAGACGGCTTGGGTGTCCGTTGATGAACGGGATTTGCGCGAACTGACCAATAGGCGTGGCGCCATCCTCGTTCGCAACTGTATTCTTCAGATTCTCCCAAAAGACTTGATCGAAGATGCCCGCGAAGAATGCCTGAAGACCGTTCGCAAAGGTGTCACTGATGACCCAGAGAGCGCACGGAAACGATTGATTGCAGCGTTTGGTGAGATATACGTTGACCCAGATATGCTTGAGGTGTTTCTTGGTCACCCGGTCAATCAATGCAGTCCGGCAGAGATTCAGAAACTGCGCGGAGTCTATCAGTCAATCAGGGACGGGCAATCGACCTGGCAGGAATACGCAAATCCAGCGCCGAAGAACGGACCCGACAAGGGAACGATCAACGTCTCGGACCTGAAGCCCGGCACAGAAGAGAACCGCGGTCACGGTCAGGACAATCTCGACCAGGCGGCGAAACCAGCAGAGCCAGCAACGGAGCGCGTTTCCGCCTGTTCCGATGAACTCTACTCGCAACTGGTCGATACGATTCAGAACGCGAAAGAGGTCGGCGTCGCCAAAAAGAAGATCGACGACACGATCAAGAACTACACTGGTCCGACGCGCACAAGGGAACAGTTGAAAGACGAAGAGGTCCAGGCGCTGATCAAGTCGATTGCGGACGCGGCGGAGAAGATCGGGAAACCATAGAGAAATAGCAGTCTCGCCCGGTCCTCAAGCGCCAGTACCAAAAACTGAGGAGTGACGCGAACGGGGCCGGGCCGAGGGAGGGGATTGAGTCTAGCCAGCTACAACGTCGAAAGACGGTTTTGACTTGGACGGATGAAACATAGAGTAGCTTAAGCCGTCCCGCGAGCCGTTCGTGGATTTGCTGTGGTCGGGTGCTAAAAACGGTGCGACCTGACAGGCTGGAAAGACAGCCAAACGTCGAGACGGCGCGCAATTGCACCGCATCGCAAGCGCCATATAAATAGGTTTAATGCGGTTGGCTTTGGCGGAGCTCGACAGTAAACCGGCACAGATTGACATTGCCGCGTCCGATACCTGACGACTTGGTAGATACAACGACCAAGGATAAGGGCGCGGTGAAAGCTATGAGCCACGAAACATCTAGCCTCGGTGTCCGATACGATAAAGTGAGGCTAAACGGAAGCGCCTGTAAAAACGGGCTAGAAAACTCGGGGTGGCTCG